>Ga0058701_10000240_pt1 | contig 44641 bp, 34 predicted proteins | sample AgamicOrMae_FD_97039 | JGI IMG/M metagenome (GOLD analysis project Ga0058701, IMG submission 97039) | Agave microbial communities from Guanajuato, Mexico - Or.Ma.e | ecosystem: Host-associated > Plants > Phyllosphere > Phylloplane/Leaf | place: Guanajuato, Mexico | collected 2012-06-04
CTTTCTTAATGAACGGATGCTTCAGCAGCTCGGAGGCTGTGGGCCGTTTTGCGGGATCCTTTTGGAGACACTCAACTATCAATCTTCTAATGGACTTGCCGTAGTTTTTATACTGATCCTCGTACTCTGAAACGCTCTCCAACGAGGGAGGCTCATTCTGTAACGTCATCATGAGCACCTGCAAACAAAAGTTTGGCGCATTGTTAGCATAGTGGTTCTGTGAATAATTATATCTAGACGATCGATAAGACAACAACTGTGTGAATGCAAGCTGTCTGAATTGATGAGAATTGAGAAAGGGCAATGTGATTTGATGATGCAGCAGAGCTATTGAGAGTGTCTATGAAACAAGTGTGCAAAACAAACCGCTGTCAGAGGATTCTGAAACGAGTCTAGGCGTTTGCTTTTAGATTGTGAATCGTCTCTAAAAAGAATCGTTTCGAAATTGATCATTGATATTCTACTCACCTTCAGGGGAGGATACTTGTGGAATGGGGCAGATCCAGTGATTAGCTCTAATACAGTGATTCCGAAACTCCAAATGTCAGCCTTAAAATCGTAGCCAGCGTCTTGCTCGATCACTTCTGGCGCCATGAAACTCACCGTTCCAATGAATGTGTGCCTTGCTCGCTCTTTAGTTAGGCCCATCGTTTCTATCAAGCTGCTGGCTCCGAAATCGGCTATCTGAACGGTTCCATCATCGCCAAGCAATATGTTGGCCGCCTTGATGTCTCTGTGGATGCGTCCATTTTTGTGAAAGTATTCCAAACCACGCAGGACCTCTTTCAGAACTGTGGCTATGGTCACCTCGTCGAACACTCCATTCTTGCAGCTGCCAACTTTCATCTTGTATTTGATTATATCCAATAGGGAACCAGCGGTTAAGAGTTTGATAACCAGCCAGAGCTCTTCATTGGCCACAAAGGATGTATAATAATTGACAATGTTTTCATGATGGCAAGCGGACATTGCGTGAATTTCCTTCAATAGTTCATCTATGGAGGAGTTCCATTTCTCTAAATTGATCCGCTTGATGGCACAGCGTTCCTTTTTCTTCTTGCAATAGGCCGCATGAACGGTGGCGGTGGCGCCCATTCCAATAACATCGCCCAAAATGTACTCATTTGGATCATTTGGCCAATCATCGTCGTCTGTTTGTTGTTTTAATTTAATTCGTAGCTGCTGTTGTTCTTGTTTTTGTAACTTGTCCATGTGAGATGGATAACTCTCTCTCTCTCTTGAGGGGAGGATATAATATTGTCTAGCACCTGAGAGGAAATGGGACTAGATGTGTTGCATGAGAGAGAGAGAGAGGAGGTCTCTTTCTTGCTATAGCTAAGAGCACGTGTTTCAATGAACTGGACTGCTGGAGTCCAGCTGATAGAAGTTTTGAGCGATACTTGATTTGCTTATTATTATTACTCTTTTGCCTTTCAGACAACCAAGGGAAAAAGGCTGCCTAAGTTGCGCAGTGGCGGCGGCGACGACGACGGCGGCAGTTTGAGCAGCACTGCCCAAACTGGCTAATGGTATTCTGTATAGTGCAATGGTTATGATGGTGGCGAATTTCACACCAATGTCCCCGTAGATTCATCGACCCTCCCTCCTAGTAGTAGTCGTCGTCGTCGTTTTCTCCCTCCCTCTGTCTCTCTCTCTCTCTCTCTATTCTGCTCATCTCGATTTTCCCTTTCAGAAGCGACTATATGCGAACTAATCTTCACCACAACTGGCTCCATTGGCCGCCAGAGCGACGCCCAGCGAGTGAGAGTTGAACAATTTTGCTCCATCCCATTTGGTACATCCCATTTGGCTCCCGTTAGAGTGTCGACACCCTCAATAACAAGTGGCTTTGCAACGCACGAAGCGTGCTTCCATAGCTAATAGAACCTCAACAAAACTCTTCCAGCTTTTTTTTCTCTGATTCCCAGCTAGCAGCCTGTGTGTGTGTGTGTGTCTGTTTCCTCTGGCCGCCGCTAATTGTGCTACTGTATGGCACCAGTATGTCTATTGTGGACAAACACTGGATGAATTTGACGCATCTGCGCACGCATAATCTATACACTAGACGACGACGACACTTCCAACCACCCAGATGAGCCCCCCCGAACGCAGCCAATCCAATGGGACCAATCTGCACGCTCTCGCATGGATGGACAATCATCGACACTGTGCAATGGCCTGCCCACGTGCCCAATCGGCAACGAACTTGAGATCATTTTTATGCCAACGTGTGAAATAATGCACTCCCATGGGCCAGCCTCTGCCCTATGCTTTGTGCCCTAGGCTCCAGCCTAAGAGCACGCATAGGAGACTGCACTTTGACCACACACTCTGGCAGGATCATCAGTTTCCATGAGTTCACCAAGTTCACCAGGGCACAGCCTCAGATATTTGGGGTTCATCAGTCCATGGCATCGATCGGCTTCTGCATCAACGCCAACAGCTCGCTTCGTGGCTCCATAAGGTCCACAAGCGATCAGTTGAGGCCGACGGCTGCCGGTTGACGGCTGCTGGTCGACTGCATCTCACAAGTGCAATCGTTGCCATCTCCCCTAAACGATAATCATCCTCCTTCCATCAGCTCACTTTGTTTCCTCTAGTCTTGAGGAAAGCGAGGTCTCCACTTGAGGAGTGGACCAGAGAGGGCGCCATCTAGCTTTGAGGCCACTAAGAACTCAGATTATCTCTATTTCTATTTCGGCAAATTGGCAAGCGACAATCTGCCATTCGGGTCCCATCCAATCAGAGCTGAATCGGAATGAGGAGTGTCTGGCAAGTGGGCTGGACAGGAGAGTCTGTTGGGCGCCCGCTTGGGCAAATAGTGGACCAAGCAAGCAGGCGCAGAGGCCACAACGAGAACTGTTTGCGTATCTGCAAGTGTATACAGTCTTGTGCGGAAAAGTGGAATGTGGAGCTCCTTTCGGGCCGCTGCTCGCTGCTCGCTGCTCACTGCTCACCGCCTACCAAGTGGCGCTGCTAACGCGCTGCTAACGCGCTGCTGCTGCGCCACTTCGAGGCTGTCCTCAAATTTGTGCGGCGTCCAAAATAGCAGGGGCGGCGGGCTGCGGAGACTGGGCGCCAGAGAGTAGAGCAGAATACTCGCCCGGAGGTGTAGTAGCCCTCTGCTCTGTCTCTTTGCGCGCTTTACACACACACACACACACAGAGACTGCTTTGCACCGCCGCGCACACAAATCCGAACGAACGAATAACACAACGTTTCCCCAAAGATGCCAAATTCAAGGATGAAATGGCCAACCCGCTACCATTAAGCTTCATCTCGCCCAACTAATAACGTTATCATCTCAAACCCAAAACATCAGCTAACCAACCACAATCAACATGGGCCATCCATTTCTCATGGCTTAAATCTAGATGAACCCCTCTGCTAGAGCAATGATTGGATTGACGTTGGCAATAAGAAGCAGCACCAAAGCTTTGCAAGACTTGCCAGAAGAGGAATAAGGTTTTTACACCGTCTCTGTTGGGTGATCATCACTCCAATGGTCATCAGAATAGAATACAAGCTGGAAATGCAAATTTTCTCATTATTTTTTAGCCAAACCAACAATCAATTATCTTCTTAAGAAGTCACCCTGTTTTTATCATACATTTCACCAACCCAAAGGCACCTTATTGGAGGAAAATTGAATCAAAAATCCATTTGGTGCGCAAGTAGGCTCAAACATTGCATGCTTCAATACAAAAGTAATCAAGTATTTCTTAAAAACCAAGTTCTTCTTAAACAAACCTGTGATCTCAGCCATACCAGGCCATCAGAAGAGAGAAAAAGTTACCACACAAAATTATTATTATGTCAAAATCAACTAATCTCCATTCATCAAAGCTGACAAGCTCAAGAAAATCCAAGCAACCCTGCGCTATCAAGTAAATTATCTTAACACACTTAAAACAACAAAGGATTAGCATACAATTTTTGCAAATCTTCCAAAATTATGATTGAGAATCAGAACTAGATCATCAAATTCGACAGCGGGTAACCACACATTTCGTCGCTTCAACCAGGAGTATTTTATTATTTATCCGTGTCTACAAGTTCAAACTGAAAGACGACATTAAATGTTACTCATTGCAGACAGTTAGCATAATAGCTCGAGAATAAGATCGACCCGAAAGGTGCTCAAGTGAGCTAAAGACCACATAAAACATGCTGAGAAAACGAAAAACTCGCGGATATAATGAGACAGGCGATGAGGAGGAGGATGGTGGAAGGAAGTACGATATCAGGCAAAAAATTAAGTCTGAGAGATTCAACGAACATGTCGAATATCTACAGGAATTCCATGGGAGTCAAGTTAATCTGAGAAGAATCCAACGAGATGGCTTCGAAAGGCCAATCCTGGTGCGCGAACCTGAGGGTTTACAGCTACGAGTGCCGGAAAAGGGCTTCCTTGTTAGAGATGTTCGAGATTGTGTTGGTGAAGACAGAATCATCGATGTAATGGATGTAAGAACCCAGAAGAACATAGAGATGACCATGAAAGAATGGTGCAAGTACTATGAATCAAAGCGTAGAGATCGCTTGTTGAATGTCATCAGTCTAGAATTCAGCCATACTGAGCTAGATGAATTAGTTGAGGCTCCATCGATTGTTAGATTGTTAGATTGGGTTGATTTGGTCTGGCCAAAGTTTTTGAAAGAAAGTCAAACTGAAAGTACGAACAAGATCGATAAGATGAAATACCCCAAAGTTCAGAAGTATTGTTTGATGAGCGTCAAAGGTTCCTACACGGATTTCCACATAGACTTTGGAGGAACCTCCGTGTGGTACCATATCTTGAAGGGAAGAAAGATATTCTGGATGATTCCCCCCACCGAGCTCAATCTGCAAACCTTCGAAGAATGGACATTATCCGGAATGCAACAGGAGGTGTTCTTTGGCGACACAGTTGAGGAATGTTTCCGAGTTGAACTCTCGGCCGGCAATACTTTTTTTATCCCCTCAGGTTGGATACATGCAGTTTATACCCTGGAAGACAGTCTCGTCTTTGGAGGCAATTTTCTCCACTCGTTTGGCATAGAAAATCAGCTGAAAGTTTCTAAAGTTGAGGACGCCACAAGAGTCCCAGTGAAGTTCAGGTATCCGTTTTATACGGAAATACAATGGTATGTTGTCCAACATTATGTTCATTGCCTAACTGGTAAAGATCACCTACATCCCGTAAGCAAGATAGTCCCCAATGGCACACCTGAAAAAGGGAAAAATAATAAGAAATCAAGCCAGAATAGTGTCAAACAGGATGATGATCAGACCGAGCCCGAGAGTGATAGTAATGGACGTGATAGTACGGGGAAGAAAAAACCCGAAAATCCCAAGAACGAGAACCGTAATCGAAAGTCGAATTCGAAAAAGAACACAAGCGCCCCAAAAGCTTGTAATGATGAAACTGAAGATGATTCGGCCACTGAAATCGACACAGACTACGACTCTGACGAAGAAACGCCAGCAAAAAGACCAGAAACCTGCCGCATGACCAAGAACAGTCTCTTGAGGCTCCAATATCAGATTGACCAACCCAGCGAAAATGCCGCCAGCTCGGTGAAAAGAAAATCCACTCCATCCAGTTCTTCCACTCCGCGCGCTAAGACTGAACCTAAATTAGAGGAAAATCAAATGAAAGTTTCAACGACATTACAGCCAGACAAGAACACTCTCGAGCTAGACAAGATTCTCACGCAAGATGGCTCCACAATGAATTCCTGGCCCTCAAAGGCAACAACTGGCAACCAAACTTGGTCGAATCAGGATTCCGAGCCACAAGAGCCAAAGAGGATCTATATCACAAAGTATGAAATTAACGGTCTCAAACTGTTAGTCAAGCACCTCGCGAAATTGAGTGGCGCCAAAAAGCATCTACCAGCCTTGATCAGGAACTCTCGAAATCTATTGGATGATTGTAAAAAGTTGATTGTAGAGCATGAGAATGACGATCCGGAGCTGGCCATAACTGGTGAGCCGATAACGTTGGAGCTATTGAACCCAAAGAAGTCTGATATAAATCAACTTATTGAACAGTTTTTCAAGCCTTCAGAAACCACCACGAACGATGAGACTCAAGGTAAACCAGGGGCTCAAAAAACAAAAGTCGACTCTGCTCCAGTCGCCCAATCGAGGCTTAGTGACTCTTCGAAGAGCACTGATCGGAAATCAACTCCCACCAGTGAGACCACTTTATCTCAAAAAGAGCCAAAGAACGCAACAAGTCCGAGCAAGAAAGCCACCAATAGCTCCACGGGATCGTCCTCATCCGCGCCTACACATTCGAGCACATCGACCACGGCGGCCGAAGGGCAAAGCACTGCAGGCAATCCTCCGAGACCCAAATCGCCCCCAACTCGCCCCTTATCAAATAATCAGTACTCCAGCAAAACCGGTAAGGACAACAGTCTGATACTGCCCGGCTCATTTGCAGGCTTGATTGCAGCCACCTCTACGGAGAAAAAGGTATTCGATGTGACTGGCGCCGATCTGGCCACATCTTTATACACTGCTAAGGATGCAATCCGCTCACCAACAAAGACTCCAAGTTCGAAACAAGCACACGCTCCAAAGGAAGCACCAAATCCCTTAGATATCCTAGACCTTCAAAGTCCTGCCGCCAATTCTGCGCGTGTCCAAAGCTCCTCCACTCCAGCCGAGAAACAGCAGACGAGCCTTCAAAAGGAGCCTCAACCTCAGAAACTCAACTCCCCCGAACCACCAAAAGTTTTTCCCCCCAAGCGTTTCATCAATCCCACCTTCAGGCCTCAGAATAAGGAGAAACTAATATTTGCAAGCGCCCCATACATAAGTCCAGTTAGCTCAACGAATCAACTAAGACCCATCAACCCGCACCAATGGCAAAGTCACACGCCTCATCAAGCCAATCAGCATCAAAATCCGTTGACGAGTACACCACTTCGAAGAGATCAAGACCACCCCCACTCTCACCTTCCTCACATAAGATCCCCTCCTCACGAGACTGAGAAAAGCATTGAAGCTCATCCAAGTGACACTAAAGTTTCGAATAATCCCGTCTGCAAAGTTAATAACTCGGCTGATAAACTTCATGCGGAAAGTGTCCAACAGCAAGCCAAAACCTTAGCTCCAGGCAGGGCAGAATCTATCGAGTTTGAGACGCCAGTGGGCATAGACAAGAACATCAGCTCCGACGAATCAGCCAGATCTCTTAGGATCGAAACTTCCATCGACAACTCGGGAGACAGTAGCCTATTGAACGTGACCGATGTAGACAAGTCTGATTGTGAGATCGCCAAACCTCAACACCAGAATCTGAACCGACGGTCCCCACCGAGAGCTGACAGCCACGTTGTAACTGATAAACAAGCAACTTCACAGCCTGTCCCTCCACGCAATGATCAGCCGGCTAAAAAGCCTTCAAAGCCTAGGGGTCCTCCCAAGAAGTCAGAGGAAGCCCGTCAGGTAGTGATCTTGAGCCCACCAAGGCCCAACGTGGTGACACTGCAGAAGAGCATCAAGTCAACAGAAAGCGATAAAGCCAAGAGACCCCGCGAACCCGAAAATCCAGCCACCTCAACTGCAGCAGCAGTAGCAGCATCAACTTCCAAGCCTTCCACCAAAACTGCTGCAAAGGAGGGTGGAAAAGTTAAAAGGGTCAGGAAGCAAAAGGAAACGACTGACAAGCCTCCACCAGTTAACAAGCCCAAGGGGGCCGAAATCAAGCCGCCTACCAACGCTACTATGCAATCGGTGATTTGTGGATTAGTTGCACAACCTTCTCAGCCAGGTGCCATCCCAGGAGCCAAAACTACACAACAATATCTAATATCTAGACCATTGTTATTCAACACTATGCCAACCATGACATCCACCCACTTACAGCAGTTGCCACGAGCATCAGTTGCGGTTTTACCTAATGCCTTGCCAGCATCACTCAGTTTACCCACCATACAGCAGGGCGCACGCCTCGTCTGGGCCACACAGCCCAGGCAGCCGGTTCCCACCAACACAGTTGTTGGGGGCACCACCAAAAACGTAACAAACTTATTCAACCCACCCTCGAGCTCAGGTTTGGCCAAGGCGCCGGCAGACTCGGCGAAAAAGCAAAAATCAAATCCTCAGCAATCGCCCAACGCACCAGCTACTACTAAAGCCCCACACCCACCGGACAATGCCGCTCTACTATCTCTAGCGACGACAGCACTTTCCACAGCTCCTCTAGCCACCACTCCGACATTGAGCTACTTTGGCGGCGTGAGATCGCCCAACGGGCAAGCCTTCATGGTGAGCTCAGCCGGAGGTCAACCGGCCCTGTTGACAGGTCAGCCCTTCTTCAACCCATTCATGCAAAGATTGCCCTTGGTTGGCCAGTATCCGCCAATTAGGATGGCACCCACTTTGCCCATTCCTGGTGCGGCCATTCGTCCGATAACTAATCTGGCCACCACTGGCCAAGCAAGACCTACGGGTCAACTTGTTTTCGCTAGGCTTCCAGATCAGAGTCAGCAAAGGTATCTGATCACGCAACCCTTTATTCAGGCGAGACCACCAACTTCGACTGCGGTTGCCGGACAACCTAGTCAACTTGCTTTCGCGGCATTCAGACCACCCTGCCCGGAAAACCCAAACAAGGAAGGGATGAAGGCGAAGAAGGTTAAGACACGATAGCTCACACAAGAGGCTACAAATAAAGATGGATAGGTAATTGATGTTTGCACAGGAGGATTGGTGAAAAAATATACATCTATATCCATGAATGGTGTCATTATTTTCTCTCGATAGCTCCATGCTCTTGCATATAATTGCGCTTGATTTGTTCTACTGAGTGGCAGTTAATGCAATTGTCACCTAGATCAGCTCTCTCTCTTGATACAATGGCTGCTTTTATTGCTACTCCACTTATGATGTGACTGTGAGATCTCATAATCCAGGTTAATCTCCCCATGGCACAATCCTTACTCCGCCCTCTAGGAACATAGGTGATCTCGTGAGAATGTGTGCTAAATCGAGTTCCGATGAAAACAAGAATCCCGACTAATTATTATTATGCCGAAATGTTGAATCTCTTCGATCCCAACAAGTCGCTCTGCTAGCACAAGGTCAACGGGCTGAGTGCAGGTGAGGTACATTTGCAACTTTCCTTCACTTGAGCTTATCCTCAATGGTCTTCCATAAATATCATACACCAGATCTCGAGATCAGGGGAAAAAGAATATGATAAGTAGCTGTGATGATTTGGGGATTGAGGGATAAGAGAAGTACGATCAGTATTTGAGATGGCTCATTTTCTTAGCATTCTACCCTGCATCCGATGGTATACATGGAACGTAACTTACCAATGCCATTATCAAGCAGCAGACCCAGAATGGGCATGAACAGCAGCAGCAGCAACAATCTGACGACTCTCTACGACGGTGAGTTATCATCGGTCTCGCTATATGGATTGTGGTTTGAACTGCTTTCGGTTGGTCGAGGTTGTACCTTAGATTATCAAAACCATTCTGGCGCATTGGGGGCGCCGAGATATACTGTCCAGTTGTGGTGAGCGGGGGCGGTGGTGGAGGTGGATCTGTGAAGTTTTGCGAGCCAAAGTTGTAATCGTAGGGCGGCGGAGGCGCCGTCGGTCCAGTCCCATCGAAATTGTTGGTCAGCGAATTGTATCCTATGGAATTTTGCAATTTTTTCCGAATATTAGCAGATGTTAGTTTATCATTTATTTTATCCGCAAAAATCTCATATCTTCGACCTTACTTCTGAATTTTCGATGAGACTGAACTTACCTTTCATCATTTTGATCGATGCTTAACGGTTCTCAAAGGTTGAAGAGAAATCTTTTGGATGAAGAGGACCCTCGGAGTTTAATATCAAAGCTTGGACTCCAATATCGAAGTGACAGTCTATTTACGAAGATCGTCTACGATGATCTTGATTAGCGTGAATCAAGGGGAGCGTGAGTGAGTCACACAAGCGCCTTGATCGCCCGAATGAATGAGAACAACTCATAGGGCATCTCTGTTGGCCGATAACGGCGTATTGCTAGGGGCAAAGCTGTCTGAACAACAAGTCTGAGACACGGAGCACAATAGTTTCCATCGAGCCCAGTTGGATGGAAAAAGTTTATTGGAAAAAGACTGCGAGATCCTCGTCTCATACTGATGATACGAATCGGCAAAATTTGCTCAAAACGAAGTGCAAGGAGCCATACAAGCTCCATCGCCAGGGATATGCTTACTACAAGCACGAGATTGATGATTGATAATTACGCGTGTCGCCGAGACAGGATCCTCGTCGAGCTTCTTTTGTGTCGATCATTTACGGTGTCTCCATGACTTTTTTATTCCCGTCCATTGAGTGCCAACCACCATAGCTGGCCATATCGAGGCTTGGACCGGTGGTTGTTGCTGACGGAATCGAGAAAATTTTCAGCACCCGTTTCAAAATTGACACTCCTACTATGAGTTTCTCTCGAAGTTTCGACGGAGTTCTGATTGGATAGTGGCAGATAATTAAGATAATTAGACTAGAGCATGACATGAGCGAGGTGCTTCTTTGTTTTATTTCTCGAAAAGGGTGATCATCAATCAACAATGAGAGCTGAGGAGTGTCAAGTTCTCTCTCTCTCTCTCAAGTTCTCTTCGGCGAGATCCAGGTGAGGCGATCACGATGAAATTGGTTAACCTCACTGGCAAGTGACCTCCTCAGACTTCTCGATAGTGAAATCTGTATCACAAGACACTGTGCCTCATCTCCTAAGCGTTGAGCAATCGAGGACACGACGCTTTCAGTTCCAACGCGCCAGAAAATCTCCGCACTAGTAGCCTTGGATACTGCTTAAAGACTGCCTGTAATCATTGCTGGAAGGATAACAGGGAGCATGAGCAAAAGCCTGGAAACTGAATCACTAATCTGCGGGCCCACTCGCTATCAACAGCTCGTCTGCAAGGTCCCTTGCGGAACGGAAATCAACCTCGGCTGCTTCAGAGTCGCAGGCCCACGACGAAGATGACGTCTGTGCACCCAATCTAATAATTTGATAAATTTATAACTATCCTGGCGGAAACTGTAATTCATCTCTTATTGCCATATTCTTATCGCCGGTGAGCCCTCTGAATCTCAGAATAAAAATTATTCAACAAAATGGATTCAACAGCCATCAGAGTTCTCCAACTCGTGGGCTCCATTTTGGGTCTCATATTCGCCATCGAAGTCAATGTTCAACTGTTGATTATCGCCTTCGCTGTAGCTCTCATCTATACGGTAATCATATTCTTGGGAATACTTACGGGTAGAGGTTTTTTGGGTAGATCGGAAGGGCTGTTAGACCTGGTTGTCGGTATTGTAGTTTTGGTTCTTACAATTTGGGCAACAATCGAGTACAAGAGCAGGGACACTTACTTCATCATAGCTCTAATTTGTGGTTATGTTGTTGGACCCCTTCTTATAATCACCGGCGCAGGCTTTTAAGCTCGCCGTCAAATTAAGACGGATTCTAGCTTGGCAAAAAAGGAGAGCGCACTAAGCCTATTGAACGAACATGCGCCAAGAAAACTAGAACAAAAATTCCATATAGAAACGCTAATAAATCAATAAATAATCTCAGAATGTTCTCCTAAAAAAATTTTAACACTTTCAGACTCATGATGTTTCACTATTTAGGACCTGTTAAAACAAGGATAGTTCTATTGCTTGTTTTAGCTTCCACTTGCAACAGCCTTCCTCTCAATCGTTCGGAGAGTGAAGACCAAGAGATCCTTCAGACATTCCAACTTCCATCAGAAGTTTTGATAAATGATTTGAATGATTGCATTGAAAACAGGATCGAGGCCATAGAGGTCGGCAGACAGTGTTCGAGAAGATGTAGGAAGGATGTTCCATGCGAAAACACCAGGAAACAATGTCTCTGCGACGGCCTTTGTGGCATGTCCTGTATTAAGCCGGACTTGAATTGTGCAGAGTTGCCCAAGATAGAGAATGGCGACTATTTTCCAAAGAGTGCCAAATTCAACACCAAGATCGTCTACAAGTGCAATCCTGGATATTATCTATTCGGTTCACGCGAACGATTATGCCAAGGCGATGAGGATTGGAGTGGCTTGCCAGCCGAGTGCATGGCAGAGGGTGAGTTTAGAGTGGAGGCAAACAGGTGCAAGACACTCGAATAATTCTCCTAAACTGATAATAACAACTCCTGAACTCCTCGACACTTTCCCAAATCCCAGCACTTTGTCGAGATCCAATCAAGGTGAATCACGCTCGCAATCCAAGTGATGGAACTTATAGATTGAATGATCGAGTGAATTACTCTTGCTACCCTGGTTATGAATCGCGAGGAAGCCCGGAGGCGGTGTGCAAACTTTTGAAGGGCAATCACACTGCCTGGATGTGGATGGGGGCACCTTTCAGATGCATACCGAAGATCTGTAGCGATCCTGGTCACATAGAGAATGGAAAACGCCACGGAGACTCGTTTATCATAGCCAGCTCAGTGCTTTACACCTGCAATGAGGGCTACGAGATGGTGGGCCAGGCGCGTCGTTATTGTCAATCGGATAATATGTGGAGCGGCCAGCAACCCCAGTGTGTGCCAGTCACCTGTAATCCAACAGATCATCTTGAAAACGGTAAAATCAACTACGCCTATCCGCTGGTCTATAACTCGACAGTAGAATACTCGTGCGACTTTGGATTCAAGCTTGTAGGTCCCAGCCGGCGGATTTGTGGGCCCGATCGCAGATTGTTGGGCGAGGCGCCGCAGTGCCAAGAGATTGACTGTGGTGAAATAGGCCCCTTGAACAATGGCCATATCAAGGGTTTCAGCACACGAATGGGCGACAAGAAGCGGTTTCACTGTCTAGATGGAATGAAATTTCAAGGTGAATCGTTTGAGACTGTTTGCCTCGAATCGGGCAGATGGTCTCATCCGTTGCCACTTTGTTTGGGACCGTGTACAGTGCCGCAAGTGGAGCACGCGTCCAAAGTATACGTTATACAACCCGACCTTCTGAATGCAAAACCGGATAGAGATCCTAGCCAACACATGGTACTACTCACACAGGCCAAATTGGGTGAAAAAACTTCCCACGGATCATTTCTGGAAATAGTTTGTGAAGACAACTACGAACTTGATGAACAGATGGACAAGGACAGTGTGATCCAGGCGCCGGTTTGCAACAATTCAACATGGTCATACGAGCCCAAATGCAAACCTGCTAGTTGTAAGTCTACGCCTCCAAGCCCCAAGAATGGTCGAGTAAGAGTCGCATCCATAGAGCACGGTTCTAAGGGTTACATTCATTGTCTGGATGGTTTTCGCTTGAAGGGCAGCAGCACGTCCGAGTGCATTATGGGCAACTGGACAGAGGTGGATTCTCAATGCATTGAAATCTTCTGCGCATTTCCCGGTTACATAGATCACGGCCGAGTACTGTTGGTTGGCCTCACTGGGATGTATGATTATAAACCCTATATCAAGCGGATATCAAACAATCGCCAGATTGCCTATGAATGCGACCCCGGATTCCATGTCAATGATGGGGCGCCAAGCGGTGCGACTTGCATGGATGGTCAGTGGAAGCCGGAGGGACTGCCGACATGCATTAAAGAATGAATACTATTTACTGTCTAGATCTATCAGCTGCATGGTTCAGGCATTAGGCCGACAGAAGTTATCATGGAAGGTCAACAGGTTGAGACGAAAGTTTCGAATTCTGTAAACCAAATGGCTCCCATCGATTGGTGAGCTAGAGAAGATGGGGTATCTTTGCTCTAAGAATTGATTAGTGTCACAGATAGGAAAAATTATGTTCCACCGCGATCAAATCGTTGCTCTCATGGCACGGTGAGACTCGAACTTCGAAACAAAAGTAGGAGACATGCTTTTCTACATTTCAGAACGTTCTTTATGTAGCATAGGAGATTACAGGCTCTTGTGTTTGGGCCCTTTCATCTTCACCTAGCTCATTCCTATGATTCATGCTAAAATCGTTATGAGGGGAACTCTATCCCTTGATGACCTTCTCGACCGATGGTCTAGCGAGCTGGGCGAAGCTGCAGAGACCGGCGATACGGCTAACACGACGGACGGTGACACATTGGACGTTCTGGAAGGTAACATCATCGGCAGCGGCGACTCCCTTCTTGAACTCTTGGAATTTTCCGTCGAGCTCCTGCTCGTATCCTGCAACCTTGGCGCAAGCCTCGCTCAAAGCGTCGGAGATCAATCTCGGGTTCATGCTGGTTTGGATGCTCTCAACTCCACTGTTGAAACGTCTGACCAAGTTGGAGGAAACAGCGCCGATGACGGCACGGAATCCAGACAAGAATGCAGCTGGTTGGCTCTGTCCGTTGGCGATTGCTTGTCTGGCCTCGTTGACGATCTCCTCAGCCTCGTCACTGGTTGGCTCAATTGGAGCCGATGGGTCGACCATCTGGTGGGCGATTGAACCACTGGCGGCCTCAATGGTCTTGACGGCATCACCTCCGATTTGTCCGGCAGTTCTGAAGACCAAGTTGAAGATTCTGCTCGAGATTGAGTTGGTTGTGGTACGGATGTCACCAAATACGTAGTCGCGCGACTCCAGACAGAACTCTCCATAGCTCTTCTGGTTTTCAGGTAGACCCATGACCTCTTCATCATCCGCTGGCTTCAATCCAGCCTGGGACTCCTGGTCTTCAACATCTTGGCAAGCAACAACGGCCACACAGGCGAACAGGGCTAAGATCAGAAATTTGTTCATGTTGATCCGGTTTGATTGTCTATCGTGCTATTGTTTGTAGTTTGGAGAACTTTGTAGTTTTAAGTCTCTCGATGTGTTAATGCTCTCTTCGACAAAGTGCCCCATTTATATAGCCTTTTTTTGAGGAAAATCTCTCAGATACGAAAAAGGGATACGACACAAAATAGATACACCTGACCAAACTATCGACAGGTGGCCCACCCATCATATGATCTGTTTCCATAGTGGCGTTGTAGGTTAGATTTGAGGTCTCAACGCTCAACAGGTTCATGATCAGAGCGAGACGTGTGATTGTCACCGCTACGTTGGCATTGACATCCTTAAATGTCCCGGCCTTTCGACACATCGTGGTGTTCCAACAGCATAGTCCTGCAAGGCGATTGGGGACATTCGAGTATCCAAGGGAAGTTCACTGCTAATTTTAGACCGCGCTTGATTATAGGACCAGTTTGAAGACTATCTCACCTTCTGTCCTATAAACTTGAGGAGAAAAGGATAGATCTATCGTCAAGACATCATTGCTAGAGAGTAGATTGAATCAAGAGAAAACTTAAGATGGTGTATCAGAAAATATGTATTTGCATCCTATCGAAGAACGGTCAAATTCAACGAGTGGATGGGGGGGTCTACAGACGTAGAATTGAAGATAACAGTGCCCAATTCTAAAAGAAAAGCATTCCTCCTACAGTCATTTCAGCTACTCGATAGAACATGTAGCCCTGATACTCAATTAAGTCATTCCAGAGTGTGTCTTACCGTTTTTCTTGGAATTTTTAACGAGACACACCGAAACGACAGACAACTGCACCTTGTATCCCTGGCTGGACATAGTATTTGACTCCCATACTCTTCTTGCGGCTACCCAAAAATTTTCTGATGGTTAGCCGACCTGGTTGTGATCTACTAACAAGTTTGCGCTACCTACTGCTATAGAGTTAGCTATTCTACTTCGATCACTATGCTGGGAGGTTAACAATCGATTCGAAGTCTGGAGCTGATCCTCCAGGTAGAATTTTTAGAGATTGCTGATAAATCCCTCGTTTTTCTGATCTTGGGCCGAGTTCTAGATATAATACCGACTAGCACCGACGATAGCTGGCCTCGTGTATTAACATGACGACTCATCCATCAATTTTGTAGTGACAATGTTGACGTTGTAGTTGCTATACTATGGTGTAGTTCACAGGTTGTCCACTGTTCACTTTCATCTGGAAACTGTCCATCTCAGTCATGATGAATGCTCAATTGGGTTTGATTGGATGAATATCGAGCTCGGACACTCTGTATCCAATTCGATGATAGTAGCCCCCATGATTGGTGGACATTCTCTTTCTGTCCGGTGCGAAGATTGTCAGCATAACGCGCCTCTATCTACTCTGAGTCGTCGTGATTGTGCCTCAGTATCTCGTAAACTATGGAATAAGTCGGATGAAAATATTCCCAGTGTTCTTCAAACACGTTGAGGCTATCGAGGGCTCCTTGACCATGTTCTTATCTTTATATCATCGTCTGCTTTACGTTAGATTACCAACATCTGATATCAGCTGTCGAGACCAACTTTGAATAATCTTCAATGAATGTAGACCATAAGTGATTTTAGGTTTCTTTGTAGTCTAGTAGCCAGGAATCGATTCTATTGAGTTGACATTTCCCCCCAGATGTTACCTCTTAAATCAGATGACCTTTCTTTTGGCGATTGAGATCGCCTACGCCTTGATACGAAAGAGTCGAAGAAGGATAAGAGCAGTAATCTTGCCATGATCGAGATAGGACGTAACTGATTCGAAGACACCCAAGGTAATTTGTTAGTGCAAATGAAAGAGAACAATCACATCGTTTAAGATCAATCAATTCATGATGTGGTCCGCTGAGACTCGACGTAGATCAGGTCTGATTCCTTATTTATGAGCCAAGGCTTGTAATTTTTACGTAAACACTTCTATCACGATACTCTCATTGATCATCAAGAGAGCTGGCTGACACTAGTCTCTATGTCTGTATGCCGTAGAGACTGCCCAAGCCGATCGTTTGCCGGCTCTTCATTTGTGACCATAGGATCATATAGTGCTGAACGAACAACATAGTGCGAAGTAGTTTCTAGGGCTACTTTAGATCCATCTCTTCGGCCAGTTAGGTTATGACTAGTCGAGGAGATCCGACAGCCGGTCAGACTCGCACAGGATCAGCCTGATTTGACCCCGGGTCGCTCGATTTGTTCTCGCTCCTCAGTTAGAAAGTCATCAAACTTCTGCATCAATTTTCTTTTGTTATATAATCTGTAGGAGAATAAGGTATTCCAAATGAGGGATGCCGAGGAGCCAAATAAAACCCTGTAAGTTAGAGGCACGAAATAGTAATTTAGCATCTGAACAACTGGCCAAAACTTGTAATTCATGCTCAACACATTGAGATAGTTCTTTTTGAGCTCTGGCATCACTTCTTGAAACGACATTGTTTTCAGTAAAGTCAGTACAGATATGTAACAGACCAAGAATACTGGGGCGATAAGGATTTGGTCAACAAAAAGCTTCTTGGACAATACTTTTATATTGCTGGTTGGTCCAAACATCTTGTCAATAGCAACTAGACAACCACGGACGGCTGGTCCAACAAATATCAAACCAGCTATAGCGAATGTGGTCGTTTGCCTGAGATCGATAGCGGTGATGTCCTGAAGCACTATTGTTTGTGAGATCACATCGCCACCTACCATAAATGTGGTTGAAGTTAGGACGTTTGTGATGAAGGGCCTCCGGTGGAGAAAGTGCTTGTATAGTCTGACTAGATTGAAACCCATGATCTCACAGTGATCTTGTGGATAAGTGTGAAATTGTGATTGGGCTTGGATTTAACCCTTATCTATTCAGAGGGGTACGGGGTACTATAATTCATCGGGATAAATGCTATATTTCAACTGGCTAAAGACGATCCTAGACATTCCAATTCTTAGGAGACAATTTTGTAGCAACACCAAACAGATACGATTCTTTGGGAGTTCCGAGAAGGCAACCACATGGTACCGAGAAAGGTACGCCCACCTCTTAGGTCCCCCCAGCGCCCTACTGCGGACTCCGCATTCAAAGGACTCACTCTGCACATGGCGACATTCAGGGCACTCGCGAAGTTGGACTGGCTTTAATTGTCCGATCAGAGTAGACAGACCAGCTTGATGGCTAACGACGGGCCCAAATAAAGTATGGACGAATTGATATGTGAGCAAGATCGTCAACTAGCAACTAGTTTATCAAGATTAGTCTACCTATGAGGGGGATTGTTCGGGGGGCTTGTTTCATGTTCCAGCCCATTTACCAACAGGTCTGTCTTGGGCTGGTTCGCAGAGTCCGTCCAATTTTATACAGCATCCATTTAACATCTGATTTTCGATCATAGATTGGACTAGGTGAGCAAATTCTTCCGGTGTGCCCAGTCTCCTTGGGCATAGGACCATGTTAGTCGCCAGGTAATCGCAGATTGCACCGGACGACCCGTTTCGCAATAAGGGTGTATCGAAATATCCAACATTGATGGTGTTGCATCTGATATTATACCCGCTCAAATCTCTTGCAATGGATAGAGTCATTGAGTCGAGCGCTGCTTTAGATCCAGCGTAGAAAGACTGGCCAACGGAAGGCTTGGTAGTTGAGATGCAACTAGTATTAATTATACATTTTGTTCGCCCGTTGTCTGTTGCATGGGGATTTACCATGTATCGACTAGCTGCAGATATTACATTGAAGGTGCCTAAAGTATTGAATTGAATGAGATCTTGCGCATTCGCTAGCTTGTAGATCTCTCCGGACTTTTGAGTCAGAGTGAAAGCCATAGCAACACCAGCAACATTGATAAGATTGTCTATTGTACCAAAATTTTTTGAAAACTCTTCGATGCTACTTTCAACGTCATGGTCGAATGTATTGTGCTGCTTCAAAACTAATTTGTCTCGCTGATCGGCCTGAAGATTCAAGTTGCTCTCATAGTCTTTGGTAAATTTTCTGTCTATCCCAAGTATAGGTCCTGAACCTTGCTCGAGAAATCTCTTCAAAGTGGCCAAACCCAGTCCCGAGCCGCAACCGGTGATAACGTTAATCGAACCCTTGATAGTGTTCATGACCTGGACGAGTGGGGTCAGACTAGATAGAGGTAGTTGTGGATCAAGGATAATATCATTCCATCAGACATAGTGCGCGATCTACGAGTTGTCGTCGGCACGTGTATGCTCACCATGCGAATGCGCCACATCGGACAGTGTGTAAGATTTCAAAGAGATTGGATCTGCGTAAAAAAACATCGTGTGGACTATCATTATTGGCCCGGTTCGAGACGTTTATCTTTCCAGACATCCGACCAAGTGGTGGTGCTTATATTGGTTTTGATCTATTCATCTTCCTTGAAATCACATGGAAATGGAAGACGATTCACTTTCGTTGATAGATGTATTTAGATTTGTTGTCACCAGTGAGAAATCTGCAAACAAGTCTGACAGCAGCAAGGATGACGAAAACATCATAGCGTGTCTAGATATAAGTTCTCAGCTCATAGATAAAAAGATATTAGAAACCAACGATTGTAAGCCATGGGATAAGCTGCAACAAATCTTGTTCGAGAGACTCATGATCGAGGATTATGAGTCTATGAAACTAGTCTCGGTTCCTTGCAGGAATCGAAGTGTCAACAATGATTTCCTGCCCACAGATAGTAATCTGCTTAGGTACCTATACGGGTGTTTCTACAGGCTTGAGAACCAACAAATAGACCAAAAACTGAAAAGTTCGCTCGAGAGTATAATCCTAAATCAAACCATATTGTATCTTACTGAACCAGATGTTTTCCCCGACCGTGATAAGCGTTTCAAGAATGGCCAGCCGGCGCCTCTCCTACTGAATATTATATATTACTATTACTCTAAGCAAGATCTCCATGTCGACATTATACAGAAATTCGTCATCAAACTTGGAGAACTAGCGTCGAACAATGAGAGTGCCCTTGAGGCTGTTATCGGACCAACTTACGCCAGACTGGCTCAGAAATTTGTAACAATGGCAATAGACGAGCCCACACTTCAAGAGTGGTTCAACGTAGTTAGGATGTTCACCCAGCAACCTGACCTAGCTAAGAAATTACTCGACAAGAATGTTCTGAAGAAAGACAACACAGTGTCTTACCAATCTACTCTTTTTGGTTTTATGTTGAGTATTTCTCATTTGCCTAGGACATCTAATGTTGAGATTACCTTTTTTAAGAACACTAGATTTGGTGGCAGTGATCATAAATTTACAGAGTCTCAATTAGCTATAAAACTCAAACTTGTGAGTCAGGAGCTTCATAAAACATTCCTCTCATTATTGAAGGCGCCACAGACCAGGAACCACTTCTTGAAGTGGGCAGGCAGGTGTTTGCACACTTTTAAGGATCGCAAAAAATTATGGAGCAATCAAGTTCTAATGCAGACAACAACAATCTCTGTGAACGATGGATTTCTACTCAATTTCTTAAACGTCATGTTATTGTTGTCCGAGCCCTTCGCCGGACCATATTGTGTAGATTCCCTTATGAGTTCTACGAAGCAGGTAGATCCGAAGATGCTCAAAATCGATCCAAGGTACTGTAAGTGGTCCAAGATGAACCACGAATCGTCTCAAGTGCACTTCTTGGGTCTATCAGAAGAAACTTTCTTGGTGAAAACTGCAAACGAGGATGGAAACTCCGATGTGAGTGAGGAAGTTCAAGCCAACTTCATCACTGAGTGTTTCTTCGGCACGCACCAAGCCTTTACCTACGGTTTCAGATCTGTTTATGAAAGGTTTTTCAAGCTAGCTCAAAACATAACTGAAATGCATCAGGCCTATGCCAATGCTACTCCGTCCATGTCTGGTCATGACCCTCTGGAGATGCTAAGACGTCAGGCTGAAGAATCCATGACACAGTTCTACAACCTGAAGGCAGCTTTGATGGTTCCTAGCTTAATTACCATGCAAATTCACTTTTGCATCGCAACCGCAGCTTATCTAAATCATCTCGTTGCATGTGAAGACTATCAGGATGCAATAAACTCGAAGGAATTCAAGAAGATAACTCCCGAGATAATATCGCAAGGGAAGCTAAATCGTGATTGTCTGAAATATATACCGGAAATGCTGATTGAAAACATATTGGACTTCTTCTTGTTCTTGAAGAATTTTAACGAGTCCTCATTGACGCAAGCTGCAGGGTTGATGGAGCATCTAATGACACTAATCATAACTTTTATGGGAAATTCAAGCTTAATGCAAAATCCTCATTTAAGAGCAAGATTCGCGGAAATTCTGGAATGTCTGATGCCTCGCCAGGTAGCGAATCCACATATGCCTATATCCTTCATGGGATGTCCTCAACTCTTTGAGACACATCCTCTTGTCGAGCATCTCGCACCATCGCTCGTGAATGTTTTTGTGAGCATCGAGATGACCGGTGAGGGGGTTCAATTTGAACAAAAGTTCAGTTATAGACGACCTATGTATCTCGTGTTAGAGTACCTCTGGGGTAGGCCGTATCATCGACGAATCTTAAAGAGACTTGCAGAGGAAGCTGAGCGCGATATTGAGTCAGCTAGACCACCTTTGTTTCTTAGGTTTGTGAACCTACTTATGAATGATGCAATCTTCTTGCTAGACGAGGCTTTGAACTATATGAATCAGCTTCGTGAGGCCGAGAAACGAAAGAAGTCTGAAGAATGGACCCAACTGAATCCACAACAGCGAGCTCAGGCTGAGAACACGTACACCCACATAGGAAGACTCGCGAGATTCCACAATGTTCTCAGTATGTCGACCATTGGGACCTTAGCCTGGTTAACGACAGAGATTAAAACAATATTCTGTCACCCCACACTCGTTGACCGTATAGCAAACATGCTCAACTATTTCTTAGAGCATCTAGTTGGCCCCAAGAAGGGGAAATTCAATGTGACCGATAAGAATGATTATGAATTCAGACCGAAGGATATATTGGAAAAGATTTGTCAGATCTACATCAATTTAGGTGTTAAAGACAGCAATCCCAAATTCAATGAGTTTTGCTCTGCTGTGTCATCAGATGGTCGATCATACTCAGAGAACTTACTACCCCAAGCAGCTGTGATTTTGTTCCGAACGGGTCTTAGCTCTTTGGGCACCGAGTTTGAAAAATTATCGTCCCAAGTCAGTGAGATAGCACAACGCAACCGAATGGACGAGGTACCCTCAGATGATATACCTGATACCTTCCTGGATCCTATAATGTCTACACTTATGGTTGACCCGGTTCTATTGCCATCATCGAAGATAATTGTGGATCGATCCACTATAGCGCGCCATTTGTTGAGTGATCAAACAGATCCATTCAACAGGTCACCTCTCTCAATGGAAGAAGTAATTCCACAAGACGACCTGAAGAGTCAGATACAAACATTTCTGAGTCAAAGGAGGCAAGCTAATAGGGATAAACAATAACTAGAGATTTTCCATTATATGAGTAAAATATCGATCGACAGTCGAAAAATTCAACTTTTAATCTTGATCACAGTTCTTGATTGCCTACCAAGGGACTCGTCTGATTGAGCAACATCGTTGGCGGCCCTAGATAATTGATTACTTTTTCACTAACCCTTTTGCAGCCTGATTTCGAGTACATTTGGATTTCATCCGGAAAATAGGTCATCTCCTCTGCTATATCTTCTATCACCGCAGCAGTATTTTGTTCCTCGTTATACAACTCTTTTATTTTGTCCCTGATGCATAACTTGATATGCTTTCTCTCAAGGGGCAAAAAAGGAACAAACACACCGATACTATAACGCTTCAGAAGGCTACTGTGACGCAGTCCACCTGCCTCATCATACGATTCATTGATCAAGACTTCCTCTATATCTTTGCTTTTGAGATCATCTCGCTCTTTTCCCTCTTGAAACATTTTATATGACAGCTTATTCAGCGTAGTTGCCCCAGTATTAGATAAAAATATGAAGATAGCTTTGCTGTACTGAACACCGTCCACCGATTCAACATAATCGAACATCGGTTGTAGAACGTCCACGACACCAGCAGGCAACTTGTCTAACTCGTCCAGGATGATCAGGCTACGTTCACACCTGGTGATGACTTCACGAATCATATCACGTAATTTAGTTCTTTGAATATCTATCTCGTGATCTCCTTGAATGCTGACAGGAAAGTGGAAACTAGATGATATATATTTCACAAATCGAGATTTCAACCCTTCTTTGTATAGATTCTTTGCTATGAGGTGTGCTACATAAGTTTTCCCAGTGCCGGTCCATCCACTGAAATACATCACTAGTGGACGCGAGGGTTTCTCGTTTGTTAAATGAGCCATGAGGGACCTAAATATAGGTTCTGAAATAAGAGGTTGGCCGTGAACTTTGGACCGCAAGTCCTCGCGCAATCCATAAACTCCTTTGTCATATAATATGTAACCGGTACCATCATTCGAATGGCAGCATTCCGTAAGACGACAGGCACCCAGATTGTTGAAGACTCGAGGCCAAGTTATTGATGTAGCATGGAGGAAGAAAAACAACAATATTGAAATTGTGACAATGTATCGTATCATGTTGAATATAAAGTTTCTTGATGGTGATCGTTCACCTTGACTGACCCGCGGCAAAGAGTTTTGTTCAGAATAGTTTTTGACCACGTTCAGCGGACCTCCTAATGGGCCAGGTGGTGGGGAGGGCTTTGTAGAATCACGTAATTGTGATGGCCTCTCACTAAATGGCACTAATTGTTGTTGCGACTCACGACTATCATTGTTGGCACCTTTAGTAACGGCGTGCAACCTCGCCATATAGTTACCCTCAGAGGTTTCACTATGCTGAAAAAACTAATAGCGACAGAGTTGCCAATAGAGTTGAGAATCAGTGTGAGATGCCCGAATTCGAGCTTAAAATTTCTTAGTCTTTCTAAAAGGACCATTGATTATGAGTTGAATTAAGCCATCCGAGTCTTGAATGGCTAGTTGACAACGTGCATGAAGCTCGTGCAAAGTTTTTGGCAGGCACAGCACGAATGCTTGGAGGCACATGGATCGCACAGACCATGTGAATCGCACAGAAAAAAGGCTGCTCGCAATCCATGGAATCTAACCTGCAACAGGCACTGGACACTTACCGTACGAATGTTCGCACAGACGATTAATTGTGCACTTTAACTTTATTTTCGAGCGGCGTGCCAAAGAACTGGACGACTGAACAACCACAGCACACGCCATTGGAACAATTCTCGTGTTTGGACATCAGAAGACTGTCCACGACAAGACTCGCAACCCTTGATTGCTATCCTAGATTACAACATATCGAATTGGCAAATTGGAAAGACACAGTAGACCCATAGGCTAGTGACAGGAGACTTTTTAAAGTTTCAAATTGTTTTCTTTGCCATAACTGGGGACAGATAATATAGTCGAGAACCGGGCACGAACCAGATTTCACACCATTTTCCACCCTGCTTTCAATCCACAGACTACTATAACACTCAGGTCTTCTGACGATTCTGAAACAGAGGCTACATAAACAAAAAGTATCATGTCATCAACAGAGCAGCCGATAAAGCATTCTTCCGAGGGTGATGCACCAGATCCCAAGAAAGTGAAACTAGACGAAAAGCAACCTGAAATTTCGGACAAAACTAAAACTGAGAACAACGCCGATGTAACAGAGGCTTCCAAAAACGACACTGGTGGCAGTAGCAAGGAATTGAAATCTTCCAATGGTAACGACAAAGAGAGAGGTCGTGAAGATGATGAAGACGATGAACAAGATGGTGATGAATTAACGGGCGAAGAATTGGACAGTGACTTAGAGCAATTTGATCCAAAGGTTACTCGTAGACTACAATCTATCGATAGCATTCAGCAACAGATTAGCAAGTTGAACGAACTGGCTAGTGAGGAGATATTGAAAGTTGAACAGAAATTTAACAAATTGCGCAGACCACATTTTGAACAGCGTAATAATCTACTCAAAGATGTGCCCAACTTTTGGGTAACATGTTTAGCCAACCATCCCTCAATAACTCATCTCATTGAAAGTGCTGAAGATGAAGACTGTCTCCATTATTTGGTAAATTTAGATGTCGAAGAGCTTGAGGACATTAAGTCTGGCTACAATCTCAAATTCCACTTTAAAGAGAACCCTTATATCAAGAATAGTCTTATTGTCAGAGAAATACGCCATATAAATTCTGACGAGGTCGTGTCTAAATCCACGCCGGTTGAATACAAAGATACTCCGCAAGGCAGGAGTCTAAAAACTATTGTGGAAAACAGTGTTGGACAATTTACACGAAGTGGCGACAGAGTGGATCAATACTCATTTTTTGCTTGGATTTGTTTACCTTGTGAGACTGGCTCAGACGAAATTGCTGAATTGATTAAGGATCAAATATGGCCAAGTCCATTGGAATTCTTCTTTCAAACCCCAGTTGATGATTATGAAGGAAACTCTGATGATGATGACGAGGATGAAGAAGATTCCGATGAGGAAGCTTTCGATGAAGACTTTGACAATGGAGTGGTGGCTCGAGTTCCACAGGAGGAGATGCCGGAGGAGGACATCGAGGGTGAAGAGTTAGATGATGACGACGGTGGTGAGGAGGATGTGGACGATGATGGAGATGAAGTTGACGACGAGGAGGACGAGGGAGAATGATAGTGCTAATGCGACTGGCTCAGCTCAACACAATTGTTGGAAGATAGTTTGTACAGTTTATAAGTAGGGATGCAAAACAAGTATCACAAGGATAGAGCTAAAAATGATTTACAACCTTCAAGGATTCACTGTTGTGGCATTACACTTTTTACTCTGGCGGCCCGTGGTGTTATTGGAACTTTATTTATAAAACATGAATTTATGACTACAAGAAATAATTCGATTAAAGAAAGCATTCTTCTCACTCCACTGTATTCCATGACTGTACCGAGATTTTATCCGAAGTTGTACCCTCGTGTTCTTTCATCCACACACTAGACTGAAATGAATAAGCATCGAGTAGTTCCATGTTTTGGGTGTATCTTTATTTATCTTTCAACTCTCCACAAAGTTTCTCCTCAAGTGTCACGTTATGTTTCTTCTTGTGTGGTCTCAACTGATCATTAATAATAGTGACTCAATTCTATCCGACTTTATTTCACGGCTAACCCAATCATAATTCAATTCGAGATGGTATATAAAGTGCTATGCGATGACATAGGTGAGTTTTGCTCTATTTACTTGCCTAAGAGACTATCCCTTTTCGGCTGAGGAATATTTTTAGATTTAATCCGAAGTTGGTTCCCCGAAGAAATCTTCCACCACTCTCTCTCTCTCTCTCCTTCTCTCCCTCTCCAGACGCTCTTTCACTCTTCATTTCCAAGTCTAGAGTCGCCTCAATCGTAGCCCCATTTCTTCAGAGCTTAATCCAAGCTCTTCGGGACTATTAATTGGCAGCCTTGCCAAATAAGAAGCCGAAGTAGATGGATATATACTGGGTTAGAGGATTGTCGCTGAGCTTTCCTTTTGATTTGGCTCCTGGCGGTGGTAGAGCCTTCAGGCAAGTCTGTGAGTTGACAGCAAACACATCCTCGGGACAGATTTGCCCATTGAAACCTCCCAGAGTGTTCAAGATGTATTGCTCAAAGGAGTCATAAGCCTCCCTACCGCAAGCTGCCGAGACTCTGTCCCTGGAGCACTTTTGCCATTGAGTGAAACCGCAACAAGCAGTGTCATATCTGTCGTCCTGGGTGACACGCGAAGTGTGATTCAAGTGGTCAACAGCAGCTAGGAACCTGTCGACACATTGGTTCCTGTACTCTGGAGTCTCAAACACTTTGTCCACCAAGCATGGAGAGTGTTGCAACAGTTCTGGTGATAAAAGAGGAAAGTTTTATTAGTTGAAACAATGTCAGATGATGATTGGTTGTGAATTTGTGGCTATTTGTGGATGTCGAAACTCTCTACTTACTTTGCTTTGTCTCGGGATTTCCGCAGAACTCCTCGACGGTCTTCGTGAATGATTCGAGGAAAAAGTCGAACAACTCTTTCTGTAACGGGGTGGCGCACTTCTTGATGTAACCCTTTTGGCATTCAACTACAGTATCAAAAGATCTGATTTCATTGAGGAATGATTGATTGACGAGCAGAGAAAAGTTGAGGGTTAGTTCACAGTTATCAATTGTTTGCACAAGTGTTGGCTGAACTAATTGCACAATTAAACCTATACTTACTTGCAGAGTTTATCTAATCCCTCTTTTGTCTTGATGATCTCGGACGGCCTGTCAGCCTTTCCGTAGGCTTGTATTTGCTCATAGCACTTGTCGATCTCCTTTCCGTGGCACTGATCTGCCTTGCCTTTGGGTCTGTTTCTGTTTCCGTTGTTTCTTTGTCTTGCCTGACGCTGTTGAGCGTCGACAGTCGCGAGATTAATGACGGCCAGCAGCACAAAAGTGCCAATGATTAGCTGTGAAAATCTGTTCATCTTGTCGTTGCTTATCTGGCTCACTTAAGGTGGTTTTGTTGTTGAATACGTTCGCGACTAAATATCAATCGGGACACAAGCAGTGAGTCCCAGTGTGGCTCTTCTGAATCAGAATCACTTGTGTGCAGATTTTATTCCAATCTCTTCTCTCACTTCCGCTCAAGTTTCAGCGGCCCGCTAACACCGGCAGCTTTTTGCTTGCTCCTAAATCAGTGAAAAAACTTGGAGCGAATGGGTAGGAATCTATTCAAGAAGTCTCAACTGGGTGGTGAGGAAAACACTTGCAATTTTCCGCTTGGAAAATGAAATCACCTGCCTTCAATTGCTGGCTCAGTTGGGCATAAAAGTGCTTCCAAAAGCAAACACAAGAACTATTTTACAATTGTTTCGCAGTCGTTTCTCTCTTTTCTTCAGCCAAGCCTGTTGCTTCTAAAATCGATTCTGCGACTTTTCGAGTCTCCTTTCTTCGCGAACGAGCTTCTCAGTTGGCAACCAGTAAGGATCTCTGTGAGTGGAGAGTGTGGCGTCGTCGTCGGCGTCGATGTTGTTGTTGTTGTCTCTGCTTAGACGGTGGTTGTGCACTTTGGAAGGCGACTTCTTTGGTGACACACGCGAGAATTACAAGAAAAACACACGAACACACGAACACACACACTTATACACTCTAGAGTCTAATCACTTAAGTGGATGAAAGAGAAATGGCTCCACAAGGAGGATGGAGGCGCAGAGTTAGGGAGAAACTCCTTGTTTGCCATAAGGCAAGATGGCAATTGAGTTTGCTAGCGAGAAAAGTCAAGCCGGTCGTGGACTCTCGAGTGGCTTTAGGCAGAGAGAGAGGAGAGAAAATTTCAAATCCTAGCAAAGGAAGCTGGCAATATGCGAGTGGCTCTGTGGTTCGAAGAGTGTCTGACACTCGGAAAGGCAAACAGACTGACTATAAGAAAGAGAAAAAAAAAATATATAGAAACGCGCGCGTCTTATGGCTTCACCTTTGCATTGTAATGGTGCGTGCCGCAATGTGTGTGCGTGTGAGTCTTGATGCACGAGCTCGGCGCGGCTGGTTGGCGAGCCCTGTTTGCTTATGGCTCTCATTGAGTCCCTTTGGGAGTGTCTTGATGTGGTCTGGCTGGAGTTGGCGACGTTTCGGTCTCAGTCTCAGTCTCAATCTTGGTCTCGGTCTCGGTCTCAGGCGACAGATCAAGCGGCTGAAAGTTGGACGAGTGGCGCTTTGGGAATGCAAAAGCTCCGTCTTGTGCATTCCAGCAGACCAAAGTAACACCGATTTGTCGTGCTATTGCCCAAGTTGTCCCTTGGGTCTCCTCTCGCCACGACAAAGACACTCTAGAGACCAGCCATCAAGGCACAGGGGGAAATAAAGCGTCAGTTCAGGCCTGAAGCAAGCCCACTGAACGCTGGCAAGGCAGGCACCTATCACGTTGCAGCAGCAGCAGTAGCAGTGCCGCGCTCGTGCCCAATGGCAACAGGCGACTTTTCAACTTTTTTGCCCGTCCCACCAACAGCACAGCGAGCGAACATCATCACGACCATCACCAGCCCACCATGAGTAAGGTAAATTCCACGAAGACTAATAGGAAACGAGACGCTGAACGTCTTGCCGCTCAGTGTCGGGGGAAGAGAACAACGTCACATTGGAGTGACTGACTCAACAAGTGGGCGAGCATCCCCAAGCCTTCATGCCGAGGCTCTGCTGTTGTGTCTAGTGATGATGCTTGGCACCATCATGCATGCAAAAACAGATGACAAAAATGATTGCCGCCTGTTTGGTTGTCGATCTGCTCGTCAAAATTCAACCGAGCTGAGGCGGATGTACTGGTCTCAGGAAGAGGAATGGGAAGGAGAGTAGACTAGGTATCAAGTTATCAAATCTTCATCAATGTCCACCAACAATTTGAGTTACAAATAATAATTACCAGACCGGGATAATCTGATACAATGATGAGATGTACTAGCGCAGTTGATAGGGTTGCTACAAATCGCATGCTCATGGGTAGATGACATGAGCTCGTCTGATGACTATTCAGTTTTCAAGATGGACGATGACAGATGGTGGCAGCCATTTATCGATTTCCGCTTGTCACTACCCAACTGCATGTGTGAGCGAGTGAGTAAATGGTGCTGAGATGGTGCAGATTATTTCGTCCATTCGAGGCCCGATTTGACAAAGACGGATTGTCGAATGGAAGCCTTTTTTTACCCTGGCGAGGCCCATTGAAAGCGCGCGTTATTGGGCGTATCCAATTGCCCAATAAGGGAGGCAAATAGCTATCTTGTGCCTCGAAGGTATGGAGCCCAATAAAATGAAACGCAATTTCGGTCTAAGAGGCCCGCTCGACGAGAGGAGCGTCTCAATTCTCGAGTCTGAGCCTATCCTTCAGCCAGACTTTGCGTCTTGGGCCAGTGACCTCAGGCAGACACTTTGGCCATGGCAGCTGTTAGCTGCTGAGCGCGCTAATGACAAACACCGATTTATGGATTTCCTCCTATCCATTGGAGACTTGCCGAGCGAGCTTGACAAGTTGAATTTTTTCCGTTTCATCCGAGCTTCTCGTGACAGGTCCATCCGAGAGTCAAACCAGGAAAGTCTTGCTGCCTGGAGTTCATACCGAGCTCGAGATAGGCGGAGGCAAGTAATGTCTCCGCCCGATGACGTAAGCTTGATGACCGCATGCTTCAACTATTTAACTGGATTCAACTCTTTAACTGGAGCTCTCCTTCTGCGGACATCTCCCCGCAGATCTCGGTTGCAGATGGTCCATTGGGCTGAACACAAGCAGCAAAGGAGAGGCTCTAGCTCAGAGCAGAACTTGCGTTCAGATAAGCGGTCAAGGTCGTTAATCTCATGCACGTGGTCGCTGACGAACCGATAAGAACAAGTTCCTGAAAGCCATGTAAATTCGAACCTATGGCTCTCTGAGGTTCCATCCAAATTATCATAAACTTCAGCTGCTATTCCCTGGGGAGGGTCTCTCGTTCGGATGCCGATCACAAGTGGCTGGACATATTATGGTTCGAGAGGAGTAAGGAGTTCAAGAAATGGGACAGTGCTTGTTCGAAAAAAACAATGGCTTGGGGGAAAGAGTTGATTTATTGCAAATTCTTTTACAATAGTCTCTCGACGAGTCAAAGTCTGTTAGCATCAACAACACACTCTAATGTGACTACTAATTGAATGAGATGCAAAGTGTCTGGGCAGAGGGCTGCTCGTAGCGCTGACTGCGCTCTTGTGCCCTTGCAGAGGAGCCGCATGACAGCATGTGTTCTCTTGTGTCTTTTTAGCTTGGGTGTGGCGCCATTGGTGAGCGCGAAAACCCATGGCTACACGTTGGCGAAGAGGCACGCTCGCAACATAATGTATGTAAGACGCCACGCAACAAGTGCGCGCGAAAGTGTCTGAGAGAAAGAAAAGTGTAGGCGTGATGGTGGACGAGATTAGGAAAACGCCGGATCGTTCGCTCCCTTGCAACTTGTGCAATACTCATCTACAGTATTAATATTTGTATATTCCCTCACTTGATTGACCCCTTTGGAACAAAATGCATTTATCAGCAATAGAATCCAATTGCTACACTAAAGCCCTCTAGTGATAATGAGTTATTTGGAGAAAAAGCTTGGCTCGCTCACAAGCGGAGCCCTGGACAAATTGAGTAACCTATCGGGACGCACAACGAAACGACGAAGTCCATCCGCCTCAGGACAGACCAACGGAGGTGAAGAGAGACAAGACGAGGAACTTCAGGCCCTCCGAGTTGCTAGTCCATCAGGACAAGAGCAACGGCGACCCATTGGCTTCCAGTTTGATAATCCTAGATCCCCTTTCAGTGCGGGTATTCCATTCGGAGGCGATCCATTGTCGTTCGCTCAAAGGTCTTCGGAACCGACGAAGATTGGCTTCCGAGAAGATTTAATACAAGTTCATCAGCCGTCCACTCCAACAAGAGGCCAGGCACTCATCCAAACAACTAAGATCGAAGATGAGTCCACACGTGACGGAGACGGGCAAGACCAGGCTCCTGGGGAGAAACCTGACTCAGGTAGCAAAAGGATTTGTTTTGTCCTACCTCGTATATGGTTTTTCATGTTCGCTTTGAGTATGAGCAGACTGATGCTATTCATTGCCAAAGTGTATGAAGATTTTCAGGCTACAAAGCACTACAGCACAACCGGATTATCAGGCCATTTTCTGGTTTCGGCAGCTACGCTATTTTTGCCAACACTCGTATTTACAATCTACAGGGTTTCGCGCTATCTACAAACACGCAGTGATCTCTTCAAGACAGATGCAGACCTACTGCAGCCCCAAGGGCACAACAGTGAAACCGAACCGAAAACCAATCGGCAAGGAGTAGATGAGCTCAATGACTCCGGATTGACCGCAAGCGGCAGTCAAGATGGTCCCCCGCAAACCAGTGGGACAGCATCACCGAGCCAGCTGGAGGACGAAGGGCTCGTGACTGCTCGCCAAACGCCCACCAACCTTGATGCCAACGTGTTTCATGACTCCAAGGATACTGAGCAAGATTTGGAAAGTCCACCTGTCTATGAGCCTCCGAAGAGGCCACAGCGAGCTCAACAGAAGGACACTCATGAAGGCAAGACTTCGAGACCCACAGGCGCAGATGACGTTGTGACGACTGAAAGTCGCGACCAGTCGGCTAAATTGGACTTGGTGCCGGTTGCCGAAAGTCATATTCTCATTGGTATCGGCGAGCAAATACTCCACGGCCTTTTGTTTGTGTTCTGGCAGCTGAAGAGGCAAGTAGATGTACTCAGTTACCTCATCGGGCGCGCTTGTATCTGGCGCAAGCCAAACGAGGACGAAGACCAGGAATTGGGACGGCTGCAAATCGACAGCGATGGATTGGAATGGTTTGAGGACTTTTACGCCGCCTTTTTAGCGATACTAACTCAAGTCTACTCACTTGGAGTTTATTGGTTCCGTGACCAACAGATTGAACTACCCAAAGAGGCAACAAGTGATTTTGGACCCCCAATTGTCAATGCGACTGGTTTTGCCACTAGCACGGTCAACAAAGCTCTCTCCAAGGCCGGAGGCTCATTGGTATTCAAAGATCTTATTGTTATCAGCGAACTGATAGTCTCATCGGCAGTGGTTGTCTCTCTGTTGGTGGTGGTGCGGCGTCGCGACGACGGGCCCCTAACAAGGACACTGTCCTCCCTGGGCTGGGGTTCGTTGTTTTCCGCCCGCATAATAGTCATCGGCTTGGCCTTTGTGCATTTAGGTCCAGCGATTATCTTTCCCCTAGTCGGACTGCACACTCTAGCGGTGGCGCTGTGGGTGTATAAGATTGCGCTGGATTCGCACAACGACAAGCCGGGCGAGCGACTGCATGAGGCCGAATGGGACGAAGAGGTCCGCGACCAGGTCGAACGGGATCTGGAGCAACTGGCCGAGTCCAAGAAAGTAGCTGCACCCCCTCAGGCAAAGTCTAACACTAGCCACTGGACCATCTCCATGCACCTGTTATTGTTGACACAAATTTTCACCCTCTTTGCGATCCCATCATTGTTCTATTGGCCAATCATGTTCAACCTCCGCCTCCACTTCAGACCCTTCAAGTATCTCCTGCTCGTTCTGGTGCAGAATTTTCTGCTAATCATTGCAATCTGGTACAAGCTCAACTCGCCAACTCCGGGCCAGCTGTACCTTCTCGGCGCTGTGGGAGGCTTCTCCATTGTTGGTTTCATCTTTGTCGCCCTCTACGTGGCCCTGAAACCAGAGTTCACGGAGTATTTTGTGCGCGCTGATATGGAATTCAACCAGGCCGAGCAGGCTGGCGTCTACTATGAGTTTTGCTCCAGAATACTCAAGATGCCCGATTTGAGGAAACACTCATTTGGACGTTTGATGAAGCAAGAGGAACGAGAAGAAGTTGTTGCCGACTAAGTGCCAAGGACTCTCTCAGGAAGAAGAGAAACTGGAAAAAATAAAGCTTAAACAAATTTTGGGGCCCCCATATAGGTGAAATTTTTTCATCATCTTGACCAGTGGGCCTTTTTGCCTGAAACAACTAATTGTGTGTAGGATCACTTTGGTTGCACGCAATCAGATAGAGGCGTGAATCGACACGCAGTGGCACTCTGGATGCAAACAAAAAGTAGCCAATTATTTGGGCTCCACACAGACTGCTCTCTGTTTCCCTCCTGACAAGTGACCATTTTGCAGGGGTGGCTGCTCGTTGTCGAAGAAGTCTGCTCGCCAAAGCCACCAATTGGCACTGACCACTAGCAGCACATCTGTAGACCAGCAGTCGGAGGATATACGCTCCAGTTGTGTTGTGAGCCTGTATGTCTGTATGTGTGTCAGTGGTCCTTTGTGTCCAAGTGGGTGCGTTTGTCCAACTGTGTGTTTGTTGGTGCGGCCTCCTCTGTGTGTCGGGCGAGATTGGCTGGGATTAACACGGAGTTGGACGGTGGCCGGACAACAACAACGGGAACCAAAGAAAGATGCAGATTGCAAACGCAAACACACTCACGCTCGCAGGCACACAAACTCACATGCACTTCTAAGCAGCCAGCATCTCCACAGCCACACAAAGCTTTACGGTCAGAATTTTAGGAACGCACAAGACAAGGCAGACGGATCTGCCGCGGGGCGAAGGAGAGAGAGAAGGAGAACGGAGAAGGAGAAGGAATAAAGAAAGAAGAAAGAAAGCAGCAGCCCGAGGAAGGACAAGAAAAAGACAACATAACCATCAAACTTGCAACAAAGATTTCCTCCAACTCCAGCTCAAAGGACTCCGATTCCTATCCTGAAACCGATTCGACTATCTCATCGGACCACACAGTAACCACTCTCACGGCGCAATGAATTCCCTCTCGACATACACATAAGAGAACACAGCCTTCGCAATAATTTGGTCTTTTAATCATCTCAAAAAACATACTCCTCTGAGATGTTCGTAACCAATAATAATCATCAACTTCTCTCAAAGTACGGCCTCAAATAACAATCCACCCGAGACTAATCATCCTATTCTGAACCATACAACTCTGAACATAACACCTCAGGATGTGCAAATCCTACGTGAACAAGTATTACATAATCTGTATTTCAATGCATAATGATTCAAGCACAACTCAACCCAACTTGACATTATAGGCCACTCAGTTTGGTGAACAAATTTTAAAACTCATCTTTTATTAACGAATGTCATCTTTAAGATATGATCTCAAGCATGGCTGAAGTTGATGTTGAGCATCTAGCCTTAGCCGAGCGCGATAAAGAAACCGTTATAGAGGCCGTCAAAGAACCACCAGAGGATGAACTGAAACTCGAACCAGGCGATACAAAGCACATTATCTCGCCGATGAAAACTCTACAACATGATCTAAGCCTACTCAATGAAAATGATAAACCAATTGATCAAGTGAAATCGTCAGACTCAACTATTGTGGCAAAAATCGAAACTCCAATATCGATGAGCGAAGAGAAAGATAACGAAAACATTGTTGACAAAAATAACAATGCCGATCAAAAAGAAGCTCCAAATGCTTTATTAACCGATGTTACGATAAAATCTCATCTAGATAACGAAACAGAACAAGAAACCAGTGGCAGTAGTCAAAACGAAAAGGAAGAACAAATCAAACCTGATCCTCAACCAGAGAGGGTGCCCAGGTATGAGGAATTAATTGTCGATGGATTCGCAATCCGTGCCTTCCAAACATGGGAAGACTTGCAAGACGAAGTGAATGAGCAGATCGCTCTAAAAAAGTCGACAGAGACTAAGAACAATGTTGTTCCTCTGGCTAAGTGCCCCAGAAAGAACAGCAAAAGTAAACCGTCAGCTGCCTCAAATAATGTTTTGCCCGATGGCAAACCCGCGCGAACTAAAAGAAAGGAAAAAGACAAAACCCCCAGTAAGAAGGCGAAAAAACCCCCTGAACAGAAATCAAGCGTTGGATCATCGAGCAAGAAAGGTGACGAGAACCCTAAGCGTAAAAAAGACAAAACTGGAGCATCCACTTCGAAGCCAAACCTCTCTGCTTCGGCAACGGGATCCTCCAATCAAGAACATTTGCCCAAATCCCCGACGAAGAAGATACCCAACTCGGACAGTAAAAAACCGCCTCAAATATATAATCAACAAAAGCCGAATCATGGTCAACCAACTGCTCCTTATCCAATCCAACCTGGACTAACAGAGCTTCAAACAAATCGTCAAAGAGAAAGTAAACCAGTTGAGGGCAGTTCGAATCAGATCAGACCGAATGATAATAACCAGCAGAGAAACGAAGGTGTTCCGCAATATCCCTACCCACCACCTCCTCCAGCATCCCAAACTTATCCACACACCGCAATGGCTTACAACTATCCCGTGAATAATCAGTCCAGCGTGCCTAACCACCCTAATAACGGTGGTAAGCCGTCAGCGTTCAAGCAATTCACCCAAGGCCCCAGTCCAACTAACAGCAGCGCACCAAATCAACAGTCACCCAATCATCCACCAGCCCCAAATCAACCCAATATGTCCAGCTACGCACACTATCCAGCCTCGTCTGGATATCCGTATGGCCAATTCCCATATTCATATAATTATCATCCTTATTACACAAAGCAACCAGCTCCAGCAAGTTATGGCCCTCAAACCAGTGCCTATCCATATCCACAATATCAGCAATTCTATCCCCCAGCCCAACACTATAGTCAATATCCACAATATTCTGCTCCGGAACAGAGCTCACAGATGCACACCTCACTGCCACTTGGCCAGCACCATTATCCCCAGAGTGCGGCCGGGCCGTATCTGACGCCTTATGGGCATTCGCCATACATCATGACTAACACGACGGTTAGTCGCCAAACCAGCATCATACCTACTCATGGGCCCCTACCTATGCATCCACATCCACCACCACCCTCTATGATGCCCCCTGCTCCTCATCAGCAAACTGATAGGTTTAGTCATCATCATCACAATTCTACAACGCATCCTATATTCAATCAACAAGCCAAGTCAACATCGGAACAAATGCCAACGCCGAACCAGACCTACAGCCCCCATCAAACAACATTCTCGTCCGACAGAAGTAGTGTGGGAAGTTATCAATCGGGGCCCAATCAAGCCTCGACCAATACCTTGAAGCCCGCCCAAACTCCGCCTGTGCCCGTATCTGGCGCCAGTGTGGTCCCATTTCCGCCACTCAACGGCCAACTACCAGCCCCACTCCAAAATTCGTCCCAAGTCTACCCGCCTAGCAGTGGCTGGTCTGGGCCTGCTCTGGGTCACCAATGGGCAGCGAGATACATACCAGCTCACAAGGATTCGCCTCCAGTCGATTCTGTCAGACCCCAACCACCGTCAGCCGCTACCCATCAGCGTATTCCGCCTCCATCATGAACAGGTTAAACGCCTACTGGTCATCATGAAAGTGAGACCATTGAGCAGAGGTTTTCCGGATTGAATATGAGTTTTCCGAATCTCGCAAAGCAGATAAAGATCAAACTCTAGAGATCATAATCGTTCACTTAGATCGTTGACCTTCGCCGACAAGAATTAATCATTCTCTATTTCAATATGGATCTCTAAGTCTTTGTCTTACTCTCCGATCAAGCTTTGTCGAGCACCATACCTCCTCAGGAAGTGCATAAGTCTAGTGAAGGGAGTTAAAATGGGGGATCTCTTGCGGATGATGAGAATACTCCGATTGAATGGTCTAGATTGTTGGTTCACAAGTGATAAGGGTCGGTGTGGTGGTGCGAGCACAATGGCGCGCACACAGTTTATTGCTTCACCAATGATATAGGATAATAAATATATGCAATCCGATGAAAGATAAATTGATCATTAACAATCTCTTATTTACACTTAACTGAAACTAGCTCTTTTCAAACAATTCGGGTAGCTCCTGCCCGATGAATGATTTATGTCCAGAACATGGTAATTGAACCTGGAAATTCTTCTCAATTCATTCAAATCTCTACTGCATGAGTATTGGCCGCTTGAAGAATATGCTCGCCGCTGCATCCAATGCAATGAGCTCCTTCCATTGAGAGGGATTGATGCCAAGAAGACACTTTCATTGTTGGTCCGTGAAAGTGGTGCGTGTGTGTGTCAGAGTAATTTAAGCGAACTCTTTGGAGTCTTGCCATTCAAATGTCTCGAGATAAGCTCATTGCTGGGCTCATGTCTCTTGAGGTTTCCATTCAACTTGTGTTCATTGTGATTATTATTAAATATTGCAGTGTTTCCGTTCGCAGTTTGGACATTGAACCTTTTCTCTCGAATTGCTATCTTTTCGGTGCTTTCTACGGAATCTTTCTTCTTGACACTAATTGGGGACTTTTTGTTCTTGTGGTAGGCGTCATGGTAGAAGAAAGCAAAGAGGATGAAGAATGCAATTGCAACTGTTGCCTGTAAGTAAGCGAATAGAATGGGAAATTTGCAATCTTGCGACATGAACGTCTTGAAGGCGTTGAGCATTACCAGAACAAATTGAATCATTTGCAAGGTAGTCAGATACTTCTTCCACCATAAATAGGGCTGAATTCTTTGGCCAAATGTGGTTAGGGCATAATAAGAGTACATGATAACGTGTATAAATGAGTTGACCAAGGGGAAGAAGCCGTTGGGGCCGCCTGGCGCCAATTTGATGCCTATCCAACAGAATAATGGCACAACCGAATGGTGGAACACATGTAGGAAGGTAACTTGGGCATGTTTTTTGCGTAAAACAAAAAATACTGTGTCCAATAATTCGACCAGCTTAGTTAGAAAAAATAAATAACCAAGATATATTCCACGCCGGGGCGATTGTCTGATGTCGCCGCCAAATTTTCCACAACCAAGAGTATCTAGACCATAATTGCTCACCAGGAGGCCCTGCACAAAGAGCCACAAATTTGCCGCGGCCATACCAACATTGTAGACAAGGAGCAACTTGTTCAACTTGAACGCCTCATGTCTAGCCATCAATCTTGGTCCAAGCGAGAGGACGAAATAAAGATAAACTGATACAAGTGTAAGAATGATTGATGGGCCACCACGAAGGAGGTAGAATTCGTTAACTCTTTCGTCCGTTATGCTATCCCAAAAGCCAACAGTTTCCCCCATCTTCTCGTGAGCATTATCTTCCATCATATTTGACGTTTTGTCTCTGAAAGTATCACTTGAATTGAAGATCGTCTCTAACATGTTGGTCTTGCTGCTCCCGATCTAATACTATATAAATATATCTTCGTTCGTGACTGCACCCAAAAGCATACATGGACACCTATAGCGCACACTCAGACAAGCATTCAAATGGACACTCTCACTTGGGCTAACTTTGATTTATCATAAATATCGATGATTATAGTTTGCTATCATATTTGTCTAAACTGTCTAATGAATGAAAATTTCTTTCCACCAATCTCATGCCACGATGGCCCTGAAAATCGGTCAACCTTTCTGATGGGCCAACTCTTCCTCTGTTGAACTTTTGCGCAAGAGATGAGATGCGCAAATCAAAAAGATAAATTAATGCAACGCTGCACTGCTTTAGGAAACTGGCAACAAATTGTTTAAACCATTCGAGCCTGATGGCCACAAATCAATCTTGGCCCTTGGCTGCAGTTACAGTTGCTGTCGCTGTTGCTGTTGTTGTGGTTGCTGTGGGTTGCATTTGGCTTGGCGGAACTGCGCCTCTGTGCCCTAGGCGAACAATGGAAATCGTCAACACCAGCTCGCCACTTGGAGTGTCCATCCTGTTCGAACACGAAACAGCAACCGACGAACACTTTGCACTGGCTCAACAAACTTCAACAAGTGGCCCTTCTCGAAACTCGGGGGCAGTTTGTTCGCGAGCTTGGGACTGAGTTAGCGATCCAGTTTAAGTGAAAATCATCAGCGACGAGCGGCCAAAACACACACCCAAACATGGGCCACTATCGATGCTCTGGCTTAGCAGCAGGAAACGGTACACGAGGGCTGGCCAAGACGCTCAATGGGCCGCCAAGGCTCTGCTGCAAGCAAAACACACACTCGGCACGTACAGACAGACAGACACACAGACAGACAGGTAGAGAGTGAAAATCTCAAGATTACAATTATCGGTTTTTCCCTTTAATCGCTCTCGCTATTGTGGCGGCATCTTGCTGTTTGTCGGGCCGACGATGAAAGTTAACGATGACGAATTTTTCACAAATCGTTGAACTCTTTCCTGCTCCCTGTCTCTGACTCTGTGTCTCTCTCTCTCTTTGGTTGCGTCGGCCCCTAGCGCGCTCAGTTTGGAAAATGATTTCTGTTTGTCAGCGAGCGAAAGTGCGCCCCCAACGTCTGGTGGTGGGCCGGCCGTCTGGTGGCACAGTGAGGAGGCAAAATTGGGCGGTCTTTGCTTTTCTGAGGGGGCGGATGCTGGCCAGAGAGGGGGAGGGAAGGCACAGCTAGAAAGAGCGAGGGAGAGAGGAGTGACAACTCAGTCTGAAAAGGCAAACTTTGTTTTAATCGAGTACTTCACGAATCGGCGTACATGTTCTATAAGCCACCGAGCAACAAGTGGATGTGGCGCCGGTGGGCCAGTGATTTTGGCCGCCCTGAACAGGACGGCGCCATTCTCCTGCAATGGCGCCGCTTGATCGATCGATCGCCCCCACAGGCACTCTCACCTGGCCGTCCAGGCCCGTCCAGACACACACGTGGAGGCGCGCGAGCAGCGAAAGTGTTTGTCGGCCACTGTGTGCAGAGGCAAGAGAGCAGAAGAGTAGGACAGCCACTTCTTGAGCATTGTGTTGTGTTTGTACACTGAGAGAGACAGAGAAAAATTGATGATTATCATTATTGTTATTTTCTTCTTCACTAGCCCCAATCCACATCCACAAACTTGCCACTCACTCGCTTGCCCAAGACGCACCATTTTGCCCGCCGACAAATCCATTGTGAGCAAAAATTGAAAACTCCTCACAACAAGTGTTTGTCCTCTGCCTGCCAGCCTGTCTGCCTAGCTGGCAGCCCACAAACTGGCGGCTGTCTGTCTGTCTTGCTGGCCCTCCGCTCTGCCTTTCCCTCTCACTGGCTGCTCGGCGTCAAGTGAGTGCAACTCGCACCTGTTGTGCCGCCAACCTCAGCCAGTGCTCTTAACCCGGCTGCCTAACCACAATGCAAGAAAACAAAACAATTCCTAACGTATTGACAATTGTGACATATGGAAAATCGTAAAACCAGCCAGACAGCTAACAGTATTGACTGGCTCGCGCTTGCTACCCTCTCGAGAGCTGGCTCCTTTGGGCATCCAGGCGGCTGGTGTCGAAGTTAGCCACCATAAGAAGAGGGTCTTGCTGCCGGCCAAAGGGTTCACTCGCCGAAGCCAAAGCGGTCTCATCTCGAGCTGCGGCTGACGGCACCAGAGCGAACACTCGGCCACTGGTTGATAAGCTAGCTCGGTGGCGTTTTTCTCCACTATGCTTGAAAGTCTTCAGCTGAAGACTGCGACCGGCTGGACGCAAAAGAGCGCCATTGGATGGCTGCGACTGATGAGAGGCCGCAACTTCCGTCCAGCATCGGAGTCTGTCGATGGGCCAAGTTAAACTAACAGAGAATCGCAAACATCATCCAACAGGAGAGAGTGAAATGAAAACAAAAATATTTTCCGCACAATCTCGCTGCCAATCATCAAACAACAGAAAATCGTCATGTCCAGATCCTTCTGTAGATAGTGCCAAGTGTGCAATAAGTTGATTTATATCACTGGACAATCTTGTTGTCTTTCCTCTCTCGCTGCTGCTCCCCAGGCTGTCCTCTCTCGTGCCTTATCAGGTCCGCGCAATCCGAGCGGAGCTTCCTGTAGTGGTCGCTAAGAGAAAAAAAAGATTATCATTACTAGCGGCCGCCGGATGGAAAAAGCTTAACTATTGGTTCTCTAGGGTGGGGAGTTATCCGACAGGACGCAACCATTTGGACGGCCTACCTCCAAACAGCTAGCAGAAGGGTTATGGGCTCACAGAATCCGATTGTGAGTTCAGCGAGAATGAACTAACGTTAAAGCCGCTGCAAGACGACGAAAGTAATAATTCTAAGGCAAAAGTGGTTTTGATTTATCAAAAGAATAGAAAAACCCAGTGGCACTGCTTGTTGAGCCTGCCTAGAAGATCCCTGAAAAAGTTTTCCCTCTAGCTCCTCTCAAAAGTACTAATTCACAATTCGTCATGATCATATTTTGGTCCCGAAAACTCTTCACGAGCTATAAAACCATCGTTGTCCTTGTCCTCGTGCTTGAACACCTCCTCCAACATGTTGGCGTGATTTGCCAAATCTTCCATCTCGACAGCCTGAGTTAACTGTCTCTTGAGAAACTCACTGACCTCTTGGCGCGATAGTTTATCATCTCCATCCATATCAATCTGTTTGAACACATTCACAGGATCTGGGCCATCTTCAACCTTGAGACATTCCACATCGAATATCAAGGTTGATTTCGCTGGTATCTTATCGTGGGGACTCTGTAGATTGATGTTATCCAATAGAAGATTTATCCGTGAGTTTTCTCAGACCAGTGACGAAAAAGTAGACGATGAAGCTCACATACAGATCGTCTCATATGCCACTTAGAGTATACTTACATCACCGTAGCCTAGCTCAGGTGGGATAACCAGTTTCCTTTTCTCGCCTTCGCAGATATCGAGAAGACCTTTATCCCAGCCGGCAATCACTTGGCCAATGCCTAATTGGAATGAAAAAGGCTCATTTCGTTCATAACTGGAGGTGATGATAGATTAGACTCCATTGCTCGCATAGGTTCTCACAAGAGACAGCGGAGATTCTACACATGAGCCTTACCTTGAATCAAACACTTCCCCGTTTTCCAATTGACCTCGATAGTGGAGCGTTACGACATCAGTTATCTTGGCCTTCCTGGGGCAAGGCTCTGGCTTAAACGTCTCGTGGATCTCTAATCCAGCTTCTTTACAACTGCATGCTGATAGCATGAGAGATAATGCCACAATTGCGCTCAGCATTGCACTCATCATTGAGCTCCCTAGTAGTCTATTGCCACTGTGTCTGGCTGGCATTTGAGTATTGCGTCTTGTTCAACTGATATCCTTTTGTCCGATCGATGGCATAGGAAGAGTGTTAAATACTGATTAAGTAAGAGACCATGTTATTCTAAGATGGGTGAAACACAAACAAGTGTCATGTAATCTCGTTCACAATCATGATTCATGAATCGTGATTGCATTCGGCGGATTGTTTGGCGAGGCCACTTGTACACGTTGCAATGGTGCCGCTGGCTCCAGCGGCAGCAAATATCAATTCTACCCGTGCACGAACAGTACACTTGCACAGTTGAGAAACGCCTGCGCCAACAAAATATTCTCCCGAGGCAAGATGGCTTGGATCAACTGATAAATCATCTGATCTAACTGTCTCTCAGAATCAATTGTCATAGTCGGCATCTATACCGTATTATCAACAAATGGAAGCCAAGCTACGCGAATCTTTCTTGCGTGAGCTTATGTTATTGCAATTGGATGATCGTTTGGTTGACATATTATTATTGTCTGAGCAATCTAGCTCACAAAAAGTCACTGGTCGTTCATTATCCGCTAATTTTGTTGCTTGTGATACAGGTCTGACTCATATTCTCTTAAATGACCTCAAAACGCCCATTGGCACTCAGCCAAGTGCATTAGTGAGACTCAACGATGTTATTGCTATTACGTATCATTGATAAAGGTATCTCAGCGCACTTGTTGTTTCGAAAATTTTCAACCACTTTAATTATGTCAACTGAGAAATCTTTCCTGCCTAAAAAGGCCCTAGTATTGAGAAAATTTTCTCGCCTAGAATACGAAAGACTATGTCACCCGAACTTGAGTGAAGAGCAATTAGCTATCAATGTAAGTTGTTGATTGTGAGTTCCCCAACTAATCACTTTGAAAACTGCCCAGCGCAAAAATTGGCAAAAAAGACGTCCAGAAGCTAATCTTTCTTTCATACAAACGAAATGTTTTTTGACATCTAGCTCAGTCAAAGGGGTTCAATATATGAATCATTGAAACATTATGATCAAGTACAGAGGTTGTGTTTACAGCAGATAGAATCTGCTCTGGAAGCGAACAACATCGAGTATCAAACAGTTGATAGGTTTGGCTACACGGAGGAGAAAATCGATTGGGCTGATGTGATCATAACAAGTGGTGGTGATGGTACATTTTTGATGGCTGCCTCGAAGGTTACAAAAAGAGATAAGCCCGTTATCGGAGTGAATAGTGATCCCACAAAATCAGTGGGCCATTTATGCCTACCCAGCAAATACTCAAATAATTTTGACCAAGTAATTGATCTATTAAGACGAGGAGAATACCAGTGGCAATATAAGCAAAGAATCCGTGTCACTCTCGTTGGCGATGCTGCTGACGAGGAGCCGAAACAACTGAACGACATCAGGTGCGACCTCAGAGGTTTCCTCGACCAAGATCTCGAGCATCAACATACATCAAACTCATCGCTAGGATCGATGTCGGCCCAAAAATCTATCTCACATCATCATAATCGTCAGCCAAGTCCATCAGTACAAGACAGACGTACCATGAGGTCATCAACGGACGCAGGAACGTCGAGTCTCAATCAAACCGCACCATTTTCTACTAGGCAAGCTTTTCGAACTGTCGATGGAAAAGTCTTCTATAAGATTAGGCAATTGAAAGAACGAGCTCTAAATGAGGTCTTCGTCGGGGAGACGCTTTCGGCCCGTGTCTCTTACTACGAACTCTCTGTGGATAACAATAGAATGACCAAGATGAAGAGCTCTGGATTGACTGTTTGCACAGGTACGGGTTCCACATCATGGTATTACAACATAAACAAATTAACCGAGCAGCAAATACAGTCTATTGTTTCCATTATAAATAAGGTCACAAGTTCAACCGTAAAGGTGGACGAGAAGGATCCTGAGCTGATCAATAATATCACGAAACAATTCAACCAAACTCTGACATTTGCTTCAACCGAACCGATCATGGCCTATTCCATTAGAGATCCTGTAGACTATGCATCCGCATTGAGTCATAGTCATCGCGGACAAGCTAAACGGATCGAGGTTAAATCTCGTATGCAAAACGCGTGCCTCGTGCTAGACGGCTGCCAGTTCTATCCATTCAATGACGGTAGTTATGCACTGATGGAAATGTACGACGAGGATGCCCTCAAGACAGTAGCCATTGAGTGATCATCCGCGGCTCCTATTCCATCCAATTATAGTCCCTTTTGCGCCTATGAACTTTTTTCTCATAGTTTTTGAAACAGAAGAGAACGGAGTTATCCAGACGGCCGACTATTTTTATCAGTTATCCAACCGAACCATTCGCACCATATCTATAGATTGTTGCGCATGTATATATATATATATAGATAGATAGATAGATATGTTTTTGGTTTATTTATTATAAAAATCTATGAGCTCCAGTTTGGAAAGAGATA
>Ga0058701_10000241_pt1 | contig 44636 bp, 41 predicted proteins | sample AgamicOrMae_FD_97039 | JGI IMG/M metagenome (GOLD analysis project Ga0058701, IMG submission 97039) | Agave microbial communities from Guanajuato, Mexico - Or.Ma.e | ecosystem: Host-associated > Plants > Phyllosphere > Phylloplane/Leaf | place: Guanajuato, Mexico | collected 2012-06-04
CCTTCTCTTCTGCTGGCTGGCTGGCCTCTTTTGGGCTGCATCTGCGGCTCCTTAGGTCTAGGACTGAGATGCACTTGCACGCCACGAGCCCAGAGGATCGCCATCAGGGCAAATGTTGCAGCCAAAACAACAACAACAACGAGTCGGCCCAAACTCAAATCGGATGGACAAAAGTCACAGGCAACTGTGGCAGGCAAATGGCCCACTGGATTTGCGCCTCCACTCGATGCCATTGAAATGCAACTTGCCCTTCCAATGCCGCAGAGTGCAAGTGACTGGTGCTCGTGTGTGAAAGAGAGACATAGACAGAGAGAGAGAGAGCCAAGAGAGAGAGAGAAAAAGATCATTAAATTTGATCAATTTTCCAGATAAAAATAAAACTTTCAAACCAACCACTTGTTGGTTGCCGGGCTGCTCTCTCTCGACTGATCTTGTCTCCTCTTCTTTTCGTCTCGGGATCGCCGTCGAGGCCAAACAAGGGCCAGCCAGAGGACGAAGCTTGGATGAAGTTGCGAGCATGGAAGCAGCATTCTGGCTTTCTAGACTCAAATTGGCTCCACTTGGCCTGCTCCTCCTTCTTGTCGTCGTCGTGTGGTTGCTTTGGCCATCGAGTGCAGGCCGACCCACTGCAGTGGATTGGGAAAAAGTTGTCGACGTTTGAGGAGTGAACAATTTCATCACTTCCTTCGTCTTCATGGCCTGACTTAGGCCCAACGACGAGCAGTCTTGATCTTCTGCTCTCCTCAAGCGACGCGTACTGCTCTCCTCATCTGCTGGCCACCAAAATGGGCTCGACAAAAGCAAACGGACAGCATCAGACACTGACTCGACTGTTCTCATCCCTCATCGAACACTAACAAGTGGCCATCATTCATCGGGCTGCTGCGGGCCAACGGTTGTCGTTGTTCTCCTCTATGGATGTTGCTTATCTCTTCTGCTTGGCCGCTTGCTTGGCCACTTGGCCGTCGGCTGAACCTGGACCAGGCTGGACCGCCCTTGTGGTGTCGCTCACAAACCTTGTTAGTCCACAGGCCAGCCCAGAGCACCTCTGCTGCGGCCACACTAACGGCCGGCAATGATAGATCCAAGTTTAACAGGTGAGCAAAGGAGCTCTCTCTCTCTGCCTCTTTCTCTCTTCTTCTGATCTCCACTAATTGGCCACATGGCAAATAAAGCCTGATAGTGGAGGCGCAATAAAAAGAAATAAAAGTCCCCCAAAACGGCGACGAATTACGAGCCCAAAATCTGGAGACTAATTTCCCCCTACCTCTGGACTGGCGCTCTTCTCCTCAACATGGTTCTGCCTTGTTGATACATCCTCCTGCTCCTGCAAAAGTCCCTCCAAAGTCCAGCGTCCAGGATCCCAAGTTTCGAGTCCGAGAGTTTGTAGTCCGGAGCGGACTTCAAATATGATAAGTGAAATTTGCAAGAGTATTGACATTTCTCATTTCTTCCTCTCACGAAAACTGGCGTCCCTGCTCTCCTCTTCTTCATCCACGTTGTTCATCCATGGGCAGCATAAAAAACCATAGAGAGCCAGTGCAAAGTGCAGATCACCAATGGCCGACTTCCTCCTCCTCCTCCTCATATAATTCATCTCCATCTCTTCATCTTCTCCACATCTCCAGGCCCGGTCCCTTATCTCGCTCTGTTATCACACTTGTAGTCCCATGAAAGCTCCACTGCCTTCGAGATCTTCCCTGCCACTTAAGTGGCCTATGATTGCCACAATAATCACCACCATTATGATTCGTCAGCAGGCGTCCCTTATCAGCTAGCCAACCGGTCGGCTGGCCGGCCTGATATAGTCAAGCGTCTATTCGTGGTGAGGAGAGCCCGTATGCGAGTAGATACAAATCATTCTTCTCTATTGAATCAATCCTTTTCTGCGGCACTCACGAGCCTCGAGAATTGTCCAAATTCTAATCGTGACAATGAATGGCCGTTGGCCAGGAGATAGCAGTTGACTATAAAAATAGGAGATTTGAATGCGATTTGGGTAGGAGGATGAGGGAGAAAATCAGAGTGGCATTATTACTGCATCGGATTGAGCAGCAACAGCAGAACCCCATTCGAATCTGCAGATCGATCGAACGGCAGATTCTCGAGTGCATACTGCATGTGGCATGGAGCGAATCTTTTCGAGAGGCCAAGTGCGCATGCTCGAAAGGGGGGCGGAGAGTGAGTGCGACCCCTGCAAGTGGGCAGCAAAGAAGCGCACAGGCAGAGCGAAAGAAGAAGAGAGCCACTTTTTGTGCGATGCTCGAAAAGCGAACTGGCTGCAGTGGCGCGCGTTCGCACGCGTTCAGTCGAACTTTGAGCTCCGTCGAGTGAACACGACACTCGATTTATAATTTGAGCCGCAGAAACACAATACAATAATAATAACAAACACAATAATGCTACTATAGCCTAATATAATTAGAGGGAGAAATTATGGCCATATTGTTGTGAGAGCAGACCAAGGTGTTAAGCGAGCTCAGAGTATGCGTTCATTTGATTCTCGTTGAAAGAAAGGAGAGATAACAATTACACACATGGTGCAACAAGATTGTTTCATATCATCACAATAGCAGCACAACAAGTCCCAAGAAGTGTCAAGACAAGGCAACTGAGAAGCATTGAATTCACAAGACGAGGGTTGAATTTCACGATCTAGATGAAGCGCTGTCAGTGAGAAAGAGAGAAAGAGAAGAGTTTAGTGTCGGAGAAGAGAAGAAAGAATTGGAAACGAGGCAAACAAATGATCGTCAACTCGCACCCATACAATCCACCTAGTCAGCAAGCAAAACAACAACGTTGCATTGGAATCAATCCAAACTCGAAGCACCACAAGCAGCTCAGCAGCTTCTGCTCATCTTTCTCGTCGCGCTCATCATCAAGCTCACCACCACTGCCAGCAACAGCAGCAGAAGCATTATCAAGAGACAAAGAAGCCTTGCAAGAAGCTGAGGGAAAAAAGGATAGACAAAGAAGAGAGAGCAAGAGGGGCCAGTTGAGGGGGCCTGAATTGGGCAAGAATCAATTGACAAGACAGGCGTCCGAGGAGGCAATGCAGCAGCAGAATTCGTTGTACGCTTCAAATTTCGACCATGGCCACGAGTCAATGGGGAGCAAGTTTCAGCAAACAAACCGCCAGTGTTCTCAAAATGTGTTCGACCTAATGTCAACCTTGCACCACAGCAACCAACCAGAGCAACATACCCACTCATCGTCCCTGTTCGACTCAGCCTACGGCGGCGACCAGCAACTGAGCGACGAAGCAATGCCGAGCACAACAACAACAGCAACAAGCACCAGCGGCCATCAGCGCCAACAAGCGGCCCAAACACACAACAACACGAGACAGCAATCAGTATCCTCCACTCAGATGGCCGGCGGCCAAACCGACATGTCTCTGTACTCGCCCTCATCGTCCACCTCGCTGCTCTACCACATCTACGACCAGATAAATCTGCCCAACGACAATGGTTACGCCCCAAGCTCGGCCAACCAGCAGCATCAGCAGCAGCAGCAGACGAGGAAGGGGAACCCAAGTGGCAGCAGCAGCCAGCAGCTGAACGCGGCCAGCCTCCTATTGGGCGTGAATAATAACGGGCAGCAATCAGCATTTGGCAATAGTGAGCAGCAGACATCCAAAGTGACCACCATCCAGCAACACGAACTGTACGCGCCCCAGCAACTAGGTGCCGCCAACTTGCAGCACCAGTTTGCAACCAGCGTGAACCCCATGCAACCGCAGTCCAACTACGGTCTCAGCGAGCAGCAACAGGCGCTCATGTTCCCCAACGACTACCATCACCACCAGCAGCAGCAGAGATTGCACGCCTCAACCACGAGCGGCCGCCACTTGCACAACAGGCCCCTGTCTTCGCAGTTGCACCACGCCAGCAACCAGCACCCACACCTCCACCTGCACCAGCAACAACAGGTGGCCGACCAGCTGATGGGTCTGGCGCAGTACGGCGCCCGATCGAGCAACCTGGTGGCCCCCTTCAGAACGATGGGCAAGAGCCACTCGTCCAATCTGGCCAGCGTGCTCATGCAACACCAGCAGCAGCAGCAGCACTTGGGTGCCCACATGGCGCCCAGTCCGCCTCCTTTGCCGCCCATGATTGGGGCTGGGAGCTTGGGGCCGCAGCAGAGCAGCAGCACAGTGCTCGACCAGTTGGAACAGTTTGCCTCGAGCACCATTGGAAGACTGTCTGGAAAGCAGCAACAGCAACTGTATACAAACACCACCACGCTGGCTAGTTGTTCGCCGGTGAACTTTCAGCAAACCAGTGCCAACAACAACAACAACAATCAGAACAATAATCAAAACAATAACAAACCACTGGCCAGCCTGTCGGCCTTGCACCAAATTCACCACAATCACAGCAACCATTCCACCTGCGCCACTGGAAAGCACCGGAACTCAAAGTTGCCCAATAACAACAGGTGGAAAAGAGTCCAGCAGAGGGCCAGAAAGCTGGTCTACGAGTATTCGACCCTATTTAAATGTTCGTTTTTATTTATTCTATTAGCTTTCTCTCTGATGTCAATCATCAGATTCACAGTGATACAAAGCACAACAACAACAACAACAACAACATCAACATCGAGCGCTGCCAACAATCAACTCCAAAAGCAACTAGCAAGCAATATGAATCCCCTGCTTTTTCCTCCCCCAATCAAGCGTAAGTATTGCCCAAATTTCAGCTCCCAGATTGTTGCTTTTCTCCTTTTCTCCCACCATTTTCCCTCCACTTTCCCTCCTCCTCTTTGGATGCTAATTATTTCACACTGGCCAAGTGTCCAATGTCCTTTGGATACTTCTCCTTCTCATTGTGTAATCCTTCTCACTTTTTCTTTTGTCGTCCAGCAAAAGTGCGCAAAGGTTGCAGAGCGTCTTCTCAGCGCGTCTTCTCCACACATCTAAGCGCCAGAGACTAGGAGAAGAAAGATTGGTCGTCTTGTGAAAAGGCCACTCTAATTGGGTGAGAAATTGAGTGAGAGAGTGTCCTAGTTGCAGTCCTCTTTTGCAAAAGAGGCGCCAGAGAAACTTGGGCCCGATGGGAAAATTGCTCTCGCTCATGCAAGTTTTGTGTCAAAAGAGGAGGAAGAATTGCCGAGAAGAATTGGCAAGCTAGCTAGCTATTGGCAAGCCAGCAGCTCAAACTCGGCGGGATTATTATGCAATTTTGCCAAACTTGCCGAACACTCACTCGCGACTGGCCAAGACGACAATCATCGTCTTGGTGAACTGTGCTGGCGAGCACACAAAGAGACTTGGACACACACGAGCAGAAAAGCGAGCCAAGAGGGTGAGACAAAATGCCGCCGCTCGTGTATAATTCGATTTGCATTCCTTTTCAGCAGCACACTTTCTCTCCCACCGACATACAGTCTCTCTTTGCCTTGCGAGCATTTCCTAACATTTCCAAGCATTTCCTAGCTTGCCGTCAAACTGTGTGTCCAATCCAAATTTCTGCCCAATTTGCCAGCAGATCATCGAGATCGGAAATCAACCGTTTGACGAGCGACTTCCATCGGCCCATTGGCTCCAATGGCTAAGGACTAGTTTTGTTTCTCTGCCTTCCAAGCTAAGCTCGAATGGTGAACGCGCCGCACTGAGCTGGCCATCCGGCGAGCTAAGTGAGCCCAATAAGCTAAATAAGCTAAACCCAGTCGCACGAAGCCAATTCCAATTCCAATACCAATTTCGAGCTGGCTCTAAGTGTTTGGCCAGAGATTTGTTCCGATCGTCTTTTCATTAGCTCAACTGAGACGGACAGACGCACACAGACAGACGGACAGAAAGAAGGCTGGTTCATTTCTTCCCTTTTTGCCTCTTGTCTATGTCTATGAATTCCCCTCAGCTAAGCTCACATCTCGTCGCCCAACTTCCAGCCGGCCAATCAGCAAATCCAAACGTGCAAAGGAGGAGCGCAACTAGTCCATTGAGCTGCATTGGAATCAAACTTGCGAGTGGCTTTTATCTTTATTCTTTACTTTTGATTTTATTTTTATTTTCTTTTATTTTATTTATCCCACTCGCTTTCTCCTCCCGCCGCCTCTCTCCAAAGCTTAGCCGCCCTAACACCTGGTCCTCGTGTTTCGAGTTGAGCCAATAATGTTTCTTCGTTTGGGACAACAACAAATGAACGAAGAAGCGGAAATTGATAGTTATCATTATGGTCCGAACGGTCTAAGCCCAATAAGCTGTGTGCAATCTCTGCCCAGAACACAACTCTTGCCTCCCATTGGCCACCTTCAAGATCTCAATTTCCAATTCGCGATCTTCTGAGCTAAGCACAATTTGCGCTTCCAGTGGGCCGATAAATCACCAGTTGAGCCTAATTGCGGCTCCAAATGAACTCAACCACTCGTCCAGTTGTGTTCATTTGAGAGCCGAGCTTTAAGGAGGGCACAGACAGTCTTTGGAACAAGACAGAGAGTCTCTGTCTTGTTCCAGAGACAGTCTCTCTTGTTGCACACGCTTTTTCCTGTGCGCTCTCACAGTGCTCAAGTGCGGCCACATGAAGCGAGCTTGGCCGCCCAAAGCTCGATAGGAGTTTCCCAATGCTAAGGATTGGCTGGCAAGCTCGTTGGATTGTGGAGGAAATGTGTGAGAGAAATGCGAGATGAAAATTGGCCAGCGAGAATTGGAGTGCAGTTCTGCGTGTTCGATTTGTTTCAAATGGAAAGCCAATTAATTGGTGTGCACAAATTGAATAGGCTTGCTGGCGCGGACAAAAGAAACCGGTGGAGAGAGCAGAGCTAATTGCATCTGTTAGCATTTCTCACCTTCTTTTGGCCCTGCAAAAGCGGACAGAAGTCAAGCTAGACACACGCAGACAGTCTCCCAGAAAAGACTCCATCCCCATTTGTTTCCCCCATTTTTCTTCCACTTTTGCTTGCATTTTTCCACCATTTTCCACCACTTTTCCACCACTTTTCGCCCCCCAAAGCTCATTACAATTTTCTCCGCCCGCAACAGTGCAGTGCAAATGTCACACACACGCCCATCCAATACAAAGCACAATGCAATGGCCGGCCACTTGTTGTTTGTTTGCCGCCAAACTGTTGCCTCCCGCACACACTCTCTACGACTAATAACCATCGGCCAGTGTTTTCTCCTTCTTCTTTACCTTCTCCTTCTCCTTCTCCTTCTCCTTGGCCATCGGCCACTCGCTCGAGATTGTCGGCGAGCTGTCAGCGCGCGGCGAGCAAGAGAAAAGTTTTCTCGCCTCTTTCGCTTGCCTTTTTTGCCCGCTTTTTGGCTAGCTTGCTGGCAAGCTCGCCGGCTGACTCTCTCAAGCTAGCCAGCCGAGTTTCTGGCCCGCAAATGGAGCGGCGGCTGCACTTGGACGCGCCAAGAAGCGAATGGGCTTGGCGCAACGCATTGGCAGCTAAGCGGTGCTAGCAAGTGAGCAAGGCGAGCGAGCCAACAAGCGTCCAGCGAGCCACCAACGCACAGCACACGCCCCTCGGCAAGTTGGGGGCGCGCATCTCGCTGGGCGCGCTCTTCTTTGTCTTCTTCTCTCTGTCTGTCTGTCTGTCTGTCTGCTGGGCCGATGTGCAAATTTGGCGCCCATTGGGCACAGGAGAAAGAGAGAGAGAGAGAGTGTGTGTTGTGTTTGCCGGTTGAGCTAAGCAGCGGCGAGAAACAATGAGGGCCAAGAAATGGCACACAACACAGTGTCTCCTTTAATGGAACACAAGCGCACCTCACGGCCAAATCGACACTGCTCGGCCCAACTTTGTCTCGGCCACTCGAGCAGAGTTTCGATCGAGTTTGCAGTTAGCAGTTTGCAGTTTGCAGTTAGCAATAAGCAGTTCTGCATGGACCAGGCGCGCTAACGAGCACACACGAACTGCACTGCACTGGAAAGCTGGCAAAGTGCTTTCCTTTTGGGCAACCTTTGCGTTTTCTTTGTTTCTCTCCAGTTCTTTCTGTTTGTTTGTCGCTCCTCCGCCGCCCAATCGAGCAACTTTTTCTCTCTCTCTCTCTCTCTTTTTCGCTTTTCTTCTCCACCTCCAACATACAGTTGTCCAACAGAGCCACAATTTGCATTTCTCTCCAACCAAATTCGGCCCAATCCGAAGAGAGAGAGAGAGAGAAATTTGGAGCTTAGCTGGCGCCTCCCACTTGCAAATTGGCCGCCCTTTGCCTTGTTGCAGCTCGTCCTTCGAGCGTGGCCAAAATCTCGTTCGCGTGTCCAAGCCGATTTGAAGCTCCAATTTGGGCCGAATTTGGTTCAATTTGGTTGAATTTGGACTCGCAATAACAGACAGTCACAAGTGTCCCAAAGCTAAGCGCTAAGTATTGTCCACTGCAACTCGCAACTCGCAACTCGGTCGAGATATTGCTCCAACCGGAACAGTGACATCTCCCAGAGAGTGGCTTCCGCGGCTCAGCCCTAAGCTGAGGGAGGCGGCTAATTGATTTCCCTCATCTGAAAGGCGCTTTTCGTGACCATAAACGAGCATGAAAAAGGCGCGTGTGCCAAATGGAAACAGACAGACAGTGGCCAATGCGGGCCACTGGTCCTCGTTGCCGCCACCATTTGGGACTTTTTCTTTTCCTTTTCCTTTTCCTTTTCCTTTTCTTTTTCCACTTCCACTTCCAGGCCGGAAGTTGAGAGTGGAACTTCGAACTCGAAAAGTGCAGAGTTGGCCACACTCGAGGAGACTGGTTGCGAGAGTGGGCCGAGCAGTAAGTATTGGCCAGTGTTGCCAATACTTAGAGTGAGTTTTCAGCCAGAAAGGGGCGTGTGTGTTGCCAGTTGGCGGGCGAGAGAGTGTGCCGTTTGGACAAGAAGGAGGAGGGAGAAAAAATTATCGGCCAGCATTTGGGTGGAATAAAAATTTCATATTGCAAGCTGGCGCCCAAAGCATTCGGTTGGAGGCCACGCAACCTAAGGAGAAGAAGTAGTGGCGCCCCAAATGGTGGCTCGACAAAGGTCCCTCGAGAGACTCGCAGCTGTGCCACCAAAGCAGTGCAGTTCAGTGCATTGCAGTTCACAGTGCAGTTCACAGTGCAGCTCAGAGTGCAGAGCTTGGAAGTGGGCCAGAAAGAAGCAGCGCCGCAAACAGTGAGCAACGACGATTGGCGCGCGCCGGAGAAACAAAGCAGCCGAGGGGAGATTTTATTTTATTAGTTTTGCTCTGGTCTCTCTCTCTCTCTTGTGTGTTGATTGTGGAAATCGGGCCAGAGCCAAAAGGGAGCAGCAAGACAAAGGGCCCAAAAGGAGCAGCAAAGGACGAGCAGTGGGCGCTCCACACTTGGCCGTTGGGGCGCCTCAAATGCGCAATGATGAAGAAGAGGAGCCAAACTTTTGGTCCAACTTTCAGTCTAACGTTCAGGCCAACTTTCAGCGCAACTTTCGGCCCAATGGCGCCCGTTTTCGTCCAGTGAATTCGAAATTAGTTTGGCCCAAAAGTCCGCTTAAGTAAGGCGCGAATTTGTCCCAACTTATCGTTTTTTTCCTCTCCTTCTTCTTCTTCTTCTTCTTCTTCTTCTTCTTCTCCGTCCGATCGATGAGTCATTTTTCTTGCCCGACACTTTTTCCACTCGGGCCCAGCACGCAATGGGGGCGCAAACTTTAACTTTAAACCACCAGCTCGGCTCGTAATTTGGCGCCAAAGGGGCTTGGGCGTTGGAAAAAGTGTGGAAAACTGGAAAAGTTGAACAGTTTGTGCAGGAGGTCTCTTTTTGCCGTTCGGACAAAAGCGGCCAGCTCGTGTCAGTGTGAGTGTTAGTGAGACTGTGACTGAGACTGTGGTGCCAGACACAAGCTTCACTCGAGCCACACACTAGCTCACACGAACTGCCAGCGAGAAAGAGTCTCAGGGACGAAAGAGGCCCCAGAATGGTCCACTATCTTGCTCCACGGGGCTAATCTTTGGGCCCCCAAACGAGCGCGGCTGGTAATTGGATTGTGTGTCGCTGGGTGGCCAGCGGAAGGGCCTAGCTGGTTGGGCGGCGCAATTGCCGTGATGTGCCGTTTTGAAAAGTGCCCAAAAGGGGCCCCTTTCGCCTTTTGCTCCTCCCAAACGAGAGAGTGGCCGCCGCCGCCGCTTAGGACCAGTTCAAAGCGCAGTTCAGAGCGCCATTGGAAAAGAGTGCGCGCGGGCCAATCTGGCGCGCGCACAACTCACCACAGTCAGCCGGCCGCTTATCGTGCTCTCTTCTGCGTGCTCTCCATTTGCGGCCTGTCAACACACACTTGCAGGCAGCCTCGCTGGCACACAAACAGCAGCCAACTGCTCTCTTCCTGCGCGACATTTGCTCCACTCTGCCTCGCTCGCCTCTGCTTAGCTCGCGCCCCAAACGGCTCCCCTTTCGCCGCGGGCCAAAAGTGGTCTCGCTTTCAATTAAAAGGCCGCCCAGCGATGATGCGGCTTTGGCGGCTCGGCCCCAAGCAACGCCACTCTGCCTCGCCAGCAGCTCCAGAGGGGCGCCAATTCGGCAGAAACAGCCGCCAGCCTGCCAGAGAGAAATCCGCCCACCAAGCCGCCCAGCTCTAAGGCTGGGCCCTCGTCAGTTCAACGCCAGCCAGCCAGCCAGCCAGCTCGCCAACAGCCAGCCAGCCGGAAGCCCTATAAGTTTGTTTGATTTGCATCTTTGCATCATCATGGCCGCCCGGCCAATCGGGCAAAAGAGGGCCCAATCTGTGTGTGTGTGTGTCTAATTCGCCACTTGGGCCACTATCTCGTCGCACTGTCCCCCTTTTGCGCCCCAAAGAGTCTTGCCAAAGCGCCGCCCGAGCTCTCACCTGAGCGGCGCGATGATTGGCCCCTCGTGCTGCGCCCGGGCGGAAGCGGCCGCGCTCAGTGTGCGCGTGTGAGGCCGCAAGTGCTCAGAGGGCGTGCAACTGGCCCAAATTGATGGCGATCATTATGGCCGAGGGGAAGCCCAATTGGTTGGGCCCCGTGGAGAGACTGTGTCTGGCCGCGTGGGTGGCCCTGCGAGCGGTGCAAATGGCTTCCGTGCGGCCAGCGAGAAGGTCGCCCGATTCATTAGCCCGTTTCGCTGCAACGATTGTCGCGCCAACAAAGAGGCACACGAACACACACGAGCACACACACACACTCGCCTGCTCCCTTTCGTCAGTGATTTACGGCTCGCCTCTTGGCCAGGCGACCAGGCGGCAAGTGGGCAAAGGGGCGCCCTCCAGGCCAGGTGCCAGAGTTTGTGCTCGCCATTTGGCCGGCACATCGCCAAACGGCCAGCTCATTTATCCTCCTCCAGAGTAAATTCCTCTCTCTCTCTCTGCTGCTGCTCGGCCGCCTCCATTAAGCGGCCGAGCTCGCCGCGAGTGTCTTGGCAAACAGGCGGCCGGTGTCTGGCTGTGCGTGTCTGCGGGGCTGGATGCGCGCCGCACGCACACGCGACCAGCGCACACTGCGAACGTCACAATGGGCCGCTCGTGTGCTGCGCGCACTACAGACACTCCTTCGCACTGCAGCCACTCTCTCGCACGCTAGACACACTCCTTCGCGCGCCCCACACAGTCTGCCGCCTCTCGCCGCTTTGCTCCCCCTTCCTGCCCGCTTCCGCCCGAGATGATTGGCATTCTTTTGGCCCAACTGCCAGCCAGTTCGCCAACCCCCAAGAGCCGCCCCTCCGCCTCCAAGACACTCGCCCGGCCTGCCCTTAGGAGCGGCCCCTCAGCTCAAAGCAGAGCCAAGCTTCGAGACTCTCTCGCTCGTGCCAAACTCCACCGGAAGCGGCAGCCTTGACCATCGTGGGCGCCAGAAGGGAGGCCCAGTCGCCGCTTTGAGTGGGGCGGCCAATGAATGCGCGCCCACCAGCAACTGGGGCCCGCTTTTTGCTCCTTTTCGGCCCCTTTTGGGCACACTTTTGGGACGCCATCTCAATCATTTGCCTTGTTGCCTGTCATGTTTTCGCCTCTCACTTTCTGGCCCGCAGCTCGTCTCGCGCGCCGCCGGTGTTTCTTTGCAATTCTCCAAGCGAGTTCTCCATTTTTCCCCTCCTCATGCTCCTCCTCATGCTCCTTCTCATGCATTCGTCTCCCATTTCTGCCTTCCCGAACGCAACTCAAACTGGGCCGCCGCACTTGAAGAAGCCACAACAAACGTTCGGGCCACTTTCCAGCCCGAACGGCGCCTCACTCGCGCGACCAGCTCAATCTCGAGACGGCCTCTCTGCATTCTCCATTCTGGAAACTCAAGTCGAGCGTCACTTGGGCCGCCTCCCCTTCTCCTCGGCGCTTGCAAGGAGCCTTCTCGTGCTTTTCTCGCTTCTGATTGATTAGAGAAAGCGGCCAGGCACGCCTCTCTTTCTCTCTCTTGTCGCTCTGGCTGGCGCGAATGGATCAAAAGTCGCGGCTCGTGGTTGGCGCCTCTGCTCTGCTCTGCTCTGTTTGGGAGTGTGGCCGGCCGCAGACTGGCCCACATGGCTGCCTCGTGTGCTCGCCCAAAGACTAGCCACTCATCCACTCGACTGGGCCGAGCTGAGCTGAAGTGAGCTGGACTGAATTGGATTGGATTGGATTGAATTGAATTGAATTGAAGCGAATCGGAGCGGCGCTGGGCCAATGGAAGCCCGCCCAGTGCACATGCACGAGCATGAAGCGCATTGCTTGAAGCGCGCACTGAACACTGCACTGCACTGCACTGCATTGCATTGGACTGCATAGGCACTGCATGGGCACTGCATGGGCACTGCACGGCTAGTCTGCGGGCCCCAAACACAAATGAAAATTTAAGCCTCCTCCTCTTCGCCCATTTGCGCCTTCCGGCCGCCCGAGTGGCCTCCTCTTGGCCGCCCATGCAAACGAGCACCACTTCCTCCTCCTCCTTCTCTCTGGCCATCATCATCATCATCATCAATTAGTTCTCCCCAGAGTTGTGCATTATTTCAATTGGAATTCCATTCATTGGCCCCCCCCCTTTTCTCCTCCTCCTTCTCCCTCCGGCCCCCTTTTGCTTCCCCTCTTCTTCCGGCGCTAGAAGTGCGCTTTTTGTCGCCCCAAATGAGCCAACAGCTGGTCCTTGGTGAGTATGGAGGAGCAAAAAGCGGAGGGCAAAGAGCGGGCAGCAAAACAAAACAAATCTCCGCCAGCCAGCCAGCCAAAGAACAACAACAAACACAGACACACTGATGGACAATTTTCGCCTTTCTTACAAGTTTGCATTGCATTTGCTGCCTAGCCAAAGTCTCTCAGAGCGAGTCTTCTCTTTGCGCCTCCTCTTTTCCAAGCGATGATTTGCGCCATTTAATCAATTAATCAGCAGGAGCCTCTCAGGCGCCCACAAGCAGCCAGAGGGGCGCATCCATTGCATCCGGCGAGCTAAGCGGGCGCGCTTCCTCCTCGCTTGGCGCTTGGCGCCTCGCTCGCTCGCTGCTAATTGCTCGTCTGTCGCCAACTGGCCGCCTAATGGATCAGCGCCTCCTGCTCCTGCTCGCCTCTCTAGTGGGCGCTCTCGGCAAGCTGGCGAGCTGGCAAGCTTGAAGGAGAAAAGAGGAAACTCGAGCGAGCGAATCTCCGGCAGCCAATTTGGGGCCGCAGTGAGCACACAGTCTCTAGTGCAATGATTGTGTCGCACACAGTCTCCAGAGCAGCTTAGCACTGTCACAGCATCACAGCTGTGCACGTCTAATTATTGTTTTTCCACAGATTTCTCTCATCCAAGCGGCTTGTCTGTCACGAAAGGACAACCAAAGTGGGAGGAAAACAGACTGCTAACTAGCCCAAACTCCATCTCTCCACTGCCACTTGCTGGCCCAAAACAACAAACAACAAACAACTAACAACAACCAACAACTGTCCAATTGGTGCACAATGCAATTACAGTGCTCGGAATGGGCGACCAGGGCGGCTTCTCGTCGGCGCCAAGTGGCAGCCTTCCACTTCCGGCCGACCAAAGCAATCCAGTGGGCCAGCAGCAACTTGATGCAGCAGCAACAAACTCAAACGACAAGGAGCCCCACCAGCAAGATCTGCTGAAGAGCAAACTGTTGATTGGCGAGTTTGTCATCCTAAGCCAAAACTATTCCCACTCGCCTGCGCACAAGTCGCTTTTGGCCGAGAATCTGGTCAAATTGGTAAGTTTCTTGGAAGTTTCTTCCACCTTTCAATGATCTCTCGCCTTTTGTGTACCTTTTGGGATTTTCCAACCCAAAAGGCACACAAAAAAGTGAATGTTTGCCTTTTATTAACCTTTTTTAAACAAATTTCGTCAAAAAAATCGTTTGATCCCATTCCTCATCCACAACTGTCTCTCCAGATGGACCAGGTTTTCCTCTCGACTGACGTGAGGCGAGTTTACTCAAGAACGGAAGTCACCAACATCCGGTAAGTGTTTGATAAGAATTTCTAATTTCGAGCAAGCTTTTGGCTCTGTTCAATTGCAATTGGCAATTGGAGACAGTCTAAAGCCTTGAAAATGCTTGGAAAATGCTTGAAAAATGCCTAAAAAGTACAAATTGACTAACAGACAGTCTCTACTTGCTGCAAATCGCAAACAACGACGGCCAATCGATCAGTCCAAATCGGCCGAGCGGAATTGTGGTCGACTGCAACATTGTGCTCAGCGACTCGATCGTGTACGCAGCCCAACTGTTTGGAGTGGCACTTTACGACTCGCTGGCAAAATCGGGCGAAAAGCTTGCCAATCAGGCGAGCTTCATCGTGGACAAGAACTCGATCAGGTTCAACAGTAAGTATTGGAACAGTTTAAACAACATTTCGACATTTGCGACAGTGTCTGGCCTGTGTTGATGCCTTTTTTTGATCAACTGATGCGCCAAAGTTTATTGTGCGAGTGAGTGAGCTTGGAAAATCCACTTTTTACATTTTTCAAATTATTCAAAACGTGGATTTTCCAGAAAAGCTCAAAAAAGAAAAGGGAAAAAGTTCCCTCTTCAACTTGGCTCTTCAGAGGCTGGACTTCGGGGGCTAAAAGTGTTGGCAAAATAGTGCCAGCCAATTGCTGACTGCAGACTGCCCACCGGCGAGAGTCTAGCCTCGACTGTTGCCAAATTAGGCCCAACTTTGTCTGCCACCCTACACCTTAGGTCCGGTGCTGCAAACTTGAACTGGAAACTGGAGACTTGAGACTGGCAACTGCAGACTGCTCATTGCTTGCTGCCAAATCAATTAGTGCTCATTAATCAATTGCTTGAACAGGCTTGAACAGTTTAGGAAATTTGGCCAATTTGGGCGCCCAAGTGGAGGAAGTTGAGCGCCAAGTGTGATCGTTGGTCTTGCTCAGCTGAGTTCGACTATTTGTTTCATGCAAAATGGGCGCCACCATTGCGCCAGCTCTTAGGCGCCGCTCTTCTGCCCAGTTTCAGTTTCGGTTACTTTTTTCCGTGGAAAAAGTACTCACAGAGAGCAAAGAGAACTCTGCTCGCCGCTCGCCAGCCCTCAGGGTCGGCCCAGTCATTATAAAATCCGCCTCCTTTTCTCCAACTCGCGAGGGCCTCCAACCCTCCTCACAAACTGCACTCCATTGCACTGCAGAGTGGCAATATGCAACGTAGAGTGGCGGCCAACTTTGCCACGCCCCCTTTTGGAACTTCTCAATTGGGGCGCCTGAGCAATTTTTGCCCCACTTAATTGGGCGGCGAGTATCTGTGTGTGTGCGAGTTGCAACTGCAAGTGGAGTCCAAAGTGGGCAAACTGAGATGGGCAACAAACTGAGAGTGGCAATAAAAGTGGCCTCTTGAAGTGGCTACTCTCAGGCTCTAGAGACTGCCTTTGGATGGGCCATTTTGCTCTTGTTGTGCTATTTGGCCACATTTTGCATGGGCCAAAGTGGAGAGCCCGCACCACTGCACTGGATCTGCAATGGAAGCGAGCGACAAGCAGCAGTCTCAGTCTCGAACTAAAACGGAATCAGATTCAATTTCATCCCAAGGGCAAGGACAGCAATTAATTAGTGCTCACCTGTTGTTGTGTCGAAGTGTGTTTCAGTGGAAACTGAACTGTAATCGCCGGCGCAGTAATTCTAAATCTGAGACTACAGTGAGTAGAGTCCAACTTGAAGAAGGAGGAGGAGGAACTATCTCTTTTGGAAATTATCCAACAGAGAAGACAGTTTGTTCTTCTTCTTCTTCCTCTCGTTGTTCTTGAGCGATTTACGATTTCTCGATGGAGCTTTTTCTTCCTCCCCAAAGCTTAGCAGTGAGCCTCTTTGGCTGCAATTGAAATTATTCCAATCGCTTGGGCTCAGAGCAACAGGCAGGCTGAGTGTTGCTTTGTGTGCATTTGGCGCTGCTCTTCGGCGCTGGCAACTGTGTGCAGCCCATTTCTGGAGGGCCAATATCGCGCGCGCGTCTCCTAAGGGCGAGCTGCAATTAAGCACGTCAGACTGGCCGAAAGATATTGCTCCTCAGGCAACAGACTGTCTATGATGAGTCTGATGATCATTTTGATGGGCCCAAAGCAAAAGCGGCGAACAATTTTCCACCAACCAGTGCTCAACAGGCCACTCAAACACTGTCTGGGCCGGCGAGCAACAGTTGCAGGCCAGCCGGGGACAAAAAGGCAGTCCAGTGGGGCAAAATGGCGGCCAAAGAGCAACCATTTTGCAACTTTGTGCACGTCTCCAGATCTCCAGTCCACAAGGGACAGTCTTCGGCGCTTTTCAGCTAAATTTTAAGCCTCAATTTGGCCGAAGAATAAGCTAAGAAGCGGCCCGTTTTTCCTCTCGGCGCGCCCTATAAGTGTCCATTAATCACTCAACGCGCGTAAAGTTGTTGCCTTAATTGCGCAACAACTGGCACTAGTTGTCGCCTTTGGAGCGTTCCTTTCTGGCGAGCTCACCTGTTTGCACTGAGCTGCACTTTTGGGCTTGGGCTTTTTTGGCGCATTCGTTCAAAAGACACTGGAGAGTGTGTGCGCCATTTGCGCGCCGCAGACTGTCCGCGGGCCGGCCTTTGGAGTGTGTGCGCCGGCTGGACGAAAAGCAAAGAGCCGCCAAAGCAAAGAGAAGAAAGGGCGCACAAATGAGTGTGTTGCGCCGGCAGACTGGCTGCAACTCGGCTTGTTTGTCCAGCTCAGAGTTGGAGCACAAACAAGCTGAGAGTGGTTTTAATATCTCCCCAATTTGCTCCTCCAATTGGAGCTCCATTTGGCGGCCAGCTCCAAGGGGGCGACCAACAAGAGAGGCAAGAGCGGCAAAATTGGCAAGACTGGTGAGATTGGCAAGAGCGGGCAGCTGCAAGGCAAACACCTGGCGAGCGAGCGGGCCCAAAGTGGCCGGGCTCATTTGCATTCGTCGGGCGCGCTCGAGTTTAGTTTGGGGGCGAGAGAGGCGGGCGAGCAGTGGGCCGATTTGTTGGGCCAATTGATGTTTTCTGAGCTGGCCAACTTGGAAAACTTGGGGCAACTTAGCTGCGGCGATGCATAAAAGAGTGATGCCAAAGAGAGCAGCTCCAAAGTGCTGCATGGGAAAGCTCCAAGAGAAGCCCGAAAAGAGTGGACATGCATTAGGGATTGCATTAGACATTGGAGTTGGAGTTTGAGTTGCAGCGAGCGGAGAAGAAGCGCGCTAATTGAGCAGAGGAAAAGAAGGAGAACAAGGCGAACCATATTGTGCCTTGTTTTTCTGCTTGCGAGCGTGTTATTTTGCGGCTTGGGGTGGCCCGAAAATGGAAAATGCAGATCCGCTGGGCCATTTGTTGCCGGTTGTTGCGTCTTGTTACCAGCGAGCCAGTTTGGTGGAGCTTGGTGGAGCTGCACTCTGGTTTAAATCAGAGGCAAAAGGAGAAGGCAGAGGAGCAAAGAAAAAATACAAAAAGAGATAAAAGAGCAGAAGAGAACAGAAAAGGACCACAGCTAAGGGCAGGTAGGCACCAATTAGGCTCCCTTCTGTGAGCTGCGCCCACCCCCATTGGGCAATATGTAATTCTTATTCCATAAATATGGATAAATAAGAATCAAACTGGAGAGCACACTCGCCTGCAGCTTTTGCCCCAGTGTGGAGCTTTATTTTTGAGCCAAGCGGCGCCCGCGTGAACTTGAACTTGGCGGCCGCTGGAAAGGGCAGCTGTCTGCTGGTGCAATGCAATGGAGTGCAGAGTCGAGCTTGCGGATGGAAAGCCGAAGAAGAAGAAGAAGAAGAGGCGAGACTTGGAGAGTTGCAGATCGTTGGCGGAGGACAAAAACAAAGAGGCGGATGTGCGCCGTGCGTGAAATGTTATAAAATCCTATTTGCTCATGTTGCGGTTGCTTCCACTTGAGAGAAGGAGGAGGATTGCCTCTTCTTCAGGTTTGCTTAGCCGAACGAATGGGCGGCCGAGCTGAAGAGGCCGAGATTGCAAACAGCAGAGCTCAGGGCAAACAAGAGGCCGCCACTCGCAACTTTTGCCTCTGTTAGCTCTCAGCTGCTAGCTCTTAGCTTGAAAGGTGCAATTGCGAGACAACAAGGCGACCAGGTTCGCGTAAGCCACTCCAAAGAGGCCAGCGCACAACTAGCGCCCGCAAAGCGCCACTCGCTTGTTCGCCTCTTTGTGGGCGCCCATTTAATTTACGCTCTTCTTTGGGCTCCTCCACTTCCACTTCCACTTCCACTTCCACTTGCTCTGAGCGTTCCTTTTCATTGGCGCTCCAATGGTTAGGTTGCCTCCAGTTTGCACTAGTCTGAGTTTGGCCAAGCTGGAAGGAAGTTGGCGCAACTTTTCGCCGGCGCACAATCTCATTGGCTCAGCAAAGAGGAACAAGAAGAGGAAGAAGAAGAACAAGTGGCAAGTCGGAAAATGGCGCGCCGGATCGAATGAATTTGCGCTGGTTCGCCCCAATCCAGTGCTCTTTCTCTTGCTGGGCCAGCCACTGTCTCTGGTCGAGTTTACTGTGTCCGCTTGGCTTTGATCAGCTGCTGCTGAGTATGTGTGCCTTACGCTTCTCTCTCGCCCACAGACAGTCCTCCCAACTGGGCTCACTCACACTCACACTCACACGCTTCCACCTCCAAGCCACAAAGCACAATTGAGACCTCACTGCCTGCAAAGCAACGCCAAAAAGGCCCACCACATCCGGATTCTTGTCTCTGGCGGCGTGCTGCAATCTGCACTCGCCGGCGCCTCTTTAGCTTTGCCAGCGCGCAAATTGCCCTTCTCTTTGCCTCCTCTTTGCGCCCTCTCTTTGCTGCTCCTTGGCGGCCGAGCTCTTTGTTGCCCAACGGAAAGCAAACAGACTCAATCTTGTTCCCAATTCTCCATTTTCTCTCCTCTTTTCTCCTCTGTTTGTGTGTACACACGCGGGAGAAAAATAACTCCTGTCTGGCCGCAATTTGGCCGCAACCCAATGGACTCAATGGACTGGGCCCCAAATGAAGTCGAATGCAAATTGCATTGTGTGCGATTTGAGCAGTGCAGTGCAGTTGTTGCAACTTGCAGCAACTCCACTGCTCACCTATCAGATCTAGTCTCTGTTGGCCGCGAGCTGAGCACTGCCTTCTGCTGCTGGGCCGCCTTTTGCCCCTTTGGACTGGCGCCAACTCAACTCCACATTGGCCAGTTGCATTCAATTCCGGCAGCTAAGGATACTTGGCCACACACCGCCCAAGACGAATGCTGAAAAGAGACCGAAATTGGCCAACTGGCGCCCGATGCTGCCCTCTGATAAGCAGCCAGACTGCTCTCTCGGTGGAGCTGCAGGCAAGCATGCAGGCAGGCAGATGGAAAAATGTGCCCAAAAAATGCTCGCAAAAATGTCCCCGCCGCTCCTGGTGGTGAATAATAATGGGGGCAATAACAGTCTCGATAATAATCGTCACAATGGCGGCGATAATAATAATAATAATAATAATATTAACAGTGATCAAACCGGTCGAGCTGGTCGATAATTCGGCCCAGTGGTGCACACTAGCAACTGCCAGAGACTTGCCGCCGACGCGCCACACTAGCTCAGGCCGCTCGTGACACCTCGCGCCTTCTGCTCTGGTCGCGCGCGGCTGCCCTTTTTGCCTCCGTCCTTCTCGCCGGTTGAGCGCGCGAATCGAGCTCCCCGCTGCCAAGCTCGCCCGCTCAGCACCAAGCCAGCCAGCCAGCTCGCCACTGACCGCTGACCGCTGACCACTGAGCCGCTGGAGACCGGGCTTTCATTGCCGTGCGGCTTGAATGCGACTGTCAGCGCGGTTCTGAGCAGCTCAGACCAGCTCAGGGCCGCCGGCTGCTTATCGGCGGCTCACTGTGTCTGGCGGCCGAGTGGCGCCGGAAGCAGACTGCTCGCCGCAGACTAGACCACTGCAGACTAGCTCACTGAAGACTTGCTCACTGCAGAGGGCGAGTGGCCAGGCCGAAAGCTGAGAGCTAACTGCCAACTGCTGACTGTCGAATGTCGCATTCCGAGCGCAGAACGTGGAAGGCAGAATGGCGAGCCAGTTCGGCTGCCTGGCCGCAAGTACAAATTCAGTTTGGCCAGATCTTGGGCCAGATAATCGATCAGTGGCGAGTGGCAAGCCAACGGGGCCAAGCAGAGCGCCAACTTCTCTCTTCTGTCTGCCTTCTGCCAGAGTTGCGGTCTGGCCGAGTTTCTCTTTCGCTCCTTAGGGCTCATTATGTTTGTCTGTCTCTCGCTCTGCCTGCCCCACACACACACAGACCCTTTTTTGGGCCCGCATCAAAGTGGCGCTAAACTGTCTTGGCGCTCCATTTGCAGACCGAATGGAGACTGTTGGCGAGGCTAAGCAGAGGCAGAGGCAGCAGCTAAGACTCGCCTCTGGCCAGAAGTGGGCGCCACACGCGGCCCGCCCAACTCGCTTCTTCTTCTTCTTCTTCTTGGCGCCACCCAAGACCATTAGCGGCCAGCCCTAAGGAGAGAGGCCAAAACACACACACACACGGGGGAGACTTGTGACAAATTAATGATTTCTTCTCGCTTCCGGCGCCGCTCGGTGGAGAAAAGCCTCGGGCGCGCGCTCGCCACTCGGGCCACAGTATCAAGTTCTGCTTATAACTTTTCGTCGCCCTCTTGCAACGCGCGCGCGTGGGGGCCCACAAACAGATGGTCTTTGGGAGTGTGTGCAGCTTTGGGTGCCTTTCGGGCCAGCGCTTAGCTCCGGAGCGTGTGGAGCTTGGAGAGCTTGGAAAGCGTGGGGAAAAGCGGCCCAAACTGAGCACTCATCTCTGGGACTGGCCTCAGCTTCACAGTCTGGCCGCAGACTGTGTGCGGCCCGCGCGACACACTGTGCTGTGCGGCCCCTTTGTCGCGCAGTGTGCCCGTGCTGCTGGGACGCACCCAAACTGGCCGGCCGGCGCTAATCTCCGGCTCAGCCAAAGCGGCCGGCCCATTGCACTGGACGCCCAAGTGGCTCGCCAACTTGCCAGCTCGCCAACTTGCCAGCTCGCCAACTGGCCAACTGGCCCAACTGGCCGGCCAGCCAGACGAGCGAGAAGCCCAACGAGCGAGAACCCAAACGATGATCGTCTCCGGTGGGCTGCCTGTCGCCGTCATCTGGCCCGCCGGCCCATTCAATTCAAATCAGCGCCCTCGCCGAGCTTAGCTTAGCTCTTCCGCCCGCCAGCCAGCCCTCCTCTCTAATGGGCCCGCGCGACATGCTCGCCCAACGCCAGAGATTAGCCGCCCAACCTCTTGGTGGGCGTGGCCCCACTTCCGGTGCAGCCCAAAGGAAGCGGCCAGTGGTCAGCTCGTGCGAGTTGGCTGGCGAGTTGGCTAGCGAGTTGGCTGGTGAGTGAGCGAGTGGAAGAGTGGCAAAGCCGCAAGTGGTTGGCGTGCGAGTGTGCGCGTGTGCGTGTGTGTCAGAGGGGGCCGCGTGGAGCCTAATCTTGGGCGGTGGGCGAGCTAAGGACGGGCGAGAGTTGAACTGAACTGAGCTGAGCTGAGCTGGGCCGCAGTTGAGCTGCAGTTGAGGAGGAGCCGCTTGAGAGGGGCAGCCTCGTCTACGTGCCGGCCAGTCTAATCGGCGCCTCAGTATAGGACGGGCGGCGAGCGGCGAGCGGCAAGTGTCCGGCCGGATTGGTTTCCGCTTGCTCGCGTCCAAAATGGAATTTGCGCCCACGCGATCAGGCCAGCAGAATAGACCACCAGCCGACCAGCTGACCAGTGGAGCAGTGGAGCGGTTGACCAGTTGAGCTAAGGGCCAGCTCGCCCAAAGCCCAAAGCCCAAAACACACACAGTCTCCAGTGGAAGTGAGTCATATCGGGCGCTCATTTCGTTTGCCGGCCACTGTGGCTAATGAAGAAGTGTGGCAAACGAGCGAGCGGCCGTCCGAGCTAAAGTTGGCCCGCTTTGTCGGCGACACTTCTCACGTCTTCTGCCCACACACACGGCCAACTCGTCGCCCATTCGCCCCCCTTTAAGCCACTCGAATTTCCGCCCTCATTGTTGCGCACTTTGGCCGGCCAAAGAGTGGCCCTCTTGCACTCCCTTTGCAACGAGGAAATATAAGCAAAACTAGAGCCAAGCTCCGGCGGGACAACAATCCGCCGCTGCTCTTTTGCACAGACAGGCAGTCCAATTTGTGCGAGTGGCTCCTCCTGATTGGACACTTTGGGGGCGCGCTCTTCCTGCAGCCTTCTCACTGAGTGGCTCCTCTGGCTGCTCTCTGGCTTCTCTTTGGCTTCCCTCCCTTAGGGCCGCAGCTTAGGAGCCGGCTGCTTGTTAGTGCGTGAGAATTTACAAACTGCCATAAAAGTGGCGCCCACTTCTTCTGTGAGGCTCGTCTCTCTTTTGTGGCCGCCAAAATGGGCCCCAAATGAGAGGCGGCCCAAATGTTGCGCCACTGGAAACAGTCTGTCTCTTTCTCTCTTGGACCTTCTCTCTCTCTCAGCTCAAAGTCCGAAACTAACTCCCAATTCGACAATGCTCCACCATCAAAACTATCCAAACCGTCAAAACCAAACAATCCACAACCAACAGCCGTCCCAGACAAGGACCTCCGTTCGGGCCTCATTCCGGCCGGCTTGTTAGCGCCCGGCCTGTCGCACGAGCTCACCGGCGGCGCCACTTTGTCATCCAACGGCCACTCGGGACTGTCCACCGGCAAGCAGCCACTAGGTAAGCACTCTTTTCGAGCTTGTTTGAGCCTTGTTTGAGCCTTTTTGAGCCCATTTGAGCTCCAAAAATTGTTTGCAAGCATCTTTTTTCAGCCTAAACTTCAGCCCAAGTACTGGACTTCCGGGGCTCAGATTGCACCAAGATTGCACCAAACTTCTATTGGATCACCACCGAGGAGAGTCCTCCTCTTCTGCAGAACACCGAACGGAAGACTAACCCGAACTGCCTTTGCAATTTGCACAACTTCCTCCCACTCTTCACCTGAACTTTCCCCCACCGGAACCTTTGCCCCCACCGGAACCGGAAACTTTGCGCGAACAAATTGGCCCAAATTCTGGTCGTCCAAGCAGACGAGTCCATTGTGGAGCCTTCTTTGGCGCCGGCGAGCAGCCAGGAGCTGCCCAGTGGTGGTCAGCCACAGGAGGCGGCTGGCTCGGCGGTGGTGTGGTCAGCGTGGTCGCAGTGGTCGTCGTGTGTGGACAAGAACGGTTTCTGCGACCCGCAGCGGTTGCACTCGCGACTCCGGAAGTGTGTGGACCAGCGGACGGGCGAAAAGGTGGACGCCGGCCAGTGCAGACAACGCTTCAACATGCAGGACCAGGAGCTCGAGGTGTCTGACTGCGCGGCCCAGTGCGCCGGCAGCCCCTCCTCCTCCTCCTCTTCCTCGCTGGGCGGGGCCCCCTCGCAGTCCTCCCTCGCCGACCCCAGTCTCATGTCGGACGCACCCCAGGGGCCCCAGACGGCGCCCAGCGTGATGCTGGCCGGCGTTGGCTCGGCGCCCACCCCCACGGGCCAGGAGCCGGCCGGCCAGGCGGCCCTGTCGAGCTTCCTGCTGCCCGCCGCGCTCGGCGGCCAGTCGCCAGCGTCCAGTGGTCGCGCCTTGCCCGCACCTCTGCCCTTGCCGCTTCCGCTTCCGCCCGCAGGCCAGAGCTCCTCGTTGGGCGGCTCGAGCTCGGCGCAGGCGGCTGGCGACAAGAAGCGCCTGCTGCTGGACCATCTGGAGCACCTGGGCAGCACTGAGCGCGTGCTCGTCCAGCAGCAGCAGCAGACGGCGGCCAACAGTCTCAGCCTGGCCGAGTCCTCCTCGCCCTTGCCCCAGATGCAGCCGCCGGCCAGCCTGCAGCCAAACGGCGACCAAGCTCAGCAACAACAACAACAACAACAGGCCCAAATGTCCTGCTCCAATTGCACGAGCGACGAAATCTGCCTCCTGCTGGTGGAGCAGAAGGTGCCCTTTTGCGCCAAGGTCAAGGATCGCCAAGATGAGAGTGGCTGCGGCGGTTGGTGCGAGCAGACGAGCGGCCAACTGTGCCAGCCACTTGGAGGCGGCTCAAACGCCTTCAAGTGCATCCACGACAGCGAGTGTCTGGCCGACGAGTGGCGCTGCCACAACTCTGCCTGCATTCCGCTCTCCAAACGATGCGACGGCCACTCAAACTGCTACGACAACAGCGACGAGCGCGACTGTCCGGCCATCTGACACCTGGCCAAAAGATGAGACCACCAAGCTCGCGCAGACTCTCCTCACCCACCACCTCATGACAAACGGAACCCACGGAACAACTCAGGAAACAGCACCAACAGTGCCTAGACGCTGGCCCTCGGCAGCAGGTGGCCCATGATCAAGTGGGACTTTTAGCTGAGCGAGGGCCATCGAGGAGCAGCATTGGAGCTCCTTTTGGAGTTTGACTTGGGCTTAAGGGAGGAAAAACAAAGAAGGAAAGAAAAACAAGGAGAAAACTCTTTCCCTTGTTTTCCGCCTTGTTCACGCTTGCAAACTTTGCCCACTTTGCCCACTTGCCAAGCTCCACTTAGCCAACGTGTTAACCAACGATCTGTGATCTCTAATTGTGTGCGGCCCAAGTCTCAAGATTGTCTCCGCCCGCCAAGCAAACGGGCGCCACGACAAACAGTCTCGGCTCAACGGAACTAATAAACAATTCTCAAAAGTTGCACGATCAAAAGTGATGAAGAAAAAAATGGAATTGAACAAAAAAATGGACACCCTTTTTATTCGCACTAATTATTCAATCAATGAGATCACTTTATTCGAGGCGAGACACAAACACGAGCAGCCCTAATTGCTGCTCGTTTCATTCATTTTTCTCTCTCCCTCTTTTCCTTTCCGAAGACAGTCTCTATTGGTCAGTCTACACATTTCCTTGCACTCTCCTTTCGCACCTCTTCTGCTCCTCGCACTCTCCTTTTCTGCCTTCTGGTCAACACCGAAGCAACACTAGTCTCAAAAAGGCCACTCCCAAAGGGCTCACACTTTACAGTTTCATGTTTGCGGCCAAAACGCGGTCCAAACTGCTCAGACTGCTCACGTCCGATTGTCTCGATTTGGTCAGATAGATTTCGATGGAGTTTTTGTGCTGGCCCAGCTTGGCCTTAGGCTCGGCCAGTTCCTCCTCCTTCTCGTGGCGCCTCCTCACTGAGATCCTCAAACAGGGCAACTCAACGCCCGTTTGCTCCTTCCCACTCGCCTGCTCGGCCACTCGTGCTCCAACAGGCTGGCCACCAAGCTCCAAGCTGGCCGGCTTGTTGGTTCTGGCCAAAAATGGGGCCAACAGTTTGTCGTCCACGCACTGCTTGCTCGACCACCATGGGCCAGCCGCCGGCCTCGAGAGCCAACTCATGAAGAAGGCCACCAGCACAGTGATGGTCAGTGTGAACACTGGCAGCCACAAGTAGGACATTTCGGTCAGTTGTTTGAAGGTCAACATCAACTGCAAAGCGTCGCCCTCTTGCTGCAGTTCTCTCAGATCTTCGGGAGTGGAGTTTTCGTCAAGGCCAAGCAACTCGGAGAGCTGAAAATCGGACACTATTTTCACCTGGTCGTCCAGCTCGCCGTCAGTCAAAACGGTGAGATTTTGCGAGCCCCCAAAGTTGGTTGTTCCAGTTTGATTGTTCGAATTGGGCCCCACAAGCAACACTTGGCCCACTTTGTCCAATTGGGGCCCCTTGAAGTTGGAGCTTTGCGAACAGCCAGAGGTGGAAATACTCAGCGACGCTTCCAGGGGATGTGCTCTGGACAGTTGGCTGACAAACACCCAAGTTCCAAAGCAGATTGCACTGATGAGGCCGCAAAACATGCCAAAGGAGTTCACCTTTCTGCTGAGAGTCCCTAGCAAAAAGGTGGCCAAAATGGGAGCTCCAACCACGCCATAGAGTGTAGTCGAGGCTTGCTGAAGGCCGCTTATTTTGTCCATCTGAAAGGTGAGCAAGATGCAGGCAAAGCCGAGAAAAATGGCCGCCACCTTGCCCACAGTTGCCGCCCGCTCGTCACTAAGCTGTCCTTTGTCGCCCTTGATGAGCGACCAGATTGGCTTGAAGAAGTCCTCCACGACAATGGCACTTGTTGACGATTGGAAAGAGGACATTGCCGTCAGAGTGGAGCCAAATGTGGCGGCCAAAAAGAGGCCCTGAATGGCGGGCACTCCAGATTTGGCCAGCTGGCTGCTGACATAGTGCACCAGGAGCTCGTCTTGCCGTTTGATGTCGCCGCTCAGGAATGGGTCACAGTCTCGATAGGAGACATACAACACCAGGCCTATGGAGGAGGCCATGATTTGGATGAGAAAATAGATACAGGCAGAGAGGAGCTGGCTGGCTTGTGAGCGGCGCATTGTGGACAAACTGAGCGCCGATTGGATCTGCATCTGGCTGGTTCCATGCAAAAACAGTCTAACTAGTGTGTATCCAAATAGGGTATTGTAGACTGTGTGCCTGGTGGTCAGATCGAGGTGCCAAAATTGGTCGCCCAAGGAAAGGCGACCTCCCTGGTAGGAGTCTGCCAGTAGTTTGGCAGGCCCTCCACATTTCCAACAACCAATGACTAGGATGGACATCATGCTGAGTAGCAGCAAAATGGTGTGATATAAATTAGTCCAAGTGACTGCCTTGATTCCGCCAAAGGAACTGTAAACAATGCAAATGGAACCAACCAAACCGATGGAAACCGTTTGCGGCACTCCCAGGGTGGCGTGCAAGGGTAAACTGGGTAGATATAAGGTGATTGCTGAATAGAATAACATTTGTCCAATAAATAATATGGAAATAAAGCGCCGCAGGTATGGATGGAAGCGGAGTTCAACATATTGGAATATGCTAATACCATCTAATTGTTTGAAAACTGGCAGCAAAATGAAAGAGGAAATTGGCCAAGCGAGTATTGTGGTACCCATTTTGAGGGTAAAACTAGTGCCATGCATATAGAGCTCGCTTGGATTGCCAATCAATGTTAGGGCACTGCAATAACCGGCCGCCATGCTTGCTGAGACTGCCCAAAGATTCTGGTTGCCCCCACCACGTGCATAGTCTGAAAATGTTTTGTTTTTGTTTGCGAAATATAGTCCAATAAATACTGTCCGATTTGTTGGTCGTTACAAGGAATGGTAAAGGTTAGGATTATTTGGTCACTAGAATGTGACCGGACTGGTGACATTCAAACAAGAGAAAAGAGGGGCAAGAAAACACTTGTTGAAAGGTCGATCATTGTTCAGCAATGCTTACCAGTTATGGCCAATGAGGCGCCAAAGAGACTCAGATCCGTGGACCCCAACGAGCTCGACGTCGGGCCCACAACTCCAGCTACAGAGTTGGTCTCAGTCTCAGAGGTGGCCGTCATTTCGTTGTCTAAAATAGGGCTTTCTCCTATGGAGATCTGGCTGACACTTGTGGCAACACTTGTTGGTACCTAAGGGCTAACTGTGGCTAGTTTTGGCGCTTCAGGTTGTCTTTTATAGCCTCAACCAGACAGAATTTTACTGATCAATCTGGTTGAATGCGATCTCTGCATCACTCTCGCTCTAGAGAACCACTGACAGAATCTCCTACTTTCGTACGATTACTTTTTCTTCTGCCAATCACAGGGGCACTTTCATTCAGCCTGCATTCCCCGAGATTCAACTAGTTGCACTTCGGCGTCTAGACAATCCATAGATTAGTCACCAAGCAGGTGAGGAGATTAATCTCGTACCATTGAATGAGATTAATCAAAGAGAAGTAGGGGCATTGCCTGATTGCGCTGGATGAAATTCAATTGAACACATAAACGAGAGATGCAGCTAATTGTGTCCATGTGCTGAAGTATTGGAGTGCTGACTTGGCTGGATGGAGACTAATGATGAAATTTGTATGATATTCCAGTTTTTGTTGAGCCCTAATGCTCGTGTCGACATCGGCACACACTCAGCCTGATGGGCAGCTCTAATTGTTTCTTCTCTCTAGTTGGGCTTTGAATGGTGATAAATGAAGCATACACTAGAAACTACACCTAGACTCTGCACTTCTGGTTGGTCTCTATTCTCTCTCCTTTTGAATGGCAGCCCTCAAAGGTAATGGCGGCGGCGCTGGTGGTAGCGATAATAGAGTGGAAGAAAACAGAGGAGGGAACATTGTGTTTGGCTCTCCGAAGTTGGTTACAGACTATTTTCTGATCGCAAAGCAACAACAAAGTGGGGGAATGGATAGATCAACTAGTGGACGCCACATGTTGGAGAGCATGACTACGGAGAAACAGCGGACAGAGAGACAACAAAGAGACTAGAGCTCATCTTGCCAGCTTTAAAGCTTGTAAAGTTAATGACGTCGTGTAGCCACAATATCGTACACACACATGATGGTGTGCAAGATTGTTCCCTTGTTTGCGTGTAAACAGGTTGCGCCGGCGCCGCATTGGAGTGGGCGCGGGCGTTCAGCGTCGGCCGGCCTCTAGCTCCCAGTCTTGTGTGCAGCTAGAGGCGAAAGAGGCTCGCAGGCCAATGGGCAGCAGGCAGTGTGTTGGCGCGCGCACAATGGCGACTGGCGACCACCTCAGCTTGGTCCAGCGCGAGCCAGCACACAAGTGCGGCCCATCTGGACTGAGGCCTGGCACTTTGAGGAGCGCCCCAGCTGGACTGTGCGATCGACAATCGTACGCGCGGCCCCACACGCAACCTTACCTTGTTTTGGCTAGACTCCAACAGGGCCAAGCCAGTCTCTCTGTTGTCTTCAATTTTTTGTGTTTTCATTGGCATTCAAAAAATTCCCTTGCGCAACAAGACCTTCTGGCAAGCGGCACAATTTCGGCCAGTCATCAATCAAGCCCAATCCCACTCAAAATCTCGTTCCTCTGTCGAACTCTCAAATCAATATGATCTCCAACAAGCCTGTCTCTGTCTACCTCTCATTGTTCCCATTCCACTAGACAGCAGCACAAATCTCCCAAAACCTAGAGACCAAACCCAATGCATTTAGATCAACCTGTTCGACGACGAACCTTGCAAGCTCATCGTTTAGAATTGCGTCACTTGGCAACATATAAGTAGTGAGAGCAAAAGTGAAAGAGAGCAAAAGTTTTTCTCAAGTTTCCCATCTGAATTTCCTGATGTTTACTCGCTCGTGATGTTAAAATTCATTGTTGAGCATTAGTGAGACACACAAGTGACAAAGCTGGAGAGTTGCAAAGTAGAGCTCAAGGTGATAATTTTCAGAAGAATAGAGTCAAGACTTGAACCAGAGTTGGACATCGATATTCGGCTCTAGATAAGTGGACGAGGTTGGAGAATTAGTCTCATTTAGTGATCGATTGAATCGATTGATTTTCCATCAGTTTTGTTTGCTCTCTGGGCACGACGTCATTTTCTTTTCTCGCCTCCACTCAGAGGGAGCCGAGCAAAGATAAATTAACAATCAACACTCCAAACTTGTTAGTGATACTTTAGATTCGGCGAGCAGAGACAACACTTAGGAACTAGATAAAGAGTTCATCAAATGTTAATTGCAACAATGGCGGAAAACATAATGAATTCTGCAGAACAATGTCGCCCATCTCACTAGAGTGCAATCACTGGCATTCTTATCACGCGTAGACAGTAAATTTTTCACGCGCTCTCTTCATTGCAGTATTCTGAGTTGTGCTATACACTCTAAGTCGCCTTTGGAATATGCTAACGGTGAGTGAGGTTCTTTTGGATGTCACTCTCTGAGAAGGCGCTGCTCACAAAGGTCACACGCATCACCTAGTCACTCCAGTGCGCAAATTTCTATTGCATTTGCAACTGTTGAGCAAGAACAAACTAGTCTGTTTTGCGATCTCCTTCTCGCCTTTTTCCTGCGAGACAGCAAGTTTTGCCTTCTCCTCCCCAACCAGATGAGACAAACTTTTAAATGAGGAGGTGAAATTTCAACTAGATGTTAGTGAGAGACAGCGAACGCTGAGTGATAGAAGCTGAAGAGGCGCAATATAGTAGGCAATCTGCAAAAAAGGCTAGAGAAGGCAAGAAACATGTTGTTCTACATCCACTACATGCTGATGACCAGCGGTCTCAGTGGCACCAGTGTCCTGTTGGCCGTTTTCTTCAAGACTTACTCAGACGCAAGCCAGGGAGAAATCGGGGTCCTCTTGATGACGTTCCCCTTCGTTTGTCTCATCATAAAGCCCTTGTTTTGTTCCATGGCCGATCGAAGGCAAGCTCACAAGCGCTACCTCATCATCGGGCTCATCGTTGAACTCGTTGGCTACGCACCCTTTGCAATAATTCCATTCTTTCCACAGCTCTACCAGGAGCACCCAAGGCTGTCCTGGTACATCTTGGTAGTCGCCTGTCACGTTGGCAACGGGGGTCTGGGAGTTGCCTGGTCTTTGGGCGACTGTTTGGCTGTGAACATGTCTCAGAAGAATGGAACTCCATTTGGTAGAATGCGGCTCATGGGCACTGTTAGCTGGGGAGTGGTAAGTAAAGCTTCTCGTATAATAGTAACAGAGTATCACTTGGGCTGAGATGCAGACTCACAATGAGATTGATTTCGAACTGTGCATCTTCCTGGACTACTATTTAATGTAACAGTTAACTAACTTATGCACTCATATGGCTGTCATCACATCAACCTGGCTCATCTCCCGCGCTAACTAGTACGGATTTATCATTGGCCAGATCAACGAGGTTTACTTTCTGCCCAAATACGTGCCTGCCTTCTTGATCCTTATAGTAAGTCTCTTTCTAGAACTGACTCTGATTATCTGCTGGAAGAATGAAGACTTCGAAATGGTGGATCCGTTGGCGCAACTGGCGGAAGCGACCAAAGAACTCCAGAAAGACGAACAAATAGCGCCTAAAATTGGCTCAATCAAGCAGCAGAACACCCTTGAACCATTTCCGGACAGCACACCAAGCAGTTTGTCTGGCACACTGCGACTCAACGCTCAGACGGCCAACATATTCAAGGAAAGTGAAGATCTCGAAAAACGGTTGGCCAGTATGATGATGAACGAGAAGACTCAAGTAGTGGTTATGAACAAAAGTAACTGTGATAAAAGCTTCCTGCAGACTGCATCAAGCGATGACAAAAAGATCATTGAGAAGGGCAAATCGGAGTGTGATCTGGAAATGAGCTCGCCGATGACCGGAAAGAATCCGCAGATGATTCTAATGAAAATGATCTTCTGTGCCGATGGGAGGGTGATAAAATATGTGATCCTGTTCACAGTATTTGGCTACCTGATGGCTCCCATGAATTTCGTGTTCCTAAGTATGGAAGAAGTTTGCAAAGAGAAGGGCTACAACTTCTCCCAACTAGCTGGGGCAGTTCTAATCTCTCAAGCAACGATTGAAACCATTGCCTTTCTCATAGTTCCATCAATACTGTCCTACATTAGCCGTTCCTTGTTTCTCACCCTTGGCTTCCTCATGATGGCGCTGAGGTTTTTCTTCTACGCTGGCTGGTATTACACAGCAGATGTAAGTGTAAAGGAAAAAGTTATAGGACAACCCTTTTCCAGTTATAGTTGCAGCAAAGAATATTAACACAAATTATCTCTCCAACAAATCAACACCCGACCACACAGATTTCTCCATATTGGGCAGTTATTGGCGAGTGGGCCCACGGTTTTTCCTATGGGATTTTCTGCATCATTCAGGCCGACGTTGCTCTCATGTTTGCCAATCAATCTCGACTCTTCATTCCTGAGCTGAGAAAGTTGGGATTCCTGAGCGACGAAAAGAGCTCATCAAAGGCCACAATCGAGGCAGAGGAACGATCCATTAAGATGGCCCTCCGAGCAACCATTCAGGCTCTTCTCGGTGGCTTCATGGATGGTCTTGGCCAGGGAACTGGGGCGCTAATTTGTGGCATTTTTGTCGAACTCTACTCGTATATAAGCTTGTGGCAGATGTATTGGATGGTGGCCCTCAGTGCCATTTGTTTGCACCAATTGGTGGAGCTGACCCGCTCGAGATGGAGCGACACTTACAGGCCCAGAAAGGGCACAAAGGCGCACGAGATAATGCAGTTGTCTGGAGCTTTAGAGGAGTCCAACAACGGAGCTTTGGAGGACGATAAGAAGGGTAAATTGAAACTGTCCATGGTGGAGGTGTCGGACGATGGAACGACAGCTAAGAGTCGAGAGGCCCAAAAGCAAACTATCGCCGAATGTTGTTAGGCTCTATTTAGGTGATGGAAGATTTCCATTATTTAAGACAATTTAGGAAATATTTCGCAAGAAGAGCGACTGGTTTGGGTCTGTTGCCACTCGATACTCAATAGTTACTGGATGATTCCAACATTTCTTGGGCCCAAATCGCGATCAGAAAGTCGAAACGTCTCTCCCAGATGAAAAGAATGACGACATACTTGAATCATAGTATGCCCAATCATAGTTGTATTATCTAAGTATTGTTGTTGATCATTTTGAAAATCAAACAGAGAGCGTGTGAAAAAGTGAAAAGCACGCGACTAACATGAAGGCAGTGGATGATCGCCCTAGACAGACATTAAGCGGGTGAAAGTCAACTTCTGGGCACCTAGAGCTCATCTGTAAATGGTGTCACAGTGGAGGTTAGAGGAATAAATCTAGCATCGTGATTAATCTTTACTGTAAGCTAGAGCGCAGTACTTTTCAGAATTGATTAGTGCAAGTTAACGTTAGGTGTGTTGAACGTGTTAGTCGAGAGTAGTTGAACTAACTAGTCGATGCATAATGACCTTAATGTGGCAGCCTGGGGAACAACTAGTTTGGATGAGCTTTTGATAACGTTAGGCTGAAGCCCGAAGCAGTATCTGACACTGATCGCATGGGCCACTATAAAATGCGATGGATTCCAAGTTAGCTCGGATTCAGCTAACCTGACATTGAAACAAAGATTTAATCCCAAGTTTGCGACAGGCAAGCATCTCGCGCTCGAGTTTTGTTTCTTTTTTGTACACTTTAATTTACTTCGCTCTTTGTCAAATTTTTTCGAGCCACTCGTTCTCAGTCAGTGAGAAAAAGTCTCTGAAATTATTCTCGAGACATAAGTGGGTACAGAAGAAAGGCGCCAAGATGATCTTTTATTTACATTACATTTTGATGACAAGTGGTCTGAGCGGAGTGGGCGTATTGTTGGCAGTGTTTTTCAAACATTACACAGACGCCAGTCAGGGTGAGATTGGACTTTTGCTCATGTCTTTTCCCTTTGTTTCAATGATAATAAAACCCTTGTTTTGTTCCATGGCCGACAGGTGTCAGAGGCATAAAAAGTACCTCATCTACTCGCTCGCTGTCGAACTAATTGGTTACGCACCCTTTGCAGTGATTCCATTTTTCAGCCAATTCTACCAAGATCATCCAAGAGCATCATGGTACATTCTAGCTCTGGCCTGTCACGTTGGCAACGCTGGTCTCGGATTGGCCTGGTCCCTGGGCGACAGTTTGGCCATGAACATGTCCCAGAAGAATGGAACACCGTTCGGCCAGATCAGAATGACCGGCACGGTGAGCTTTGGTGTGGTGAGTACCAATGAAGCAGCATGGGTCCTTAAGGAGGCGCCTCTGGAGATGGTTGCCTGAATTATCTGTTCACCATTAACGACAGATGATTAATAATTTCCTTCATCCGGTTCCAAAACAGTATGGCTTCATCATTGGTCAGATCAACGAGGTGGAATTTCTGCCCAAATATGTGCCCGCCTTTTTCATTCTGCTTTTCAGTTCGGCGCTCGAAATTGTCCTGTTGGCACTCTGGAACGATGGAGACTTCGAAATGGTTGATCCTCTGAGCAAGGAGGCCCAACTGGCGGCCAAGGAAACCAGGAACTCAGATGAGGAGCTCGGCACGGAGTATCAAATCCAGGAGCTGATGGCCACTGCGTCGAGCAGTTTGGCCGGAACGCTCAAGCTGAGCACGGCGGCGGCAAGTGTCTTCAAGCAAGCTCACTTGAGCGACGAAATTGGCAAAAGACTAGAGGTGTTCATGGACGATGGAGAGGCGAGTCGGCAGGAAAAGACGGGGGCGAAACAGAGTAACAAATCGGCCATCTCGTCAATTTTGGAGAAAGGCTTGCACAACAATGAGAAGGAATTGGCTGGAGAAAAGGGAAAGAGGAGGAATCCACAGTGGATTTTGCTCAAGATGATTTTAGCCCAAGATGGACGGGCTCTGAAGTATATAATCGTCTTCACAATGTATGGTTTCCTCCATGCTCCGGTGAATTTTGTCTTCCTAGGAGTGGAATCTGTGTGTCATGAGCGTGGCTATAATTTCTCGCAGCTCGCGGGTTGCATGATGATCTCACTGGCCTCGGTGGAAACACTGGCCTTTCTCATTGCACCCTGGTTCTTGAACAGATGCGTCTCGCGTTCAAACATCATTGGCTTTGGCTTTGTCATCATGACGATCCGGTACGGGTTCTACTCGGGCTGGTATTACACTGGAGAGATCTCTCCATACTGGGCGGTGTTGGGCGAATGGGGTCTAGGTTTGAGCTATGCGCTCTTCTGCACCATTCAGGCCGAGGTTTCGCTCATGTTAGCCAATGAATCTCGCCTCTTCATTCCGGAACTCAGGAGACTGGGCTACTTGGGCGACGAGAAGAGTTGCACCAAAGAGCAATTGGAGGAGGAGGAACGCTCTGTCAAGATGGCCCTGCGTGCAACTGTTCAGGCCCTTCTCGATGGTTTCATGTCTGGCTTGGGCTTTGGTGCCGGCGCCCTGATTTGTGGACTCCTGATTGAGGTCTACAGTTATTCCAGTTTATGGCGCATCATCTGTATCATAACTGCTGCAGCCTGTTTGCTCCACCAACTGGTTGAAGTCACTCGCTCGAGATGGAGCGATTCTCGCAAGCCCCCAAAAGGGACCATTGCATTCGAGATAATGGAATTGAGCAAAAAGCTAAAAGAGGTTCGCACAAGCCAATTGGTAGGGTGAACTAGCGAGCGGAAAAGGAAACAAGTGGCTGAGAATCAAGCAGGCCGATACCAAATTTATTGTCTCCTCGCATGAGGATTCAATATGACAGATCTTAGCGCTGGAACTGAAGCGCAACTCGCGACTTAGTCGGTGCTGCAAAAGAGTGAGGGAAACACCCAATCTAGAAGCCATATCAGCAACAATCGGTCGGATTGTTGCCCAGCAATCCGTCAACGAGTATATGTTCCCCATAAACTCTAGTGGCGCGTTGTAGGGCACCTGTAGCCTTGATCTACTCTCCAGCTCAAATGCGAGCCCCTCTCGCTCGGTATTAGTCGCTGCAGATTGTGCTTAGCATTGGGATTATGATTGATCCCAATCCTTTGGTGAAAATTCATTGAAGAGTTGGGCTTGAACTTGAACTTGAACGAACGAAGCGACACAGATATCTGACCTAATTCGGACTGAGGACTGTGGAGAAAGTATTGAACAAACAAAAGAAAAGTTTCTGCCTTGATGAGAATAAGAAGCAAGCTGAACGCTGAGAATATAGTTATATAACAAACATCTGGATTGATAGACCTAAGTTCGAACGATTGACTCGTTAACAATCTTCATCAAGCAAGAGAGAGGGACAAAGTTGACGAAATAAACATGATTTATCAATTGTATTTTTCGCTCATAATGGGCGGCTATTATGCGGCTAGCACCTTGTTAGGAAGTTACATGATCTTATATGCCGGAGCCCAAGAGATAGATTTAGGCTTTTTGTTCATGATTCAGCCTATCACCATCTTCGCTAGGCCATTCATTTGCGCCCAGGCAGACCGTTATCAGTCGCACCAGAAGATGCTCGCCTTTTACGCCCTTCTCACCTCATTCTCATACATTCCCTTTGTCATAATGCCCTTTGTGGTTGGCCATCACGATGGTCAGACGGACAACCATCAGGAAAGAACACGATTCTGGTTAATGGTTGTGTTCCACACAATTGGAAGTATCGGCTTTTGTGGAGTGCGCTCACTGGGCGATGGAACGGCTGTTAATTTTGCCAAAAGGTTTGGCACCGACTTTGCCCGATACAGAAAGTACGGTTCCATCAGTTATGGAATCTGTGGCTACCTAATTGGTCGCATCAATCAGCACTGGCTACTGCCCGACTTTGTTCCCGGTCTCTTGATGTATTGCTCGTGTATGTCTCTGTTGGCACTCCTCGTCTACCTTTGGCCCAGCGAGTATTTCAAGATGACGGCCGGCCAAGCTGAACAGAACGCATTCGGTCACGAAGACAAGCTACCATCGGCGGGCGAGACATTCAGACATCTAATGAGAGGTCTGGTTTGTATGCAGGCCAAGGACAACCCAGAGGCCGACCGGCAAAAAGGCCGTCTCGAGATCATGGATAAAGTAACGAAAAATGGTCTCAGAACAACCATGACTAAGGCTGGAGGAATCACTGATCCAAAACTTGAACTTGCATACCATCAAAGAAATGGGGAAGAGGCTAAGAACCTCAGCGCGAAACAGCAGTTTGCCACATTGAAGTTGCTGGTTAGGCGCGATTTCAGGCTTGTTCTTTATCTCTTGGTGATCTTCTACAATGGTCTCGTTGCTTATTCTGGACCCAACTTTGTCTTCACATACCTAAACGAAACTTGCCGCCGGAAGGGCACCTGCAATGGGGCGGAATTGGCGGGACTTGTGATGATATCATATTGCACAGTAGAGACCATTGGCTATATGATAATTGACAAACTGCGCGGCCATCTCAACAGGGTTCTGATGCTCGAGATTGCTTTCCTCAGTGTTATTGTGCATTATTTCTTCTACGGTCTACTTCTTGACTCATTGTCGCCCTATTGGTTCCTCGTGGAATCCTTACATGGTGTTGAATACTCAATTGGACTATCAACGAGTGTCGAACTGGGCTACTATTTCGCACGCGAAGTGGAGCTATTGATTCCGGAATTGATAAGCAACGGAATCATAAGCGAACAGGACGACAAGGACAGGGTTAAGGTCTCACTAATGGCCACTCTTAGTGGTTGTTACACCTTCATGTACGATGGAATTGGTTGCATTGTGGGCTGTTTAATATTTGGCCTAACGACAGGCTTATACTCATTCAGGATCACCTGGTTGCTCATTGGGAGTATGTCGGTGGTTGGTTTTGTTGCTCTCCTGGTGGCCTGGCTAATCGGAAAGTTGTTCCACATCAGGCCGGAGATCTTAGAATTGAAACAGAAGAGACAAAGTCAGACAAGTAGCTGCTAGAACACGACCGGGCTGTAATAGATAGCGATCCCTGTCATGATTGCTTAGTTTTCTTAGATCAAGCAAAGTCACAGGAGCCAGAGACAGACTGGAAAAAATAGACGCAGACAGAGGAAGGGATTAGCTGGACAGTAGTAAATTGATGTTGTCGTTGTGCTCCGTTAATCCTTCAACTTCGGTTGATTCTCACCGATATTTGCAGGTTTCATTTTGATGAGCCTGCTGAATTTGTTTTCCTCTGCCCCTTCAATTCCGTCAACTTTGGTTTGCTTGCGACATCAACAAATAAATTCAACAAATTCAACGACATGATAGGTTTATGATAACTTTTTCTCTTCCATCAAGTCAATTTGCAACAGACTAGTCATTACATTGCAACTAGAATGTGAGTTGGTTATTCTCAATTAGCGATAATAATATTTTATTCCCGGACAAGATGATCTTCAAGCTCTATTTCGGACTAGTCTGTGCAGCCCAGTTTGCAGTTACCGTTCTTCTGGGTGTCTACATGACCAACCACGCAAATGCAAACGATTTCGATCTGGGGATGATTTTCACAATAAAACCGGTCTGCATATTTCTCAGACCAATCATTTGCTCTCATGCGGATCGGAATCAGTCGTATAAAGGATCAATGGTCGCATATCTAGTCTTGTCTGCCTTTGCCTATATTCCATTTGTCATCTGGCCCTACTTCAAGGAGAAGACTATCTGGGGAGCCCAAATGAATGTTGATAAAGAACAGATTAATTGGCCTCTCTGGATCTTGGCATTTTTCCACCTGCTTGGCAGTATCGGTTGGTCCGGCTCTCGAGCATTGGGCGACGCTTGTGCCGTAAATTTTGCTAAGAGACTAGGCGGAACTTACTCAGAGCATCGAGTTTATGGTGCCTACACGTTCGGTATCCTCGGTTATCTCATGGGATTTGTCAACCAAAACAATCCTTATTTTCCGGATTTCGTACCAGCAGTTTTGCTTTACTGCTTTACTATGATTATAAGCGCTCTACTAGTCCACCACTGGCCAGACGAATACTTCAAAATGTCAACAGTCCAGCGTTACGCCCTGACTGAGAATCAAAGAGCCATCATGTTCGAGTTGGAGCGCCGCAAACTGCCCAAAGGTCGAGAGTTATGGAAGCAAATCAAGGGTCGAATATCTGCAACTTTCCGCTGCAACAACAAAGACCTCTCGGAGAGTGAAACGGGCACAGTTGTCGGCTCCAAACAAATAATGCATAAGTCCAATTCGAATAGAGCAATTTCCACCAAGAAGCAGCTCAAAGTATTGGCTTTATTATGCAAACGAGACTACAGGATAATATTGAGCTTGATCGTCATTTTCCATACTGGATTGAGTGCCTACGCTGCAATCAACTTCGTCTTCACCTATCTGGACGTATACTGCAAAACAAGAGGCACTTGTTCTGGGGCAGAAATAAGCTCCCTGATGATTTTCGGTTTCAGTCTGATCGAGTGTCTTGCCTACGAGCTACTGGCCAGGATAAAATTGAACTGTTATGTGCGCTTGATGATGATTTTTGCAACAGGAATAATACACTTCAACTTTTATGGATTTCTAATTGAAAACCTGTCACCATATTGGTTCCTCATCGAAGCGCTACATGGAATTGAGTACTCCCTTACGCTGACTCTCCTCTTGGATATGGGTTACAAATTTGCCCGCGAGGTCGACCTCATAATACCAGAGCTCATAGACAAGGGTGTGATTAGTGCTCATGATCGCGAGGAACAGGAACTCACTCGAGTGTCTCTGATGGCCACCATGAGTGGTCTTTTCACTATGGTTTTCGACGGCATCAGTTGCTCAATTGGAGCCGTGATATTCGGCCAAATCGTGGGCCACTTCTCATTCAAGGTGCTATGGATTTGCATCGGAGGCTCGGCGACTATTGGACTGTTCCTCACTTTGATGGCCTTTGGCATGTCGAAGCTTTTTGATCTTAGGCCTCGTCTCTTGAAGGCAGATAACGATGGAAAAAGCGATGAAAGAGACTTTGAGATGAGTTAGAGACATAAACTGAGTTGGGAAAGCTAAAACAATTGCTTCTCGACAGAAATAAATCGCGCAGAGCACCCGATAGACCCAAGACTACCTTGAGCATTCTGGGCCTCCAGATTCAGTGTGGATAAACGAACATAGAAACCTGTCATGAGGAATCTTAATATCCGGGTGTTTCCTGCAGAAGATAGCTCTCCCTGAAGAGAGAGCTCTCGAGTTCGATTGATACAAAATACGAATGAACTATTTCCAGTGCATCGTGCCATGATCAAGTTCGTCCAGCGACAATACTCACGAGCTCACCTGTCTAAGTCCAATTCTCACCTCACCGAGGCCTACTGGCTCCTAGGGACACAGGATGAAGCACTCAAGAGTAATTTATGCTTAAAAGAATTCAATGTTCTGCCATGCCTTCTCTACAAATACGCCTGGTAGTTTAAAGAGAGTAGCTCGCTTCCTTGATGATGACTGGGAGAGAGTAACCCTCTCCAATGATATGTTCTAATCAACTTCGATATATTTTTGCATCCAACCCGAGCCTCACTTTCATCAAATCCAATCAGAACTCACTTTCATTACAGAGGTCAAGATTTGACGCATAACTATGAGATGATCGCGCTACTGCAAGTTCAAGGAGATTAATTGAAATGCAACTCGGCCCTGTACACGAACGACAAAGATTAACTGACTACAATTCATCTGATTTCGAGCACAGCAGACAGGATCGGCTTGATCATAGAGGTTTCCTACCTAGTTTGCCTGGCGGGCGAGTAGGTAGGCCGATCGCGGCTGCGCAGCTTCAATGCATAAAACCATACTACTTCATTCACTTCTAGCAATGATTGCTACCTGTCGGAAGTAAGCTATCTACCTTTCCTGGTCTGATATCTGATGTTAAAATAGAACCATAAAACAGTTGAAACTCTAAGTTGTCGATTTGATATCGGAACCGTGAGAACTCATTCACTCCCCCACCACCAGAGATTAGATCTATTATTGAACAATCGATCGAATTTTCCGACAGACAATATGTTGTTCCAACTGTTTTATGGTCTAATTTATATCGGTTGGTTTGCCACCACAGTTCTCATGGGCGGCTACATATCATATTATGCAGACGCCAGGGAAATGGACCTTGGACTATTTTTCATGATAGCTCCATTGAGCACCTTTGCACGGCCCATCATAAGCTCCTACTCCGACCGGAAGCAATCTCACCAGAAGAATTTGGTCTTCTTCCTGCTCATGAGTAGTCTATCGTGTGTTCCATTTATAGCTTGGCCTTATTACAAGAGAGCTTATTCAATTGAAAAAATCGACTCACTAAGCGAAGCCAATACAATCAACTGGCCCTTTTTGCTACTATCACTCTCGCAACTCGTTGGTAGCTTAAGTTTTTGTGGAGCGAGAGCATTGGGAGATGCGGCTGCGGTTAATTATGGCAAGAAAACTGGCTCGGATTTTTCCAAATATCGCGTTTATGGTTCTTACACCTACGGGACGATGGGCTATCTCATAGGTTTTGTTAACGAAAACAATGGCTATCTTCCCGATTTTGTTCCCGGTTTATTGCTACACTGCCTTGGCACTGGACTCGGCGCGCTTGTGGTCTACGCTTGGCCGGCTGAGTACTTCGACATGTCGATCGGCTCAAGCAAAGGCGAAAAGGAGGATGAGGACCCGTTTCCGAGAGGCGAAATCCTCTGGCGCCATGTCAGGAGCAAGTTATCCTTCGGTTTTTGCTCCGAATCTCCGTCACATATCGACGAGAAGCGGATAGAAAGGAGAGGCACTTGTCAAACTGCATCTGTACAGATTGCTAAACGACAACTATCTCTAAGACAACAACTGGCCATATTCACTCTGCTTGTGGCGCGAGACTTTCGTATCCCTCTCTATTTAGCCCTCATTGCTTACACTGGCTTCACAGCATATGCTGGACTCAACTTTGTATTCACCTATGCGGACGAGGTTTGTCGACAACTGGGCACTTGCTCGGGATCAAAAATAAGTGCCCTAATGATGAGCGGTTATTGTGTTCTAGAGGCAATTGGTTATAAGGCAGAGGAGAAATTTCAAATGAGCACAAATGCAAGATTATTAATCGTCTACTTGAGCGTTGTGGTGCACTATTATTTTTACGGCTTTCTGTTGGACAAAGTCTCGCCTTATTGGTTCCTGGTGGAGTCTTTGCATGGTATTGAGTACGCGTTCTGCATGGTGCCTTGCGTCGATTTGGGCTACAAGTTCTCCAGAGAAGTCGATCTAATCATACCCGAACTCATTGAACGAGGTACAATTAGTGATGATAAGGAGGAGCAAGAGCTAACGCGTGTTTCTCTTTCGGCAACAATGACCAGTTTATTCACGCTGGTCTTCGAGGGGGTCAGCTGTACAATTGGAGCCGCTACCTTTGGTCTGATTGCGGGCTACTATTCTTTCAAGTTCCTGTGGATCTTCATTGGAACACTGGCGATTGTTGGGGTCGCCATCATGGTTGCCAGCTGCATTCTTTCCAAATTATTTGATCTCAGGCCAAAGATTATCAAAGCTTCTCGAGTTGACAGGATTCAGTCACAAGTTGACAGGCTGAATACATGATCACATTTGGAAGTCGTGCCATCTGAACATTGCTCAGTTACATTTCTTTGTCTACTGTTGGCAAGCAGGAAACCTGACCCAAATCGTGGCTGCACACTATACAATCTAATCACCTGGGATTATGGAACAATAAAACTGAGTGAGTCCGCGCTATGGCAATGCTCTGTGATCATTGGACATATAACAAAGGTCGTCGATCATCTTGAATTAGTCGAATATGAGAGAATCCATCTACACAATTGGAATTCTTTCACAGAGCAATCATGATCTTTAAACTATTCTTCGGCATTACCTATGCTGGCTGGTTTGCAGTGACGATCCTATTGGGCAGTTACATAACCTATTATGCGAACGCTAACGAGACCGATCTTGGGTTCTTTTTCATGATAACGCCACTAACTATATTTCTACGACCAATTATTAGCTCACGAGCCGATCGGACACAATCCCACAAGCGATTATTGGTCTTATCCTGCTTATTAGCATCGCTTTCCTATACGCCTTTTATCATTTGGGCCTATCATGGCCCATTGGAGAGAGATGCCAACCAATCAACAGGTGTCAATTGGCCTTTATGGGTGCTCGCTATATTTCACATGCTCGGCAGTGTGGGATTCTGTAGCGCTATGTCACTCGGTGATGCAACCTCAATGAATTATGTAAATAGAGTCAAAGAAGACATTTCGTCGCTACGGATTTATGGCTCGGTCACTTGTGGTGCATGCGGATATCTGATTGGTTTTGTCAACGAGAAGAATCCTTATTTTCCGGACTATGTTCCGGGACTAATGTTATATTGTGTTTGCCTGACTTTGAGCGCAATCATCATCTACGTTTCGCCCGATGAATACTTCAAGATGATGATCGTTGCTGAAGATAGCGATTCGCAAAAGTCGCGTATTGATCCTCTGCCCACAGGTAGGACCCTATGGCTGCACATCAGGAGCAAACTCTTATTTGGTATGGTACGCGAGTCCAAACCAAGAGAGGCTGATCGTTTGAATCAATCAGAGGCTAGGCCTCAGGTCCAGTTGGCTGAGAAAAACATTTCACTGAAGCAACAGTTGCAGATCCTCACTTTCTTGTTCAGGCGAAACCCTCGTATCCTACTGAGCCTATTCGTGGTCTTCTACGGCTCATTCACGGCCAATTCTGCACTCAATTATGTCTTCACTTATTTGAACGAAAATTGTCGCAGTACAAGTTCATGCTCTGGCGCCCAGATCAGCTCAATGATGATGGTTGGCTTTTGCATTGTGGAATCACTCTCATACAAGACGATAGAGAAGTTACATCCAAGCGTTAATTCCATGCTAATGTGCCTCTTCGCCAGCCTAACATTTCATTATTATTTCTACGGATTTCTCATCGCAGAAATTTCGCCATACTGGTTCCTTATAGAATCATTAAACGGTGTCGAATACGTTATCTGTCTGGTTTTAACACTGAACTTTGGCTACACTTATGCCACCCGTGTAGATCTGATCTTGCCTGATCTGATAGAGGCCAAGGTAATTAGCGGAGATGATAAGGCGGAACAAGAGTCCGCGCGTGTCTGCCTGATTGCAACCATGAGCAGTCTTTTCATGCTGGTACTGGATGGTCTAGGCGGCTCGGTGGGGGCCCTGGTGTATGGCCAAATAGCTGCTCACTACTCCTATCAAGTCATGTGGATTTCCATTGGCACATTTGCGGCTTTAGGATTCTTGTCTACCGTTCTTTTTCGTCTGGTGGAATCTCTGAGAGGCTTAGGTGCTTCGTTTGAAGGCAAAAAAGGACGGCTACATCCCGTGGATGTCTCACGCCCATCAGATTATGAGGTTGCGTAAAATGGAAAAGTCATGACCATTAGCCTTATCGGGTGATGCCTACAGCTGATTATGCCGTGAAGACTGCAATGAGCGATCATGTTCAGAAGTGTTCACTCACTCTGAAAGTAACCGTCTAATCTGGTCTAGTGTCAAGTCTGTCACAGGATACGTTGCCAAGAAAATCTAAGATCTTGAGTACTGTTAGCTAGATCACAAGTTGCTCTTCGACTCGGAAGAACCTTTCATTATGAGTTACATAGAGAGTTAACTTCATTTGCACACCAGTTATTGTATGATGCTCGGATTATGGAATCTAAGCCACACTTATACCCCTAATCCTAGCATCGCTCTAAGATTTCTCCGTCAGATGCAGACTTGGATAATCGAGATGTTCAGTCCACCGGAACTAGGCTGAATTTCGTGCCGGTTGCATTTCTCTGCCAAGGCCACGAGCGGATGACCTAGCACATACAAACGAATAAGGAGGGCTCTCGTGGTGACATCGCTGGTAGCAGAGGGCGCTTTCATCAATCATTTGTCTAACACATCGTTATCTCCGTTCACAAAATGACCGAACGATCTGGAAAAACTCCAAGTTCGGAACTCTAGATGAAAAGGATAGATGATAGGTTTATTCTTTACTCTCCAATTTTCGCACCAACTTATCATAGGCCTCCTGCTGTCTATTCTGCTGAGATTCGAGCGAATCAACGTCTCGTTTGGCTAGTTCAATCCTACGTTGAGCAATCACCGATTCGTCTTCATACAATTTGTTGCATGTTTCCAATTCTATTC
>Ga0058701_10000242_pt1 | contig 44529 bp, 29 predicted proteins | sample AgamicOrMae_FD_97039 | JGI IMG/M metagenome (GOLD analysis project Ga0058701, IMG submission 97039) | Agave microbial communities from Guanajuato, Mexico - Or.Ma.e | ecosystem: Host-associated > Plants > Phyllosphere > Phylloplane/Leaf | place: Guanajuato, Mexico | collected 2012-06-04
CATGTGGTAGAGAATGCAAATTGTGACAACTGAGCCACCAATATGCAAGCTAAAGAGCGCCGTCTTGCAAAGGCTGCAATCTTGACCCTTTTGGGCCCCAGACTGCGGGGCCTCAGTAGCTAGTGGGGTCTGTGGTGGAGCAAGCAGAGCTATAATCGGGCTTTGTGTGCTGTCAGCAGCCTTTGAATGCATTGTTGTAGCTTGTGCAGAAAATTCAGTGGCCTAGCATGACTATTTGTATCCCAAATTGATCTTACATTAGGGAGGACTGTTTCGATTTCGGGAACCTTGTTGACAATTTGCTCAAACATCGTCGGCTCGCACTGCGGGCTAACTAGTCATGTGAGCTCAATGAAACTTTGCACACTTATGACACTATAGTAGCACTACTGATTGTATGCCTAGTTGTGCTTCTATGGTCAATAATGCATCCACAAGAGAGCAAAATCTTCATACGCTTTGGGACCTCTGGTGCACGAATCTGAGCTGAATGGAAAAAAGTACAATCATCACACCATAGTCCACCAGTTGTACAACCACTATGCGCAAAAGTTTGTACCTCACACAACTAGAAGCATACTTTCAAAATTCATACACATAATTAGCTAAAGGGGCCCCTGCGTGATGACCCAGTGATGAGAGAGACAGAAACTTTTGGCCAATGATGCACAACAGTGTATGTATACTGTGTGCATTGTGACAAATGTTCTCATTGCACTCGCTTGGCGCTCAAGTAGGCTCCTTTGTTTTCACTCCAGCCAATCTGGTGCACTCTATGCAGTAGCTAGAGATTCAACTAATGCCGCAATCAATTAGTCATGTCACAGTGCAATTGTGGCCTAAGTTGCATGTCTCTATGACAAAAGGTTGCTCCGCCACACGAAGTGCTTTTTTTCCACATCCACGCCCAAGCGAGCTAACTCGTGCAACTATCACATCATAGCTTTGACCTGTTCTGGTGCAGCCAGCAACAAGAAATCCACACACAAGTCACATATTGTCACCAATACTTGATAAAGCATGATAAATAGACAAACAGTCGCAAAATACAGCCTCAATGGCATTCAGACATCTCATGTCCAGTGGTCATTGGAGGAGCCAATCTGCTTCTCAGACTAGTTTCCACCGGTGCGATGGCCAGTTTGTGTGCTTGTGCAAGTCTGAGAGCAATTTCACATCTCTCTGACGAATAGAATGAGCATTAGTATACATCATGCCAACTCCGTAGGATCCGATATATGAAGCCACAAAGCTCCAGTCCGACAGGATGAAGCAAAGGCGGGAGGCCCAGCAAAATCCGGTATCCAATCAGTACTGCCTCTCCCGAGGGCCACAAGTGGGCAGCGGGACGCTCCCGCCGCACTCTCTCTCTCTCCTTACAGTTTATGCAGAGACTAGCTTGGTGATACCTTTTCACGTTAGTATGCCATGACAACTCCCCATATTTCGTAGTCTGTTTGGAATATTCCGATAAAGATTAGAGAGTTTGATTGACTGAAAATCCAAAGTCGAGGAGCATCAAATAGAATCGAATTACGGCTGACTAAAGTGGAGATTAGGATGGAGGAAGTGTGCCTTGATTCCATTGCAATGAAATCACATCAAGGAGCTTGCATCGTACACCTATGAGACAATTATGTTTCCTCTAAATGGAGGTGTTCAGGGGAATCGATGTGCCTCTTGTCAGGAATCAAGAATCTCTAAGGGAGCATCACGGACTCTGCACGAATCATTCGCTGACAAAAATAGACTTGCTATTGCATCCTCAGGAAACGTTATGATATGTTGCATCTAGGAGCCCATCTATGTTTCTGCGTCAATTGGAACTAGGATCTATCTGGAACTAGGAGGGTTCCCATAGTGAAGGCTGGGGAGTAGCGAGGAGGCGACAACCGAGAGCTCGCTGCAGATGCAATCGAGTCTACTGGCTGGGACATGAAGTGGGTCTGAATCCAAAAGAAATTGGGCAGTCATCTCACAGTTGCCAGATCCAAGACGGGACAACAAACGAATTGTTCAAAAAGGAATCTAAATCTCACCTAAAGGGCTCTCATTGGCTTGAAGATGCGTCGAAATTAATTATACTTCGTGCTGCGATATTTTCGGAATATTGTTACCATCTGGCTATAGCTTCCTGAGGCCAATGAATGCAGAACAGCGCTAGGCTGATTCGTCAGGCGCCCCTTCAGTTAGTCTACCATCGACGAGTTCAAATTTAGGACTGAGCAATCAGTCCTGAGTCATCCCGGTGGCATTTGATACATGTATATTTTTGCAGTTCCTATTTGAACCCGAGCTCATTTCTGCTTGATCACTGGCATATTCCTGTTAACTTATTCAGCGTTCGACTAACACAATTGCAAGAAAAATGTCACGATTCATATTCATGCTCATTTTGACGGTTGTCTCTCTCTTGCAAGTTGAGGGCAAACTCGGTCTAAACGGCCTGATAAAAAAAAAGTCAGACGCCTTCGACATTGCCAACAACTTGCTAGTTTCTAAAACCACTTCCGATTGGCTTTCCCTCAACAAGGAGGCGGCCCGAGAACTTATTGCAACCGAAAAAGACCGCAACGTGAAAGATGTCCTCACCAAGCTTAGCAATCTCCGAGCAAAGTATGAGGATTGTGATGAAACGTCTCAAAGGCAGCTCGAGGAATTGATTGATTTGATGTACAGCCAATCACTTCTTGATCCCACCAAAGAGGCGGTTTCCAAACGGCGCCTCAACAATCTGGTAATGAGATCTCTAGAGGCTCTTTATGTTACTTGTTTGGATAAGTTCAAGGAACAACTGCCAGAAGTTGACAAGGAACATGGATGGATTGTGAGCAGGCCAGAGAAATTAACATTCCTTATTGATTACGATGCTTCGTGGAATAGAGGCCGTTTGGGGGTGAGATTAGTTTGGCCTCAACCATTCAGTAGGCCACCATTGGAAAGCTACAGAAAAGCAAACTACGACGAAATAAGAAGACTGTCAAGTGATCGCGTGCGTAAGGCTTGGATGTATTTCTTTTTAGGGTTCCTAGATACCAAACGGCCGGTGCTCGATAGGAATCCAAGGAATCTCAAGTGGATAGTTCCCAGAAATAATGTTGTAGAATTGTATGATCATTATGTGACAAAAAGTTGTCAGGTGTTCAAGCCAAACCAGATGGCTAGCCTAATGTCTAAAGTAGAGACATTTGTCAACAGATGGAGAATAGATCCTAGAAAATTTCCGTTCGAAAAAGATTATATTCTCTCAGTCATGCTCAATTCGAGAATATGCAAAGAGCTTGAGAAGAAAGACAAAGAAGTTATGCTTGATCGTATAACAAAAACTTTTGATTCCAAGCTCAAGGAGGATCTTATGGAATATTTTGAAGTCAAATGAAGAATCCTGTTCATCATGTGACTTATGGTCGAATACTCTGAGACGCTTATGAATAAATAGCCTAATATTCTTGCCTCCTGCAGCAGAACATTAGAGATAGTAAAAGGAGAGATCTAGACTTGCGCAGAATCAACAGTTTTCTGCTCTAGGCGATTGCAGATCCGCGAACATCGATAAGACTGGAAATTGATCGCATCAATCGGGTTAGTTAATTCATTTTCTTCACAAAGGTGGCTGGTAGTGCCTCTGACACAACCTTCTATCATAGATACAGGCGACAGTGATACAAACTTCTTGAACTCGAAACTAAGCGCCCATAATCCAGACCCTTTTATATCACACCATAGCTTTGACCACTTCTAGTGTAGCCAGCGACAAGAAATTCACACACGAGTCACATATTGTCGCTAATACTTGATACAGCATGATAAATAGACAGACAATCGCTAAATACAGCCTCGATGGCACCCAGACGCCTAATGTCCAGTGGTCATAGGGAAAGCCAATTTGTGCTTCAGAAAAGTGTTCGCCAGTGTAGTAGCTATTTTGTGTACTTATGCAGTCTGAGAGCAAGTTCACAGCTCTGTGAGCACTAGAATCAGCATTAGTATACATGATGCCTAGCTAGTAGGATGCAGCATCTGCATGGTATGGAATCTCTCTGTGAGATATAATAAGCATGAATTCATTACTTGAATCATGAACGAGACCATAGTGAGCGTTTGTGCGCCATTGGAGTGGATGCTTGTGTGTATTTGAGGTGAAAAGATGGGTAGGCATCAGTGGGCAAGACAGGGATGGTTATCGTGAAATGGATAAGGTTTGCGAGAATCTAGCACTCTTACGAGACGTATTGTTGCCATCAGCTCACCTGTTGCTCAATCAGAGAGACAAGGCAGAGCTGAGAGGCTGCTGATTGAATGGATAGCTACAGAGAAGGAGGCGGCGGGACGGCTGCTATATGGTAGCCCTGAAGAGGGCGGGTGACGTACGTTGGACGCTTGTTGCTCGAATCGGAGCCTCTTACAGTGTCCCACTTTGCGGCAAGGAGGCTAGTTGTTGCGGCCAGACGAGGCTATAGTCCGTATCAGATGCATGCCAGGAGCAGACTGCAATCCTTGTTATGGGCCTAGAAACCTCAGAAGAGACACAAATTGGGCCCTTCGTACCATGCACTGACCCGCTCTTAGGCGCTAGCGCACTGTTGCCATCGTGCGCTATTCTGCCATTGAATCCGCAGAACGATTTCTTTTCAAATTCTGAGACGATTTTCAAGCATCAATATCTTCGCAACCAATTGAGCTAGGCAAAAAATGATTATATCAACATGTTGCAAAATATATCTGCTACATAGAGTTGCAGTCTGTTCTTGCATAATGCGTGTTGCGCGGCCCCTAGTGGGGCTCAAAGTTTGAAAGTTGAGCTCCATTATGGAGAAAGTAGAGGTCGTATTGTGCTTTTGCGATTTGTCATGCACTTTGTAGACGTTTAGATTGTTTCATGCAAAAGATTAGCGTGCTATCATGATCCATTGTGAAACTGGGAAGATATTTGTTATTTTTCTAAATTGCACCAGGATGGGCAATTGACATGTGGTAGAGAATGCAAATTGTGACAACTGAGCCACCAATATGCAAGCTAAAGAGCGCCGTCTTGCAAAGGCTACAATCTTGACCATTGTGGGCCCGAGAGTGCGGGGCCTCAATTGCTAGTGGGGTCTTTGGTGGAGCAAGCAGAGCCATAATCAGGTTGTGTGTGCTGTCAGCAGCCTTTGAATGCATTGTTTTAGCTCGTGTAGAAGATTCAGTCGCCCAGCATCAGTAATTATATCCCAAATTGACCTTACATTAAAGAGGGCTATTCTAGTTTCCGGAGCTTTGTTGACAATTTGCTCAAATATCGTCCGCTCGCACTGCGGGCTAACCAGTCATGTGAGCTCAATGAAACTTTGTACACTTATGACAGTATAGTAGCACTACTGATTGTTAGCCTATTTGTGCCTCTCGAAGCCACAAGAGAGCAAAATGCCTAAACGCTTTGGGGCCCCTGGTGCACGAATGCGAGCTGAATGGAAAAAAAATACAATCATCACACCATAGTCCACCAGTTGGACAACCACTATACGCAAACGTTTTTACCTCACACAACTAGAAGCATACTTTCAAAATTCATACACATAATTAGCTAATGGGGCCTTGGATGATGCGAAAGACAGCAACTTTTGTCCAATGATGCACAATAGTGTAAGTATACTGTGTGCATTATGACCAATGTTCTCATTGCACTCGCTTGGCCCTCAAGTTGGCTACTTTTTTTTCACTCCAACCAATCTGGTGCTTTCTATGCAGTAGCCAGAGATTCAACTAATGCTGCAATCAATTGGTCTTGCTATAGTGCATATGCGGCCGGAGTTGCATGCTTCTATGACAAGAGGTTGCTCCGCCACACTAGGTGCACTTTTTCTACACCCGTAGCCAAGTGAGCCAACTCGCGCAAATATCACATCATAGCTTTGACCACTTCTAGTCTGGCCAGCGATAAGAAACTCACACATGAGTCACATATTGTCACCAATACTCGATACAGCATGATAAATTGACAAACAGTCGCTAAACACAGCCTCAATGGCACCCAGATGCCTAATGTCCAGTGGTCATTGGAGGGGTCAATCTGCTTCTCAGACCGGTGTCTACCAGTGCGATGGCCAGTTTGTGCGCTTGTGCAAGTCTGAGAGCAAGTTTACAGCTCTGTGAGCACTAGAACGAGCATTAGTATACATGATGCCTAGCTAGTAGGATGCAGCATCTGCATGGTATGGAATCTCTCTGTGAGGTATGATGAGCGTGAGGTGATGGACAAAGTGGCGCATGAGTCTATCGTGGGCGATTGCGGCCCATCCGAGTGGCTGCTTGTGTGCACTGGCGAGAAAAGATGGGTGGACGTCAGTGGACGATGGAGGGGTGGTGGTCGTGCAATGGATGGGGCTCGCCGGACGAGGGAGTATTGTATGTTCTCGATAGATTTTTGTGTAACTTTCCCCAACGGCAGAGGGTGTGACGAACTCATCTCACAGAGGAAAACATGACTCCTGTTACGTCTAGTTTCCAATTTGCTGAAGTTAAATGCGTTCAGTGTAGGGGAGATAAGTGCAACGGAAGTGACGCGCCGAGCCGACGCGCAGTGCAATCAGATGATAGCTTCGTCCAGTCTCAGGTGTAGCCAGCAACAAGAAACTTAGACACGAGTCAAATATTGTCACTAACTCTTGATAGACAAACAAGTTATAACCCGGGGCTGGATCCTGAGTCTTTATGGAGGCTTCCTCGCACTAATTGCCCGTCGGAGTGAGCCCGTCGACTATCTTATCGAGTTAAGAGGCCTATTAGAGCTATGCTGTTTATGTTTATCATACGCTCTCATCACCAGGTCCATCTCTACTCTCATTTTCGCTGCAAGAGTTTGCGTCTAGTTCAGACTTGGGAGCGCTCGGCTTAGACCCCAATCTGAGGTGCCCGACTCGAAGCTAAGAATGAGTTATCGACATCAACCAATGAGCGTCATGGCAATTTGAGATTGTAGCAGCCCCCTTTTGACGTGGTTTTTGTTCAGCGTATCATCGGAACTCTCATTGAATGTGGGAGGGACTTGTTTGGCGCCTAAGTTCGCAAACTGCACGTCCAAATTCCAATTGTCTGCGGGATAAAGTCTTGGTGGTTGATCCTGCGCTTACCAGCGACAGCAAAGGATTGATGTGGCTCGAGCCGGATGAGCGCGTTCGGATTCAGTCGTGATTCGATGAGAAATCGCATGGCTCGCAAACTCCCTTCAATCAGTCATAACGTGAACATGATCGGCTAGCTGACAGTGCGAGAGAAGAATATCGGAGCAACATGACGAAGAGCCCCAACAATCAGTCCGAGAAAAAGATGCGAACGCCCGGCGGAACCCGCCATTGAATTGGTACTGTCTGTCCCGAAGCTCACAAGTGGCCAACCTAGATTCCAGGGTAAGTTCCAGTTCCCGATTGTTGAGGCTAAGTGGGGCCAACGGAGACAGACGCACAAGTACACATCACGTGGAAGGCGGCGAGTTTCGGACACAATATCAATCGATCTAACATTAACCTAGGCTATGAAACGATATAACTGATAAAGTCCTTCAAATCCGGGCCCTTCGAGTCTGGTGTTACACAGAATGCTCTTTCCTCATACCTCACCTTTCCTGGACAGGGACGCCTGCGATACATAGCGCCCCCAAGTTTGTCGTCGAACATCAGTTTCTCTTAGATGTGGCTGAATGCAATCTCATAATGACCGATCATTTGGCCACACGAAAGACTATCCCTAGCATCATGCTTTATATTGAGGTATGTGATCAACTGCCTGCTAGAGTCCGAATTATCGGAGCTTGGCTTCAAAATTATCAACTTTGCTCGGCCATCCTTCATCTCGTCGCACCTTGCTTGGTCGGCTTACTTCCTAGTAGAGCCAGGCTGGTTCTCTTCATTAGCTTTCGCGGCTAGGGCCCTCTCTGCACTGGATATCGCTGCTAGAGAACGCAGATAATTGTGACTGGGCGGGATCCTTCTTAGCTCCTCAGCAGAGATTCCCTGTTCTCTGCTGAGAACCAGCTTGTCTACGTCTACTAATTGACGTCGCAGCATATTATAGAAGCTGGATGGTTGATCCTTATCTCTTTTGGAATCCTTGCTTGAACTCATTATATATATCGATTTGCGAGGGCTTCTTGACGACTTGAGATTGGAAATTGATTATGCAAATTTGATATCATAAGATTCAGACGTCTTCTCCGGAATTGACTCTCGGTTTAACCTTACACTCACCAGCGACAGCAAGGCATTACTACTGCAGGTGGGCGCAATCGAATATAGTGGTGATTCGGTGGTTCGCATCGCTCACAATTTGCCTTCAAGCACACGCAATGATTGGAGCCAAGCATTGCCTCATGTTTGGTCCGTGTGGGCCAACATTGGAAGTTCGCCAGAATTCGCCGCTGACTGAACCAGTTAGACTTTCGTACAGATGAGCGAACCAGATTGTTTTGCAAGAGCGAACCGAGGCGGATCCACGCGCTACTTGCCGAATCTAGAGGCCATTGTTGTACGAAAAGTGCACTGCCGCTGGGGCGTGGCTATCGGACCAGTTCGGCTCGGGAACGGAGCCTCAAACCACAAGACGGCGGGTTTTACGTTGGTTTTCCTGAAGCCTCAAAATGAGGTGAAATGGTGTTCGGACGCGTTCCCGAAATCGTCGGCTTCACAACCTGCGGCAGAGATCCTCTTTCATCTGTGAGTTTAGCGTGTGAGGCGTGTGTAAAAAAGCTACTGACCGAAGGAGCAGATCTTTCGGTCCAGTCTGGTGGGAAAATTACTTTCCCCTAGTCGAAATGCCGCGATCCCTGTCGGTGAGTGACCGCTGCCCATTTCGAGACAAAATGCAACAACAATAATTCCCGTGGGCGAGCCCGCTTCGTTGCGGACCCGCAGTGATGGTGAAGCACCGGGTCAGGACACCCCAGATTGTCGGACTTTGGCGCCTAGGGCCCGGAATATCCGATTTTGAACCCAGTTTCAGTGCATCGCACTTCTCACCGCACGTCGTCAGGGGCGCCTGTTGCATTTAAGCTTGCTGCACGTGCCATCCGCCCGCGAGCAATGCCATCGGATCGTCCACTAGCCAGCCGAGCTCCGCGTGCAACCACAGCTAGACTTGCTTACTACAAAGTGGCGACTGAATTTCTGACCGGGACTGTGCTGCCGAAATTCACAGTTCAGCCGAGCTGCCCCCTCTCCTAAGAGCTGGCAGTCGAAACGTCTTGCACAATGGTCCGCACGTGAATCATTAACCCGACACAGCAGAGAAGGCGTTCCCGCCGGGTTCGCTCGCCCGCCTGCCCCAGCACGGACTCGAGTCGCTCAGACCGAATCGACGCAATAGTGCGGTATTTGCAGTGCCGGCCCGCCGGTGGCTTTAGACCAAAACATATTCGGGTAGGAGGGAACTGAATCATCATCCAACTAGCTGTTAGCTCAGCTGGCAGTTGCAGTCGGCTGAATCAACTCAGTTCAGTCTGGCTAAGATCTCTGAGCGCAGCTCATCTCGGCGGCCCGCTGCTATATATTAATCCGTGCAACCCCCAATCAGTTTTACTACTCCACCGCTCTTCTACCCACCACATGACCAGCGCACTAACTCTCACCCACCCAACCACCAACTTTCATCAAGTCGCATCCACAGATATTCACCATTTCATCCAAACATGCCAATATTAGTCAAGTCTACAGGTGGTCAAAGGACCTGCAAAGTAATGACCAACAGTAGTTCGCCACGAGAAGAGCTTGCCGAGGCCCTCAAAGGGTTGACTTTCAAGTTTGAGGTCAGAATTATAGACGTTGAAATGAAGCCAACCACTGAGACTCGCCCCATTGCTGAACCACCAAGACAAGTCCACGAACCAAGCAAAGAGGCGAGATTCGAATCGGAGGCCATGAAACCACAAAATGATAAGCCAGTTAACGGTTGGTCACAAAGATCCACAGCTCCGGAGATGGACCATCTCGAAGTCATGCAACCAAAAAAGGAACCTCAAGTTGTCGAACCAGTATTGGCCCAGCCCCAAGCAGAGATCGAACCCGATACAAAGCCCGTAAACAATGACCTCAAGGTGAAGTCGCCTTTCATGATACCATCCGTCTTGACCAGGAAGCATCAGCTTATGGAGAAGCCCAAGCAGCAGGCCAAGATAATTAGAGGTCAATTAAGTTCCCAACAAAGAACTTGCTGCATGACAGTGGTAAGTCCCGAGTACCCAGCGGTGGCTTACGTTGCCTATGACAGCAAGCGTCTACTTGAGGTGACAGATCTTTTGACCGAGGCCGCTGAGGAGCTAGAGGCACAGTCAGCGCTAAAGTCGGTCAGCGTTGGGGACATTGTGTTCGCCAAGTCGATGGAAGATAACACTTGGTATAGATCCATGGTGACCAAAGTGATTAGCACAGATTGTGTTGAGGTCGATTTCTTTGACTGGGGTCTACGCGAAGAGCTTGAACTCTCACGACTCCGCCGGATGAACGATGTCAATTTGGGTTTTTCTTCTCATCCAGCTTGTGCTGTCAAGGTGAAATTCACCAACCAGCCCGGTTTACTACTAGACGAAGTCCTGAAGTCCGAATCAGAGTTCAACATCCAAGTGAATTCTTATGACGCCAAAGAGGAAATACATTCGGTTACAATTCTGAGTTTGGTTGACGCGTGATGGCTTACGTTCAAAGATCGCCTACAAAACAACATTCGTCACGAATGGCTGTTGGACAACTGTCAACTGACCTAGCCTATCATCAAAGATCTACTCAAATAAACGCATTCTCGCAAGGATATATTGACAACTTTGTAAGACTATCCGTTTTTTTTTGCTTTTTATTTACGCATCAGTTCCAAAGTACATAACGAATGACGAGTTTTAAAACTGAAACGTGGGATTACCTTCGGGATTGAATTGGTATTGTTGGTTTGTCTGATCCACCACAGACTCGATGTTAGTATCCGAATCTTCGTCCCCGAAATACTTTTCAATCAAATTATACGCCCTTTGGTAGATCTCAGGATTCTCGTGGGATTGTAAGAATTCGATCCTATCAAGGCCACGACACTCCTCGACCAAAACAGCATACTTGTTCCCTTCTCTGGCACGGCCGGCTTTGAGGATATTCTCAATACCATTCAGAGCGACCTGTATCATTTTGTTATCTGCGGCATTCAACAATTCGCACAAGGCGGGGATAGCACCTACGGAAACAAGGTATTCGATCTGGTCTATTGAGCCACCGGAAGTTGCGTTCGTAATTGCCCAGGCCGCCTCCTTTCTTGTTCTGACCTCAGCTCGATTTATGATCTCGATGAGCACAGGGAATAGACCTTTGTCAATGACTGCTTGTATCTGTTGTCTGTTACCTGCAGTGATGTTTGATAGAGTCCAGCAAGCTTCTTTTCTTAGTGTTTCGCGTTGTGAGTTCAACAATGCTTTGAGAAACGGAAGTGCTCCACAATTAATGATGATCTGCGTTTGATGATCTTCACCGGTGACTATATTACCAACCGCTCTGATTGCTGCAGAGACCACGGTGCTAGAGTCGTGCATTAACAGCTCCACCAGGCGTCGAGCCACACCGGCATTCAGGACAGCTTGGATCTTCTCATTAGGACCATCACACAGGTAGGAGAGGGCCCAACAACTATCACCTAAAACTTCGGCATCTGGATGAGATAACATTTTAGCTAGAACAGGTAGACTATCTTTGACTTTGTTAAAGTCTGCAGGTGGTTGCTTGCCTCGACACAGGTTAGACAAGGTCCAAACGGCGTTTCTAGTTAAGGTGACATGTTGCTCGGATTCACACAATAGATTTAATAATGGTTTCATGATCCCAGAATTGAGTAGAAAGTCGCGACATTCAGCGCAATCACCAGCTACGTTACCCAGAGCCCATACGGCCTGCTCTCTCACTTCAGGGTGCGACGAATCCAATAATTCAATGAATGTATTAGCGGCGCCAGAGTCTACAATAGTTTTTGTTTGCTGTGACGAGCCTGAAGCGACATTAGTCAAAACCCAGGCGACCTCAAATTGTAAAATTGCGCAGTCGTTTCGTTTCAATAGTTCGGCAAATCTTGGGATAACTCCACTCTGGATTACTTCATCGATAGGCGGTTGTGGCTCCTTGGAGAGGATCTTTCTTACCTTTTGGGCGTTTTCAATTAGTAATTGTAGATTTTCATCCTGCTTGAGCCCCTCAACCATTTCACGAGTGACAGGGTATTCTGCCGAGTCAGATCGTACGCCTGTCGAATCTTCATCGTCGTTCATGTCATCTTTCATAGAGGCTGGTGCCAGGGTTCTCCTTTTACTGAGGACATCGTCCCTCTTTTGTTTCCTAAGTTGAACACTATCTTCCTCACGACGACGCCGGAGCTCTTTGGCATCTAGGCCAGCATTTTTATAACGTGCCCTATGGTCGGACGTTGACATTCTTAATGTATGATAACTAATATATAACCGGTTGCTAACTTGAGAATTTGAACTACGTATAAAGAGATGATAAGATAAAGAGAGTTAGAGAATTGTTGGATTTTAAAGATTGGTAAGGTGTTGAAGGAATAACAAAACGAAAACAATAGTCTGTGCACTCTGAGGTGCTGCTACATTTGCGCGTCGCGCGGGCACGTCGTGAGCTTGGCGCGAAAAGTGTTTTTTCGAATGACACGCAATGCGCATGTCAGTCCCGGTTCGGCCAGGAAAATTCCAAGCTCGTTTCAGCTTCGGAATCGCACCCATAGGGAGTCTTTAACTCCTTACCAAAACCTCACATCTTATGTCATCTTATGCCTAAAAATTTCTAACCCCTGATACTGAACTTGTAGCTGTCTGACAGATCATGCTGCAATATGACAACGGATAGTTAGGGTTATTGATAAATACGGTTGAAGAAGTCAGATTCCAGGATTCATTTTCAATCCCACTCTTTGTTGCAGAGCAACTGGAAGTCGGAGGGGTTTATCTCGCCCATATGCGACCTTAGGCCTGAAAGCCACTTTCTGAACATGTGACTATACTTGTTGTAAAGGCGTATGACGTTTGTCGAGAAACAGAAGTCGCGGTCCCAGAGGAGTCACTATTCCCTAGGGAGCACAATTATGAAGTGTTGCGAGTATTTCCTCGAACCGTTAGGCTGGTTCCTAGCGACACGAGTTGGATCCTTGCCACAGGGGTGGATTTTTCTTTTGACCAGCGACCGAGCCATCATTGACTCTTTTCAACGAAGAAGAGTGGTTTTCACTCTTCACTGTCACCACTTACACCATCTGTGCTGGACTCTGCTGGTGGAAGAGCCGAGAAGACGAGGTGGGAGGGGCCTCTTTTCAGATCGATCTTGTTTCGGGATTAGATTAAACTTAATTCAATTATAAATTTTGACTCGGGCGCCCCCACTTGGAAGACTGGGCACGCAATATCTCTATTGTGTTATGTCATCCTCAGGGAGGCACAGACCCACACACACACAGCAATACACACTGACTCGGTTACGTCCAATGGATTCGTTGATGGCTCACAATGAAAGCATGAAGAAAGTCATCAAAACGCGCTTCGCCGCATGTTGTGTGGAACGGACTCAACGGACTTGAGATTTCCAGAGGAAAGTGCTGAGAGAAGACACGCCCAAAATGCCACTGAATCGGAAGCGGCTGAGTGAAACTCGCTGAGTGCGTGCGTGCGTCTGTCCGTCTGTCTGCCTGTCTGTCTGTCTGTCGGCGGGTTGTGAGAGTGTCTGAAACTTGTGCAAGAGCCATAGGGGTTTGGTCGTGATGGTGGTGGCCAGAGTCGGTTTTGGGGGCGAAATGGGAAATGGGAAATGTTTTCCCAAATGGAATCTCCTCAAGCCACAACAGCACTCTACTAGTGTCATGCCGATCGACTTGACCAGCCCAACAACACTCTGGCCGCCAACCACACCAGACGCTGTGTCACTGTCCAGAGAGGCGGATCTAGCACGAGCGGCCGGCCCATATTGGTCCCACCAGTCTACACAGGAAGCATCTAGTTGAGTTTCATTGTGCCTTTGGTGTGCTTTAATTGCCTCTTGTTGGCCCAGTTGAGCGGAAGTTGCCGGCGAGAGAAGAGAAGAGGGAAAAGAGCAGCGAGCATTGAAGAAATGGAGCCGTATCCAAGTGTGTTCGCAGTTCGACAGAGTTGGCTGCTCAACCATTAGCAAAAGGGAGAGAGAGAGAGAGAGTGGAAACAAAAAAATATGCATCCCATTCTTTGGGAAGAAGAAACTGGAAACACAACTTGGAGCTGCTTATGAATTTGAATCAAGAGCAAGCGCGACTGAAGTGAAAAAAGTGGCCACAGGAGTCGCCCACGACTTGTGTCCGAGAAACTTTCGTGGGGGTTTTATTTCATGCTCTGTATTAGATGTGAAAAAGCCAAAAAGATAAGGAGGGAAGATTTTATTACAAGCCAGATATAATTAAGACGACCGGCGACAGTCCACTGAGGCGGCGGCGGCGGCGGCAGCGGCAAGGTAAAGAGGCGCAGAGATAAGTGCGAGATATGCGAAAGGTGCATAAGCATAACTCACCCGCTTGGTGATTGTGCAGATAAATAGATTTATTTCCTCACTGTGCAGCCGGTGGGCCTTTGCAATGAGCTAGTGCGACGAGATTTCCACCGCGTCCAGTTAACCAAGTTGTCCAGAAACGAGAGAAAGAGAGAGAGAGAGAAGTAGTGCGAGACTATTCAATAGGTAACCATAATTAGGGATGAGAAATATTTTATTGAAACCAAGAGCCGGGTAATAAGGGAAATCATTAGACCGTTAGTTAATAAGCTAGACCATCAGTTCTCGAGTGTCTCAAGATCCATGAGCCATAAGGAAGCGAAGTGAGATCTCTCCAGTTTGGCGGAAGTCAAAAGTGGCGGAAGCTCATTGAAGAGGCGAAGAGTCGGGAGGAAAAATGCGTCAAAAGGAAGACATCGAGCTGAAAAGTGGCCACAAAAACGGAGTCTACCAAGAGGCAGCCTGCTCGCCGATGGAGCTCTTGAACGTTGCTCATGAAAGACAATGGCACACCAATGGCCACGGCGCTCATGCCTCCAACTCGAGCGACGAGGCAACAAGTGGGCTCGGACAGACCCACATGAGGACTGCCAGCAGCAAGGTGTCTTTGGTGGCGGTGGTGCACAATTGGAGCCAGCTAGAGCTCGGGTGTGATTGCGATTTCTGCCTGCAAGACGGCGTGAAAAAGCCTCGAGCTGGAAGCTCGAAAGTTGGCCTGAAGTCGCCCGAGCGACTCATGAAAGCGCGGACCTCAACAACCTCCAAAATTGTGGCCAAATTGTTCTCCCGTCAGAAGCAGACAAAAGAAATCGACGCCAATGGCCACTTGGAATTGGCTCAGCTCAAGAGAAACGATCCAATAACTAAGAGTCGGAAAGAAGCAGCAAATGGTGAAACAGACGAGGACAGAGCGGAAAATGTAAGACAGACGAGTGGAGGCGAAGTGATAGAATTCAAATTTGATCTTATTGTCGAGAGAGGGAAACTCCAGGATTCTTTAGAGTTCCTAATCAATGATAGGAAACTACGCGATCAAGTGAACGAGCTTGTCGAGTCGCTGGTCTTCGACTCGAACGATGTTTGCCTAATGAATTTGGGCCCATCTGGCCAGTGGACGAAAAGATCGGCACAAAACAACGAGAAGAGCCAATCAGGAGGCTCTGCCGAGCAGCTTATTGAATTGGCAAAGGAGGACCAAAACTTCGACCAGGCGCTCGAGCTGACCAGAGTGAGTTTCACCTACGCCTTCGAGCTACTAAAGGCCTCGGCTAATTGCAAGAAGGTAAGAAAAGAGTCGAAAGGAATCGGAATTTTGGGAGGAAAAAGTCTGATTCAAAATCCGAGCACCACGCCTGAGGTTGGGCACGATTTTAATCAAGAAGAAGAGGAAGAGGATTACTCAATAGATATTAGTGCAACTTTGTTTTTTTCACATTCAAATTGTGTTAGTGGGAGGAAAAGTTTTGAAAAAAAGACACACAGCACGATAGGAAAAGCATCAACTCCCACGCAGTCTAACAACTCAGGCGAGAGCTTAGGTCCACTAGAATTTGTTGACTTGTTGGATCTGAATGAGCACCGAAATGGGCAAGCCACCTTTCATGCCGAAAGGTCAACGACTGAGAGAATTGATGATGAGAGAGAATTCTTCTACGATGGAAATGGGCAATCCTCAAAGTTGGCTGGAACTTTCAAAGGTTGCAAAACAATTGAACAGGCTCTCCAGTGTTTGGCATTCATAAAAGGGAACTTGGATTCATTATTCAAGCGGGCCTGTTTTCACGATCATCAAAGAACAAACAGACTCTTGTTGATCACGCTTAAGTTGAAACAAAACATCAACAGCGGATTATTCAGCAACAGAATGTGCTTATTGGATTTGTGCGAACCAGATGGAAGCCAGCTGAGGTCAATGGTTGAGTCCATTTTTAGTGGCCAAGCCTTGGCGCATCTCAGAAAGAGGGCGCAACATTTGGAGACTGAGAAAGGTTCAGACAAGATTGGGTCTGTGATCACGCAATCGCAATGGCCTTCAAATGGAGGTTCCGATAACATGGATCGCCAGCATGAGAACGATGCTAATCTGATGAGCAAATTAATTCGAGCAGAGTGGCTGCTTTATAAGCAGCTGAGCTCGGCGCTGATTAGAACGCTTGTTCTTGTTAACGTGGTTAGGATCAACAAGACGATCGATGGGAAGAAACTTAAACAAACACCATCAACTTGTTTCAACGGAGAGGCTCTAGTCAATACAGTGCTAGCGCATAATTTATCTCTCTTGAAGTTTGCCCACAATATTCAGCGAGCCTCGGCGCGTCGCCTTAAGAGGCGCCAGCGCAACCTTGCCCGACGGGCTCGAGATCTGGCCTCTCGGCGAGCCCCAAAGTATCCTCAATCAGAGGCCCTCTTCACAATGGGCCGAGCTGGAATTAGGCGATCACGTGCTCTTCACCAAGACAGACCTCTGCCACGCAACTATCTCGGGGCCTCGAACTTAAGTCTGCTGATGAATAGTGATGCAGGCAGGCTAAGTTCGGCCTCAAATGAAACAGAGGATCAGCTGCGACCCAGTGATCTGGTGGTGGTGAGCAAAAGTCGAACTAATCAAATGTCAAGTTTCCAGAAACATGTGAGAAAGTTTTCACTCACCGAAAGAGTGGCCTTTCCATCTTGCCAGCCAAGCACAGCGGGTGCTGATCGAGGGGTGCTGATTGGCAATCTCGACCAGCGTTTCGATAACTTTCATCATAGTTTAATCTCTCCCAGATGGACCGATAAGCAAGAAGGGACAGCCGATTGGGTGCAGGTTCCATCCACAAGGGCCTCACATAGATTGCAAAATGTTGATTATAGATCCACAAGCGGCCGATCAGATTCACTGGCACTCACAGAGTCGAGCTCAGTGGTTTCCAGCGAGTCGAGTGGGCCAGAAAATGCAGCCAATGCTGGTCACAATGTCCGACAACAGACGGCCACCCATTGGTGGCTGAAATATCAACACAAGCAAAGGTCCAGTAGCAACGAGCCCACAAGCTCAACGCTTGTCCAGCAGCCACCAAGTGCACCAGGCAGGGTGGCAAACTTGATAGGCAGCGACACGGATGACTCTCTCATCAGTGCGTGTATGAATACTAGTTGCGCCTCCTCATCAAATAACTCCAGTTTTATGCAAACTGCCAGCCAACAAAGACAGCCTGAATCCCTCTGCAGGCCCGATGGGGTCCCACCAAGACGTTCAACATTCCAAGAGAATGATCTCCGAGACATACAGGGCCACCTGGAGTCGGATGATGCCTGCGAGGACGAGTCGCGTTTGGTCAGCGTAGCTGAGCCACCACAACAGTTGAAACTAGAACAGTTCCTAAGTCAATTGAATCAAGTCATCCAACAGAGCCCACGATTGGATAAGAGTACAGACGACATGCATCCCCAGGCACCATCTGAACCTCTGGAGGCTCTACAATTGGGAAATCTACTAAAGAGGGTCACAGATTTCGAGCTGGGGGACGTGGCAAACGGATTGAAAGACGAAGACGATGATGATTGCAAATCTCACTCATCTATACTTGAACATTTGAGCTCTTTAGCCTTAGAGACAAAGCAGCGACATTTATATAAATAAATTGAACGGATCTAATTGTTAGTTCATGGCGAGATGGCTTTGGCCGGTCAACTTCGGGATGTAAAAAGCCGTCCTGGAGAGAGCCTTTAGTTGGCGAACGTATGGGATTATTTGAAAGCTTTCACATGGATGATAAATTTTGTTTTCTACAACTTTTTCAACTTTTCTCTTTGGGTTATTGATCTCACACTCAGCACTTCGCGACCTCAATTGATTGTGGAAACTTAGACGGTCCGTTAAATGGATACAGTGATCACGGAATCAAACCGCCAAATACATTGAGACAGGGCAGTGATCAGAGCCCTGGACATCATTTTGGATAACCACGTCGCAGGTCTTTTCGATTATTCTACGTGAGATTAAAAAATAGTCTAGCCGCCAGCCTATATTTTTCTCACGAGCATTCTTCATGTAAGACCAATAAGTGTAACAGGCTAGCTTGCCAGGATTGAGTAAGCGAAATATATCTACCAGTTGAGTTTCGTCCAATAGTTTGCTAAAATTATTCCGTTCACCTATCGTGAAACCAGCAGTCTTGAGATTTGTCTTAGGATTTGCGAGATCTATCTCGTGGTGACTGACGTTCAAATCACCACAAACAATAACCGGCTTCACCGAGTCAAGATCCTTGAGGTATGCCAGGAAGTCTGCATCCCATTTCATTCTAAAATCCAAACGTACTAATCCCCGACCTGAGTTTGGAACATACACATTGACAACATAATACTGCTCAAATTCCATCGTTATCACACGTGCTTCTTTATCGTAAACTTCGATACCTATTCCATTTGTAACTTTGATTGGCTTCTTCTTCGACAGACACAAAACGCCACTATGACCGTCATCACTCCCATTGACGTAACATCTATATCCAGGTTGATTTTTAATCTCGGCAGGAACTTTTGAGTCGCCGCATTTGGTCTCTTGGAAGCAGAGTATGTCTGCCTGATCGTCTCGGATGAATTTAAAGCCATTCTGTTTGGTCAACCAACTCCTCAAACCGTTGATATTAAAGGTGGTTATCTTGAGATTACACTCCTTCCCCTCCATAGAGTACTTGTTAAAAGGACCTGTCTTGGCTTCTAAAGTGGCAATGAATTTCTTAGTAATGTCATCTGTTTCATTATGATCCTGTTCCTCTGATTTACTTTCTGCACTAGACGAGGCTTTTGAAATTTTGGGGTCCGATTCACCATTGTCATTTTTCGCTTTGGATCTAACCGGACGACCCGAACCATTCTCGATGGCATCATTTGTGTTCTTTCTCTTGGTAGCAACTGCCTTGGAGCTATCATCATCACCATTACTCTTTTCTTTGTTTCTTGAGGGCGGCGACTCATCAGCGAACTTTTTCGCCTTTATAACTCTACGACCACGGGTTTGAGCTAGTGAGGCTTCGACGACCATGTTATTATAATATCGATTGGATGGTGATACCTTGAATCTAGATAAACCCAATTGCTTAAGTAATCTAATTGAGGTGGGAATAGATCTGAGGCTCATACTACGACGCCGGCTTGAGATTCAACCATTCAGGGTCCACGCGTAAACAATGTTGCCGAACTGGTGCCCGGCGGCATGTTTCGCGCCATTCCGTGCAGCAGAAGAGCAAGAGGTTGATTTCTACGCAGCAACCAGTAGGGCCCCTCTTTTCAATCACCCAAGGATCGTGAACACCTAGGTTATCCGAGCTATTTGTCACTCGCTGAACTTGGTGATTCGTACAGAAATGACATGAGTAAGTTGCCCGTCGAAAACTTGATCAAATTTATCAAAGATCCCTTGTCCAAGAGGGTAGACCAAAGAGCTATCGAGCAATGGACATCAACTTTTTGGAAGCTTCCCAGAAAGGCTCAAAGGGTCGCTCATGGTGCCTCTAGTCAACCATTTGTTATGATGTTCCCTCCCCCAAATATTACTGGCACCCTACATCTCGGTCATGCCCTAACCGGTGCAATACAAGATGCTCTCGTCAGACAGAAACGGATGCAAGGTCATCGTTGTTTATTTGTTCCAGGATTCGATCATGCCGGGCTGGCAACTCAGACCGTTGTTGAGAGTATCCTCTGGAAGAGAGATGGCTTGACAAGGCAGCAGATAGGAAAGGAGAAATTCCTACAGATGGCCCACGAATGGAAGGATAACAAGCGCTCGGAGATGAGGAACCAACTTGATAGATTAGGTCTAGATTTGAACCATGAAAAGGAATACTTCACTCTCGATGAAAATTCTAGTCTTGCGGTGAAAGCCGCTTTCAAAAAACTGTTTCATAGTGGTGATATATATCGATCAACGAAGGAAATATTCTGGTCAGAAAAGCTGAACACGACTCTATCCGACATTGAAGTCGAGAGGGTAGATGGGGCAGATCGCTATATCAGAACTGGAGAAATCGTTGAGAGGCGACCAATCGCTCAATGGTTCATTAGAGCGGAAAGGATGGCGAAAGCTGCTGTAGATGTAGTAAAGAACGGATCTATTGAAATAATTCCGAAAGGTTACGAAAACACATGGCACTCCTGGCTCGTCGGAAATGGAGTTCAAGATTGGTGTATATCGCGACAAAGTTGGTGGGGCCACACAATACCAGCATATCGATTAGAGTCATCAGGTGATAGTCAAGATACTAAATGGGTAGTTGCGGATAATCTTGAGGAGGCACGATTGCTTTTTGGGCCGAGTCGAAACGAATCCGAAGAAGTGATCCAAGACTCAGACGTCCTCGATACCTGGTTTTCGTCCAGTCTTTTGCCACTGACCATCTCCGGGTGGCCTAACGAAGAGAAGTTCTCGTCCGCTTGTCACGACGGAAAATTTCCTCTCCATATCATGGAAACTGGCTTCGATATATTGACATTCTGGGTTTCAAAGATGGTCATGATCAGTCTAGGTCTCACCGGTACGATTCCTTTCCAAAAAGTGCTTTTGCATGGAATGATCTGTGATGGTGAGGGTAAGAAGATGTCGAAGTCCCGCGGAAATGTCATAGACCCCCTTGATGTCATAAATGGGGCTCGTCTGGAAGAACTACAAGGTAAGACAAGGAAATCACATGCTGACGGTCTACTTGATGACCAAAAACTGCAAAGTATATTGGAGAACCAAAAGAGAATCTACCCGAAGGGAATACCTCTCTGTGGAGCCGACGGTCTCCGTGCATATTTATTAAGTCATGATGTCTTGGAGGAAATTGTGAAAATCCAGGTAGGCCAAATTGATAAGATTAGGAGACTCTCGAATAAGATATGGAACATTTTCAGGTTCTTGCTTCTACTGAGGGAAGGGGATCAAACTGAGAATGCTCTCAGAGATTTAAGGTTTTCAGAAATCAAACTCGACAAAGATGATGGGGATCATTTTGATGAATTAGACATAAAACTTCTCCGAGCTCTCAGAGAACGTGTCCAAAATTGTGACGAAGTTTTCAACGAGACCTATCACTTTCATTATGCAATCAATCAGCTTGAGTCATTCATGATCGTGAATCTGAGTCATGATTACATCGAGAAGGTTAAAGATGTCCTTTTAGCAAAGGAAGGGGACCATCATGAGCGCTCACGCCGATTTCGCGTGCTCTCTTTCAGTTTGCTCACCTCCCTCAAACTAATGCACCCTTTCATGCCTCACCTAACGGAGTTTCTTTATCAAAAGATGGTCTATGACGAAACGACCGACTGGGGTCGCGATCTGCAGGATGGAATCGACCCCAACCGCTTGCTCAGCTATCAGCTGTTCCCGAAACTTAGTGATATCCCAAGTCTATAATGCAAGACCGATAGTAAAGACGACTGTCAGAGAAAAGATAATCGTACCATCAAGAGTTAACGAAATTAGCCAACGAAAAGCCACCCAAAACCAATCCCGAACTGAATGGGCGCTCTCTTTTCTATTTAGCCTGCGACCTGTAGTCTTAGCGCGATCAATTTTTGAAAACTTTAAGCAACTCTGCCTGTGGTGGAGCATAGACCAGTTTCATTTTGATTTGTTCCTCTATCATGACTCATGATCTATGAGTTTTGCTCTTCTCTCCGACCCCTAGGGACTTTGCGAAGTAATAAGAAGGCCCCTATCCAGACTACCAAACTTGCGTATGTCCTACTTGGATAAATCGGTCTCTTATGTCGGCATACCGAATATGTAACGAAATGTCAAACTTCCGGCTCCCATGAGAGCTGTGATAACCATCATCGGCCCATGATAGTCGTACATTTTTTGAAGCATATATATCTGCCAGGCATATTTGAACGGAAGAACGACTGATTCTGTGTCGAGGAATCCCGGAACATAGGTAAGGTTCTGTAATCTACTCAGATCTCTGACGTTATCTTGTTTGACCACTTTGTAGAGGCCCATCAAGGTCACGTTAACTTCGACAACAGTACCGGTTAATTTTTCTATGGAAATCGTTTGTTTGTCGGGCAGTTTGGTATTCATGGATGATAGAAAATCAGTCGTAGATCTGATTCGACGATCAACTCCCTTGAGGTTTGCTTGAGAGAAGTAGAGTGGTGAGTTGAAGAAGCAAGGTCCCATAAAGAGGAGTCCATCGTACTGGCAATCGTAAGTGCGTGGGTCCTCGCAATAGCACTTGTTTTTCGGGTTGGATCTAGTTCCTGCGAACAATTTTGGTGTGAAATTATACTCCCAAGCCATTATCCCGTTCTCAGATTGAGACGGCCCAGTCTCCGATGGTATCAGATTGAAAGAACGGCACAAGGGGGCGAAAAAAACCCTCAATGATTGACTGGTGTTCACCCATGGTTTATATAACTCGCCATTTGTTCCCTTGATCTGGCCGCACTTACCCGGCCAGACCTCGATCCTGGTCTTGTCTTTCCATTTGATCACCTCGGCAAACTTATCTCTAGAATCGCCAACGCCGGTGTATAATTCCATGGGATCAATCGTTTCGTTTTGTATGAAAGCCAAACCGAACACATTTTGCGGTGGTGCTGGAGGGACCAGAGAGCCCAAACCAAAACGATTGGCTAGATCTGACAAAGATTCCAATAGTTCAACTTTTCGTCCATTCAGATAGTCTCTGGGAGTGGTTCGAATGATTAGACGCTCTTTGAAATTGTCGAATAGGACATTGGCAGCGTTGAATACAACTGGAGCGGAAAATCTTGCGAAAGGAATCCTGTCCAAGACAAGAGATTTGACGGTTTTCACCGCACCGGGAAGCACCGGATTGAGGAGCCACATCTTTTCATCGAAGTCGGCGGAAATTTCTTCCTGAGCATAGAGCTTTCTATGCGAATCAAACTTCAAACGTTGGCTCGAGTCGAGGAACATTATATTGTCGCGTTCCAAGTAGGTCTTGTAGTAATAGGGCCCCTTGAGGCGAAATTTCATCTTCTCAGCCCCCTGAAGCACCTTGCGGGGATTCGTCACATCGAATAGGTAGAATCTTGATTGTGTAGCAAACGGCGGGTCCATATAAAGGGGATAGACCATTCCATTTTCGCTCAGATTTATCAGAGACTTGACGGCGGACGCGACGATCGTGGGGAACGCGAAATAACCTATAGCGCCACCTACAAGACTTAGTGAACTCAGGATAGTTATAACAGCCACCATATCTTCCTCTATCTTCTCGTCAATGAAAACTTCCAAAGAAAAGTTCTCCACCGACGACGACTCAATTCTGATCCAATCATTGTAGATGACCTTGGCCTGGCACGAAGCAAGTTCAAAAATTCGTGATAGTTCATCAATGTTTAGTCCAATACTGGTCGTCTTGTCATTTAGGAGGAAAGACAACATGTTTCCATAGAAACTACCGCGAAGGCAAGCCATATCTTCAGGTCGAAGATTTCCGTCTCCGAGATCATGGATGAAACACGCAAAAAATGTCAAGGAACACAAGTTTCTATAGATCCTGTTCACGTGAGCGTCGCAATCAAGCATCGATTCCCGCATTGAGGAACAATGAGCAAGTCAAATTGTGAACCACCTCAAGGAATCGAGCTGAGAACTACGCTTGGATAGACAGTTGCAGCCTCCAGAAGTGGAGCTTAAAAGATAGGTAGGGCGAGTCATGTGATCGCTGGTGACCTTATGGATTAAAATGTTCGAATCAACTCGAAGTGGGCTCCCAAATTGAAATGTCTCTGGTTGAAGCGATCCTTGTTTCTCTTCTGCGTCCATACTGTGCCTCAGGAGATTAGGTGATGAATCTGCCACAATCTCGGGCCTGAGTAAGGCCTACAGTAACCGAACGAGTAAGGCAATGGGCCCCTGGAGCTTTGAAGATGTAGACCACGCTTGAGCTTGGGACTAGGATGCAATCATCATATCTCCTTGTAGTTCGGTAGTTTTGGGCGAGCAATCAACCACCGGAAATAAGACCGGCTCTCGCGTGATCAGGTCGATTGATCGTGGGCAAAGTTGGATAGCCATGTCGGATGCCGCGAACAAAGAACGCACCAGTCCAAGACAACAGAAGACCCTAATTTTAAGGATCTCCACGAGCACGGAATAACAGATTCAGTTTTAATCAGTAGAAGGTTTAAAACATCTGGTTTGACTATGAGTCTCATGATAGACTTGGCGATAGACTCTCGTCCGGTTGAAATCATAGGCCAGGTGGTTAGCGAAATCCTAAGACAGTGTCAATGAGTGAATTTAAATCTTTAAAAGATAGTTAATATGCTCTAGAACAGGTGTTCAGTTGTCTGTTTCGGAGAATAGAATCCACTATTCATCTCGTCCATTTCTTTTTTATCCAGAATCTCCTCCTCTGCCGTTATCTCATCAATATCATCTGGAAGCTCGGCGTCTTTCGTCTCGCGCAGAAAGAATGGGACCAAAGTAGCCGCTGAAAGGGGAAAGAAGAACAGCAAGAGCAAAACATTGGTCATCCCAATCATATCAGTCAGCTCCTTCCTTATGAACGGGGCGACAACTGCTCCACAACTGCCCAGAGTTGAGGCCAAACCAATCCCAGTCTGACGCAGATCCGTGGGGAACAACTCGGTGGAGACTACAAATATCAACGACGATAAGGTTGATACGGCTAATTTTGTGAAATTCAACACCAAAATCGACAATGTTGAATGGTGGTGAGTGAATGAGAGTCCCAGTATGGAGCACGAAATGATGAGTAGGGTTGTGGTCAGCGAGCATCGTCGTGTAAATTTGGAAATCAATACAATGGCTATGAGCGTCGCCAGGGTCTCCATTAGGCCGCCTATGGCGTAGTTTAGCTTGGCATTATCGCCAACATCCGAATTAATCATAATGAACAGCATGTACATGAGCTCTGAATTGAACGTGATCCAAATGATAGTCACAGTGGTGACCACCAACTCCTTTGATCGGAAAATTTGGCAAACTTTTCTAAAACCTCCAAAGAGAGAACGGATCGCAAGCATAAATCCATTAGATGCTAGCGTGGAGCTCTTGTCAGCTAAGCGCTTCCGTTCGGCTATTGCAATGTACTTCAACTTCATCTGATTAAAGCTAATTCTAATACGAGCGAATGATTTTCTATCGTCCGATCTCCGGCCAAATGAGTTCCACCCGTGTATCCGCTTGATCTCCTTCTCAGCCTCTTCAACTTTGCCATTTATTAGAAGCCATCGAATCGATTCGCCCACAGTGAACATCCAGGGCAATGTCAGTAGGTGACAGGCCACTGTGAACATCATCACATGTCTAAAGTTGTTGTAATAGCCTGTAATCCAAGGCATGATCATTACTCCGACTGACCAGCCTGTGTAGACAATGATGCAAACAGTGCCTCTATGTTTGTTACCGAGAGTTTCCACGATGATTGTGTAGAGGGATCCAACGATTCCCAGATCGCTCATGGAACAGATTGCACGAGAAATTGCATAGGACATGAAAGTTGGTGCATAAATTGAAAAAGAGCCGGCCAAAAGCGATATCACATAACAGATATTTAATGTTGCCTTCCTACCGTGCTGATCCGAAAAGGAACCAAACAAAATCGACGCCACCACTACTCCAACTGACACTGTGCTTTGGAAGAGAGAACGAAGCCAATCGCGATCACAAACCAGATTGAATGTATCGGTCAATGTGGTTCCATACTCTGTTGTATTATAATTCCATGTGAGACATTTTTGCTCGCTTGAATCTGAACCATTGGTTGTTGTGTAAAAGCACTCGTTCCTCACCGTTAAGTTTGCCAAGTGATTTGAATTGAGCATTGATCCAGGTGGCTGACATCTGAAATCGAGTGTTGGCGCGATCAATGGCCCAGTATTGGTCATCATGGCGACGCAGACATAACGTATGAAAGAGAAGACCGACAGCGACAGTTGATAGTTGCCAAACTCTCCAATGAGAGTCGCTAGATTTGTCCGACCATTTTCCTCGTCAATCTCTAGATCACATGATGCTACTTGTTGATTCTTGCTGTCCTTCTTTGGGGCGCAGCAAGGCCTATCCGTTCCAGTGGAAATAGGATTTCTCTCGTCAATTAAATTCGAATCTGATTTGTCTTTGGGCATCTCTGTTTGTGGATCTTGAGTGAAATTTATTGAACTAGCTTAAAAAATGGCGTCCTGGATATAATCATCCGATTCGTAAGACAAGTTCATTATCAATAGCCAGCATGGCATATCACAGTTTCATTGGCTGCGCGACCATAATCACGCCATAAGATTGACACATTTTTCCCCATATAAGAAGTAGATCAACCTTGTATCTGATCTCAAGAGCTAGTCCAACTCGTGGCAAAGCCAACGAAGTGACAATCATCGGGAATCTCACATTGTGAAAGTCTGTGCTCGGCACTTTACGCGACACTAAGTATTTATGGGCACCCTTTGTATGCGCATCTTTGATTATACCAAATACACATGTATTTAGTTTCGTCGGGGGAAGATTCTTAACTGCATAGATTCAATGGCAACAGAATGATAGACGATGCAAAATCTCCGATTAAGTTATCTATACGTATATATTTATTATGGGTTACGTCTGTTGATTCCAAGATAAGTGATATTGCACCTGTTTTGAACTAGAACGGTTATTGCAGTCCTATGTATCCTACCCTAGAGCAAAATCTTTTTCTCATTTTCTCCAAACTTTAGCGTCGGATTTTGCTTAGATACGTTCCATTAGTTTTTCTGAATATAAATTTGAATTACTTTACATTGCTATTAAAATCTCTGATGATGTTTCAGTCCGCACTTTTCAATCTAATGCTTGGCAGTGAAACCGAGTTTCTTGAAATTTGGTGATTTCAGTTTGGTAGGATCGACAAAGGTTTTGTACACAGGCTTGACCTTAATCTGGTGGCGGGCCGTAACACCGTCTATTAGGTCAGCACTACGAACAGTTTGAGAGGTTTGTTGACCCGATGATGATGATGATGGTGACGATGCCGATAAAGAGGAAACTAGAGTGCTAGGCTTGTTTAGTGTAGAATTCTGAGTAACATTGGATGTCTGATTATGATGCCCTGTCTGATTTCTAATCTGATGCTGATTCTGGGGTGAGCCTCGGTGGTTATGTGATGAAATCTGGTGGTTGTGTTGTGAGCTTTGGTTGCTGTTCGGTGAACTTTGGTGGTTCTGGGGTGAGCTAAGGTGATTCCTTGGTGAGCTTTGATTGTTTCGCAACGAGTCTTGGTGAGGTGAGCTCCGGGGGGAAGCTGTGTGATTCTGCTGGCGGGCTGGTTGCTGCTGCTGCTGATCATTCGAGTTTTGGTGTTGGGAGTTGAGGCTCTGATGCTTATGTAGCTGCTCTTGATGCTCCTGAAGAGGCTTCTCCTGTGTTTGCGCTGGCCGTTGATGTTGCTGGTGCACCTGTTGTTTCTGAGGGGTTTGTTGCTTTTCGTTATCCGAGGGTGGTTTTTGTTGTTGCTGTTGCTGTTGATATTGTTGGCGTTGGTTCAACTGTAAGTGCAGATGTTGTTGCTGAGGTTGATGCCGTAATTGTTGCTGATTCTGTGGTTGCTGTGGCTGTGTCTGTTGAGGCTGTTGTTGTTGTTGTTGTGGCTGCTGCCGTTGAGGCTGTTGTTGTTGTTGTTGTTGTTGTTGTTGTTGTTGCTGTTGTTGTTGTTGGTCCTGCTGTTGGGGTTGCTTTAGATGCTGCTGCGCTTGTTGCTGTGTCTGCTGCTGATGACTCCTCAGGCTATCCGGTATGATAGCGAAGCGTCTAACTCCAGTACCTTGATTTTGACCATCGCCACCACTGATACTGCGAACTATGATTACCCCTCTATCCGTCACGTGGTTGGTATACTTCAAGGGCACCTGAGGCAAAGTTTTGCTCATTTGGTTGATATTTGTGGCTGTGATGAAGCCACTTGCTGTAGATCGGTTCGAAATGGGCTCAGATTGGTGGAATGCTAAGGGCTGGCCCAAAGGTTTAGAGTTGACGGAGGTAGTCGCGACAGATGTAGTGGTGCAAGAACTCGAAGGATTGGCAGGTAGAATAACAGCCTCTCCGATGCCAGTTAGAGTCCTAAGCGAACTAGGATTCGCGTTCGCATTCGTTACACTCCTCGACGTCCCCTTGTTATCCGGGGGGCTGACTTGAGATTTCGTCGAAAATATTAGCCCGTTATAGCTGAGATGATTTTGGTGAACGCCCGCTGAATTTTTGCTTGAAACCTGGACTGTTCCTGTTCTTGAGGCCTTATCTCGGGTTATTCTTTGAGAGGTTTCCGAGGGCGATTTGGCCAAGGTAACCGTCTCAGGCTGGTGACCGTTGGATAGCACAGCTGTTTGTTTCCTAACATCCGGCTCAGGCTTATTGGTAGTTGGCTTGATTATAGGACCTTTGGTGATGGGTTTTATCAAGATTTTGGCTGAGCGAGTGCTAGCGATCGACGAGCTATTAGCTGTATCGATGGTTACGCGTGGACGCATACTTCTCGAATTTGGATTGGGCACGGCGATAGTATTAGTTCCTTCATCCTTATTCACATTCTTCTCTTCATAGTACCGCGGTTCTGGGTCTATGCAAACTCGTTTAGCTGCTTGAGTCCCAACACTGATTTGTTGCCGAGGTGAATCCTTGGTGCCTCCGTCTCCAACTGTTCTTTGTTCGATCAAGATATTAGCTTTAGAGAGATCTCTTTCTATTATATAGTATAATTTCATGTGATCCTTGCGTCTCCAATCGTAGATGTAAGCTATGTCAATCAGAGAGTATTCGTCCTCTAGAGTTTCATTTAGGTATAGTAAACGTATTTTATCGTCGCGATACACATTAAATTTAGCTATTATAAACTTTTTCAACTGTGCTACGGTGAATTTTCCAGGACATCGGAGATAAGTTTTGAAGAGGTGACAATCGACAAATGTGTAAACTGGACCTGAATTTAAATCATGTTGCTGCAAACTCCCAGTGAACACTGTGACTATTGATTGCCGCTTATTGTCGTAGTATATCTTCCCACTATCTCCTCTAGTTTGAGGCTCGATAGACAGGTCAATCGGGTCGGATGGTTTGTAGAAGGGCTTGGGACGACTTATAACACCGTATTTTTCACCAGAGACAGGTGAGCTATTGCCATTGATCATGATCGATTCATCATCGTCGTCGTCGGAAGATGAGGTGCCAGCACCATTGAGGAAACTACGGTAAAAGTTTCTTCTTCTTTTCATCTCATCATCATACAAGCCTGGTATCAACTTGTAAACAATATCTTGCAATATTTTGTCCGGCTTTATTGCTACATCTACAGGGCGTTGGATGATGATCTTACATTTGGGGCAGTCACGATGCTTTCGTAAATAAACAACAATGCATGATCTACAAAATGAGTCCATGCATTCATCAATCGTTGTTGCATCAATCAGATAGCCTCTACAGATAAAACAACTCAATTGTTGTAACATTTCACGACGTTGTCTAACTAATAAGGCAGTCTTGGATGTTGGTCTGGTCAGTTGAAGAGATGCTGCAGACATGTCTGTATGGTTTATACCTCTATGATTGATAAATTCATTTTCGACCTGATATGAGTCGGACACTCTATTGGAGCCACCTGGATTAGTGGTGGATGGGTCTATCGAGTTGTTGTTGTTGTTGGCATCATTTGGACGCTGTTGTCCATTTGTATGATTATAAGGGTTTGACATATTACCACTGGTTAGAATAGCTTATTTGTATTACTTTTATAGATATTGCATATGTGTAAAAAATTTTTCTAAAGTAATAGTAGTTTATAGCATATATCCTGGTTGCGGATGGTCAGTGGAAAATAGTTTTCACACTAGAAATTAACCTAAGTGAAGAAAGTGAATAAGATAGATAGAGGGTAAAGTTGAGGCTGTAAAATATTGCAATCAATAAGCTTAATGGTGAAGAGAACCTGACACCCGGGGGGAGAGAGAGAGAGAGACACAATACTCCAATGGTGTGTCTCGGCCTCCATCTCTGGATTGCGTAAAGCTTACATTATTTTCGCCTGCCGTTCAACCAACGCCATCACGTTCGCGTTCGCAAGAGCACACAGACTATTGCCAAAGTTGGGCCAGGCTAGACCAAGCTGCTGCAAAGTGCCGCTCTCTCTCACTGTGCTGCCTCTCTGCTGCTTCTCTCTCTCTCTCTCTCTCTCTCTCTCTCTCTCTTCTCCGCACCACTACTGCAGCTGGGTGGCGAGCATGAAAGCGAAAATGCACTGCCAAAGGCGCCGTGCTCAACCATTCGACGTTGCCGCCTGTGCTTCCCTGGGCGCTTTTGGCTGCACTTCGTCTGCCGCTGACTAGGCATGAGGCAGCCCACAGGAGGAAGTAATTGTGTGCACCACAATGGAGCCGGAGGTTGTTGTCCAACAAGAGTGGCCACAGAGAGACTGCCATAGCTAGGCCGTAATCACGCAGGCCCAAATTACCGGACAAACGAGCCACCAACGAGTGCTGGACTCGCTGGATTGGGCCTGGCTCGGCTGGCAAAACTATAGGCCAGTGGGAAAGCTCAACTAGGGCAGCAATGGATCCCGCAAGCCTAAGATTGTTCACTCTTTGAAAACCAAGTGGCATCACGATGCGTGATTGAGCCCACACAGAAGAGCCCATCATCTTTATAGGCTTTGCAAGAGCTCTTTCCCAGCGAGGTACCTCCGATGTTGCGCAGCCCAAGAGTCTGAGTTTGGGACATGAGAGAGACGGGGCCAAATTTGAGGTCCAATCGACCGTCTCAACTGGCCTAAATGAGTCAATCGGATAGATTCTTACGACAATGCATATCTCCTTTGGTGTTGGCGAGTCTGTTTGTGCAAGCGTAGAGCTGCAAGCGAGGTATTTCCGGCGTGGAAATCCGACTGTTAGGTTCGTTCTGGGAAGCCACAAGAGTCGCAGAGGGCAAGCAATGAACAATGAAACAAGGACACGCGACTGATTCGACCGGAAAAGCTCCATTGATTGGTCAACTCGGGCTGTATGAGACTGCCGAGGTCACTGGATACTTACAGGGGCGCAAGGAATCAGGATTCGACAAGATGGCGTGGTTTGTCGTCTGGTAGTTGACGTGGTAGCTGGCGGTTGAGGTGCCAAAGGACACAGGTTATTGGGGGTTAACATGGGAGAGAATAGGTCTAGTTTGATGGTTAACAGAGGACGGCGCTTAATCAACACGCCGATCTTGGATTGCCGCGAGCATATTGCGCAAAATCTGCCCGTTGTGCGCAGCCGCTCTAGTTTCCAGAGCAAACTTGGAATGGCGCGCACTCGAGGCGGACGAAGCCTGGCTTCTGTGCCGCGCTCGTTTGGAATAATCTTACGAGAGGTATGGAATAACAATTAATCGAGCCAACGGGCAGATGAGCTCTTCACCCGTCCGGCTAGACAAAAATGGCACAAAGACGCTTTCGAAGGATTCAATTGTTGTTTGTCAATCATAAAAGTTTAATAGAAAGGGCTTATTCATTGTCAGCACGGAGAGAGAAGAGGCGCTTGGCTACTTCTTGACTGATCTTCAAACCTATCAGGTTTCCAATCGTTGAGATCCAGAGCAGAAGGTAGTGCTCCTTACGCATAGTCTCCGCTGGTCCCAGCATCTCGGCCATGAAATCTCTTGTCTTGCAAGGATGAATCATGTAGACTGGCACAAATAGGTAAGGGTGTTCCACCTGATTGATTACAGTCTCTATCTGCTGGCCCCTAACCAGCGAAGAGTCCAGCTCTGCCTGCTCATCAAGCCCTATGGGTGCTCCATCTGAAATAGGTTGATATTCAAAAGCAAAAATTTGGTCAATTAATCAATAGAGCAATAGTGCGACTGACTATTTGGCGACTGACTATTTTTTTCAAACTTATCAAACTTACTCTGGTCATTCATGGAGAAGTACATCACGGGAACCTCGTAGCTGTCGCTGTAGATGATGGTGAACTCTCGGCTGCACAATTGGTCACTCTTCTGACAGTGTGTCGTCTCACACTTACGAAGCATGATTTGATCCTCGCCTAAGGTGGCTGAATTTGATTCCATCTCTATAGAGATTTCCCTGCAGAGCCTGTTCTCGAAACGCAGTAATTGCCACTCCTCCGCGATCTTCATGCACTCTTGGCGAAACTGGAAGGCTTGGCGATTGAATTCTTCGCGTGTCAACGTCATTCCGGCTATCTTGGTGGCGCGAAGCTCAGTTGGTGCTAATCTAAATGAAGATTTGATCCATTTGTATTTGGCCAATAATGCCGTCCAACCAACTGCTCTGCACTGTTCACGCTGCTGAGCGTCCGCGCAGCTTTTCGCGCAATCGGCGCTTCCCACGTGTCAGCTGTTTTTTGTTTTCATCGTTTAAAACCCGCCAAGTAAACATATTTTGAATAATAGTATGACCGAAATGTTCCGCTATTCTGAGGATCATTGAATCACTTTTTTTAATGCAACATGGCGGACACAGTAGAGAAGCCCGCCAGTAGATACAAGAGGCCAGTTGGCGCTTACGTGCCACCAGCCAAGCGTGTTAAGGCCGAGAAGTTTGACGTTGGTTCGGATGAGTATCAAAGATCCCTGTGGGATGAAAACAAGAAAAAGATCACCGGACTCATCAACAGGGCTAGTCCCTCCAACTTAACCGCCATAGTTAAAGAATTGTTCAAGTGTAATCTCATTCGCTACAAAGGTTTATTTGCAACTGCCTTGTTGAAAGCTCAGGAAAAATCGCCAGCCTTCACTGATGTCTATGCGGCTCTATTGTGTGTCATCAATTCTAGGATCAAATCAATTGGCAAGCTGGTCGTTAACAGGCTTGTTTTACAATATAGGATAGCCTTCAAAAATAACAACAAGCCTAAGCTGCTGGTAACGGTCAGGTTCATAGCACATTTGACAAATCAAGATGTAGTTTATGATGTTCTCGGCTTTCAACTAATAGAGCACCTGCTTTATCAGCCATCGCAAACTTTGATAGAGATATTGATAGCGTTTCTTAAAGAGTGTGGTGCCAAACTAGAAAAGACTAATGCTGCCCTCTTCTTTGAAACATTCAAAACACTCAGGAGTCTTTCACTGGAGAATGAGTTTAATGCAAGAACTCACGAGTTAATAGATCAGATTCATATGATCAGAAAAAGCAAATTTAGAGATTATCCCCCGATCAAGAAGGAGCTTGACTTGGTTGATGAGAACGATAGAATTACCCACGAGATTGCACTGATAGAACCTCCTGATGGAGTCACCGGCGTATGCCCAAGGAAAGAAGATTTCCAAATGGAGCTCAACTATTTCAAATACGACCCAAATTGGTCCACAAATGAGGCGAAATATGATGAATTTAGGCGCAGCCTTCTCGATGAAGATGAAGGAGACTCTTCAGAAGATGGCTCGAGTGACTATGAAGACGTGTCTAGTGATGACAAGGAAGCAAACGACGAAGAGCAAGAAGATAAAAAACCTGTGATAAAGAAAGAGCAAGAGACACCTGTTGTTGACAAGACTGGAGCAGATCTAATTGCATTCCGAAGATCTGTGTATCTCACCATAAAATCCAGTGTGAGACACGAAGAGGTTGTGCATAAGTTATTGAAATCTAAGATGGTTGCCGACTCTGATCTTCATGAAGAGCTCTGCAAGATGATTGTCGACTGTTGCGGAAAAGATAGAACATACGAGCAAATTTATGGACTGGTCGCTTCAAGATTCTGCACATTGAATAGGAGAAACTTCGCACCGATCTTTGAGAAACTATTCGCTGAGTTCTATGAGGCGGTCCACATGTTCAACCCTAATGAGATTAGAAATATCTCTAAGCTATATGCCCATTTACTCATAACAGAATCGATTGATTGGTCTTGCTTGAGGTGCTTAAAGTTACGAGAGAATGCGACCACAAGTGCGGGGCGTTGCTTCATAAAATTTCTCTTCCAAGAGCTAGTGTCAACCCTATCTATGAATAGACTGATCGAGTACATGAAGGAACCTACAAAGGAAGAAGGCTTCAGAGATTTATTTCCTATGGACGAGGAACAGGACATCAGATTTGCCATAAACTTTTTCACTTGCAGTGGCATGGCTCAGCTTACCGACGGTCTTAGGAAGGAACTATTATCAAGACAAGAATGATAATTCAGAATAATTATAATAACCTATCAATCAGAAACCCCCGCAGCCTGACTATGGCAAACTTGCGTCCTTGACTACCAAACTGTTTTCTCTGCTCGGATATAGCGAGTCTGTTCCGTCTAGCTTATTGCGCGTTTCCACAAGAAGTTCCGCCATTTCTCCGGCGATCTTAGTCGAGAAACTGCATCTTCTCGAATTTGCGTAGAACTCCTCAAAGCCTGAAAACCCAACACGCTCCAAAACAAACGCTGTTATCATGAAATCAAGTCGGTCGCAATCCTTGACGAATTTTGATTCAATACATTGACGTTCCTCGTAACGCTTGTAAGTTTTGTCGATAACATTGGCTACACCGTCTGGGTAAAAGCTCTGAATAGACTGCATAGCTAGGGATTCCATTCTATGCTTCTCTTCTGCACTTATCCCGTCAGCAGGGGTAATATCACCGGTCACCAGCTCAGGTACATCATGTGAAGCGGCCATCTCGTACGCTACTTGTTTGTTGAATTCCGGGATTTCTTTCTTGAAGCGCTCCGAATTGCTAATTGTAAGAATCAACCAGGTTATACCCCATTGGTGAGACGCCACAGATTCACAGGGATATTTGAGTAGTGCACTCTCGTTACAGGCTCTCCTGTGGGCCCACCCGAGCCGAGGCTCATACTTGATCAGATACGATCTGTGTATGCCTCGAAGAAGTCTACCCAACTCGGTGGGCGGAAAAATGTCTTCCATGAAGGGGCTATCATCCCTCATGGGTCTCTCCAGCTTCGGACCCTTCTTGACGCCGTTTGGATGATTGCCTGTGGTGAATCCATCACCGATATCGGAAGTGTTATTGGTGAGGGAGATCGCTACTTTGTTAGTGACCATGTTCCTGGCTGATGCACTATGAGTGCTCCTGAAAAAGTTACTATCTGCAGAAGTGGCTTCCTTGGAAATGTTGCTATACTTCCACTATCTTGTGGATATTTATAGACTTCGGGATGGGTATAAAGTTGGAGTTTTCTATGTGTATGGTCCCCTGAAGACATGTGTTCAATCCATCAAAATTTTCGAATTGTCATTCTATGAGATTGGGCGAAGGTCCAGATGTGGTTGCGAGAGAATCTGTGTGGAATGGGGTGACTAGATCTTACTGTGGCAAACATTCGAGAGAAAACGGCGGGGAGATATAATAAATAGCTCTGAAATGCTTTATACCAAGATCGTTAGTCATGATCTACGCTTTTGATGGAGTTTGTTGAGTCAGGAGTTCATTCGAGGCATGTGGCGAATCAGAGAATCTATCGAGCTATGTTGATGTTCGCTTGCATGGAACGCTCGCCGAGGTCGAATGCAATGTTTTCCTTTGCCTTTCGGCGAATGTCTATGCAACTTGGCGCAGGAGAACTAGCCTTCATTTGTCGCGCGATCGACCGGTTGGCGTTCAAGGGCGCATCAGAGTATCTCTACAGAAGTGATATTAAAGCCGGTGATACAAATCCAAGTTACGCCAATCGAACTCATTGGATCCATATTTCGCCTTTGATCTAACAGCAAAACAACGTGTATCAGCGTTAGACGGTGGCACTCATCAAGTCACCTCGGGTGTTTGGCAACCACGTGAAACAAACTCATTGGCCGGAGATAACGATTGAGCGCATCAGTGTTCTTGCCAAATAATTTAAACAAAATCAAGCAAACTTTCTCAACTATAGCGTCGAACCAAGATTTTTCCTTATCACAACGAGACATGATTGTCAACGAGCTACAATCTAGTATCATGGAGCTTCAATCAATTCAGTTCAGTTCTGAGGAGGATTTTCTTCGGTAATCAATTTGATGAGCTCATTCTCCAGCCATTTCCTCCTTGTTTCCCGTCACTACGTTCTGACAAGAAGCAAGCTATAAAATAATTATTCTTGATTGAATTGTTCCGTCTCGTTGGAAATTGCTCCAACAGAAATGGAACTCATGCTAGGCGTATCCACGCAAACCGACCTTAGGTGAAACTTGTTTCACCGTCTAAATGAACCGGATAAGAGATACCGCTCGAGGGTGCTCATAAGTTTTAGCTTTGATACGATTGCATTAGGAGAATAGGGCTTGATGACGGTGGGTTAGGCTAGCGGCCGGCGGTCTCATGCATTACATTGTATGCACTTGTTTCTGGTCATGTTAAACACCGACAACAGAGCCTATGTGAGTGGTGTTAGTGTAGGCGGCGCTAGCGTAGGAGACTCTCAGGACCTTCGTCCATGTCCAGGAATGCGTGAGAAGCAGATGAGCCTTCCTCGGACTACGCAAGTGCAATAGGCCGGTCAGAAACAGCTCACCAACGAACGAACGAACAGCCCAGTCTATGCATTATTTGGGCAGCTCTTTTCGCCGTTGCTGCTCTGTGTATTTTGCTGCATGCTGTTGGCCAGCTCCTGGTCGGATGGCCATTTTTGAAACAGTTGTGTTTCGGTGCGCGCGCCTACTTGGCCCATGTCCGCGCGCAGCTCTCTTTTTGTGGCCAACTGGAAACAATGTGTTCCCGGGATAGGCCTGCTCACTTTGCCGCTTATCTCTTCGGAACAGTCTGACTGAAATTCGCCATTCAGTCCAGGGCTCGGCGCGCAAGTCCCAGAGCTGACTGGCTAGCCCACCCTCGCACCTACACACCGACCTGTGCGCCTGATCCACACATAGTCCTGCTAGACTTTCCTTGCCATCGTTGGACAGACTGCGACGCGGCCGCTTTTTCGCTCCTCTGTGCCTCTCTGTGCTTTAGGTCTAGTCAGCGAGTGGGCAAGCAAACAAGTAAGTCGGTAGAGAAGATAGAAGGGGAAAAAGAAGGCGCACAAAGTAAATGCAAAGACGTGCACTAAAGTCATCGTTGTAACCATACATAACCGTATGCCTATCTTAGTTGAGAAATCCACTCAATATTTTAACTATCGAGTCTGTTTTCAAATCCATATTAACGCGGCTTACGACACATTTTTTCATCAACAATATAGACATTAATAAAATGTTCTTTATTATCAACATGATTGGCAATCGTCATTTACAAACATAAATTATCATAAACTATTGTATAGGCATTTACGCTACTTTTTTCATGAACAATCTCATCTCAAATTTTATTAAAATCAATATCATCATATAATCAAGTATTCAGATATCCCAATAGAAACCTTATCTATGACTGACCATCTTCTAAATGGAATCACACTAATTAACGCATCATATGGATGAAAAGATCTCTAAACTTTTCCTGCCGCTCCTCGACAAGCTCTATAATACAGAGCCTGCCGGGGAGCCGTTCAGGAATCCAGTTGATCCCGTCAAATATGGTTGTATCGATTATTATCTATATATCAAGCATCCAATTGATTTGTCAACCATAAGAAAAAAACTCGTAACGAATCAGTACAAAGATGCTTGGAGATTTGTTGCCGATATACAACTGATGTTCTCAAATGCATATTTATTCAACAAACGTGGTAGTCCTGTCTATGAGTACACGAATAGACTAAACAAAATATGGAATCAAGAATTAACACCGATAATGCAACGACTGAACTACTGTTGTGGGACGTTACACAAATTTGGGCCGCAGTTATTATTCTGTTTGGGAACAACACCAGATAGATACTGTCAAATTTCCGTTGGAGCTAAATATAAATGTTATCGTGACTCATATTCATTTTGTATGCCATGTTTTAACAAGATTGAAACTGACGACATTAATATAGAGCAGTTAATGTGTGAAACTTCCCGTATGAAAATACCCAAGAAACCTGTAAAAAAGAGTGAATTCGTCGATTGCACTAATGACCATTGGCAATATGAAGCTTTTATCAAGTGTGCCGAGTGTACGAGGCGCATACATCAAATATGTGATCTGTATCCCGCTGAAGATGTTGAGGTTGAGGAGTGTGAACAACATGACGAAATCGAAGAACAGCAGCGCTCTCTATGTAAAGTCCCACCCAGATTTAAAGATTTTGCCACACCTGGAACAGTGGATGCGAAAAATTTGAAGGATTATGATGATTCTGACACGAACAGTCATCCTCCTACGAGTGAATCAGATGATACCAAACTAAGTTCAGAAATCAATAATCAAGAACAGAGTACTGATCCAGATCCTGATCGGCCCAACCAGGAAGCTACCGCAACTAACAAATCAATCAATCACAAATTTCCAAAGCAGTCTTCTGTCGGCGCGTCAGCACCTTTATGTTCTATAGAGACTACAGATACTGTGGGTGACGAATCTCTTGACGATGAACTGTTACAGTTTGCCCGAAATGTTGACTTGTCACACTCAAACAATCCAAGCTCCCCACAACCCGAAGACAGTATTATACGTTTTGATAGTGCCAAAGATACTGACGGTCATACGCGAGACAATGCATTGAATCAGCAGAAAGTTAATAGTATCTTTGATTCGCCGTTGCAGATCTCCAAGAATACAATCAATTCAGTCGTCAATAGTCATAGTGCAACTTTGAATGCCAAAAGCTCCGTGGACAAGATAGCTGCAAGATTGTCTTTGAACAAATTGAATGCTGAAAATCATGCGAATGAAGCACCGAAAGAATCAGAGAAACAGACACTCAATCGTGATAAGTACGTGTGCAATCACTGTTACAGGAAAAGAAGACTCGGCTACAATCTTAGACATCGAAAATATAGCGCCAGGCGCTTACCACATACACGAATGTCTAGATATATAGAAACGAAAGTTAATGAACATATCAGAGATAATTCCCCCACTGCTGGTGAGGTCACAATCAGAGTACTCACAGCTTACAGAGATAAGGTCGAGGTGAAGCCACAAATGCGCCAATATGTCGACCGCTACAAGTCTAAAGAATCAAAGTCTCATGCGAACGCCGAAGAATATCCTGATACATTCGAGTACACCAATAGGGCCATATTTGCATGGCAAGAAATTGATGGAGTCGATGTCTGTGTTTTTGGTATGCATGTCCAAGAATATGGTGAGGACTGTCCCGAACCAAACAGGCAAGTAGTGTACTTATCCTACCTTGACTCGGTTCATTTCTTCAGACCAAAACAAGTCAGGACTGCAGTTTATCATGAGATATTACTATCGTATTTTAAATATGTGAAGAAGTTGGGTTTTCGCCGAGTTTTCATATGGGTCTGTCCCTCCAGGAAAGGCGACGATTACATCTTCTATAGGCATCCTTCCGAACAGAGGATGCCCACGCTCAAAAGATTATCAGATTGGTATGTTCATCTCCTAGACAAAGGTGTACTATCAGGTATTGTTGAACGCCATCAAACTATTTACGATTACGCCATGACCGAGAAATGGAGTTCGCTTATGAGTATGCCTTATCTGAGCGGTGACTACTGGCCTGGTGAATTTGAGCGATTGCTCAATATTATGATTGAATCTCAAAAAAAGTATGAGGAAAGAATCAAAGAACAGAAAGTTTCGAACGATGGTCAATTCGAAGAAGTAGACTTGGACAACCAAAATCGACCATACAATATATCGGAGTTGATTTCAGGTAACAAATCCAGCAATAGTAACTCTGTCCAGCCTAGAAGCGATCGCTCTCTTGAGCAGCACAACAACTTATCCCTATCCACTTTATACCAAAGGCAAAATGTCGCATCAACATCCAATAATGGTCGATATTTGGAAATGAAAAACTCCCTACTTGGATCGATTGGTCTTAAACCAACTCTAAGCGCGTTCATGCAGCAAGCCTTCAACACCGACAGTCGAGAAACTCAGAGCTCATCAGTGAATACTGACGATTGTAGATTTTACGAACCATTTACTCCAACTTCTTCTAGATCAGACGATCAGCCTCTAGATCTGTCTAAGAGCTCGTCTAATGCTAGTCCAGAATCATATCTCGATGATGAATTCACAATGGACGAGAGTTTCCCGAATGAGGTCAAGGGTAGAAGGAAGCGAAGGAAATCTTCAAGCACTATGGGTTATACGAAGAAGCGTAAGAACAATAGTTCTCAATACACTCAACCAAGATCACGGGCAACCCAAGGAACTTGTGACGGCGCTAATAAGTACGGTAAATCACCGAAAACTTCACGACAGAAACCAGGAACTCACCAGAACAATTCCAATGCATCAGAAGCTCTATTGCATCCCGAGGAGGAACTTTTGAGGAACTTGGAGAGATCCCTCAAACGACAGAAAGAAGGTTTCATTGTGGTAAGGTTAAGTGAATGTGATTGTTCACCCCACTTCGAGAGCCAGAGGCGTAAAGAGGAAACGCTATTCACTTGTGACTTGATGAAGGGCAGGGAACCATTTCTGCATCTGGCAAGATTGAAGAAGTATGAATTCTCCACTCTCCGGAGAGCGAAGTTTTCTAGTCTAGCCATGGTTAAACATCTTGGCCAAGCGCTCAAACTTGACCCGATCTGTAACGAATGTTTCTCCTTTGATTCGAGCAAGCGACACTATGCTTGTTTCCAATGTAAAGACTATTATTTATGCACATCCTGTCATGAAAATACTCATCACAGTCACACTATGACATTGATGTCACCCAAAGACCCAATCGAAATCGACGAATTCTTGCAACAATGTTCCATGACATCGGCAACCAACTCCATCTCATCTGCATCATCAACTATATCGAACAAGTCGTTCAGCGAAAGAACTCTGGAGTTGCAGTCGAATTCGCTTGCTTCTCCCCAAAAAGATGATTCAGTACTTTCTCCACCGGCTTATGACTCGACTGTATCGAATAATCAGCCTAGCACACTCCTACTTCATAAAAATCTCGCAAACAGGAGATCTGCATCTCTATCTATGCCGCTTGGATGCAAGAAACAGAGGAATCTTGACTTATCAAACACTTGTTCTAGGACCGAGGATGCTGAAAATGCAAAAATACATCCATTTTCAACTAGCACAACGAAACTTGCACTTGAGAATCACTCATCCCCTCCGCCAAGTCACTCCTCGACTAATTCTAGGACCGTTCAAGTTGAGCTGGATCAGGTCATGATAGAGAATTTCATAAGACATGCTGAGCTAACATATAGCGTTGATTTTGATGATATGAAGAGCGAGTCGAAGAAGCTATTGAGCCATTATTGGTCTTGCCCATTCAAAGACACGTGCTGCAGGTGCAAATTTGTTATATTAAGTTGTAGTTTCATGAGTGTACTTATGCGTAGCACACGGCTGCAAATGATGGTGACTAACGATGGGCCAGCGCCTCGCCCGAGTAATGAGACAAATAGCAACTCTACTAGTGGTGAAAATGTTACAGGCAATGGCATAAACCTGACGACGACTCATCGGATTGGTTGAGACGCGAGATTGAGACCTAATCAAGAACATAATCCTAGATCATTGATAAAATGTTTGAGAAAAATGATGTGTACGTTATCCGTTCGGGGCGGGTATGAAGGTTTATAAACTATTTTTGAAATCGTTAATAAAACACATGTTTTCTATTTGCAACTGATGGAGATCCATATTTACAATTCTTTTTAGCTACGGCTCGGGAAATTTCGAATTTGTCGATTTCAAATCCGGCAATTGGTATTTTTTGTGGAATTCTTTACAGGTTGTCGTGGAGCTATATGCCCATTCAATTTCGTCTCATCAAAGATAATGTGATATTGTTGAGTTGTGGTCCAAATAGGGGGTTCATCTGAGACATATATGCGCAAACCCACAACATATAGCAGCAAACTGCTGCTAACGAGAGTCCAGTTTGTATCAGCCCTTGATTAGGCCCGATAGGTACAAAATTTCTTAATCCAATCCCAACGAAGCCCCAAACAGCTGTCCAGAAAATCCAGGCAAGCGCGCCCATCTTGTGGTTAGCTTCAGTGGTCGATAGAAGAGTTCAGCATGAGGAGAGGTCCTGGTTAATAGTAAAAATGGTAAAATTTGAGAGAATCCTACAAAGGTAGCCTCTAATCTGTTTAGACGAAGGATGTTTCATCCAATCATTCCATATGTCTAATCCATTGAATGCCGGATATTTACCAAAACACCCACCCACTGCGCGTGCAGCGTGCTTGCAGCTCCACTCTCGAGTTCTCATGGGCTTCGCGCTCACCAGTCCCTTGGCCATAACGCAGACAGAAAGCCTAACGTCGCATAACCTCCAGCAATCAACCAATAAACTCGAATCGATGGTCGGAAATTGGGCCAATATTGGTGTTCTTATTTGAAGAACTTCGTCAGTCTTATCATTTCATATTATATCTAGGTTAGCGTAAGATCAACCGATTGATATTGTGTTCGAAACCGCCGCGAGTATACACCTGATGTATACTCTTGCGTCTGTCTCTCCGTTGGCCCCGATAGGCCCCTACATCCGGGAACTGTTCCCACCTTTCAATCCTTCCTTATATTATCGTTAACTTACTCTGAAATCTAGCTAGCTTGGACAATTTTCTCTACTCAACGCATAGACTTTCCTCGGGTGGTGCTCACTCTCCTCCATCGCAGGTCCATCCACATGTAGCCGAGATTTCTCTCCATGAATGCGAATGAGTTAGAGTTGGAATTCGCCTCCAATACTCGATCAAGCTTTGGTGCGACAGGAAAGGGAAACATTTCCCACTCGTCACGCACCCTTAATCTATCAGACGAACCACAAACCATACCCCGACCCAAGGTTAAAGATGCATGAAAAGTGACCAATCCTTTTGCTGGGGTAACGCAGAAGTTCCCGATTAGACATTCTTCCACACCTCCCACCAGTATGCTCTCGGTTTGCAAGCGATAAACTTCGCTATGTCAGCTGATGATATAACCAGCGAGCTCACCAGAGCGATCGCCACTCTGCAGCACCGTATTCTTGCGGATCACATCCATTGCAAACGATCAGCAGCTCTCTGCCGTCCAGTCATAGATTCGAATCTTGTCAATTCAATGCGCACAGGCAATCCCCACTCCACTGTACGACAAATCCCTAAAGCCTCTCCACCGGTGGCCAAATAATCAATCCTCGCTCGATAGACTTCTAAGAGAGATCTTATACGATACAGATGTCTACCAGGGATGCATTCTGTATACTGCTTGTCGTTCTGCCAATGATAGAGCAGTGAAATTGCTGCCAGACTTGCACAAGCTCACAAACTGGCCTTTGCACTGGTGGACACTGGTCTGAGAAGTTGATTGGCTCCCCCAATGACCACTGAACATGAAGTGTCTGAGTGCCATTGAGGCTGTGGTTAGCGCCTGTTCGTCCACTTTATCATTCTGTATCAAGTATTAGTGACGATATGTGACTCGTGTGTGAATTTCTTGTTGTTGGCTACACTAGAACTGGTCGAACCTAAGATGTGATATCTACGCGAGCCAGCTCACTTGGCGGCGAGTGCGGAAAAAGCCCATCTCGTGTGGCGGAGCAACCTTTTGTCATAGAGGCATGCAACTTTGGCCAGAATTGCACTGTAACATGACTAATTGATTGCAGCATTAGTCGAATCTCTGACTAATCTGGAGAGTGCACCAGATCGGCTGAAGTGAAACAGAGGGCCCCCCACCTGTTGGCCAAGCGAGTGGAATGAGAATATTTATCACACTACACACAGTGTACATAGACTATCGCGCATCATTTGCCAAAAGTTGCTGCCTCTCGCATCACTGGTTCATCACCTAGGGGCCCCTTTAGCTAATTATGTGTATGAATTTTGAAAGTATGCTTCTAGTTGTGTGAGGTAAAAACTTTTGCGCATAGTGCTTGTCCAACTCATAGACCATAGTGTGATGATTGTATTTTTTTCCATTCATCTCACATTCGTGCACCAGGGGCCCCAAAGCGTTCAAACATTTTGCTCTCTTGTGGATGCATTATTGATTCAAGAGGCACAAATAGGCTAACAATCAGTAGTGCCACTATACTGTTATAAGTGTGCAAAGTTTCATTGAGCTCACATCAC
>Ga0058701_10000244_pt1 | contig 44386 bp, 29 predicted proteins | sample AgamicOrMae_FD_97039 | JGI IMG/M metagenome (GOLD analysis project Ga0058701, IMG submission 97039) | Agave microbial communities from Guanajuato, Mexico - Or.Ma.e | ecosystem: Host-associated > Plants > Phyllosphere > Phylloplane/Leaf | place: Guanajuato, Mexico | collected 2012-06-04
GCTTGTACGCCGCCCACTCGGTTGAGTTGAGGTTTGGCACCTCAGTCTGGAGCTCAGATTGCAGGTAGGACAGAGCCACCAAGCCGCTAAGAATTAGATGATGTATTGCCATTGTTATCTGTATATGTATTGGTTAAGACGAGGTTGATATCGATATCAGCTCGCCGATGGTATATGCACGGAAAGAGACGGGGTTTTATATTGAATGGATGGCAATCCGTGGGTCCGAGGAGAGTGTTGTTCTTAGCCCCGTTTCTACCTGTCGTCATACCGTAACTTAGGCGAGCTCTGTCTTTCCAGTATATAATTGTTCATAAAAGATGCACTAATCACACCCCAGAAAGGTGCGATCAATGCTAGAGCCATCAGTTGGTGCATTCAGTGGGTGTCTCGGCACTAAAGGTGGATAGTCATCACGAATCGCAGCTGGGGGTTCAAAGATAGGAATGTTTGGATCGTGGCAGCGTCATTGCTGTTGTGTGAAAACTTCATTTAATCTCCAGACAATGTTTGATAAAAACTTATTGCACTAGTTTCTTTGAGTCTTCGGTAATTTAGTCTTATCGAGGACATTATTATTTATCACAATTTAGTCGAACAGATCGAGAATGGCTCATAAATCCACTAGTTCTTTTGGGTCTGCGATAGTTGACTTTGGTAGACAAAGGCTGCCTTCAGGCTGAACATGTAGAAGATGATGTAGATCGACAACGAGGTAAGGATCATCGCAGTTCCTCCCAAGATTAGATAGGTCAAATACTGGTTGTCGTTGTGTGAGTTTGAATGGCCTCTGGGCGCATTTGCGGCTAGGGAATGGATTATGCCAGAACCAGGCATTGTCATACTATGACGGGCCGATGTGACGTAAGCAATGCAGCTATCAATTATGGTCTGCTGGGACACTTTGAGTAGGTATAGATTTGGATCATGAGCACAATGAGTCTTTGCCACAAAGTTGTGCTTATAACCAAGCAACCACTCTTGGTCACAACAGTCAACCGATTCAATATCGATTATGTGGCCCGGGTGCTCTTTGAAATATCGCTTGAATGCTCCAAATTTGAGCTCGACTGTTGAGTTGGTGAAATTTAGAACACAATTTGGTACATCAATATGATCGAAAGCTCCAGAAAGGGCCACAATGGCTGGATTATGACTGAAATCTATAGTAACACTCTTTGGATGGGCTGGCGGGGGGCGCCTAGTGCCCATCGGATGCTTTTGGCCGCCCGTTGAACTGCTATTATGGCTTCCCCGTGGATCAAATGTGTTATGCTTCGAGTGATTAGGACCTATCCGGAAGGATCTCGAATGGATGAGGCCGAGCTTGTTGTTCGACAGATCGATGTGCTCGAATCTTTGTCCAACAAAAGCATCGCTATCAATTTCGTATATGTGACTATGGGAAAGGTTCAGGGTTACAATATTGTCGTCGGCATAACTGTGAGGCCTGAGCTTCTCGATGAACGGGTTATGACCGTAGTACAGTGGCGGATAGTGGATGCCAAAGTTGGGCATGGGCGCTTGCGGGGCCGGCATCCTTGGCGGAGGTGGAGGCGGCGGGGGCATTGGCATAGGGGGTGGTTGGGTCATTTGTTGCTGGGGCGCCAGAGGTCGTAGATGCGACGACATCTGTTGTTCCTGTTGTTGTTGCTGTTGTTGTTGAGCTATTAATTGGCTATCGGAGACTTGAACTTGTTGTTGATTGTTGTTTGTTGATTGGTGGCCCACAAAGTTTTGCCCGACGGAATTGATAGGTTGTTGTTGCTGCTGCTGCTGATTATTATTATTGCTGCTGCTACCTGTCATCGACTGCAGATCTCGACCAAGTCCCACGGACCACTGTTTATCTTGGCCATCCTGGTTAGACACAAAGGGTTGCTGCTGATTTGTTATTTGATAGTTTTGGACCCCGTTTTCGGCAGACTGGCTACGCTGCTGAATTTGCGGCTGCTGGTATATAGACTGCTGGTGCTGCTCGATAATTTGACGGATCTGCTGCTGGGGCCTGTTGGCTATGGATTGTTGTCCCTGTTGTTGTTGTTGTTGTTGTTGTTGTTGTTGTTGTTGTTGTTGTTGCTGCTGCTGCTGCATCTCCTGTCTGGGCTTCTGGGGAACTTGTTGCATCTTGATGGTTGCTTTTTGGACACTACCAGACACTTGCTGCTGCGTCTGTTGCTGCACTTGGGGGGCTTGTTGTTGAGTTGGTGGACGTTGTTGCTGTTGTTGGGTCTGAGCCATGGACTGCTGTTGTTGTTGTTGTAGGATTTGTTGCTGGGGACGTTGTTGTTGCTGCTGTTGCGACTGTTGGAGAGGCTGTTGAGACTGTTGGAGTTGCTGCTGCGACTGTTGGAGAGGCTGTTGAGACTGTTGGAGTTGCTGCTGTGGTTGTGGTTGTTGGGGCTGTTGCTGCTGATGGTGGCTCGATTGTCGATTAGCAGCCGTCTGTTGACCGGAATTGGCCGACTCTTGGATCTGTGTCTGCCTCTGGTTCGTCGATTCAGCGTTAACTGGTACCTGTCGAAGGACTGATTGGTGTATCGACGGTGAACTCTGGGCTTGTTGTCCGGGATTATGGCTCTGCTGTGGCTCGTGATGCTGCTGCTGTTGGTTGTGAGCAAGATTAGTTAAGGTGCTCGGGGGACTATTCCGATCGACTTGGGGCACCTGCTGGTGCTGCAATTGTCCATTTTGATGATGTTCGAGAACGCCAGGGCTGCTCTGCATCGGTGGATTCGAGTAGGCGCCATCCAGTTGATGACCATGATTCACCGTCTCTAGAATGGGCGATCCATGATTCGGCGATGCGCCGTCAAAATGGTCCGATCCTAAGCCCAGATGATTGGAGCTTTGTTGTTGTTGCTGCAGCTGATTGACTGGACTGGCTTGCGTGCTTGAGATTTGATCTTGGTGATGTTGAGAGTTTGACTCGTGGAAGGGAGCACGCTGGTGTCCGTTGTTCGAGTTTTGGATTGCTATATGATTCTGACTCTGCTCGATCTGCTGCTGGTTGTTTGTCTCGTCGGTTGCATGTGGATGAGCCAAATTTTCCAGGTGCTCATTGGAAAGCACCGGAGCTAGGTGTCCGGAAATGAGCTGGCATAGCAGGGAGTTCAATAGGAGGAGCAAGCTAAGTTTGAGAATACCAAGTTTAGTCTTGAAGCGGGCCATTTTCGTTCGAGTTTGTTATACAAGTGATGGATTTGCAAACATCTTCTCCTGGACTGGTCTCTTGCTCTTAATAGTGACTAGCGGAGCTCGTTGAAAACAAAGGACGACTAGATAAAAACAATAATTCCAACCGTCGACAAAGTCCAATAGACATCATCAGCGCGCTCAGATATCTCTGATTGCAGATTTCTTATCGCCTTTATTCCATTAACTTGCTGTTGGTTGCCGCGAAAGTTTCCATTATCCACAAAACTTCATACTCAAGCAGCGCCAAGACTGTCTAAGCAGCACTGTGCAGCTCTCCTCAATCTGGCGCCGAGCTTAATCAATGCGACCAATTGTCGTTAGCTCATTTTTAGGGTGTTATCTTGATTTTGATGAAATGAAGAGACCGCAGCAAATCTACTAGCTCTTGTCGGTCTGAATTGAAGTCCCAGCCGATTTTGTTGCACCAAGTCGCGCACTGATTTCCAATCAACGCGATGGCAGCCCGTCACTTTGAAAGGGCGGGTCTGATGGAAGTAGGGAAACTTTGTATGGATAACGACTAGAGCGTTCTAGGTTGCTGTCGAAGATCATCTGGTGACCACTTTGAAATTGAGAGTAGGTCGGTCGAAATATAATTAGCTTGGCAGATGCGCGCAAACGGTTCATTTGACATGAATCCTAGTTAGAGTGCCAAAGACTAACTCCATCGCACTAGAATTGGGCAATGTGTTTTGTCTAGCCGATGACTCTGCTCATAGTTAGCCCTGGAGACTTTCAATTTTGAGCAGCTCTATGGTCCACTGCTCGCAATAAAATTGTGTCGATTTGGAAAAAAAAACTCCAATGCATCCATTTCATGCAATGTACAAGTATCGTTTCTCAATTGATACTGTCATTGATGCATCGCCCGAATTAGTACCCACATGATATAGTCTCGATTCAGATGACTATCGATTCTCTCACGAATCATTGCTGAGAAGGCAGAGAAGAAATGAGTTTATCTATAAGGAATAAGATACGAAGATTCATATGAGCTTGCGAGCAAGATCATTCGACACTGTTTTGAAGTGAAACTGAACCAGAATGCAAGGAGGGAAGATCAATATTGGACGAGGTGCTACTATTCGAGCACGACTCGTTGAAATTCGAGAAATTTATTAATGATCTTTACCTTTCATCGAGATATTCCACAGCCTTGCTATATCTCCCTTAGGATATGCCATCCAGATCGACCTCTGTCTGCTAACCAACTGGTGGGCTAAATTTGCTCCAAGCTCGCCGGGCTCGTGACATCAGACGATCTCCGGCCGTTTCGCCGGCTCGATCAAGCAGCCCCTGTCCTGGGTGAGTGGTGATCGTATGGTGATTGGAGCCGGCTGCCATCAGCGAGTTCTGCTGTCCTGTGGGGAATATATAGGTGGCCTCGAAGGGGCGCAGCAAGCGTCTCAGTTTTAGATAGGCGCGCAAGAGATGATACTTGACCGGTTTCACGTCCTTTTGCACAATCACGATGGGCGCGCTTTTACTCTGGTGCTTGTTGGAACCACTGGCAAACAGAAGCTGCTGTTGGAGTTCGCTAGCCGTTTGGCCAGGCTGCGAGCTCTGGAAACTCAGACTGTCACTAGAGGCCGCCTGGCTGGAGGCTAGCTGGACAGCGGGCGCCAAGACGGCCGGAAGTCTTCCGACGTAAACTGTGGTCGGCTGACGAGAGCCGTCGCTGTTAAGCAACTCGGAGGCAGGCACCTCGGACGAAATGGGAGCCACGCTAGATGGCATGACGCTGGACGAGCTAGAGGCTGAGCCAGTGGCCGTCGCCACCAGTTGGCTGAGCAGATCCAACACAGAGTGCTGCTCGATGATTGGGCCAGGCTCAGGAGCGCTAAATTTGCCGCTCGACGAGGAGCCGCCGTCCATCAGTGGTTGTTGTTGGTGCTGTTCCAACGAGTTTTGTTGCTGATGCCCAGAACCAAATGGGGGCTGGTGAAACTGCCAGCGATTGGCCGATTGAACCTGCTGATTTTGTGTATTTGTAGTGCCCAAGACTATGTTCGAGCCAGAGGCCACTGGTCGCCACAAGAATGGCTCCTCCACTTGAGCGCCCCCCGAGCCCTTAGGTTGCTCCATTGGTCTGCCCTGAATCAGAGCAGCTTGGCTGGCGCCAGACTTTTGGTACACCACTCCGGCGAGCGTGATAGTTGCCGGAGCTTCGGCTTCCGACCTGAAGGGGCCCACCAGCAGTTCGTTGGTGGGCAGCCTGGTGCTCATTTGCAGCCCTCCGCTGGTGTCCTGCTCTCTTTGGTGGTTTTTCGTCGCGCTCTGCTCTAGATGTTGTGAACTATTGCCGATGGTCAAGCCGCCTTTTTGAGCCGTTCCGAGTGGGCGAGATGGTGCAGCACCTGTTGGGCCAGTTTCGATAGTGTTGCCCTGCTCTAAGCTTCCGCCGGACGCTGCAGCGCCAGAGGACCCGCCCTCAGACTCTAGCTCTTCATCCTGTTCGTCTGGTTCGCCTGGCCTGTTTTCGTCGCCCTGTTGTTGCTTGTTGGTCTTGCTGGTGGTTGTGGTGGTCGTTGTTGCAGCCACGAGTGTCTCCTGACTCTCTTTGGCGCTCTTCATGGCTACGCTATGCTTTTGTTGCTCCAACAGCGACTCACTGAACTGCTCCAAGTCGTATGGGCCCTTTGCTGGTTGCTGTGTCTCGCCGCGCGAGGCCTCAGATGTGCCCACATAGTGAGCTGTCTCGCTCTGATTGTAGCTCCACTGGACAGGGCCCGACGCCTGCAGATTGTTGTCAAACATCTCGTTCGACTGGCCAGAAATTGCGGCAGACGGTTTAGGAACAGCTCCTAGCTGGTCAATCCTGCTCGAGTTGTCTCTCTTCTCTTCAGTTTCCCGGCCAGTTCGATCTCTGGAGAGCTGATAGGCATGCAACATTAGTCTCTTTTCGCCCGTCGGAATAGGCATCAAAACTCGCCTCTCATGGCCACTCTCGCGGCCCAAAAAGTGTTGGCCGTTGTTGTTCGGGTCGAGCAGATTCTCTCTTGGCGACACTGAGGTGTAACTTATCATCGTCGGGCCAGGTCTTGTCTGATGCTGACTATTCGGATCCACATTGTCGTGCGTGTGGACCCTAGTGGCTTGAGTCTTCAATCGCCTCTTCTTATTGAGTCTTCGGCTTTGCCCATCCTGATCTTTACCTTCTTGCTCGTATTTACCCTTATCTGGAACAACCTTGCTTGCCATTTGATCACCTGTGATGCTGAGATTTGAGCTCAAGACGCTTCCAGTTGAGGACAGACTGGAAAAAGATGTACCATTCAGTTCTTGTGATTGGCTGCCTCTAGGCTCTTCCGCCTTCATCGGTGGGCCGAAGTCTGTCTGTCTTGGAATTTGCTGATTACTGATTGCGTAACTCTGCTCTGGATCCTCGATGGGTCTTGCCGTGCCCAAGGTCTGGGCGAGCTCGAATGGGCTCGATTCGAGGGCCTCTTTGTCGAGCTGGAGATCGTTTCTCTGGATGTTGCCCACAATTGGGGCAGAGAGTTGCTGTTCGATCTTGGGGCTGAAGAATTCATCATGCTGCTGTTCGTGGTAGATGCCATTTTGATTTCGGACAAACTGTTGAGTTTCTTCGTCAGTGTTCAGGTCGTCCAACGAGTAGCCGCCAAATGAGGCCGACGCTTTCAGATCTAAGAAAATGATCCCCATCAAAATCAGGTGAAAAACCTTCTTATCCATCACAGACATTCGCTTCAGAGGTGATCCAGATATGGTATCACAACTCGCATCAGGGCAAAATCTTCTTCTTCTACGTTTCATTTGCAGATTTCAATTAATACACTCGATCGTTACCAAATGAATATGATCCCATCTCTGAGTACACTCTAACAATGCTCTCGATTTGGCCCACGAATCGACACCTTGGCATTGGACCATGATCCATTTTGCCACGACAGGCACAAGATCTTACTACTCTCTCACAGCATGAATCGATCCACACAATGATGCGCCGACTTCAGCTCAATCTCGCTTTGCATAATATCGACAAGTGAACTGTTATTATTGAAATCTACTTGGAGAGGACAATTGAATTGGCCCTCGACTGAATTGATTATTGCGCTTCCTTAGCAGTTTAGACAACTGCAAGGGTTCAGCAGGAAGACGAGCCGTCTCGCGTCGGGAAGGAGGAAGAGTCGCAACTGGCGAGCACAAACTTAGAGCTTGGAAGAACTGTATCACACTAGCAGGCCAATCCGCATCCGCTGTCCTAGTCCATCCAACAGTCCCAGTCCATCTATCCATCCATTGTCTCCTAGAACTTCTTCTTCTTCTCCTTCCTCTTTCTTGCTGTCGTCTTTCCTGCCGATCTTCAGGGAAGGAGAACTTTTTTCCTCCCTGTCCTTTCCGTCCACAAGACAACCAAGCTGACGGAAAAAAACGGCCGGTTCGTTCACCGCAGTTTTGCGACATTTTATAAGATTAGCCACTGAGTTTGGCAACTGGAGAAAAAAACTAGCAACTCAATTGGATTATTGGCAGCTCCTTCACAATGAATCAACTACGAGCTAAGGCAATAGTTGCAGCCCAGCCAGAAGCAGAGCAACGGGGAATCAACGACAATTTTTGGCAGCTCTGAGATGTTTTGTGTGCCCATGTTCAATCATAGGGTTTGTGGTTCATAGGATGGTGGATAGAAAGTGCCTGAAAGCGATCCAGTTGTCCCCTCGCGTCCTGTTAAGGTGTGTCAGATTAAATCTGGCCCTAGAGGATTGTGCTCCCGCAAATTAGATAGGCCACTTCAATTTGTGCGCCCTTTTTTGAGGAGTTGGAAATCACCAAGCCAAGCTTTTAACCCCTCAAGAAGTCTTGGCTCTCTAAATCCTATCCTCTGGCTGGCTAGACTCGATGGAAAAGGTGTAAAGTCAGATCGATGGGCAGAACGCCTCTAATAGCGCCGTATCTCCGCTACATCGTCTCGACGCCACATTCGATTTCAATCCATCAATTATTTGATGCCTCTGCATGGTCGCCCTTAGAGAACATCCAACACTTATGGCATCCTCTTCATAGATCGCCTCAATGAGAACCCGCGAGTAGCAAACAATTACCCGAGAAGTATTTGACAAACAAGAGAAGAATCGCTTGTAGACAAGCTGGCGAGTCAAGGTTGAGTAGACCAACGATGAGGCGATTCTAATTGCGCAAGGGTTCTGACTAACTGACTCGCTGGCTGCCTGACTGGCTTACTACCACCAGTTGTCGTCGTGCTCTTCGACTTGCGGAGGCAGCGTTTTTGTTATGTATTCATGGTGAATTCACCAAGCCATAGTCATTCTTTTCTAGCTCCTCCTCGCCCCTTGTTTTCGTTAGACTAAAGCTCAAATATTAATCCCACTGACTATGTGGGAGTTCGGTCTTACTAGACTATCGGGAACTATGGGCAGATAGGCAGGCGAGAGGGCAAAGCTTGAGAACTCCTACACGCCAGCCTAGCAAAGACATGAGCACACAACAAGTTGATGCACACTACGCGATAACAGCCCTCTCGTTTCGATTGAAGGATGATCTTGCAATAAGCTTGCCTGAATAAGCTTAGAAATTGAACATTGGGCGACAAAATTATCGTGAACAAACTATGATGCCCCGAGGGGAGGAGAAATAATTGTGTTTGGGGGGCGAAGGCGGTCGAGAAGAGAGCACGCCCCCCTGCTCGCCTCACCTCCCGCGCTAAATACTGGCGCGTAGAACTGCCTACGCCCGATGTTCGGAACAATTTCGCGCTAATGGGCGTGTTGTGTTCCACCGTGTTCCCGAACTTAGGGCAGAGCAATTCATGGAACAGTGGAACAAATGGGACCGATGGAACACTCGGAGCACTCGGAGTGGGGGAAAAAGTTCATTCGGTCTCCTGCATTCCTCTTTTTTTCCCTCTTTTGCCCATATTCCCCGTACACTCACCCTGCTTCTCCCGCCAAACAGAGCGAAATATTCCACTGCTCCATCCCTGTCGATTGTTCTACCCCGAGTTCGGGAAGACGGTCGAATACGCCACGCCCATTTGTTCCAAATGGATCCGAACATCCACGCTACAGTCGTTCACTGCGCCATCAGCTAAACTGCAAAAATCTTATTTTAATTTGTGTCACACGGTAAAAGTAGACCCACAAGATGGGGAACAAACCGTCTTTCCTGTTACAGGATGAAGAAATCACACTCATCAGTGATGAGACCGGATTCACGCCAGCCCAGATCGAACGGCTATACTCCAGATTTACCGCCTTGGATAAAAGTGGAAATGGTTCACTATCAAGACAGGATTGTTTGGCCATTCCAGAACTAGCTATAAACCCGCTATGTGATAGAATAGTGCACATGTTTTTCATTGACTGTGATGATGATCATGAGAGGATCAATTTTAGGCAGTTCATGAAGGTTCTGGCGACATTCAGATCATCTCAGAAATCGTCGCCAGCCTCCCGCTCGAGGAACTTATCGCGCCAAGAGAGCTTAAACCAACAGCAACAACAATCAATCCTTAAACAAGCACCGTTATTATTCGACTCAATTGATCCGAGTCCATTGTCAGCATTGTCGAAGCATCATGCCCGCCACTCGAGCTATCACGAAGGCTTTCACGACATCCACTCCCATCATACAACAAATCAACATAGCTTCCACTACGCCGCCTCAACCTCTCACCTGTCGCACTTGCATCATCACCATGGTCAGAATGGCGTACACAACAATAATCCAAGCTTATACATTCAAAATAATAGCAATAATCATCATGGCAGTTCATCAGCGAATGGTTCTACAGGCAATCTAAAAAGGCGTATCCAGTTGCCCTTGATGGACCCAGACGAGCCTCCGAATAGTCGTAAACAGAAGTTCTACTTTATGTTCAAGATATACGATATCAACGACGATAATTTAGTTGATCTTCAAGATTTGATTGGGATACTCAAGATGATGGTTGGGACATATGTCGATGATTCGCGAGTTAGGCGAATTGCTGAACGAACATTACGAGAGGCTGACAAAGATTGTGATGGTTTTTTAGATTTTGATGAGTTCTGCTCGGCATTTTCTCGCAAAGACATAGATGAGACCATGCGAGTCAATTTTCGCATTCACGCAGATTGATGTTATGAAATTACTAGTAAAATAACTCAACCCTTGTAGAAGTCACTCCAGCCTCAATCCTTTTCTTCGTCCCACACTATGAACCATCTGAAATGTTCTGATATTACCCAGGTAGTTCTGTGTCTCATTTTCGTAGCAGTCAAGAAAACAGTGAGGCTGAAGGGGATATAATCCAGCGCTATAGAGGATGGTTCTTGTTGAACTAAACTACTATAGGGTTACCTCTGAAGCGTGGCAAAGGAAAACTTGAATAAGACGAATCAGGTGAGCTAACCTTCAAGGCTTTGCCATCTCGCTCGCAATCTCATCATGGTTTTAGTTCGGAACGATTGTGAACAAACTTTCGGTCAGAGTACCGTCTTATTGTCACACATTACTGGATGAAATGGTTGTGATTCTCTTAAGAAATTGGAGTGATTGGTGGAGCGAGTTGGCTAGGGCACGTAGAGGGTCGGATAGTGGAGCCGGAGAAAAGAGGCTTGGTAGGAAACTTAGCCAGATAGATTTCACGCTTTGCTCTTATTTTAATACAAATACGTGTCACGTCTAATGCTCAGATGATGTACTGTGTGTCCAAGCGCTAGACATACGCTTCCTCCTGGCCTCCTTCTTCTTGAGGGCCTCACGATACCTTTGGGCGAGAAGTTGGGCATACTCCGAAGCCTGTTCTTTTCTCTTCTTTGCTCTCTCACGCTTCTCACGGAGAAGTTTCCTCTTTTGATATAATCTCCTAGGTGTAATTAAGCGCTGAATCTTGGGTGACTTGGTTCTTGGTTTCTTGGGAGCAGGCTGGCCCTCTTTCACTGGCAGCGGTCTCTTGACCACATGCTTGCGCACGTCATCTTCCTTGGACAGGTTGAATAGCTTTCTAATTCTAGTTGCACGCTTAGGACCCAAGCGACGAGGCAAAGGATCGGTCGTAAGGTCGGGAATCTCGTTTTCACCTGGAGGGGTTGTCAGAAAAGGCGAATTGTTAGAAATTTGAAAAAGAATCCAGGCGGAACTCGAATCTGATCAATGAGCTGAGGAAAAGAACTTACCCTTCTTGCGAATGACCAAGGCGAGGACACTCAGGTGTGAATCGACAATGCAACCCCTTACAGACTTGCGCTTACGTTCACCATGTCTTCTTTCACGGAAACAAGAGTGACCTTGTTTGAGTAGCAAACGGACACGGGTGTTTGTAAGAACACCTTGTTTCATAGGAAACCCTTGCTTGTCGTTACCACCAGTGATCTTAAAAATGTATCCTTTCCACTCGTCACCAAGGCAATCGCCTGAAACTTCCGAACCCATGCGCTTGTCAAAGAATGGTCTTAGCTTCCTCTCATCCTCTATTTCGATGAGTTTTTGACGGCCTGTAGCCGGACAAGCAATGTTCAACTTCATGTTGACGGCCAAACTACGATTGAGTCAGTAGATACTAATAATTATATAGATATGTTGGTGGATAGTTTAAATATAGGGGGTAGATAGATACATGGGAAAGAAGAAGTAATAAGGATTTTGCTATTAGGTTGCTGTGAGGTTGGAGATTGAGAGGCATGTGTGTGCGGGCCGCATGACTGTTTGCGCCACAGTCCAGAGTTGCACTTTTTCGCGCAGGACTAATAATGCACTGCTCAAAGCCACCGGAACAGGCACCGGTCATGCGTGGCTCACGCGGCGCGTTGATTTAAAAAATTTGACCGCCGATCGAGATGAAGCTCTAGACTGCTAATTGTTGAGCATTCCAAGAATGATCTAGATGATGTCAATCTTGGGCCTCATGTAAGTCTGGGCCACATGAGAGCCTCACTCGGACGACTTACCTAAAATCTGGGACCAAAGATTGATCGACCGATGGTGCTGGAGGGGAGACCGCTTCGCTTGTGTCTGGTTCAAATCAAGTCGATTGTTAAAAAAGTTTCAATGACAACGAACAGATTATTCAAATGTGGACGAACAAAAAGTTGTGTCAACAATGCCGAATTGGTATCTAATGGTTTGCTGCTACCTTTCTCTTTCTCTCTCTCTCGCTTTCTTTCTCTTGAATACCTACTGATTCAGCCTGTTGGACAACTAATCATTTGATGCCCCTGATGTTCGGTTGACATTGAAACCCTTCAACAATGCGCCTGAGACAAGCTTGAGACTGTTTGACCGGGGTCCCAGTTGAACTAATGAAAAAGTTCGATGTTGTTAACTAGGATGGTGCTTGCTTTTAGCCCGATGGACAAGTGTTTGGGGCTAGCTGGTTATCCAGTTTTGTTGGGAAACTTTTGAAATGGTCGATCGGAGGAGGCAGAAAGTGCAACAGAGAGCAGGATCCCTTCGATCTATCTGCCTCAATGTTTTTACAGTTTGCACCAGAAAAACTGAGCCCAACTGTGGCCCAACTGACACGAGCCGTCTCATTTCATCAAACAGCATCCATGTATCCATCGGACTGGGCTGTCTATCAAGCAGCTAGAGTGTGTCCACCACTTATCTGCCGGGCTCCCTTTTGGCATGTGATTGCGCATCAGCAATCGAGGGCCTAAGTCTAGGCCTGGGGGCCAAATAACCGGCACTTGGCAACGGGAAGGGAGCGCAGGGGCGGCGCCGGCAGCTTGACGAAAGCGCTCCGAAAAAGTGTTCCATCGTGTCAGATTGCAAGCGTCTCTCTCTCTTTGTTTGATACATGCATAGAACGAGGGAGTAATCTTGTTATTACTTATCCAGCAAAGTGTACGTGGCATGATGTTGGTGTTTAACTAAGTCCAACTGAACTGCATCACCGACATCACTATATCCAGCGCTCGCCATCGACTCGGATGTCCAGGCCAACTAGACGAGGGCCGTTTGGCAGGCTACAAATTTGAAGTTTGTATACAAATGGGAGCAAGCAGAGAGTGAGGCTAGTAGATGGGATGGCCCAAGCGGGGTGAGAGTGGTGTCTGCAACTGGAGGAAGAGTGCTTATTTTTGAACAAGTTATAACCAGGACGACGGAAGCTGCAGGTTTCATATGTCAACTCTGTTGGCCAATCGTCAGCAGACTGGCTGGCCTGTATTTGGGGGCCCATTTCTGCCTGTTTCTCTCGTTCGTTTGCTCCCATTTCGTCTCCCTCTCCCAACCACTGCCCCTTGGCCACGGGGAGCACGAGACTCAGGCCTCTCTATGCGCTGGCTCATCAATTTTGAGCAAAAAAAGCCCATCATTGCGCAACATTACCAACTCGGGCACAGCTTCATGCTATCGCTCAGCCATCCTTAGCCATCGGCAGACTCAAACCCAAATGGAGCGAGCCGAGAGAGCAAATCACACTTTCACCCTCAGTGGAGAGAAGCGCGCGCCAAGTGGGCCTCGAATGGGCCAAAGGTGTCGAGTGGAGCCGATGAAACGTGACATGGGGCTCCATTTGAACTGGCTGGTGTCAGTCTACTCGCCACTCTTTGCGCCCCTCTTGCTCTCAGGTTGCCTTTGGGAGTGGACTTGCATGTTAGTCCAATGGAACGCGTGCCAATGGGACGCCATAAGGACAGCTTCTAGTTGTCTGCAGAGCTAAGCTGTGCTGTTTTGCATTCGGCCAAGCAGATCATATCATGCATATTGTTCCAATTCAGCTGATAGTCAAATTATCGTCAGCAAGGACATTCAGCTTACAATTCGGCCAGCTTAGAACTTGGCTCAAGTTTGGGCTAATTAATTTGACAGATTGATAAAAAAATCACCCTTGCAAGAGGTTCGCTTTCTCTCCCAAGCCTTTGCCACTTGCAAGCAATCAGTGCTCCATTCAAACAGGGAAGATCCGAATTAGTTGGCCTTGAACAGTCGAGAGTCGAAAGTCGGGCCAATTAGGCAGAGAATTGCACCAGCATGTTGGCGTTTCCTTTGTTTATGCATTTTCTTGGCCAATTGTCAGAAAAAGGAGGGCAAAATGAGAGAGCTGAACAAGATGGATCAGCTTGGGTGAAGCTCACAAAATTGAAGGCTCGAGAGATGAGATCTTGTTTCTTTGAATTGAAGTGAGTTTTGAGAGCAAAAATGGCCCAGAAAGACAATCACCTTGCACTAGTTATTCCAAAGAGAAGAGCCAGTCCACTTTTCATTGTCTCTGCTGTTGGTTTCTTTTTGAGAAGAATTATGAATTGTAAAATTAACAAGAATCTTCCCATCCAAGCTCATGAGTTATGAGCTCAGCCAGCGAGTGAGCTCTCTCATTAAGCCTGACCAAGCCCATCTTTTGCTCGTCTCTCGTCCGGCGCCTTAGGTTGTGCCATTTTTCTCTACTCTCTTTCTCCTTTCCGATTGCATCCTCTTCCTCTCTTTCTCGTCACTGCGCAGGTCTTCACAGCCAGGCTGAGATGATCACATGAGCATCCCTGCAAATATCACTGACACTGGTCAGCCATATTGCATCCCGGCCTAGTGGAACTTGCGATGAATTAACCAGCTGGGCGTTTAATTGGCCACACTGGTGGATCACAGATAATGACAGACCAGTTGCAAGAGGCGTAAGGCAGATGAGCGACGGACGAGGGTCGAGTGTGAGCAATCCTTTGGGCACAGTTCAAGGGGAGCAAATACAATGTATGATGGTCAAATTGTCGCCTATTCAGCATCAAGAGTCATTTGCTTCTCCATTCGTATTGGATTAATTCACTTCGGGCGGCGGAGAATCTCCTAAGGACGAGTTGTGCCTCGTACTCTGGCTGCTGCGCCCCTTTCTCGGCCCATACTGGCGCTGTGTCCAAGTGGGCACTGCAAGTGGTCACCCCTACTTCTTGGGCGCCCTTCCTTGTTGGAGGAGGAGTGCTCAACGAGGCTGGACCAATTATGTCGCCCATGACAGGCGGGAAATGAGAGTAACAGCAAGAACCAGAGCAGGAACAGATCGACCATTTCTGGGCTTGCTTAGCTTGGCCAAGGATGCAGGCCGCCCGATTGGCCTTTCGCAGGCGCCCAGCAGTGCAGTGTGCACAGTTCAAAGCACTGCAGCAGACTAGTGATGATCTGTGTGGGCCGCAGTGCTAGCGGTCACTCTGTGCTCGAGCACTAGTCTTCTGCCTGGCCAAAGTGAGCCTCGCGTACTCTTGGAGAGTGTCCGAGTGGGATCGATAACGAGTGTTTGCAGTTGGCAGTGGCCTGAGCAACTTCCGCATGGAGCAGCGCCACCAGAGACACACGGCGGACGTTTTGCGCACTCTTCTGGCCACTCTTAGCTCTGCTGCTGGTCCACCCATTGCAAACTTAGTGGACGTCGGCGAGACACTAGCAATGCGCCGTCAATGGAGGAGGATAACAAGAGTCGTGCAGACTTGAGCATTTAAATTTCAGCCATACATATATATATACACATTTCCGATCGTTTTGCGGGCCGCCACGAGTGAAACTGTCGAGCGAGGGGCGAGCTAAGGCGGATCATCCAATTGGCTAAACGCCGACAAGCCGTGAGATGTCTTCATTCCTCATCGCGGGCCCCCATGAGATGGCGCTGAAGGCGCCATCCCTACAGACTGTCAGTGACGATACTTGACGCAAAGCTTGGAAGTGCCTCCAGACGGAGACAGTCTTGCCAGAGTGCACAGTTTGAACCACCATTCCACAGACTGTCATCTGGAGAGAGCCAGCTTGTCACTCGTCCAATTGGGCCGATTCTTCGCTCCTGTGGCGTGTTCCGATGTCCACGATTGAAGAGCTCAGACACACAGACTGAAAGGCGCTGGACGCGAGCGGCTCAGTGGCATCAAGCTGGCGGGCTCGTTTCAATGAGTATAATAAATGGCAACAAACTAATGAAACTCATCTCGCCGCATTGCACCAGTGCTGCACCGAGTTGCTTGGCTGCCCGGCTGCTTGACAAGAGAGATGATTGCCGCCGCTGGTCCGGAGTTTAAATTGGGCCGAAAAGTGAGGGAAAAAATAACGGAAGCTGATGAATAAATTCATTCCGGCCGCCCATCATTGCTTGCAGGAGCGCGCAATGATATGCAAACTTGTTATTGTCCACCTAAGAAAAGTGCGCAATGTGAGAATTGAGCTTCGTGAATAAATTTCTCCTTCTTCTCACTGCGCATCCTAAGGGCTGCTTAGCTTGGCTGACGATGATCTTGGCGCTTCGGTCTTGCTGCTCGGTGGCAGTTCGTGGTTGCACGCAAACAACAAGTGGCCGCCGAATCTCATCCAATTGAGCCCCTCCGTGTTACTGTTGTTGGCACACACAAGAGTGGCCCTTGAGTTGCGGGCGGACCATTCCATTTGTCCGCCATGGATGCGTCGAGAAATGCTCTCTGATAAATGAATGGTATCGCTGGGGAATGGCAATTGCATCGCATCGCGAATTGGATGTGTGCATTCATTTGCATGGCCCGGCGGAAAACATACAAACACGACGATGGCCAAAGAGTGTCTGCAATTGGCTCACTTCCAACCAGGCAAGCCGCCAAGCCAGACCAACATGCTCCACTCCAATCGTGCCGCAGCCAATTGGTTCTAAATCACCATTTAATTGCCGCAATCACACGGAATACTCGGCGCCCATTGGGCGCCCATCACTTGGTCCAGCCAGGCCAGCAGTGTGCCTTCTTTCCGGTCAGCTTTCGGTTGGGTGGGATGCGAGATGCAAATTGGTAAATTGGTAAATTGGCGCCCTACGTGCAGCGCTGGGAGGGCGCCGGCCGGGCCAAATGGCAGCCACACGAGCGAGACCAGTGCAGCGGCGGATCCTCTGCAGTGGCACAGCTTTGCCGGAACTCAATGATCGCCTAACGAGCCGAATGGAACAATCAATCAATTTGCGCAAATCCTTCCCGTTTGGCTTGTGGAAAAACGGAAACTAAGAGTGCGCCAAATGGAGGCGCAAGTGCAACTTGTCGTCCGCCTCCATTTCCTCTGCTAATGGGCTCCATCAGAGAGAGACCAGATCTGGCCGGAAAGCGATCGGCGTGCTGCAACTTCACTCGGCGGAAGGGCCACTCTCTGCTGCCAAGACTGCCGACACGCCGCTCGAGCGGCCACAAAATCCGACGAGGAGGGTCCTGTGCAAGTGTACGAGTGTGTGTGTGTGGGAAATCGTGATTGTTGGCCGCGCTTCCTGCAAGCTTCCGATGGAGAAAACTGAATAAAAATTACCTCCCCAAGCTCGCAAGTGGGCCTAATGTTTCGTCTTCGCGTCACACAAGAGACAGAAGAGCTCCGGGCCGCCCAAGTGAAAGTTGGCCAACCACCAACGAAGAAGAGAAGAAGCAGCCAGAGAGAGTCTCCAATTTTCCATTGGCCCTCGCAAGTTGCACAGTTCAACTCAGTCGACGTTCTACAGGTACTCCCAATCGATTTGTTTCTTCCTCCACAATGCAGAGGCACTCGCGCTTAGCCCACCAAATCCGAAAGGGGCGAGACCTGAGGGCTGGAGGTTTGAATAATTCAATAACTGGGAGCTTCTCTGGAAAGGCGAATTTTTAGCAGCAGCAGAAGTTTGGAAATGGATTAGATCAAATTAGAGACGGAAACTGGACGTTGATCTGCTTTACGGTGCCAACGATCTCTGCCGCCTGGCTGTGCTAGCAGGCGGCCTCCATGAGATCACTCTGCTTCTTGCAAGGGGCAGTTATTTGGTCCAGTTCGTCATTCGGAAATGGTTGCAACTTGGGAGCAGCAGAGCTGCAAAGTAACGGGGCAAAACCGGTGCAGAGTGAGGCCGGCGGTTCAAAACAATGATAATCGATGGTAATAATGCATGATAACAGTGATCGAGAAGAGATGGTCGAGAAAATAATGGTCTCTCTCTCTCTCGAACGGAGTCTCATTTCGCTAATGACATTGCAATCCTTCCGAATGGACCACCATGCATGGTGGTCGATGGCGAAGGTTGGCCAAACACCAGTCGGCCACAGTCTTTCGGGCGGCCACACACAAAGCCCACGAGAAAGCACACTTCAGCACGAGCAAATTTTGCCTCTACTTTGTTAGTCTCAAGTGTTACTTTCTACTTTATACCAATACTTTATACAAATATTTGCTCGGCCCTTATTGTCATTGCACGACCGAAAAATCAATCCAGATCCCCAACGAGAAGCCCACCCAAAGCACCCAACGTGCAGGTGTCTCGCCAAGTGGGGCTTGTTGATATTTCCATGAGGAAAGCTCATCAAGGAGATTGTTTGCAAACCAGTGTGCTCTGCTTGTCGCCAGGCGGCGCCCCCGAAAGAGACCGTCTCTGGAGGCAGATTGTTTGCCAGGCAAGTGGATTGCAAATTGCTTGTGGAAGTCTGTCAACAGGGAGACATGCTCGCTCAACTGGGGTGCGCAGGCGCGGGTTTCTACGAGAAACTTTCTAGTGCATTGCCTTGAGGAGAAAGTGAAAAAATTGCATGCGTCTTGCCGTTTGGCGCCAAGCTCCTTTTGAAACGCATGCGCATGTGGCAAACCGCCAAGACGCTCGTCCAATTCCACACACAGTCCACCGCCCAACTGTCCAGCAGTCCAGCGGTCCAATGGTCCAATGGTCAAGCGGCTGCTTGTTGCAGCCAGCCACACTTGCAGGCGGCCAACACTTTTTGGCAACAGACACGCGCCCCTCTGGACACACACTTGTTGCTCTGCTGCTGCTGCTGCTCGCCTGCTCCTTTGGTCAGTCGGAATTTTCTCCCGCCAGCCTGCAGCTAGTCTCATTCAGTGGTCCTTGTGCAGTTTGTGGCCGATAGTTTGAACTTTGCCGTCTTTGTGCTGCAGCAAAGCTCATGGTTAGCTAGAGTCTCTTTTCTCTCTCACTCTTTCTCATCATAATAATAATCATCATCGCCGTCCAAATCGGCCACCACTCCAGACCAGAAGGGTTTATCAATTCTTCATTTGACTAAGTAAATCACTGACGGCCAGCGACTTTCAGTCGCCAATTTCTATCTTAAACACAGAGACAAGCAGTAACAACAACAACCAGCTGAGTGAGTCCCAAAGTGAACAACGCAAACAAACCAACTTCAAGCCACGCTTTTGTTTGTGCCAGTGTTTCTCAATCTTGAGATAGAGAGAGACTCTCACTCTATTTCTTGTTTCATTCCATTGCAGTGCTCAGTTCCGCGAGGAAGAGCACTCTGAATTGTCCAAGAGAGTGGCGACCAGTGAGATGAGATTGAAGAATTAGAAGCCTAACAACCAATGACACATTGCTCAAGGGGAGATCAGCTTAGCGAGACACTGTCATCGAGACACACGAAAGACACGCAGAAAAGCCATCAAAGTAGTAAATTATTCAACACGCGGAAACTGGCCAACCTGAGGCGTGTTAAGAATCGGATACAATTATAAGAAAGGTGAGTAAACAGAAAGGAGCGCTTTTTGAAGGAAATCAACAGGAAAACACATTGCTCCAAAGCTGTGGGCCAAAATTCAATAGAGACTGTCTGTAGCAGCAGCCTGTTGTTTACTGTGTACATTCTGTTTGCACCCACAGAGCGTGTCAAATGAGGGCTCCTGCAGAGGCGCGCATCGCAGACTAGCACCCAGACGGCAGCTGCATGTGCCCTCAACGCGCCGCCGCCGCCAGTCCCACTCTCTAGAGGCTTCCAAGGGAATCCATTTTCCCCACCACCAAGACCTAAGCCTTTCCACCTGTTCGCTGCTGTCCTAAACTCCTCGGCTGACGTTTTACCGGCCGGCACCTCTGGAGGCTGGACACTGATGGCTGGCTGGCAGGAGGTGGGCCGAGTTTGGGGGTGCTGCCGCCGCTCTTCACGAGCCGTGTTTGTTTTGGCTGAGAGGCCTGGTGGAAGTGGAGCGAGTGCTGCAAATAGTTTGCCCACTGACAGCCTCCAGAAGAGTCTTGCCGCTCGGGTTTCCTTGAAAGCGGCCCTGCCTTGAGGCTTGGGATGCTTCCTCGAGCGTCGAGCGGCCGTGCAGGGCGCCCGATCAGAGCCGATTTGCGACCACCTGCGCGCTCCCTAAGGGTCGCCCTCGAGTCGACACAATGACAACCACGCCGGCCCGTCCACCTTCTGGTCGTGGTCAAATGGAAGCGAGGCTTTTTATTACCCGAACGAGAGCGGCGGCTTCCGAAAGGAGCGCCGAACACTAGCACCAATCGTTGTCGCCCGTTTTGCTGCTCCACACAAGCTAGCCAGAAGCTGAGCCAAAGCGACGAGACTAAGAGAGAAAAGCGAGCAGAAACTTGAGGCAAAAATCCACACAAGACAGACTCTGGTCTCTGTTGGACCAATGCAATCCAGTGCAGTTCTGCCGGTCTTCTGGCCGAGCTGTCTGGCCACAAGCACGGTCGCCCGCTCGCTCATTGCCGCCTCACAAAGTGGACGCCAATTTAACTGGTTCGATGAACTTTTTCTCCTTTTCCTCCTCGCCTTTTTGTTTGTCCAAATTTCTCGCTTCATCCTCATCTTCATCCTGATTCATCCTGCCCCTCATGCTCGCCTTTGGCCAACAGCCAACAAGCGGCCAGAGACTCGTCACTCATTGGCGCCTTCCAGCTCGTCGCCTCCGCCTCTCCACCTCCACAGCTCCACAGCTTTACAGCTCTGGTTTCTTCGAGCTTGGCCGAGCTGCGGGCCGCCACGCGCTCTCGTCGCCCTCGCCCTCGCCTGCGCTCTGTCAACAGTTGTGTCGCCTGAGTTGGGCGCCCGCCACACAACAACACCACCAACACCAACCACTACTGCTCGTCCCCCCAGACAGACTTCTCGAGGGTCGTCCTCGCTTTGCCGGAATGAAGTTCAGCCGGTCGAAGTGCAGCCCTCGCACAGGCAAGTGCAGCCACACACTAGGCTCGCTGCAGCCAAACTGCACACTGCAACCAGCGCTGCACAGAAGCCCCATTGGTGCCCTTTGCTTGCAAGTGCAATGGAAAAGTGCTTGTTTTGCATGTAAATGGCACCACCGGCGGATCCATCAGAGCTGAAAAACACGGGCCTGGCCCTTCTCTCGACCCCTTGTCTCTGGGGCAAGCAACAGCTGCTTGGCAGCCGAGCTCAGGATGGGCAAATTTGTCACCCTCCACCAGAGAGAGAGAGAGAAGCATCTCTCTCGTTTAATCTGATCCAGAGAAACGAGATAAATTTCCACTCTTCCAACCCGGAGACACACCTTCTTCCTCCGGCGAGCTCCTTTTTCCTCCTCCTCCTCTAACCCGAGATGGAGACTCTCCCCGGCGGTTCTAATTGTGGAATCGGGAGCAAACGAGATTCTCTGTCACTGCGCCAAATGATAAATGCTGCTCTCTGGAAGCAGAGTCAGAAACTGAGATAGACACAGAGAGAGGAACGCGCCAGTCATTAGCAACAAGTTGTCGCCGAGGGCGAGCACCGGCCACTCCGGTGGCTCCATTGTAAGATAAACATTTGGCTGGCCGCCCATCTGTTGTTGCGGCGCTGCTGTTGCATCTGGCGGCTGCCCTCTGGGCGATCGTCTCTCTTTGTCTCAGGCGAGCTTCTTTTTTCCTTTTTTCCTCCAACTTCTCCTCCAGCTCCAGCTCACTCTCACTGCTCTTTTTGCCCTCCATTTGGCAGCCAAATGAACTGCCTCACTGCATCTAACGAGACCCTCCACAGGCCGCAACTACAAGCAAATGGTCTCGCTATTTTACATATCACCTCGCCATTATATCAACCTTCTGGCCATCTAATTTCAGCTCCCCCTCTTGCTCAACATATTACAAACGGCACAACTTTTCCCCAAGCTCCTCTCTGCTCGTCTCGTCTCGCGAACTCATCCTAATGGCCCCTGGAGAGAATTCTCTCAGTCTTCTCTCAGCTCCACATTTCTCTTATGTGAACCTTCGGGAATTCTTTTGCAACGGAAACGGATCCAAGAAAAGAGACAACGCTGCTCGCCAGAGCAACAGGTCCAGTCCAAGGGGCGCGTTCCCAGCCGCGCTGTCTGGCGCTCTGCTCTCGAATGTCTTCCACAATGGTCTCCGGCGGAAATTTGCAATCCTCGGTCTGTTTCTCTCTTTGGTTTGTGAATGATACTATCAGAAGTAGGGCTCTTTGGCTAGTCTGTGAAAATGGGCGCCCATTGTAAACACACTTAATGCCAACAACACATGTCAATAGCATTGCGCCCTCGCAGTGCTGAAAAAGCGCCATTCTCTGCCGCTTGCTTCGTGCATTCAATTACCTGCAGTGGCGCTCTGCATTTGCCGGTGTGCTTACCTGCCGCCCAATGCTAAACACAACGAGATCACCCAAGTCCACCCAGTTGGCTAATTGAAACCCTCTATTTCTGGAGCTCCTCTCCATCTGGGAGAGACTTCCTCTGCTGCCTCTGCCAGTTTTGCATACTGGCCACCATTTCAGAAGCCCAATGGAAATAGTTCTCGGGCCATTTCTTAGAAACTGGCCATTGGCCAGCCCGCCTCCATTGGCCGGCGGCGGCGCTAAACAGTTGCTGTTTGCAGCCCAACAGTTGAGATAAACGACAGCCTCACGCCATCCGAGCGCTAACTCGACTGGCTAAACTATTTCTGGCCGCAATTCAGTTCGACAGTTCAATTGGGCCTTTCAGACAATGCTCCTTTGGGAGAAATTGAACAAGATTTCCCAGTGCTCGAGTGCTTCCGACATTCTCACTTTGCCGCTCACTTTCAGGCAAGTCTGTCTCTGGAAGGACTGGCTTCTTTTGCAGCCACTTTGCGGCTTATTTCGTGCAAACTGAAAAGTTATATCTGCTCTCTGGATGCAAATTGTGAGCCAAATAAGAGAGATCGTTGGGCCAATTTCTGCCCAGACTCGAGCGCCCAATTCGAGACGATAAAAACACAGACATCTTAATCCATTTTATTTGCGCCACTTCGGCAGACTAAGTGCCGGCGACTGAACACCAATCGGTCGAGCCAGTGAGCTGGCTACATTGATTCCAGCGGAAAGAGTGCCACTTATTTCGGCTGCACTTTCATCTGCCCTCTTTGGGCGGCCAAGTTGGGCCGCCTTAATGGCCGCTCTGCATCTCGGGCATGAGACAAGCTTGATTGGGGCAATCAGATACTCTCCTGAAACAATTCACGCGGCCCAGCTCCAAGCACAGCATGAGATCGGAGCATCCAAATTTGAGCTCTCGTCTCTTTAACCGTTACATTTTCCTATTACGTCCGTCCACTTAGGCCGCTCGAAGCTAAATGCAGCGATCTAGGAGGGAAATTTGCCTGCCTCTTGAGAGGGGTAAAAAGGCACTTGTTGTTGCATTTAGCCCCGAGGATCAACCAGCGCTCTTTGCAACAATGTTCGCGCTAATCAGACAACCATCTGTGTCTATCTCTCTCTCTCTCTCTCTCTCTCTGAGGGCCATTATATCTTCTCACTTGTGGGCCGGTGAAACGTGTGTGCCTCAGAGTGCCACAAGCGATAAGGCTTTTACTTTCGGTTCAATCGAAACACGACTCAAGTCAATTAGTAAACAAGACAGAGCACGTAATGAATGCTGCACTCTGAGAGCCTTTTCTCAAACTCCATCTCCAACTCGCCTCGAGTGCCATACCGAAGGTTAGAGAGCCGCCCGTTGGGACGCACTCCAAGCTGGTCCAGGCTCAATTATGAGGCAGCAAAAGCTGTTGCATCAATCAGTATAATTGTGGATCAAGTTCGTTCTTTTGCTCTCCCTTCTTCGTCCTAACCCAAGTCCTAACCTCCTCCTGCTCCACTGGCCAAGTCTCCTCAGTGCAACAACTCGTCGAGGCTCTCATGTTGAGAGTTTGATTGAACCCAGCATATCTGTTTCGCTGCATTCGTCTTTATCCATTCGCTCAGTCATTCAGTCAGTCAGCCGGCTGACCAGCTAGCAAGCAAGCAAGCCAGCTAGCTAGCCAGTCGAACTCAGCCAGTCGCCTTTCATTCATCGGGCGGTTCGTTGATATTTGGAGCAAGATGGCCAAAGTGTTCCTCCAATTTGGCTCTCGTCTCGCTGCTTTAGCATACTTGGCATACTAGATTGGAGTTAAAGATTGTTGCTGCGTGGCGGCGGCGCCACCACGGCTTAAGTCATACTCTCTCTTTCTCTCTCTCTCTTTCTCTCTCATCGCTCGGCAAGCTGGAGTTGAACTTTGTAATATCGGCCAGAGTCAATGGCACTATTAGCTCGGCAAGCGAGCGACAACGAGGAGCGGCCTTTGCCACACGCTTTTGTTGCCAACTGTCGCACCCCAACGAACCTCTGGCGGTCTGCTCGAACCCTTCGCCTAAAACCGAGAGATAAACCCAGATGATCCTCCTCTCACTCCCACACCTGAGCCATGAATGAGCCAGCCAGCCATGCAGCTCGATTTGCTCACAATGCTCGCCGGCATAAATAATAATAACAATAATCACAGTAATGATGGTAATGGTCATAATAAAAAATCCCCAAACACCTTTTCCATCCAACAAGGCCAAACTGTTTTGTCACGCTTCCCAATGAAGAGCTCGAGATGAGGGGAACAACAGTGATCCGTGCTCTATGATACAATGTACGCCGCTCTGATAGAATTCTCATCTCCCACTATCTAAATGATTGCCCTCTCGGCTCTGACCGGCGCTAATTTTCGATATCGCCAGCGGATTCCTTATCGGCCGCCAAATGAATCTCTTCCCCAATACATAAGGATGGATGTCCATTCCTTAGCCCTTCTAAGTCGAGCCGACAATGTTATGTTTTCTAGCCGAGGTAGCTTCTCTGAATGGATCATAAATCTTCGGAATAGTTCCAGACTCGTTAGTGCTAGCATTTGCAGTCCACGCCAATCAGATCCAGTCGCCTCTTCGGGTGGCAGTACTAGATCCTCCAATTGATAGGCTCTTATCAACATTAGTGTTTGAACACTATTACATGCCTCTGTGAGCTGCAAAATGACCAATCTTCCTGCTCGATCCCCTGGAGGCGTTTCCAGGTCCAGCCTGCGATAAATAACGCACTAGAATCAGGTAGAGAAAGATATATGTCCGCGGCCTGATTTGGGTGGCGGATAAGCACCATCAAACAGATGAACTACATGTAATGAATCTTGCGATAGATTTTGCGCCCTAGAGTGGAAGATTTGGGTCACAGAGTGAAAAAAAACTAACCGGGGCACGGGTCGGAGGCCGACTCGTTACCACCAGAGAGCGTCTTTGTGTACGTGAGGGGTAGTTCCCGGTGATGTCATTCGTGTAGGAGGCGTTGGATCAATACGAACCAGCCCCAAAGGATTGGCGAGAAGGATCAACTGCTCTTTGTCGCACGTAAGATACAGTTGTCTGGGCACGAAATTTCGAGCGCGCGCACGAGTTGACGGGGCCAGAATCGAAAGTGTCCGATGCAAGTAGGCCCATAGCCAGTCTGAGGGTCAGTTCAAACCAGGACTCAACAGACTTCGGCTTCCGCACGAATGAAGCTAGGATTAGATACATACAACTCGTACTCGGTTTCAGCAAACATGTAAGACGGCGTAGGTGCGGGCGCAACATGTCCCCGTTTGTGGCGCTTGTGCAATGCATGCGCAATTCAGATCGAAACCATTGTTAGAGGATTCGCCGGCCATTTTCTCACCTCTCAGACGTGGTGATATTTTCCTTTTTAGTGAATGTGAAAATTGACTACCGGCCGGTGTACAGGCAGTTTTCCGTGGAATTCAGACTCCTTTCATATTCGGGAAAGCTATGGTATTGCATTTCACAGTTTCCTATCCCATTGTATGGAAGAGGGTGAATGGTGGTGGGAGAAAATAAGCAAGACTAGAAATGGCCAAAGATGATCACATTGATGGAAGCCGAACGATCTGCTGTCCTGATGTCAGTAACCGCTGAGATCCGAAATACTCCAGACTTCCTCGTAAGCAAGAAATAGACCACGCATAATGATGACGACTGTGAAGGGGGGAGAGGAAAAGCCTGAGGGGGGAAAAGTAGACTAGTTGTTAGCCAGCGAGGAATGCCAGTATACTGGTCTAAGGAGAGCACGGAAGAAAGCATTCGGCAGTCAATATGCAGTCTGGAATCTGATTGAAAAGGCAACTCTCACTAGCGGTTCAATAGTAGGCTTGTTTCGGCAGCCATGCAAAACAGCTCTCAGACTGGGCTTGACGATACCTGATTCCAAATTCAACAATATCCATTTTCGGGGTGTGTGTGTGGCCAAACACTTCGGGAGAATCCACAAAAATCTCCACGCCAACTCTCTTATTGGCATCGATGAGGGGCTTAGCCCGAGGCTCGGGTTCGATTTCTTTAGATCTAATCGGGCCTTGTCTGAATATTGGCATGAAGAATATGCTAATCCGAGTGGCCTTCTCGTGAACCCAAAGCGAAAAATTTGCCCACCTTGCTCGGCCGTGGAGCTAACCCGAATCAGTACCATACTAGCGCCTCCCCCAGTTATCTAAAGAGGTCAATAAGAGGCTTGTTATGGACGACTTTTAATTATTTGCGATCGTTGGCCTTTGCCACTGGCCGGGCTTGGATGTGAACTTGAGAGTGGACCGTTTTTGAGAGCATCCGCTCGAAAGAGACAATGGTCCAGATTCACTCTGAGCACCAGTGGCAAGACAAGCCCCAAATCAATCAGACTTCGCCCACACATCTTGATCATGTCAAGCGCCCTCTTGGCAGCCATGAAATGTAGATTTCGGAATCAGCAGTAATTATGCATATGATGCATCGAACGAGAGTTATTATCCTGCACATCCACATCTACATCAAACTCATCAGAGTCCTCCATCTCAGGCATTAATTTTTTCTCCCTTCATTTCGGTGAGGTCAAATCCGCCCAAATTATTACCACCAAGTGGAAATCTGGCGAGAGGAGAAAGAAAACTAGATCGTCTGTTTACATTATTTGTCTGGCCAGTGGCCGAGAGTATTTGTGTGGGCCTTTTTTCAGGTTCACGCGCGTCTAGTTGAACCATATTGGGACAAGTCCAAAGGAGCAGGCAAACATCGGAAGAAAAAATAATCCAGCTCAACATATACTCTGTCCAGTCGTAAAGTTTTTCAAACAAACACATCTGTCAGAGTTTCCTCTCGACCAAGAAGCCTGCGCTCCACTGTCGATAGCAGCCCTCGGCCTGGATTGAGCTTGCATGGGACAGGCTTGCATGTCGGCTGACGTTTATCATGGCCATTTCCAATAGGCTGTGATGGGAGGAGAGTGATATGATTTATTTGAGGGGGACGAGCAGAGCAAGTTGAGTTGGCGCTCAACTTTGGGATGTCTCTTCCACGACCCATTGTTGTCCGGGCCGAACTCTACGGCCCTCAAACCGCAATGCTTCCTATGGGGATGGACAAACTGCTGGCCGAGATTGCTGGAGGCACCAAAGCAAAGCAGTTTGATGGGTATAAAGATTTTCAGGTTCACGCTGGCAGCAGCAGAGGAGAGAGACTTTAATGGATTCTCGCGTAGTCGAGCGAGGAAAGGCATCAATCTTGTTCGTGTAGTGACCACAGAAAAACGACAGATATCGGCTGGCCATGTTTGTCGAGCTAAGTGTCAAACAATGCACAGGCAGAGTTCTCTGTTGATGAGGAGGAAGAGAGAGAGAGAGAGATAGAAGATTCTCACACACACACAGTTGATCTTGAATACAAACACAGACACAAACTGGCCAGAGAGAGAGAGAGGTCATGAAACTGGAGAAAGATGGACTAATGAAATGAGATCCAGTCTCATTTGGGGTCCATTCTTCACTGTGTACATTCCAGTGGGCAGACTGAGCCAGTTGGAAGCGTTTTTCGTCCACTTTGTGTCCACTTGTTGTCCACTGGTCAGCGATTAGACTACACGCTTCACTGCCGGAAGGACATTAGGGGCAGCGTTTCGGGTGGCTCGAGCTGAGGGTTGAGGGCGTGCGAACATGGTGCGGTTTTGGCCTGAAGAGGCGACACACAATTGATAACCAGACAGTCCAAGTGCACCCATTTGGCTTCATGGGCCTGTTTGCACAACCCTTGCAAGAGTCTTTCCGAGTCTTTGCCAGTCTCCAAGAGACAAGGTGAGAGAGAGAGAAAAGGAAGCTGCGAGTGGTCATGTGTGCTTTCCCATTGGAAGGCGAACGAGCGTTTAATTCTCGCTTTTTGTCTACCGTTTCTGGACAGTAGCCGAAATTGCCACTTTTAATGCAGAGTTTTAACGCGCTCGAGCTTGCACAGTTTCTGGCCTGAAATGCGGGCTTGCTGCGGTTCAGGTGCCTGAGCAAACCTGAGGAAGAAGATTGGCCTGCTAGGCCGGAATTCAATTATCATCAGCGCCTAGAGAGCGACAATTAGGTTTATTTGGCTTAGGGCAAGAGGCTGGTGCTAACAATGATACTCTCTTGATTGATCACTTAGTGTGCTTGAGTTAAACGAGCGCAGCTTGTTGATCATCGAGACATGTTTCGAATGCAAGGCGAAGATTTGCACAGTTGAACTCTTTTGGAGAACAAATTGCACACATTTGCTGCCCACTGTTTGGCCCTGTGCCAAGCGAGTCTTCTCGTCGAGCTGGGCAGCTAAGGAGAAGTGAGGAGCTAAGGAGAAGTGAGGAAAGGGGAGGGAGAGAGTAGGAAGGAAGAGAGCACTGCCTCGTGGAAACTACGAGCAATCCATTGCTTGCTTGTACTATGATGCATGCTTGTGAGAGCATGTGAAAGGGATTTCTCTCTTTCTATCTCTCTCTTTCTCACCCATCCAGCAAATTCCGATTGAACGAAAACTGCAAAGCTCTGCCTCTCCACACAGATGGACGCTTTGGGGGGTGTTTGGGGCGAGCGTGAAGGAAAAATCGTGCAACTCTAATCATTAATCACTTGCCTTTGGCGAGAGATACTTCGCCGGAGGTGGTCACCAGCGACAAAGTGTGTCTGTGTCTGTGTGTGCTTGCTCTTGGTGCAAAGATGCACAAGCTTGCCAGCAGAAATGCAGCAAAAATGTAGCAAAAATCGCTCAATGGGAGCCATTTTTGCTGCCTGCGACCAGCGAGCTTATGCAAACGGCCAGTGAATGGACTTTGGAGCTGGACAATGAAGACTACCACACTTGAACAACTGCGGCCAAAGCAAAGATGCGGCCGGCCACTTGGCGCTTTGGGCAGCCCCTTTTTTCAGTGTCTCTGCATTGCAGACAGTCTCTGCATTGAAGACACTCTCTGCACACAACCAATGGTGCACCGGCCGCTTCCTAGACAAGAGTGCCTGTCTCTGTCTCTCTCGGAAGGAACCCTTGAGCTTAGTGGTGGTGGTTGCGGGCCGTGTAAGAAGAGCGCCGTGTGGACCGTCGTGTTTGCCAGCAGCTCAAGGCGAAATGGCGCCCTTCCAAGTGGCTTCCAAGTGGCCTGCGAGCCGCCAGAGACTGTCTCTGGTTGGCCAGAAAGCAACGCGCGCAAACAATTGTGTGTCGGCGCTCATACAAATCATCAATCTTGGACAGATCGATGCTTGGCAATGCAAATTCTCTCACGCCATTGATGATCTTATTGTTCGCTGTCTGTCCAAATCCAAATGACACTCAACACAGTTGTCGGACAGTTGTGGCTGGCCGCAAACTCGCCCCAATGACCAACTGACACAAGCAGGCCGCTTTCATCACTTTTTATCACTTTTTACCAGTTTTTTCACTCTCTTGCACGAGCTGCCAAAGACTGGCCCAAGTTTGCAGATTACTACTATGCTACTATGTTGCTCTTTTGCACTGCATTCTGCTGTCTGGCGGGCCTTTAATTTGATTGTTGTTCCAGCTTAGCTGGACATTGAAAACATTGAAAACACATTGGAACACGAGCTCTCTGGTGTTGCTCGTGGGGAGCAAATGGATTTCTTTCCGTTTTCACAATTTATCCCAAGCTGTGGGATTCAATCGGACGCTGATTGGCAATCATCCAAGCGCGCTGGATGAAGTTCATCTGTCACGACTGGATGACACAAACGAGCAGATAAACTGGAGTTATTTGATGGGGCCACTGTTTGTCGGGCCAAAGAGGAGGAGCAGTAAGAAGTAAGAAGAGAGAGAGAGAGAAAAAGTAATCTGGATGGAAAAAGTGGCGCCTTCTTGGCCGATTCTCCATTTGCCCTAAGAGCTAGTCCCAGTTGGCCTGATTGCATGGGCTCCTCCAGGCGCCAAGTCGTCAATCAAAGGCACAGGCGAGCAGGTAATCACTCTTGGACATTGATTGGGCCAAGTTGGCGGTGCGGCTTGGCGAACAGATTGAATTTAGCCTAACAAGTCAAGGTGATTTTGTGTTTGGCGGAGGAGCAACGAGGAGAAGCAGATGTGGTGCACTTTCTCTGTTTGCCTAGACGCCACTAGGAAGTTGCTCATCAGGAAAGGGAATCATTTTTTTTTCTCCCTTTTGCTCTAGTGTTACTCTCTCGCTTGGCAGCCTGGCCAGCAGAGAGGAGCAGCAGTGGCTCGTTGGAGCAGTGCGCGCGTGCATCTTAATTTGGCCGGCTCGTTAGTGGACGCGCAGAGTGGCCGCATCGTGCGCTCACTGGACGCTCAACAGTGCATAGTGCATAGTGAATGGTGAATGGTGAATGGTGGGCAGTGCTAAGGCATCCAGTGGGCTCATTCATCACTCATCCAGTTGTTAGATACTAGCCCCGGTGGCTGGCCGTGTGTGTGTTGCTCGGCGCAGAAGCGCGCAAAGCTCGCCAGTCCAAACAGAGAGCTAACCTAAAACTTAAAACTCAAAATTCGTACGCAAATTCCACCCAATTCCGTAACAAGTAGAAGTCTCCAGGAAGAGAAGAGGAAAAGACAAGAAACAATTGGCTCACAAGAAGGACAGTGGCCGCCAGTTTTCCACAGAAGCTGGAGACCAAACAAGCTTCGACAAGCTAGCGCCGCTCGCAAACAGGCGCCCCACAGGCAAGACAGTGTGCGAGAGATGGCGGCCCGCGGACTCAGCTCCAAGTTGGGCGAGATTGTGGCGCTGCATTCTGAGGAAATTGGCGCAAATTTGGCTGGAAATGGAGCCGAAAAACGCCAAGAGCTGAGCTCGGGCGAAGACAGCAAGCCATTGTTGAGCGTGTCAAGCGAGTCGGCCAGAGCGAGCGCGTCAAGGAGCTTGTCGAAAGGAGCAGCAAGCAGAGGCAAAGCAGCGAGCCGACAAAATGGCAGCAGAATGAGGTGGAGACAGTCGTCGGGAGTGCAGCCCGCAAGGTTGAAGCCAAATGCGGAAAGGCTGCGCGAAAGTGGAGCCGCGAGAAGGTGGCCATTGGGGCTGCTTTTCCTGCTTGTCGCCTGCTTTCTGGCCTTGGCGTGTGGCCAATTCAGACAGGCCCAAGCTCAACAGGCCCAAGGCCACAAACAGCAGCAGCCAGCTAGTCCCCCGTCCATGATGACGAGCAGCACCGTGTCGAGCAGCGACGAGATCAAGTGGTCCTTCGGCGGTTGGGCGCCGCTCAACGGGAAGCCGGGCCCGCACGGAGCCCACAACGCCACCAGACAGCAGGCCCCGGGCGGAAGGAACGGCGCCACGTCGCCCCTTCCGGTGCTGAGGGGCGCCAATGTGACTGAGGCGAGCTGGACGCAGCGGCGTGGACAGGCAGCAGGTGGCCAGGAGACACTGAGCGAGTCGGCGAGCATTGCGCGCGGCGACAAACTGCAGTACGCGGTGGCAGCGAACGCGCCCAGCAGACTCGCACAGCAGCAGCAGCAGCAGCACGCGTCGTCCGCGCGGCCAACCCTGAGCATGACTGCGCCGTACCAGCAGGCGCACGAGTTGCGCTCGGCCGCCTCGCAGCAGCGCCCCACGCACCACACACACGCGGCCGGCCAGTTCTCGGCGCAACTGGTGGGCCAGTACTCGCCGGTGGCGCCGCCGCCCATCGTGCGCGAACACCTGCTGGCGCCCCCGCCCCGCCCGCACCCCATGGGCCAGGGGCCGCAGGAGGGTGCCCGCCACCCGGGGCGCCCGCACGGGCCCAAGATGGAGGAGCTGGCCCGGATGCGGCACATGGAGCAGCGCCACCGCGAGCACATGGCCCGCCACCAGCACATGATGCAGCAGCACATGCAGCAAGCGATGCACCACCAGCACCACCACCAGCAGCAGCAGCAGCAGCAGCAACAGGCCAGCGCTCAGCACCGGCAGCCGAGGGTTAGGATGCACCAAATGGTGCACGGCGGTGCGCACCAAATGGTGCATGGCCCGCCGGTCGCAGTGCAGCTGCCGCGCGTGCCCCCATCGTCGCTGCCCCACGTGGGCGCCTTCAAGGTGCTCGACGACGGGCAGCCGATCATGTTCAGCGCCCCTCTGGGCCCGCCAGAGCAGCACCAGTTGCAGGCCAACCAGCAGCGCGCCAGAAACGCGACACACGCAATGAACCTAAGCGCGCCTAAGCAGCAGCTCGCCGGCCCAGTGCAGCCGCCCATGTCGAGCGCCATGCACGCCATCGAGAAGGACAACCTGAACTACAACGAGGCCATGCGCCAGGTGGCCAAGTCGCTGGCCGAGGAGGGCGTGCAGCCGGCGGCGCGCGCCCAGCCCAGCAACAACATCCAGGAGGTGAAGCAGAAGCAGCTGGGCGCCGCCGAGCAGCAGCAGCAGCAGCAGCAGAGGCCCGCGCCCCCAGCTCAGCCGGTCGAAGCTAAGGCGGCCGGCCAGTATCTGACCATTCCGGTGGCGGTGGAGACCGAGGGCGACAAGGTGCTCACGGCTGACGAGATCAACGAGATCGAGAAGCACGTGATCAACGTGCTGCCCAACCTGAAGACGGCCGACAAGCTGGCCGAGCTGGCCGACGCTCAGCTGGCGGCCGGCTCCAAGGCGAGCCAGCAGGGCCACCAAGGCCCCCAGCAGGCGGCCCACGCTCAGGCTGCACCGAGCGGCGCCGTCCAAGAGCTGCACAAGGCGCACTACGAGGAGCACAGGTCGACGATGGCGGCGCTGCAGGCCGACTTGGGCCAGCAGCACGCGCAGCAGCAGCACGAGGCGCACCACGCGCACCAGCAGGTGCAGCAGCATCAGGTGCAGGCGCACCACGCGCAGGACAACCCGCAGCAGCAGCAGCAGCACGCACAGCACGCGCAGCAGGCCCAGTACGCCGCAGGCAGTCCCCCGCCCGCGCACCAAAGTTCGCAGCCGAGCAGTGCTGCACCTCAGCTGCAGCACCAGCAGCAGGCCAGCACCGCCTCTGCGCACCACCAGGAGGCCCCGCAGCATCACAACCAGAACCAGAACCAGAACCAGAACTCGCTCGACGAGCACCAGCAGTACTTCATCGCCACCGGGCCCATGCAGGAGCTGGGCACCATGGACGCGGACCAGCTGGGCGACTACAACGTGATCAACAACGAGCTGCTCTCCAACTTCCACTACGAGCCCACGCGGGCCAACCACCAGCAGCAGCACCAGCAGCAGCAGACCGCCTCCACCCCGCCCATGCCCTACACAGCCACCGACGGGCACACGAGCTCGCCCCACAGACAGACCGCCAGCACGCACCAGCAGCAGCAGCACCCCCAGACTGCCACAGTCACCCGCTACTTCCACCAAGGCCAGCAAGGCCAGCAGCAGCAGCAGCAGCAGTCGAGCGGGCCCATGCAGGCCTACCAGCAGGAGAGAGCCAGGGGGGGCCAGCAGCAGTTGTTCGGCCGCCTGAGGGTGCCCACAACGCCCGCCCACTACGGCCCCTCTTCCGGCTCCACGCGCACCATTTTGGGCGGCCGCAAGGTGTCCGAGGTGATGCGGCCGCTGATCCAGACCACGCCGGTGCCCATGACCTCGCCCATGCACGTCTCGAGCGTGGAGCCCGAGAAGGTGGACGCCATCCAGCTGATTGCGGGCCAGGCGAACGACCGTCAGCCCATGGTGGTGGAGGCGCACCAGCTGGTGAGCCACACGCCCGACGGCGGCATCGACTACTCCACGGGAATGGGCCCAGCTCCCGCGCAGGCCCCCGCGCACAGCAACCACTCGGCCGGCCAGCAGCAGCACTACGGACAGACTTCCGGCGCGGCCCACGAGCAGCAGGGCGCCATCATCGAGTACGTGACGCTGGGGGTGCCCGAGCAGCAGTCCCGGACGGGCCCCCAGCGAGACTTCCCCCCGCAGGCCTACGAGATGCAGCCGGCCACGCCCGAGGCTCAGCCCGTCTACGTGGCCCAAGCTGAGCACCAGCTGGAGGAGCAGCAAATGAACCACCATATGAGCCAGCAGCAGCAAGCTCATCAACAAGCTCATCAACAAGCTCAGAACCAGCAGCAGTCACAGTCGCAGGCGCCCCTCATTTACGCGTACACGATGAGCGCGCAGGCAGAGCAGGCGGCCCACGAGAGCCCGAGCAGTGCGGCGATGCAGGCGAACTCTGCCGGCGCGAGTGGGAACCCGAACGCAGAGCAGCCCAAACAGACCACTGTGCTCGTGGTGCACTCGCAGCAGGACGAGCAGCAGCAGCAGCAGCAACAGTTGCACCAACAGCAACACTTGCAGCAACCGTTGCACCAGCAGCAGCCGGCCGCCATCGCAGTGTGGTCGCCATCTGTGGCCAGCGAGCACCAGCAGCAGCAGCTCGAGCTCATGGGCAACGAGGCGCCCCCAATGGCCGACCACATGCCCTCCACGGCGGGCTACAACTTTTTCGGCCAGGCCATGGAGCAGCAACAAGAGTCGCCCGCTTCTTACGAGCAAAAACAACAACAACATCAGGCCCACCAGGAACAGGCCCACCACTCGCAGTGGAGGACCAAGGCGGGCGGCAGGCAGCCAAATCCAGGTAAGTTTGATGTGCATTTCTCCACCGATTGTGTGCTGGCAAGTTGGTTTGCTGGCGACTGTGTCAGCCAATCGGCCAGCCGAGCAAACCCGCTCGACACGCAGCAACGCGAGACCATCGAGAGCGAGCATCCTAAGGGCTCGTCTTTGCAGCTTCTTAGTTGCAGCTCCAAAGACGCTCAGACTGAAGCCCAAGAGCTCGGCCAAACGTGCGCTCATCTGAATCTCGTTTTGTCTTTCTCTTTAGATTTAATTGGCGAATTGGGCGAGAATCAATTGGGATGGCCACTCGTTAGGAGTAACAAGCGCGAAAGAGGAGCGAGTGTGGCATCAGTGTTTGCAGACTGCTGGCTGATTTGTTGTAGATTAACTGCACACAAGCAGTTAGTCTACACACAAAGTGGAACGAAATGGTGCCATCCTTAGCCTTCTTCTCAAGCTCAGTCTCAGTCTCAAGCTCGTTTCGTGCCTTTCCAAAAGTGTTAAATTTTCTCCATCTTCTTCTACCTTCAAGCGTTCCTTAGCCCTCCCTTAGCCCAAGCTCAGCTCTACCTTAGCGGCCGCCCACCTACCTTCAAGCGACGCTTCAGGAGAATAATTTCCACCAAATGTTGTTCCGTCATTTGGGCGTGTGTGCAATAACAGCAGCGCGCGATAACAACAACAACAATTGTTGCCTCCAACAAGCGAGAGAGCAAGAGAGAGAAATTACTTTTGCACGCAGCCCACTTTCTCGGGCTAATCCAGCGCGTTGGATTAGCCCAAAGTAGCCGCGCAGGAAGCCAGCCAGGAGCCTCGCTTCCTACTTGTCCCTCTCTCTCTTTTTCTCCCTCGAGACTCTCCCTAAGCCGCCAAGCTGCTCTGCTCTGTGCCGGACAACAATTATCCGGCACAAACTTGACCGTCGGCAGTGCAGTGCAGCTTGCAGCTTGCGGCCAGTGATCGATGGGAAGTGCCTTTGACAATTAATATCACACACTGAGATGCGGGACTTTGATTGTTGTCCACTGCTCTCCAGAGAGAGAGAGAGAGACAGTCTAGAGCCTCACCTCGCTGGCCGTCTGGCGGCCGCCCAGTGGCTGCAAGTGGCAAGAGGCAAGAGGCAAGAGGCAAGAGGCAAGAGGCAAGAGGCAAGAGGCAAAAGCCAGACACAAGCCGATTCTCTGCCTATTTGGCCGCCTACTTTCTCCAGCCCGAGACAGTCGCTCGCCGGCCGCACAATGAGCGCCAGCTCGTGATGAGACGAGCCCGCTTTTTCATATGTTAAAAGCGGCCTTTTAACTGGCTGAGGAGTAATTCAATTTGGACGAGCCGGAGACTGTCTCTCTCTCTCTTGCCGCCGCCTCTCCTCTGTCCACTGGGGCCAGCTCGGCAAACTTCCGGCCGCTCTTGACAATCACAGACACACACGAAGCTCATTCACTGCCGACACACGAGAGCAGCACTGGAGCTGGAAACTGCAGCAACAAAACTGCACTCGAAACTGCAACAGGTGCAACTGACAATTAGTTGACCATCAAAAGGCGTGTGTTTGGGCAGTTGTGTGTCGCCACAAAGCTCCCCAAATGCTCGCCAAATGCTCGCCAAATGCCTCCAATTCTACAGCTGATCTCTATTAGCGGCAGACAATTGCACTTGGCCACATTTGGGCTCCACTGGCGCCGCTCTTTGCCTCTGGTCGAGCTCACTGCGCGCTCGTACAACTGTCCTAGTCTCCAGCCGTCGATCAGCCCAAACAGACAGCGCGTTTCTTTGGCGCTCCTTTGAGCTGGGGGCACGAAAATCGTGAGTTACTCGCTGGCACTTTCAATCTAACGCCGGCCCTAATATCATATCATTATTGACGCTGCTGTCGTGCAACGAGCCGCAATGAGCCGCAATGAGCTGCAATGAGCTGCAATGGACTGCAATGGATGGACAGTCAGTCGCCGGGGAAGAAGAGCCAGAAGGACTGATTAATGTTGCGCTCTTGGTGGGCACTAAGCTGCCGTCGAGCTCGCAGGAGATCATTGCATTTCATTCGAGAGCTCCATTACTCGACGCAAGCTGCTCGCCTGCTTTTCTAGCCAAAACGTTGCAAAATGTCGGAAATTGTTGGAAAATGTTTGCCAAAAACCCGAAAACATTTTGCTCTCTGTCTCGAGCGGCCACAGACAACATCGAGTGCCTCGAAACAGCTGATTTCCAAGCTGGCCGAGCTGGCCTTAGAGTGAGCTTGAACACTATGCTTGAATCAATCATCGTGGGCAGTGTATATTTTTTGGTGCATTATGAGCAGGCACTGTGAAACACAGTTTCAGTGAGCGAGTCTGAGAGCTTCTCGCTCGCTGGGGAGCTAAGCAGCCTTGGACTTTGGAAGAAAGTCGTGAGCTTGTATCTATTCAGAAAGAAAGAGTCTTTCTCCCTTTCTTTAGAGAGACTCTCTCTCTCTCAAAGCAAAGCTCGCCCTTTTCCACCCAAAACCCTTGCTTTCCTGAATTTTGGGCTGCCAAGACACTCTGTTTTGCGCGTCTTGGCGGCGCAAAACTCCATCATCGTGCGAGGACACTTCCAGCTCACAGACACTCGCAGCTCAGCGCCACTCGCTTGTGATCACTGTCTTTGGAGGAGAAACAAAACACACAAACACTCGCCATTTCCACCCTTTTGGCATCCAAATGGCATCCAAATAGTGCTCCAAATGGTGCACCTCTCCTGCAGCGAGCTGGGCGCACACTAAGACTGCAACTCTGGCCAGTTTCTCGAGTTTCGCTTTCTCAATCTTCCTCGCCAAGCTCGATTGATTGATTTCCAATAATACGCTGCGATTGTCTTTGGCCTGCGATTGTGTCCGCGAGTGCAGCCTCCTAATCGTAATCGTAATGCAGCTTCCTGGAATGCAAACAGAGTGTATCGCGCGCCAACATTGTCCAGCTGGCCAGAGACAATGGTCAATAAATCACCTTAGGGCGAGCGGTGATTTTGCATGAACGACAGCGGAAGAAGCGCCAACGAGCCGCCGGGAGACTGTCTTGCCAGGCGGGCCACTGCGCCTGCTCTGAGCTTAGGTCAGGCGAGCAGAGGCGAGACCTGGCCGAGTGAGAGGCGCTCGTTTTCCTTCGTCTCCAGCGGAAGTCCATTGTCTCTAAAGTTTGCCGTCAACTGTCGTTGAACATTAGTGCCGAAACTGTGAGATTATTTGCCGGCTGATTTCTTTTTCGCCAAATAAAAGAAATAAAGTAAAATCAGAATCTTAAAACAGACACTCTTGGGCGCCGCTCTCGAGGGTCCGCAACTCGATCTTTCTTGGGCAGCCCTAAGATGTCGACCCGCAAAGGTCGCGAAGATGTCGATCTTCTCTTGCGGATCACGAGCTCTAGTTTGCACGGGTCAAGAAGGAGCGAAAAAACGGCGGCTCCAAAGTGACCACTTGGAGAAAGTCTCAAAGTGGCGCCAAGAAGAAGGAGTTTCATGGCCACTTTATTTTATCAGCGCGCGAAGAAATGAGATAAAACTTCCACGGCTTAGGTCTAATGGTGATGGAAAGCAAACTGTTTGGCTTGAGGGCAAACTGTTGTCTCGTGTTTTCGAGCCAAACATGATTAGATAACGCGAGCAGAAGGCCCAAGTGGAGCACGTCTCTCTCTGTCTCTCTCTCTCTGTCTCTTAGTGGCAGAGAACAATGGCAGTCTGTGTGTGTGTGTGCAATTGGCGACCATAAGCTCCCTTTCATCAGTTTTTCAGCCTTTCACCAAATCTCGAGCTGGCTTTTGAGACGGTCAGCAAGCCAGCGAGCGACTTGCGGCTCAGTGTTGTCAGATTTTTTTCGCTTTGGTCTGAGCGTTTTCACGTCCGCCTGAATCACATTGAATTCCTATTAATTATCCATTTTGCTCTGGCCACACAAAAAGAGGCCCCAACACAATCGCTCCTTGTTATCTCCCTTCGATCTCCATTGACCTTCACTGTTAGTCTCAGTCTCAGTTTCACTGGCAGTCTCAATCTCTTTCTCGTTTGCGCCCACCACTCACGACAAATCCTCCCCTTTCGCAATCGGCCGACCCACAACAACAACAACAACAGACGCCCAATATGACGGCCAAATCGCCAAGAGCGCCGCCCAAGAGTCCAATCAGGGCCAGTCGGCCGAGGAGCAGCAACAACAAGAGCAACTGGACCAGCAGCAGCAGCACTCAGGCGCCTCCTTCGGCCAGTCGGAAGGATCGCGTGTGGGCCCAGAGCAGCAGCAGTACGAGATGCACGAGAAGGGCGCCCAGAGCTCGGCGGGCGAGGGCCGAACAACTAGCCCCGATGGTTATCTGAGCACGAGCGCATTTGTCGGCGGCGCCCAAGTGCACGAGGAGCAGCAGGAGAGACACACTCAGGGGGCGCCATCTGGCCACAACAATCAGCACTCCCAGTTCAGCTCCTACGCCAAGCTGGACCCCACTCGTCAGCAACTGCATCTGGCCCACCAGCAGGCCCAGTACGCCAACGAGATGCAACAACAGCAGCAGCAGCAGCAGCAGTTGCAGCAGCAGTTACAGTTACAGCAGCAGCAGCAGCGGGAAAACGCCAACCGGATGGAACAGGTGACGGGCGCGAGCACGGCCGCCAACGGAAACCTAATCAGCGGGGGCAACTCAAACGCCTACCAGCAACAGACCACCACTCCTCTAACCCTGACGACTCTGGCGCTCGACTCGCAGCGCCAAGAACAAGAGCACCAACAACAACAACAAGAGCAGCAGCAACAACAACAACAACAAGAGCAGCAGCAACAGCAGGAGGCTGCAAACCAACAGGAACAGGAACAGCAGCAGCGGCAGCAGCAGGTTGACGATGCGGCAAATGCAAATAACGCCTACCAGCAGCAACAGGCCATGTCAAACGCCAACGGGCCCATGCAAATGGCCATCCTGGACCAGCAGTCGCTCATTTCCGATTCAGACCAATTGGCCAACATGCAGCTCTCGTCCGAGGGAGCCAATTCGGCCGCAGGTGTGGCGCAAATGCTGGCCCACTCGGCCGCTGCTGGCCAGGCCGAGCTTGACGAGACGGCCCAAAAGCAACATGGAACGGGAAGCGCAAATGCAAACGCAAACCAGCAACAACCCTCGGCCTTGTACCAAGTGTACCAGGCCTACTACGCGCCCAAGGACCACAAACCTCTGCCTGGCTACGTGAGACTGTCTCTGGAGGAATTCAACGACCTCTTCAAGGATGCGGAAATTCAATTTGTCGACAAAAATTTGAATGTCTTGCAAAACTTGATCCAAGCTGGCCAACAACAGTCGTCGCGCTCTAACAACAATGAACAGTCGTCGGCCAATTACCAGCAGGAAGGCCACAACATTGCAGACGGCCAACAACAGCTCGTCGACCACATGAAAGCTTCGGCCTCCGATTTGGACCAATCAATTGTGGTCGATCGCAGGTCCATTTCGGCCCAGCGCCGCTCCTCCTCCTTGTCAAACTCTGGCTCGCCTCGTCTGGCCGACTCCAAAGCCCAAGGCAAACCTCAAACGGGTGTCCTCAGCTCAAAAACTCTCAGGAACCTCGGCCAGGCTGCAGTGAAGAAGATAATCTCTATAAGAAACTCACGACACTTGACTGGAAAGCAAAAAGCCTCCGAGTCACACAAATTGGCGCCCGCCGCCAACAAACAGGCCAAACAGGAGGTCTCGTCTCTGTCTCCGGCCGAGAGGAAGCCGTCCAAGTTGGCCGCCAGGCAGACGAGTGTGGATAAACAACTTGCCAAGAGCACCCAAGCTCAGGAGAAACTGTCCTCAACTGGCCACAAAGCCAACCACGGCGAGCAGTCCGCAAACCGCAAGGCCTCACCTGAGGCGCAAAACAAGGGCCAGCAAAGCACGAGCAAGCCTAAGGAGCAGCCCACAACAAGGACCACAGCGCAGCACTGAGTGAAATCTGTATTGTTTTTGCTCATCACTCAACTCCAGCTGATCCCCATCATCAATCCAGTCAATCAATAATCGGCCCTCCAAGATCCGATTCTGATATAATCTGTTGCTCCCTCATCGCTTGGGATCAATTGTTATAGTGTAAAGTTATATTTTTATTGTAAATTGACTCCTCTGTCTGAGTCGAATGTTATTGTTCCATTCGTTGTTTGTTATCAAAGGAATTAAACGCACTTCAAAGATCTAAATTAAAACAACCTTATATCGTCTCAGAGATACATTGGCGGTTAATGATGCAAATTGTTACATAGACTGGCACTTAGATTAGGCTTCTTGAGCTTGTAATTCTTGAGCTTTCGACTCCTTGAGCTTTGTCAGGCCCAACTGGCCACTGTCACCACACGCTCACGATGCTTAGGTCAATCTATTTCGTCGGATGGCAAATCGTAGTCCAGACACAATAGCTTGTAGTTGGACTTGTGATACGAGATCACATTTCGCATGCTCAATATGGCCGACTGGCTCATCTTGTCCGCCCTCAATTGTAGCGCCTGGGGTGCGTCTCCGAGCAGCACCGAAACAACATGGGCAGCGCTCTCCGAAATGGACTCCAGGTTGTATCCACCCTCTAGACAAGCGATCAGTTTTCCCCCAGCCAACGGCAAGAGATGGTGAATGAAATGTCCATAAGCTGCTGGGCTCACCTTGTACCTTCCCAATGGGTCGTTAACTGCGGCATCGAAACCGCTCGAAACGAGCACCAAGTCTGGATTGAACTCGTAGGCCGCAGGCATCACAATGCTCATGAAGGCCAGCAGATACTCTGGGTCGCCCATACGATCGTCGTTCCATGGAATGTTGATTATGTTCTTGCTTCCAGTGGCATAGTTGGACAGTTGCTCGAAAGGATACTCTCTGGCGTCGTTGAATCCGTGTAGACTTATGTAGAGGAAATGCTCGTCGTCTTGAACCATACGCTGGACACCATTTCCATGGTGAAAGTCATAATCAACTATCAGAATACGATTACACTCCTTTGAATACTTGGCAAGAGCATAACGGGCGGCAACCACAACATTGTTGAAAAAGCAAAATCCAGACGCTTGATCTTGGCAAGCGTGGTGTCCCGGTGGTCTAATTAGAGCGAAGGCGTTGCAACATTTGCGTTGCATCACCTGGTCCACAGCTTCGATTGCACAACCGGCTGCCAAGAGGGCACAATCGTAGGTCGAATTGTTGATGTAAATGCTGTCCATTGTGTTGGCCAAAGTGGAGAGATCTTTTCTGTTCATCGTTGGGGTTTTCTTGAGCATTTCTAGCAGAGATTTATCATGAGCCAGGAGAATTTCCTCTTCAGTTGCACGACGCGATGACGACGGTTCAGTCAGCTTATAACATCTATCAAACAAACCGTAACTCTTCAATCTCTCCTTGATGCTTCGGTAACGTTCTGGCCTCTCCGGATGGGACCGATCGGAGAGGCACGAGTGTTTCATCATGTCATCATCGAATAGAAGCAAAGTGCGCTCTTCTAGAGCTCTCTCGGGAATGCTCAAGTCGGTCTGCTCGATGAGTTGTTTGATCTCTTCGCTCAAAGCAGCTTGCTTGAGCTCGTCCTTAGGACAACACACTCCATCCAAGTCGTACTTCTCCGGTTTCTCGTTGGCAAAGGCGGCGGTTCCCTCGTAGATGGCAACAGGCGCGTGACGCGGCCGCTGGTCCACATCTCCACCGGGCCCGCCGATGGACTCGTCCTTACCCTTGAATCTTTGGAATCTGCCCTGAAGACTCAACGACTTCCATTGTGGCCGCACAGCCCAGGTGACATCTAGTATGGTCTGGATGACTGAATCATGCGGGTCCAGCTCAATGTAATTCGAGGTATTCTTTATAGGAGGACATGGGTAACCAAGCATGGCTCTGAGTGTCATTGCAGCGCTTTCGGCCAACGACGACAGATTGTATCCCCCCTCGAGCAGAGTGACCACTCTGCCATCTGCCAAAGACATCAGAGAGTGGCACAGGATATGATAGGTGACTGGCTTGACTCGCATGCAGCCCTCTGGACATCCAATGGCTGCATCGAAACCGGCGGAAATGATGACCAATTCGGGATCGAATTCGTAGGCAACTGGCATTATAACGTTGAACCACATAAGAAGGAAATCTCCATCATTGCATCCAGTTTCATTCAGTGGGAAGTTCAGATTGTATCCCTTGCCTGCGCCTGCTCCTGTAAAGTTGAAGTTGGACTCAATGAGCTCGGGCCAATATTTTCCCTTCTGATAGCGGTGAATTGACACGTACAGGACGTTGGGATTGTCGTAGAAGAACGATTGAGTACCCTGACCATGATGCACATCCCAGTCCAAGATCAAGACCCTCTTTAATCCCCTGTTTTGCACACAATGCTTCGCAACTATAGCTGCATTATTGAAGAAACAAAACCCGTTTGCTTCTTCTCGTTGAGCATGATGTCCGGGAGTTCTTATTACGGCAAACCCATTGCGAATTTCATCATCTAGAGTTGCGTTGGCCAATTTAATTGCACTACCCAGGGCCATTAAGGCACAATCATAGGTGTATTCGTTGAAATAAATTCCATCGTACTTTTCCGAGATCTTCTTCAGTTTCTCAATATCGGTCTCGCCCTTAGTAGACTTCACAATATCAAAATATGTCTTATCATGGCACAACAACACTTGCTCCTCTTTGGCTAGCTCAGGCTCAATAAGTTTACACTTTTTGTCGAGTTCGTAATGTTTAATACGATCTCTGACGTATTCATATCTCTCTGGACACTCGTCTGACTTCGTCCATAGGCACTTATGTTTGGCCATGAAGTCATCGTAGATTAGGCCAGTCTTAAGGTGGGATCGTGCCCATGGCTTTTCTCCCTTCGCCACCTGTCGCCGTATGACTCCAGTTATTTCATCTTTGATAGTTTTTCCAATGTCGAGTCTCTTAACAGACTGGATTATTTCTTCAATCTTTTCCATCACTGGCTTGGAGTGGCAGTCAGTCTAAATAATGTCTGGCTCTAAATCCGTGTTGTCAATTAGTGTACGCTATTGAGCGGTTATTCTTGTTTTGCAACAATCATTAATTTTGTATGTCTCCATTAAGTGTATTGTAGTTTTTGTAGATCTGTCGCATAACTGTATTGTTAGCTGGACGACGCTCCCTATCTACTGGGACGGATTTCTCCATGGAAGAGTCCGATAAGATTTCACAACAGAAACAATCTCTGCGGGACAATCCGAGAAAGTAGCAAGTAAATAACAGGATTTCAATTTGAGTTGATCAGATGATGGAAGTGAACGCTGGTTGTATTCTAAACTGATAACACTTCAGGCGATGACTTTCGCTGTCTGGCTATTGAATCGCCTCATGATGTGGTTGAGAAGAAAAACACATCGCGAACGGCAAGTGGGCGCAGGTTCATGTTCCGCAGTTCTGCACAAAATCTCTATAGTGTTTACTGCACTCTCGTTACAAGTGCTTATCCTTCCAACTTGTTCATATAAGAAGGCCGCTTAACGGCATGATATAATATATCATCCCTAGTAGTCGTATCA
>Ga0058701_10000245_pt1 | contig 44297 bp, 29 predicted proteins | sample AgamicOrMae_FD_97039 | JGI IMG/M metagenome (GOLD analysis project Ga0058701, IMG submission 97039) | Agave microbial communities from Guanajuato, Mexico - Or.Ma.e | ecosystem: Host-associated > Plants > Phyllosphere > Phylloplane/Leaf | place: Guanajuato, Mexico | collected 2012-06-04
GAGAGAGAGAGAGAGAGAGAGAAGGAAGAGTGTAGCGTCAAATTGCTCAGTAAATTAAAATCGTTCCATCTCTCACGCAACCATCGCACATTGAACAAGATGGCAATAACTCTGGCGCTAGGTCGTAGTCATTTGTCTTCTTCCATGCAATACACAATGTGTGCCATCGTTCGGGCTGAGGAATTTCAGTATAATATTCCAGCCCTATGGTATGTTCTCGAACTTGCCTGGTGGTTCTATAGAGAATCATTTCCGGAAAAGTTGGCGCGACGACTTCCTAAGGAGAGGCTTTTGGTTTCCTTTCACTCGTCGAGTAGCATTTCGTTCAGTAGTTTCAAAAATGTCTTTCTCGAAATTCATCCTAATTTCCTCATTCATTTTGATATTCGTACTCACTTCGACCATCAGCACAGTCCAGCAAAGCACACCTGTTTCTGACCCCAGTCAGACGCAAAAAGTAAGCCTAGAGGGCGAAGAAAAAGGATTGGGAGGAAAGGATGGAGGCGGCGATATGTGGTCCATGGTCGCCTCCATGGGCGGAAATGTTGGTTCGGGACGAACGGAGTTCGTCGGTGAACAGTCTAACGATTATGGAGACGAGCGAAATATCGATGGTGAAGAGCCTCCCGAATATGAAGACAAATCAAATGAGCGCAAGTTTGATTGGAACATCGATTTGGACAAGTTTGGCCGCTACAAATTGGCCTGGCATCAAGACGAGTCAAAGAATGAGATAAAATTTTCGTTAAGTTTGAATACGAGTCACTTCAAGGTGGGCGCAGACATATTCGCTTTGGGTTTCTCGGAGCGAGGTGAGACGAAATCGAGTGATTTTTGTTTGTTCTGGTATGACCTAGTGCAGAAATTGCACCTACAAGATGTAAGGACTGACGAGGAAAATAAACTACACTTCGTGGAGGATAAAGGGCCAAAAGTTTGCAGATTAGTCAGAACGAACAAGAAAAGCTCTGGCGGGGAATTGGAGATAGTCTTCAAGAGAGCACTGAAAGTAGATTGCGTTCCAAATTTGACAGCTATCAGGAGGCATTTCTACACGATCGACAATGGAACCACCCATCTGGTTTGGTTCAAGCTTGATGGACCCACTCTTGGACTGGACGGTTTAAACTTGTCGGAATTGGAGCAGAAACAACAGTTATCCACCCACGATAATCACCAAGATCACTCCAATCGAGGCGCCAATGCTACCGTGCACCATGAGGCCAAAGCAGGAGACAAGCCTGCGATGGCCAGAGCCCAATTTGGTCTCAAACGGCTTCAGTTAATCGCTGTAAAAGCACCATCGACCAATTCGCCGCTCAGACGATCATCCGCGAGCCGACTCGATATAAGGATGAAGGATTTTCCAATCCCTTCCAGGGAGACGACTTATTGGTGCAAGCTGTTCAGATTGCCGAGTAAATTTGAGTCGCGACGCTATCATATAACGAGCTACGAGGCAGTTATCCAGGAGGGCAACGAGCATGTTGTTCATCACATGGAATTGTTCAACTGTGCCAATTTGACACCCAGTCAATCAGAGCAATTGGACAGATTATATGAGCAGTCCGGAGGATGGTCAGGCGAGTGTGGCTCGCCGCAGCGTCCAAGAGAGACTCAACCATGCAGGCGCGTCATATTGGCCTGGGCCATGGGAGCAAGACCTCTTGTGTATCCTGCCGAGGTTGGCCAATCGATTGGAGGCCCAAAGTATAGCCCATATGTGGTTCTAGAGGTGCACTACAACAACGTCGAGCAGCAGGCTGGCCTCCTGGACTCGTCTGGGCTGAGATTTCACTACAGTCCCAAGCTGCGCCCATTCGATGCGGGAGTGCTCGAGGTCGGCTTGGAGTACACCGACAAGAATTCCATCCCACCCGGAATGCTGGTTCCAATGGCTGGTTACTGCGTGGGCGAGTGCACCAGGGTTGCGATGAGCTCGATGGTGGAGGCTGATAGTGTGGAACAGTTTGCCAATAGCAACAACGCTCATGGTCATCCTCGTCATCAAAGAAATCTCCACCCCAAACAGGAGGGTATTCACATTTTTGCAGCCCAAATGCACACTCACCTCACTGGGGTGGCCTCGTGGACCGAGCACGTGCGAGCCGGCAAGCTCTTGGGAGAACTACAGCGAGACAACCACTACTCGCCCCATTTCCAGGAGATACGTCTCCTGCCGGAACCGGTGCATGTCTTGCCCGGCGACTCACTGATACACTACTGTCTGCACGATACGCACCACAGGGTCAACATAACTCTGGGTGGCTTCGCCACATCGGACGAAATGTGCGTCACATATCTCCACTATTATCCCAAAATTGACCTGGAAGTTTGCAAGAGCTCTGTGGATACCAGGGCCTTGGATGAGTACTTCAGTGAGCTGTCGAGGGAGGAGGGCCAGAAGACGACCGGCTTGATTGGCTCGAGAGGATCAGTTAGCGACAACTATCTCTCGATACAGTGGGCGCCCAAGAGATCTCGAGAGCTGCTCGAGTTCTATAGGCGAGCGCCACTCTCAATCCAGTGCAACAGATCCAACGGGGAGAGATGGCCAGGCGATTGGAACGGCTTCGAGCCGACCAAGGTTTTCTGGCTGCCCGACGGGAATTCCGATAGACATCATCCCGCGAAGGTTGATTTTTTGCCTGGCAGCGAGCAGGAACAATTCTCAAGGTTCGACTCAACGATTGCGGCCAATTATCGAGGATTAGAATCGCAGCAGAAATGTAGCTGAATTAAAGCAGTATCATCTGTGTCATTTCGTGCGGCTGATTGAACATTGACAACTTTTTCCCATGCAGCTCTTTCCACGATAAGTCGTCCACCAATTGGTGAGGCGAGCGAGATAAAAAGGGGGAAAAAGTCAAAATTTAGATCCACTTAGCACAATCAGAAGTGCGGTTTCCATGGAAATGGCTCAGGCGGCAACCCTTGTGGCTCGGCGCTTACTGTCCACTGGGCTTGACCACACTGTGGTGGTATGTGCCGCAGACTTGCCGAGAGGATTCTGCGCCGAGGCGAGAGTGGCCTTTGCTGTTGTGTGTCTGGGTGCATTTGGGGGAGGAGGACGAAACTTGACTCGGAATATATAGTCACGCACTAAATATCACGGACCATCAGTGTGGGCAAGAGAGGTGGGATTCAAAGAAGCGCGCCTTTTATCCCTTCCTATCGCTTAGTGTCCACTGTTCTGAGGAAAACGAGGCGAGCTCAAAACGTGCCCGCCTTTCAATTGGGTCACATACGACAACCATTGCGCCGGTGCACCCGCCTCACGGGCCCATATCTCTGCCCGCGTGTGCCTAATTAGTGCCTCTCTCGCTTGCCGCACTGGGTCGGCAAGCTCTTCCCATTGCTCCGGGGGTTTAATTGTTAGCTCTAGTGGTTGCAAAAAGACGGCCAGTTTCTCGGTGCATTCAGAGCTAACCTGCGGCGCACTAGAAGGTGGGGGGCGGCGCATAGCGACACGAGCCAGTGGGGCAAATGAGTTCGGGGCCAGTCGGGGGGGCTCGAGTCTAGGGTAGCGGAAGAGAGACCGGGTGATAAACAATTTTGCGCAGGTCAACTCGTTTGTGGAGGCACTTGAACTCTTGGCAAATCGGCTCATTTGGGCGGCGCAGTTTGCCAGCTGAGTAAAAAACTTTGTGTCAGAGTGGAAATTTTCCTGTGTCCTGTTTTGAATGGCGCTTGACAGTAGTTTGCTGCGACTTCTAGGTGATGATTTGCAATGTTTACATCAATCTGTCATTGACCGGAAAACGGGCCGTGTGGATGTGTTGAATTTCTATCCAGGTGCTCTGAGCTGAGTGACAACTCGAGCCAGAATGGAGAGTGAGACCAGAGAGAAGACCAGTGAGTCGCCGTTCGCTTTTATAGCGAATAAATTGCGCTCGATTCCTCTGGTCAGTGCTGGAATGAGCAGAGAAGAGTTGGAGAGACTTAGAGCTGAGCAAAGTGTGCCAGAGAAATCACCCGAAGGCAGCACAATCGCCGCCCATAGTGCCTCATTGGGATCCAGCAATCGTTACTCGAAGTCTACAGTGAAACCGGAAGTGGCGGAAATGGCACTCCTGAAGCGCCATCAATCGTTTATAGAGAAGCGCGACACTCCGCCCCTGCAAGAGAAACTGGGCGACCGGATACAGAACCAGTCTGAGATTTTGTTTAGACCCAATGGAATCACGGCCTCCACGGCGAACGTGATGCGAGAGCAGAGCTCGCCGCGCATCATGCCCACTAGCACTCGCCGACCGGCACAAACAACAACAAAACCACCCACCAGACGAACAACCACACCGAAAGTAGTAAGAATAACAACAACAACAACGAGAAGGAGACTAGTCACAAGCAGCACCACGAGAAGGCCGCGACAAAACAACTTGAGACAAGCAAAACAAACCATTCCGGCTCAAGGCATAATCATCACAAGCAGTCCAGCTCCCATCACGACAACAACCACAACTGATGTCCCAGCTCTTAGGAGAAATCAGGCACAACAGGAGGCCCTCGATCAGGCCGCCATCCAGACGAGCAGCACTTCTGCGGCAACACCCACATTCAAGACCATCGAACCTATAACCAGCTACCAGGCGAGCACGCTGAAGGTTCTGGCAACCAGTCAGGATGACACCAGAGGCCGAACAAATCAAGCAACGGTCAGTAGGCCCAACATGTCGAGCAGTGGGGGAATATCGATGGGTCAGCAGCAGACGATCGGTGGCAAAGTCCAACAACAGCAAACAACTAGCTCAATCCAGCTTAATCGAGCCACACAGTCTCAGTTGGCCTCCTTGTCGACCGTGCCAGTTAACCAGAGGCGCCATCAACAACCAGTGCTCAACCTGAACACCGGCTCATCAGGGTCCACGGCTCGCTCAAGTGGGGTCAGATATGCACTCAAGAACCAGTATGACAATGATCCACTGAGAGGCGCTGGCGAGAAGTGGGCCCTGTTCAAACGACCTGATGGGAGATTTTCGCTTTTCGAATCCCTGGTTCTGGCATCCAACGTGCTGATTGTTGCAACAGTTGTTATTGTTATACTTTTCAATCTGATCAGATCTATGAAGAAGAAACGAAGCCAATTGATGGCGCGTAGCCAGCAAGCGTCTCCGGCCACCCTGGAGACTGGCTCACAGAGACGAAACAGCCGAGCGAGCACTCTGAGGACTGAGACCCCGGCCGATGGCAACAAGACGAAGGCTCTGGGCTTGAACGACGCCCAAAGTCATAGCCGCATATCGATGATTAGCAGCGGCTTGCCCAGTCAGACAAGTGAACCAGCGACTGGAGCAGGCCAAATCAACTCAATTGTGACGGGAAAAACTGAAACAGGCAACAGTACGAGCGCACCATTGGATATGGTCAATCGAGGACAACAAGCGAACACAAATCCCAAGCAAAAATCCGATACAGTGCAGCAGAATGTGATCTCAAGTGAGCTAAGAAATGCAAGTAATCAAGTTGTGAGCAAAGCAATGGCTATTGTGCAGCCAAGCGCCGAGAGCCAGCTCAACAATAGTCGATCAGAGTTGAGAAAAGACCTAGAAGACTTGAAGGCTGATCTGAAGCAGGATTTGCTCGCTGGTTCGGCTGGGCCAGTTGCATCAGTCGCAAATCATATACAGAAGCCTATCAATCGTTCTTTGAGCGATTTATCTGGCGGTTCAGCCGCTGCATTGTCCGCTAAAGAGGAACTAAAGAAACTAGCAAGCGACGATCTTTGCAGCAAACCATCGGACCAAACTCGCATTGACGCCTTGGAGGAGCTGTTTATCAATGGAAGCAGCAACAAGCTATCCAAACAACGAGAGTCAAACCCGATAAATGAGCCCGATGGCAAAGGTTTGGCGCAGAGTGAGAAGAAGCCTATGCAGCAGTCAACTAATTCACTCGACTCAATTGAGCTACCCGAGAATTTGGCCAATGATGATAACAAGTCCGCGAATAAGCCTAAAATCTTGAAGAAAAAGGCCCCAGACGAGCTGCAAATCGCCCCGAGCCCCAACCTCTTGCTTGGGCAGGGGGAGCCTGAGAGTGTCTCGAGCAACCCTCCAATGGAGATGAGCTCCAAGAATCACCCGAAGACGATCATGGAAGAGCCTGAGAATGATACGAAGGAAGAGCTCAAGTCAGTGACCAAGGTCGAGGCTGGCGGCTCTAAGGTGAGGAATGGTGCAACCGATGCGGCTCGAACGGCCCCCTCGCCAGAGCAAAGGCCGGAAAATCCGATGGGCCGCGAGGACCAAAGCCCACCGGCTGAACAAAAGCAGTCAGAGAGTCAGTCAGTAGTTGAGGAGCAGAAGAGACAGGCGGACGAGCAGAGGCCGAAACTAGAGAAGAAGAAGCAAAAGGAAGGTGTGAAAGAGGAATCAGTTGGCAAGACGGTCGGCAGCGAATGCAATTCGCATGTTGCAACTGAGGTGAAAAATCATCAGGTGGTTGTGAACAAGTTGGACAAGAGGAAGACAAACCTGGAAATAGTTGATCTGCGGGACGAGAGTGTCACGGGCAAGATGCGATCGATGAAGGGCGGTGACCAGCAACCCTCGTCGTCTGGCTCCCAACTTTCGCCTGATCAGCAGCAGATGGACGGCTGGATCAGCATGGATGGAGTGGCAGTGGTTCAGGCTGCACCTCCGGCGGCCTCCAACCAAGCAAATGATGGCTCGTCGCCGGCTGGCGATTCAGCTGCCCCATCCCGCATGGGCCCAAGTCAACAGACAGCGCTTCCGATGTCGCCCAGTGAGATTATCGAGTCGAGATTTCACGTCGACTATTCTTCGGGAAGTGCCAAGAAGCGGCGCTCTGCAAAGGTTGGCGACTCTGAGGGCGGCAACGAGGGCGCTACCAATCAGGGACCCTCGACGACAAGTGGCGGGACCGCAAATGGTGCTGCTGCGAAAGGGAGTGCCAAGAATCAAGACTCTGTAGACAGCAAGCAGGAGGAATACGTGTTCAATAATATAGAAAATGAGCTAGAGCAAGACAACAAGATGCGCAACAGAAAGTATTTCGTATACATTGTTCACGATGGACATTTTACATCCAAGAAAGAGTGCATAGCTCGCATTGAGTTGCCCCCAAAGAGGCGAATAACCCTGGCAGAACTACGCCAGTTGATCTCAAGCTCTCAGGATATCTCTTTGTCTAGTTTACGGCGCAACAGGTTCAAGTTTGTCACGGAAACATATAGACTCTTGAACGAGAACGAAGACGCGGCCGTTCTGCACCAGGTTTACCCCACCCAAGGGGTCTTCCTGAAACTCAACGTCACAGACAATCAAGAAAGCCACGGTTATGGTTTCAAGGGAAGCCGTCCTAGTCCACGCCTATCTTCTGGCTCTGGTGGGGCCACTGGAGGACTCTTATCCGGCAACTCAAACGGTGCCCCTAACTCAGTATCGCAAGCAACCATAGCCTCGAGGAGGCGCGCCAACGCTCGCTCAGGGGGCCGCAAGCTAAACACGACAAGTGGCCAGGATGGCAATATGCTGCCAGCTATCGAGATAGATTATGCGGGCTCATCAAGATCTTCAGCCAGAGACCGGGCCTCAAGCGTCGGCCGTAGACCTAGCGGAGCCGGCCCGGCAGGCGCGTATAGGCGCTCGAAATCGAGCGTTATGGTGGGAAGGCAGCGGAGCAATATGGGTGGCCAGAGACAAGGAGGTGGAATGCAAAGAGGGGCCAGCAGCTCGAATATCTCTAATCAGGGAAATGAGAACAACCAGAGGTTGCCTCCAATTGGTAGGTCGAACGGTTCTGAAGATCAATATCGCCGAAGAGCGTCGAAAGCTAATCTTGGAGGAAAACGGGTATCAAAGCCGTCTGGAACTGGTGTTGTGGCTGCCAGTAAGCAAGCTCTAGGGAATGCTGCATCAGACCTTGGGGCTAATATGCTTTCCGGTGCTAAAAAGCTTTTCAATTCGACGTTCTCTTCGGCGAACAAGTAAACAACCAAGGTTAGTACCGTCTCTTTTCTAGTGCATGTTCAATCTAACAATCAAATTATACCCTCTTGCATGAATACGAAATGTCTCACATAGATTTAGGTAACGAAGATATATTGGCCGATGATGAATTGCTTGATCGACGACGCTCGATAACTGGAATGCCACTGGTGGAAATGTCAGAGGATAGAGTGAGAATAAGTAGGTTATCGTTTCAGCTAGTCTAGTTCCTCATGATAGCTTGCTTCGCATTTCATATTAGCATGCCAAAAAGTTCGAACTTAAGTGCTTGATACCCATAGATTAGTGACCCAACAAGAACACTGACGCTTTTCATCCTGATGTTCAACCGAAATCTTGAATGATCTCAACTTTTTATGCTTACCAAATAAGTAACCACAACTTTATACTGCTCTAGGGCTAGTTGCGCTCGGATAGCAACAATCCGTTGCGGAGTTTGCAACCAAGCTCACTACTGCAGTGTCCACTGTCGGGTCAAAGACTGGCCCCAGCATAGAAAGTTTTGTTCAAGTAGGTCTCTAGTAGAATTGCTTTGATAGATTTTTTCGCAAGCTTGATGACCCTAATTCACCCTTTGCTTGCGTCCATCAGGGCATTGTGCTCTAAATTGGCCATTCATCGATAAGTAACCTCGATTCATATTCTCAAACATCCGCCGGAAACTCAGAGCCTCGATGGAAAGTGTCGTAAGCAGCACTTGGTTATAGGAATAAGTTTAGCAAATATCCTAGCTGTGATGTAGTGATGCTGAGAGATAGAAAAGATGAAAAATTTGTATTTACCGACTTTTCAATTTTAATAAACCCTAATCAGCTGACTAGAGTCGAGAAACTGGAAAGCAAGGTCGCCTATCCATCACATGGTAAGATTTCAGTGTATTCTCAATCTTAATTGATCTAGGCATTTGATCAATTCGTATCGACGATTTGAGTGCAAAGAACAACATAGATGGAAATGTGGGTCTATTTTAAGTAGTATCGTCCTCACTTGTGACTAACAGTTTAGATTTAGTGGACAAAATGTGAGATTTACCTCACGGGTGAACTGGCTTGTGTTTGCTCATTCCTGGAGCCTTGAGACATCAGATAGGTCACTTATCACTCAATCGTTTCTGCCATTCGTTCTACGGCCATAGCTAGCGAGGCCGAAGCAATCTCTGAAATGATCATGCATGATATCGAGCTCATAGATAGCAGCCAATCTTCGATAGGAATACTGTTTTCGTGCTAATATATCACATTTTTCTAATAGATACATGCCATGTTAGTTAATATGTGGATCTCATCTTGATGTGGATCAGAATGAGTGAATGATACCACTGTTTGATGCGGTGGATTGTTACGCGAGTATATTACATGAGATTAGAGATCCTGTGAGACAGAATTTAGTAAATTGTTGAGGGATTCTCTAACTTCGCGCCTCTCTTTTTGTGCCATCCGTAGGGCAGTGAGTTCAAGATTTGATTGTCTCAAGAACTTTTCCAATTTGTCGTGTAGACTCTTACCATCTTCAACCAATCTGGTTTTCCTCGATTTGAACAGCTCATCCATGTGTATGATATCTTTGTCTAGTTTGTTCTTGTATTCCTCTAAGCTCTTGATTCGCTTTGCCCTGCCCGCATCAGGCTTCTCATTTTTGGCTTTATTCTGATCATGATCGGAATCTGGACCTTTGAAGAGTTGATTTATCAACTTGTGATTCCTTTGAAACCTAGCTGTGGCTAGATGTTTACTGAAGAAATTGTCGCCGTCTTCATCCTCCTTTGGTTGTACAGTTACCCTGTTTTCTTCTACCTTCTGTTTCCTCCTCGATTTGGTCTCGGATCCGGGGGTAAGTTTTGGCGTTGCGACCCCCTTGAATCCTGCCAATGAAGACACTCTAGTCTTCTGGGGGAATATGTTATATTTGGGGTGCCCATAGCGGGACGGAATGATAGGACTCATAGCAGGCAAAAATCTGACGTGCAAGTAGATAATGAGCAGATTTGAAACCAAGATTACTGTTTTGGCTCCGGCAGCCTAACTGGAGCCCTCCGCGAGCATATTTTTGCAAAGCGCGTTGCTCGAAGTCCGAAGAAAAGCACAATCCAGCGCGCGCGGCCACCAACCAGAACACCGGTCATTGCTGAAACCCACTGAACCATTGGGCCATGATCACCGGACTATGAGCTTGCAGCCTCATGAAAGTTGCCTCTACAGAGCGACCGACTCTTGCGAAAACGATCCTTAGGATTGTTGTGTCAGTGATGGATGCTGAAGGTGAGGCAAAACATTAACATCTAGAATGTTTTATCTAAATGCTCGGCAGTAAAAGTTTCAGACTCGACGGAGCATATTGGGAAGAGTATAGCCTGAGTGCTTCTCGCTCGGCGCAACCCGTTGTTCACTCGGTATCGGGGTTAAACCAACAAACAGGAGCTGGGCAAAAAAAACAAGTCCAAACTAATGAGAAGTAAGAACTGCGCTGAATGCTGCTTCAATCATTGGTCAAGAGTCCGAAGTTGCTATTTCCAGATTGCGCTGAGCATCAACCTGAGCAGCAGGCGGTGGACTGGAGAGAGCTTAGCTTAGCGAGAGATAACCTGAAGCGGAAAAAGTGAAAGTAGGCGGACTCCTATAATGAATTGCTACATACTGGACTGAGGGTATGTTGTCTTTCCTCAGACGATGACCAACGTTATGAGTATTATCTCATTCGTTTCGTCTGGCCTGGCAATCACTAGCGCTTTGCGGCGCACTTTATGCTACTTTCCTTCACCCGTTCTAACCAATTCTACATCAGCCGTTCTAATACAGCTGTTTGATAGGAAGGATATTTCATCATTCCAAATTCTCCCATCAAGAGCAGATAGTTGTCGCAAATGTTGTGTCGTCCTATCTAAAAGCCACTCGGAGATTTTGTCGCACGAAAAGTAATTTGGGTGCAAAAACTATGATCTTCTCGGCCTGTTTCATCGTCCTGGTCGCAACAATAAAATTAGGAACAGCCGGTATCGAGATAGCATCAAATTCGAATCTAGATTATACTCAAACCAAAGAAGCTAGTCAATTACCTGTACAAAATGGCAGCACATTGCATAATTCGTGGGATTGGATGTTTTCCCGTCCCAAAGTCAACAAGTTATTTAACAATCAAGCGAACTCGGATGCTCAATCAAGAAAGATTGATGCCAAGTTGGCGGAGATTCTCAGTAGATTTGGGCCAGATATGAAGCCAGCCAGCGGTTTCCGTGATTATGACGATATTTCGATCGAGATCTCCCAGAGAGCCTGGAAACTGATGCACGAACGCACTAAGGGCTTGTCAAACGATAAAGTTTCGGCACTTTGGCCTCATGTTGAGAAATCACTGAGGAAGTCGAACGTTAGTGAGAAATGTATTGTTGCAGCTCAGAAGGTTGCCGACGGTGCAAGGTCGCTTGAAGTTTGGGCGCTACAACGTAAGTTGACATTGTAGCTATCATTTAGCTTGCAAAACCTGTAATCTTTGACCTAACATATTCTATCCAATGACTGAATGATCAACAGTTCTCAATTCGTGGGGAAGTTTCCCACCGTCGGGATTGTTCGAGGGAACACTGGGAGATATCGGATCGTATCATGGCTGTGTTAATATGCTGGAAAACAACAAAATAGGACACTCTCACTATTGTACCATAGCTTTTAGACCAGTCTTACCAAAACGAAGAGATTATGAGCTTGTCATCACTCAGGAGCCAACACAGTTGACGAAATTGTTTGACGAAAGTGATGCATTTAGTTCACTTGCTAAGAAGGCACAATATTATCACTTCATTTACCTGAAGTTGGGCACATGTTTCCCCATAGACTGTTCTCCAGTTGATGTGCAAAAGTTGGCTCACCTGATCGCTACTGAATGGTATCTCTTGACTGGTCCGATCAAATGCCACAGCAAACACTGGGACGATTATCAAGATGCGACCTCGGATACTGGTAAACCTCTGAAATTGTCAGCGATGGACCTGAATGATGGAGTTTACATATGGAAGCCGCACATGACTCAGGCACAACTTGTTGCCTTCATTGCATTAAGCTTCTTAGTCTGTCTAATATTATCAATCACAATAGTCGATATCGTTCAGAATCGAATACCTGGCGTACTACGAGACTTCTCGGATGCATTCCAGCTGGAAGCTAGTCAAAAACGAGACATTAGTGAGTGCTATATGGGTGATAGAGTTGTCCCCGAGCAAGAGGTCCCTAGAGGGTCCGTCATGGAGTCAGACCGGAATAACAATCTACAGGTCATGCAACTCAGTCTCGAGGGGTCAAAAATGAACCAGATCGACATACTTGACATACCAGTCTCTATTTCTTGCCCCGCTCCCACCAGCGTGAAGATTGACGAATCTCACAGAGAGAAATCTCTCATGCAACAATTGATCACAGATTGTTCAATAGTCACGAATACATATGAATTTTTCACAATAAGTCAGGAGCAGCTGAAGAATGACATCTTGTGCATGAATGGTCTCAGGTGCATAACGATGTCATGGATAATTATGGCACATACGATCCAATACAACGACTGGGGTGCGTTCGCGCGCATATATGAAGTCGAGAAGCATTTGAAATCGTTGATCAATCAGCCGCTATTTAACGCCTCGTATCTGGTTGATACATTCTTTCTCATTTCAGGCTTGCTCACTTCATATTCGGTATTTCGCAGCAAATCCCGAGGTGAATCCGCGAGGAGGAGATCGAACGAAGTTTCATCTCGTCATGAAATTGAACTATCCCGATTCAAGGAGATTCTGAAGAAATTCTCACCCCGCTCGTATCTTATAGGTCGTTATCTTAGATTGACGCCACAAATACTTCTGGTTACGTTGCTCTTCATACTAATCCCGTTATTATCAAGCGATGGTGGGCCTCATTGGGACACTATGACTGGTGAATACTCAGAGAATTGTTCCAAAAATTGGTGGGTGAATTTGCTTCACATTCAGGCGTTCTATAGACAAGACCAAATGTGCAACTTCGTTTGCTGGTGGATCTCTGTGGACATGTTTTATCACCTGTTTGCACTTGCGGTTATTTTGGTGATACTGAAATATGGCCCAGCGATAGTTGTGAAAATTTGCTCAGCATTGGCGCTCATCAACCTGTTAGTGCAGGCTCACAGGCATTATGAACTGGGCTTGCCACCGAATTTATTATCGACCATCCCTCAGACCGGAGCTATGTGGTCTGATATGACATTGAAATATTTTTGGACGCCCTTCGCGCATGGGTTTCCGTTTCTATTTGGATTCTATCTTGGTTACCAGCTAGCTTCAAGCAGAGCTGCTCAGAGAAAATCTTGGATCACCATCAAGCGTGCAATCATCGGCTGGTCTCTATGCATTTGCTCTTTTACTCTTGTGCTTTACGGAACTTTCTTTTGGGTTACTGGTATGTCAGAGTATTCTGGTTGGATGTCGACTTGTTTCAATATAGCGACACAAGTTATCTGGTCCCTCGCTTTATCTTGGATCATCATTGCATGTGAACTTGGTTTCGGTGGTTTTGTTGCCAGAATACTAGCATGCAAGCTCTTTATCATCCTAGGAAAAGCATCATATTTGGTCTACCTATCACATTTCTTGATACTGTTCACATTTTTTGGAAGTCAGAATTTGTTGGTCGAACCAACACAAGTGATGATCATCTACATTATCATAGCTAACATAGCTATATCGATGGCGTTCGGCTCTGCATTATGCATTGTGTTTGAAATGCCTTGGCTCAAGATACAACGGCGCATAATGCGTAAGATTAGATGAAATGGAGCCAAACAGCCATCCGAGTGACCTCATGGGAGGATCTGATGTCGAGAAATCTCATCAGTTGAAACAATGGGCATAAGATTGTCGCCCAGAATAACAATAAGAAGAAGAAGAATCGTGTGTTTCACAAAAGAGGAACCAAGTTTTCACTGCCGCAGATTCGCCAATGTTCGCTGGCGCGCAAGCGCAGATTAACTCATCATTGCATCACTCTCTAATCCTTTGTGTCTTGCGCATGATTCGGTGGTGAAAATGGCATGTCCTCGTGTCGCAATGCTCATATCAAAATATAATCATGGAGTTCAACTCGAGTTCATTATTTCGGATAGAAGATAGCACCTGCCTGAAATTATATGATCGATACTTAAACCCTCATGGTTAACTTGTGAAGGCAAGATTATTCGTGAGTCAATCTGAAATTCCGACATTAAACTTTACACCTGGATAGTGGTTTGCGTATTTGTCAGTCGCATGTGAGAGAGAGGTTGTAGATGAGCGAAAGATGGCATTTGTCAAAAGGGGGAAGATAGACAAATAAGCAGTCAGTGAACGAGGATCTCCCTCAGTCCATATTGCAGTAGATGATGGAAGACTGCCTGAAATACCCAGTCTCACGAAGGTGAGCTTTGTCTTTATCTAACAAGCACGACTGAAAGTTGAGTGGCAATAGCAGGCAAGATCCTTAGTGCATTTTAGCAATAGCGTCTAGAAGACGATGGTCCAGGAGCACAACCATAAGCACCTGTATGACTGGCTCACCTGCTCTCTTAGCAGCTAGGGTTCAAAAAGGACACTTATGGAACACGAATAGAAGTATTTAGAGGAGCCGTTGAGCAGAGGTGACTGAAGAGGTCCATGGGGTGGGGTGGAAAAAATGAATAACGTCTTAGCTACTGCACTTGAGGCAGCCAATAGAGAAAACGGACAGGATAATAGGCAGGAGAAGCCGAGAAGGAGGGTCCCTTGTCTCACGGAATTATCACTGTCTTAGATAAGTCCAATCCCAAGTTTAAGACTCTGGAGCTAATATCGCGTCCCCTTTTGAGATTGAGTGATGATGATGCCCCTCAGGTATGGAACAGGTGCAGGCCATCGAAAAATGCCGACCGCCTGTTAACCTGTCCAATGAATCACAAGTGGATATGAGGATTCCGCGAAAAGCGCACATGCTCGAAAGCACATGCTGCAGGCGCACATTTGGCACCAGCCCGGAAAAGGCATTGGAGCCAAATCAAACAGAGAGGAAGAGCCAGACCTCTCACTCACGCCAGAGGTAGACGGAAAGTGAGAGAGAGAGAGAGAGAGAGCCGAAAAGGAGGAGGAGGAAGGAAAAAAAGAAAGATGGAGCTGGATTCCTAGTTGGCTGGATGATATTATGTTTGTTTGTATGATGCCGCATAGATTGCCGGCGGAGCTCGCTGATTATGTTACCCATAAGGATAAAATGGATGTGGAGATCCGTGCAAATTTTTGCCCACAAACCAGCATGGCCGGCCCATCCCTAAAGACTGGCCGCCATCGCATCGGAGTTGCGGCCCAGTCTCACCTTGAAGGCGGCGGGCAGTAAATTTTTCCTCCTGGCGCAGGCTCTGTGGTATTGCCAAACTAACTGGGGAACATCTTGCACGCCGATGGATTTTCGGAGGCAGAGAAAAGTTGCACAAGCGCCAGAAAGAGAGACTGGGAGACTGAGAGAGAGAGAGCCACACGGAATGTAAGATCTGGAGCTTGGCGGCTGGAATCTGGCCGACCGCGGATCAACTTTAAAAGTGCATGGCAAAGTTTTTCCATCCACCATCGACCATCCACTATCCAGCATCCAAAACTGGCCAATTGCCATTCACTGATTATCATCATTAACATCAGCGAGGCATGCTGGAAGAGCGCAATGAGCTTGGCTGGCCGGCCGGCTGGCGGCGCCATCTTTAACTTCCCTTTTTCCATCAGCCAAGCGTACCTTCTTGGGCCGAGGAGGTTCACTCGGAGGAAGCCCAAGACTGAAGAAGTAGGTGCAATCAACTGTACGCTTTCATCGTCTTGCTCGTCGCCGGGCTTCAGCATCTTCTTAGTTTCTTCTCCCAGTGTGACGGCCAGTGCACATCGTGATAAAGACCAACTCGCTGGGACCAATGCCGGCCGGTTTATTAGATTGCCGATTGAATCCGGCGAGTTAAGCATCAGCATCAGCAGAGGGCCAGCAGCACTTTGCTGTGTAGACCAGAGCCAATAAACTATTGGGTTTGGGGCAGCATTTGAAGAGGTAAAAAAAAGGGAATCAGAGCCACGTCGACCAAACGGCTGGCCACGATTGGTGCCCGGCCGGTGGAGGCAAAATTGCATCAGATTTACACTTGCTCTAAGCAGCGGCCGAGGCCAGATTCAAATAAGTAGCGCTACGGTAGCAATCAGTTGCCCATGGACGAGGAGGGGCAGGATTTCTTGCTGCTTCATTGAACTCGTTGAGACTGCAGCCGAGCAGGGCCGCTGTTGGCCTCTGGCGGACGACCAATATCAAGCTTGTTCGCTTTCTTGATATAAAATTGCTACCGCTTGGTCCAGTGGCCTCAGTCTGCGGCCTGGGCAGCTCCGAGGCTAACCTAGTGAGCTGCGAGGTCTCTCCCTGATGACGTCGGAGAGGCAGGAGAGCCGCAACAGACAGACAGAGAGAAATAGACAGAGGCAGAGAGAGAGAGAGAAGGTAAGGGTGGACAGTGGGCGAGGAGGGCCAGTCTGGAGGCGGCCGGCGGCGTCTGAACGCGTGGCGAGCGGGCGGGCGCGCCCATCTAGCAAGTTTGGCCAGATGAGGTGAGCCCCTGGCATTGGCAAAGCCGCAGGTTCCACGCTGTTTCAAAGACCATCGTCTCTCTCTTAGACACACGCACAGACAGACGCACACACGCCATGCCTCTGTGGCCGCACTTGTGCCACTGCTATGCCATGGAGAAGCCGCTTGTCTGTGTGAGTGCATTCATCTCTCTCTCTCTCTCATTCTCCCTGAAGCTTACTGAAAATGCACTTGTGCTCCCTAACTATTTGGATGGCTGCAGCAGCTTGCAGGTCCATACGAGCAGCAGTGGCCCTAGTCCTAGACTAGCTCCCCACAACGGCGAGCGCGGCGGCGCCGGCGCCGGCAATGGCGAGTGTGTGTGTGTGTTGTAACACTTGCAAACATCGGCAGAGCTTAGCGGCCGCCCGAGTGCGTGTGTTCGCAACGTGAACGGGAAAATGGCAACAACGACGACTACCGCCACCACTGCTGGCACAAAGAGAGAGAGAGAGAGAGAGAGAAATGGCATGAGCGAGAGAAGGACGATGGCGAGGAAAAAAGGCACTTGGCTGCGGTATTGCGTATTGCATGGGGAGAGGAAGCGGCAGCGAGCAAGCCAGAGAGAGATGGGCAGAGAGAAACGCTGACTAGCTGTGTCGGGGACGAGAATGATGATGGCGATGGCGGACATGTGTTCCTGCTCGGTGCAAGTGCGCAACTTTCGGCTGCTGCCGCCGCCGCCGGCCCACTCGCCGTGGCCACAGACGCGGCCGCTGCCATCTCCTCGGAGTCGCCTTTTCGGTCGCCCATTTCAATCGGCGCCGGCGCAAGAAGAGTGTATTTGAGTAAATTTCTCCCAGATTTCCAAGAGGAAGAAGAAGAAGAAGACGATGCGAGCAATAAGAAAACGCTCTATGGCCTTTAGCTGTGCTCGTGAGTCTCTTTGCCTCCATCTTTCTCTTCTCCCTCTCTCTCTCTCTCTCTCTCTCTCTGTCTGCTTTACTCCAAGTGACTAAAGCAGACCTGGCCAAGTTCGCTAGTTTTCATTTGTTCGTTAAGTTCTGCTTGCCAGACTTAACGAGCAAATGTTTCACCTTCCCAAATTTAGTTCAGCCCAACAGCAGCCGAAGAGCGATGATAATAATTCCAGCGAGCCAGCAACAGCAGCAGTCAACGCAACTAAGCAACTGAGTAAGCGAGTGACTGGCTCAACCGACCAAGAGAACGACCAAAAGAACGAAACAACAGACGGCCGGCAAGCGTGCAAGTTTAGTGTCCACCAACTCACGGCGAAAAGTGCCTTCCCTTAGCTCAAAATGAAGGCTGACGAGATCTCGGCAAGTCCCCCAGGCGGCGGCGGCGACTGAGTGAGAGAGCGACACCAAGAGGAGACAGAGAGATCTCGTATGTCTTGGGTTGGCCTTCTCTGAGGTACTTGGCACATATGCAGTCACAATGGGAAATATTATTAGAAGTCAGAATGAAAGTAGAACCCGGGTTAAGTGGTTCGAAGTTTGACGATGGGTGTGCTACGGGGATGGTATCAATATCCTGATGACGGCGGCAGTGGACCAGACAACTGCCATTGGGTTGAAGGCTATTTGACAGAGACCAGACTAACTACAAATTTACTTGATATTTCCAAGACAGTTCCAGTGTCAGACAAACAGCCAGCCAGCCATAATAGATCGGCTGCGCGTTATCTCGCCTCAGCCTCAAGCCGAGGAAGATGAAACTGGCAGCTTATTTATGCTAGCTGGTGTCACTATCATTGTCAAGAAAGAGCCACAACCATTATTGTCACACTCATTCTCTGATGGCAGAATCATTGCCTGGCACATGCCCAATTGGGGAAAATAACTCTTAGTATATTGCCCCCATGAGTATCAGAGAGAGAAAGTCTCCAGCGCACGTTTCAAGCAAAGCTGTCGCCAGCGCATCGCAACAAGTGCATTCGTTCCAAACACAGGGCACTCATTCCACGCCGTCCATGCTTAGTCTTCAGATGAGGCTACATGCAGAAATATCGGCCCTCCAATACTAAATGATGATATTAATATTGATATCATGACTAGTTGAGCGTCACGCGAAAATTATACATCACTTCCATATAAGAGTATTGGACTTCTCACAATACAACTGTAGCGCGCAAAATCCTTATTATCATAACACTTCAACCGGGCGCTATTAATCCCAATGATCAAACTGATCGCTCGTCGCCCTCCAAGTAGCATCCTTAATCTCACATACCTACCGAATTCCTTTGGGATCCGAACAAATCAATATCGGCGGCGCAAAAACGGGTTTTCTCTGTGATCTGCCAGTAAATAGGAAAGCTGAGATCATTTAGAAAACCATTTTTGCCGTCTATCTCATCTTATATGCCACCTTTTTCGGAACGATTTCTAGTTCCCCTTCACCGCAAGGATCTTTGTTTCTTCCCCCTCAGACGCCGGTAGTTATGGGAGAATACTTTATTCAACAAAAAACGAAACTACAAAATTTCCTCAAACATCTGATGCTACACTCAGACCACCGATAGAATGGGCAGGTTAACATTCGCCAGAAAGCGATTTAACAATCTAACCGCATCTCCCTCGACCATCCGGAAGGTTGGTTGCAGGTCCTCTTGGTTGTCGTTCAAGTAGCCGTTGATAATCATTGAGAGCGATTGCGTAAGGTTACCGAGACCTCTTATGAGCACAAACACACGTCCCAACCTGAACAGCCGAACCCGGTCTATCCTCTGTTGGACAGGCTCCTCACTGTCCTCCTCCTGAACAGCCTGACTTAGTTGAGCTTGTGCTCTTGGCGAGAGACGAGCCTCAAGATCTCCATCGAATATCAGACGTGTACCACTGATGACACGATACTTGTATGCCACACGTAGATCCTCAACCTCAACAGTAACACCCAATGAGATGGTTTCGTTACTACAGAACACCCATGCCGACTTGGCTCTCCTAAACTTGTATGCTCGAGTGCCCTTTCCCTCGTAGAGGAAAATTTTCAGATTATAGTCGGGCAGCTCAATGGTTGCATTGGGCAAGGAAATAGGCTCCATGGCCCTAACGAGACGAGTGCCGAACCTGAACAACTGGTCCACATAATCGTCGAGCTCCTCTCCCTGTTGGCAAGGTGTCTGGCGTTTTGTACGTTTCAACGGTTTGCTCGATGACAATGATTCCGACACGCCCCTCGGCCTTGGGGCCTTCTTGTTGAGCGCCCCCTGGTTTCTAGATTTGGTTTTCAGACCACGCTCGCTCTTTGAGGTGTGTTTCTTTTCATTGAAGGCCGATGCAACGATCGGATTCGGTTCCCTAGGGCTTGATGGCTCGGACAATCTGGTTGATCCTTTGGCTGATTTGGCTGCCGCCTGTTGCTTACCATCGGCGCCACGCTTGTCGCGCCTCACCGTGGCCGCCGGAATGGATCTGGTTACCTTGTCGTTCTTGTTGTTGCTGAACAGGGGATTTGAAGGCGAGCTGGTGTCTTCCGGATTCATCAACAGACTGTCTGTGTGGATGATCACAGTTTCCATGATCTCGATCAATCTGGAATCAATTGTTGATTTGACGCGCTCGATGAGGGCTGCCTTGAGTCTGTCATGCATCACCTGAGGACACTCTTTGAGATTTGCACTCAGTCTCTGTTGGCCATGCGTAGTGTACACTCGATTTAGATCGAAATGATCGCGCCCAATCATGGACAAAACATTGGCCGACCAGGAAGTGTTCCAATTGCTGGCCTCCATGATTATGCTATGTTGTGGATTATTTGGCGACTGCTGTCCTTGCTGTTTGGGCGAAGAGGTGCACCTTCCTGTCACCTTGATGGACTTGAAATTGAATCCCACATGCAGCTTGACATTCTTCTTGTTCACATAGACACTGGTCACTTTAGGATTGTTGATTCCATCAATGTGAATATCGCTGATTGTAACTTTGATCTCTTGCTGCAGACCATTGGTTCCAATCAGTGTGATTGGCTTCGAATTGGTGGCATTCTGCAAGCTGAAGGATCTCTCGCTTGCCTTGTTGACTGCTCTCTTGAAATTGGTCATCATTCCATCGATGACAATCTTGTAGTACTTGTTGCTCGTGTCCAGCTGCATCAAGGGCGCCGTGTTCAATTTGGGCGGTTGGCCTATTGGTTTGTTTTCCATGCATAAAAGTCGGAACATAATTAGAGGGTAAGTTTAGAGTTTCAGTTAGACACTTCCTGTTAGTCTGGCTAGCTCATTCAATTCGCAATCTATTTGCAAAGACATCATGTTCTTGACTTAAACTTCTTCCAATCAGTTTCGATGCTCAGTTAGATTTAATGAATCAGATTTAATGAATCAGATTTAACGAATCCAGTCGAATGTACTCACCTGAGAGAGAGGCCACCTGGGAAATCCATGAGGCCGGAGGGCCCACTTGGGGAGTTGACTGTGCGAATGAGGCAATGGAGCTCAGGGTGAGCAGGGTGATTAAAGCGACCAACCAGCAACAGTTACCCGGCGAGATTTGGTTCAACAAACGAGGGCCCATTTCGTTTTGTTTTTTGTGGTTTGTTTCAATAGTTTATTATGAGGCCACTAGTTGCCTCCAACTGCTCGGCTGGGACGCCCAATTTGTGCCTCGGGGGACTGGGAGTCAGACTTTGACAGCTGGTGATCAAACTGGCGCGGTGATCTTGATTGTGCTTTGGAGACTAGCTTGGCTTAGCTTTGATGCTCAGCTGCGAGTTGCTGGTCGGTGGTCACTTGTGGAAACAGTTGAGGCTAAACTCTTTGATTGATTCGGCTCACTCTCATCCCAGTCTGTCGGCTTGATGGGCGGCAAAGTGTGCGTTTGTGTCGGCTGGCATGGTGCTGCTGCTGTGGCTTAGGTGGAGTTGTTTCCCTTCTTCTTCTCCTTCTTCTTCTTATTCTGACGATAAGACGAAACTTGGCCCCATAAAGATGGGAGAGAGAAATAAAACAATTATTGTGGTGATAATAATGAGAGGTGGGAAAAAAGGATGCAAGAAAGTGAGCGGGCAAAAGCTGCAAACTGAGGAACAAATTAAGTGGAAGCCAAATGGAGTGAGACAGGCGAGGAGACAGAGAGACAGAGAGAGAAAGAGGCAAAGAGAGATTGTTTGGGAGATGCACGTTGCGCATTCAAGTTGGGAGCCAAGTTGTGGCTAGTTGACTTTTTGCCTAGTCACTTGTTCGCCGTTCAAGGCATGTTCGGAGTTGTTTCTCTTACTGTTGTTGTTGTTGTTCTCGGTAGACAAGCAGGTGGGCAGGAGGAGGAAGAGAGAGAGAGAGAGAGATAGCAGAGGAGGGTTGCATTTTTTTATCACGAAGCTTGTCTCATTGACGACTGGGTTACCTGCTCGCTGGTGGTTGTCGTTGTTGTTGTTGTTGTTGCTCGGGAGACTTTTGATGCTGTGTTGTTGCTGGTGTGAGAGTCTAGAGAAAGAATACAACGACCACGACCAAGTGCCGCATCAGCATTTAACCACTGCCGACTGACTTTTCTCTGCTCGCTTGGTTCCGACAAGCAAATTTACAACGCCCCAAGCGAGCATCAGCAACTACAACAAAGAGGTTCAATCCACCTTTTTCTTCTATCGCTTTTCCCTCCTTGTTATCTAAGGGCATCTCTTTGGCCACTCTGGCGTCTCTCTCTATCCTCTTCGTCTGCATTCTCTTCGTCTGCATCGTGCTAGTCCACCGAGAAAGTTGCACCACCATTGACCAAGACTTGTTTAGTTAGCTCATTATCTCTCAAGCATCGCTCGTGGGCCATCACTTTCCCTTATGGTGTGGCTCGTGGCTCTGGCGTTGTGCGGCACCTTGCATGCTCCTTGCTAGATGCTCACTGCTCTTTTGTTTTGAGGCTATCCTGCTGACCAGGCGCCAAATGTCTCCAGTTCGCCGAGCGAGCACTCGCTTGCTCCCTCCAGAAGGCGCGCCTTGTGGCAATCTTTTCCAGCTGAAAGCCTTCAGGTGTCTTGCTGGAAGCAGCATGGCTGAGTGCTGGTGGAAAATGGCCAGCCCAGTGCTTTTCGGCCAACCTAAACTCAAGGCCCCAGAATGAAGAAAGCGGAGGCTTTTCTTGCGAGCATGAGTCTACAGATTGGCCGCGCGTCTGGTCGGCGGCTAAAGAGCGGCAATAAAGTGGACCTAATGGAGGAGGAAAGGCAGCGTTAATGCAGATGTGAAAGGTAGCCAAGGAAAGTAAAAAATAAGCAAAACTAAGCGAAAACAAGCAGCCAAGAACAAAGTGCCGCCATCCAAATGGATCAGGAAGAGTGACAAATAGCGACATTTGGCAACAGATTTCCAACCTCGTCTCACTCTCGTCCTGGTGGAGCCGCAATTGTCCAGACCAGCAAGCTATTCAGCCGTTGAAGGAGAGCTCCATTCGGCGACAACGGAAAACCGAGGTCCCTGTCTTGGCGGCACACTGTCTCGAACTGTCCAGAAGCTTGCCGAGAGAGAGAGTGTTTCGGATGGAGCAGGCTTGACAGCGTCGCTCGGCGCAGACTCACACGATGCTAGTCTTTCTTGAATAAGCCAGGCGGGCCAAAAAGTGTTTGATAATCATTTCTGATTCTGCAAACTGCAACAGTCAGAGAGAAGCTTCGCTCGAAGTGATCAACATTTCGCGAAGTCAAAGTTGGCTAAGAAGAGCCGCCAGAGAGATTGAGCCAATGCGGCAAGACATTGGCTCCTAAGAGATCTCTCCTTGGCCACTCGTGGAACAGGCACAGTTCGATGACTTGTTTAGCTTGTTCGCTCGTCTAATTCCTTGCAAAACTGAGGTCATCAACACTTGTTAAATCTCGCCCATATTCTTTTCATATGCAGCCTCATTGGATTGGAGTGAACAGGTTGTCGTATGAGACGACGAGGTATGATTCAATTTCGGTCATTTCATCGGCCAAATTCCTGTCCAAATTCCATCTAGTTCTCAAACTAAAGGGAAAAAAAGCTCATCCAACTCGTCTCGCCGCCCCCAAAGTTGCATCTCGCTGCCATCAAGCTGCATTAGAGTCAGTCCCTCCGCATTAGAGCCGATAAATGACGGCTCATCCGACGGCCTCTCTTTGCATTGCTGCTGCTGCTCCTTAGTCTCAGGTCCGCCCATGCAAGTTATCGCAGTTTATGATGAATGCAAAGCTGCCTTCCCCCAAATGCCCATTTGCTTATTCCCTGGAACTTTGTCGTGGCTCAATTCCATATTGTGTCTGTGTGTGTGTGTGTGGCTTTCAGTGTGTCAGAGGAAAGAGACGAACGATTAAAGAAGTGAGCTGGAACCGGCTGGTTGAGGCAGCAGAAGGCGCCCATTTGCAGCAGCAACTAGAGAGAGAGAGTAGAAGTATGCTTAGCTAGCCAAGTTCGACGTGCCCAACTAAGTGTACTCTGTATGAAAGCGTCTTGGCGCTCTGCATGGAGAAGCACCATGTGTGTAGAGATGCGCCAAGACGAGGAACGGGCGAACGGTGATTATATTGATGGTGGTGCCTTGAGCGAGACACTGGCGCATCCTTGATTGCCACACACATGCAGACGGGCGTTTCCAAACGTCGTCGTCTGGTGTCATTTGAAAGGGCGGGCTAAGCAAGAGAAGGAGGAGGAGGAGGTCTCGTTTTGCTGCGAATAGGCTGCTGCTGCGGCTTGGCTCGCCAGCGAGTCCATGAAAGTGCCACTGGCCATTAATCTCGCTCAGCTGGCTCGCTTGGGAGCCATTAGAAGAAGCCGCGCCTGTGGTCTGGGGGCTAAACTAAATGTGGAAACGGTCCTAAGAGTGCAAGAGTGAGACAGAGAGAGCGGCATGGTTTTTAGAGTGCACGCAAAGGGGGCAAAGGAGCAAAGGGGCAGCCACAAGCCACAAGCCGCAAGCCACGGGCGCACTTTCACTAATCAATGATGATCAGAACCACTTTGACAAACGCCCAGTTGGCCAGCTTGTGGCCGGCACACACTGGACACACTGGACACAAGCTCTAACTGCACTGTAAGGCCACCGGCGCCACCAGATGCACGCCCACCTGAAGGAACTGAAGGTTCAATTGGGCCACAATTTAATCATATTGACCACTGGCTGTGGCGCCAGTTCGTGCCGGCCCACAGACAGTGTCAGATGGAGCTTTGACTTGCCCCAAGGAGAAGGCAAATTCGAGCCTGAGCAACGGAGACTGATTGCTGGCCCGCTGGAAGTGTGGCCACAAGTAATCTTATCTATCAACTTCTTGTCTCTCAGAAGAACAAAGTGGACACAGAGGCGAAGAAAGACACAAGACACGAAGAGAAATGCAACTCGAGCAGCTTGGTCCAGTGGGGGTTACTACGAACATTAGATGGAGTATTAGTGAGCATTAGGTTGAGCCGGAGTTGTTGGAAGTACAAGTTGGGTAAGATAATAATAATTGAGTGAGAGCGATTTCCCCTCAGCGCCGGTGTTTCCTCAACAGTCAGTCTGCTCTCGCTTGGTTTAGGCCGAAATGATGAATGTCTTTAGTGAATGTTGCGAGACATAAGGCGGCGATTTTGCGATAATTAGTTGGAAGTGAGCCAAGTTGGAAGTGAAGAGAGAGCGAGACAGAGTTTGGAATTGGAGTTCAGTTTGTCATTATTTTGCCCACAACCATTTCGCTGCAGGCTGCCAGCTGATCCAACTGAACGAGACGACAGTCGGACACAAATTTAGCCACTCAAACTTGGAACAGGAGCCCGCGGAAGACAGACAATTAGGGAAGAAGTAATTAGGGAAGAAATATTGTCCGAAGGAGTATTATTAGAAGAAATATTTTCGGCAGAATAGTGCAGAGGGTTGGAGGGAAGAAAAATTAGATAATAATAGAATTCTGCCCGTCATAGTCAACGAGAAGCAGTCCTAGTCTTGGCAGAGCCTCCAGAACACTAGCCAACTGAAGCAGTTGAGGCCAAAAGAAGAGCGAACCGGAAGAGGCGAAGAAGCGGAAGGAAAATGATACTCAACTGGGGCAAGTGTTACGCGAGCTTGGGGGCGCTGCTCAGTTTGGCCGTGCTGGTGCAGCTGGTGATTGGCGCAGACTCGCTCAATTCGACCACAGTGGCCAAGAGCAACAGCACCACAAGCGGCGTTTCGAGCGCCAAAAAGTCTCGCCACGAGGCCAAAAGGTTGGCCGCCAGCCACGAGCTCAAGCGCACCCACCGGACGGGCCAAGTTCCGGCGGCGCCCAAAAATGTCTCGGCCACTCTGCCAGAGGCGCCCAGTGGAGTCTCGGCGAGCCCACAGACAGTGAGCCAAGTGGGCGGCTCGACGAGTGGCGCACTGTCATCGAGCAAGCTGTCCAAAGTGCAGAGGGGCAAGAAGTTCCAGCCGAGGATGACGCGCCGCTGGGCCGAGCAGCTGGGCGGGGCGGCGGCGGGCGAGCTCGCCGAGTCGAGCAACCTGCAGCAGTCGGCGAGCGCGGATGCAGCGGCCGCACACGAGCTGCCCCTCGAGGCAAGCTGGCCGGCCAACGAGCGACCCATGCCAACCTTCAACGACCAGGAGCAGGGCGACGAGATGGTGGCGCTGGCCGCCGAGGTTATGGGCGCCGCGGTGGCGCCGCCGGGCGCCCAAGTGGCCCCCGCTGACCAGGCCCGCTTTGTGCCCCTCAGGTCGGCAGGCGGCCAGTTCGAGACGAGCAACGGGGGCGAGCAGCTCAGCTCGACGTCGGGCGGCGCCGCCGCGGCCAACAGGTGGCGCCAGAGGCAGCCGCACGGAGGCGCCCAAGGTGGCGCCCCGCTCTCCATGGAGGACTACTACTCGGACGAGGACGAGGCCGACGAGGAGGTGGGGCCGCCCTCGCTGAGGATGCGCGGGGCAGCCGAGGCGTCTGGTCAGCCGCGAGCGAGCACCGGAAGCGGCTCGGCGCGCGCAAAGTCGCCCGCTGGCCAGCAACAAGCTAGCGCGCCCAGTGAGCAAGCCTTCGGGCCGGAAGGAGGCCCCTTGGCGCTGAATTTTGGACCACAGTCTGCGGCGAACAACGGCAGCCAGACGCGCACCCGCCAGGAGGCAGCTGTGGACAAGGACAGGCGACCTGCCGGCCAGACGGGCGAGACTGTGGCCGCCGGCGGAAGTGGCTGGCTGCCCACACTGCAGCAAAGTGCGCAGCCCGCCAGGTGGGAGCCCGCGCGGCCAGAGACTGACTTGGGCGCCAGAAATCAGCAGCAGCAACAACAACAGCCGCAAGTGCGCCAGACTGTGACCACCAGGCGGCCCGCAGAGACCGCGCGGCCGGCCGAGAAGCTGGGCAGTCTGATTGGGGGCAGTGGGGGGCGCGCCAGCGACAGTCTGAGCGCGCTCAGCCGCACCGACATGGCCATAGAGTACCTGCGGAACATCCTGAGGAGCAAGCAGCAGCGGGCAAACGCGACGGCTAGTCCACAGGAGCCGGCGGGCGCCCATCCAGACAGCGAGTCCTTCTACCCAATTCCCACCCGTTTCCGGCCGCCCACCGACTCGGCGCCCACCTACTCGGACGCCGCCGACTTCCGGGCGTCTGCAATCTCTGCAGACACGCGTCAGCCGGCGGGCGAGCCGCAGACTGGCCCAGCTAAGACTGCCCAGGCGGAAGGCCCGCCAACTCCTAGCCAGAGCTCACCCAGTCCGATCGGCGAGCTGAAGACGCCTTCGGGCGCCAGTGGCCAGCCGCCGCCAACTGCCGAGAACCAGCAGCCCTCGACGCCCTCAACTGGGCCCCCCGGAGGCCAAACTTCCGGCAGCTCTGAGGTGGCGAGCGGCGGGTCTGCAGCGTCGCCTAGACCTCAGATGCAGCCCCAGCCTCAGATGCAGCCTCAGATGCAGCCACAGATGCAGCCACAGACGCAAATGCAAACACAAATGCAAACGCAAACGCTGATAGAGACTACCACTGGCAAGACGGCGGCCCAGCAGCAGCAGCAGCAGCAGCAGAGGCACCACCAGCAGCAACAAGTGGCCGCCCAGCAGCAGAGCTACGCGCACGAGCTGGCCCTCATGGAGCTTCCGGGGGCTTTGTCGCGCGGCACCCCGCTGGGCAGCGAGCACGCCGACAAGCTGGACGACTACCCGCGCCAAGAGTTCGCCACCGCCGAGCAGAAGGTGGCGGACCCGCGCGAGCAACTGGCCCCCGCGGCAAGCGAGCCCCACGCCCACCAGAGGCCCAGGCTGCCCGTGGAGGCGGCCAAAGGAGGTGCCCTCGGCAGTCTGCAGCCAGTTGGCCACACGCAAGCGGGAATCATCCAGCAGCAGCACCTTCAGCAAGCACAGCAGCAGCACCACCTTCAGCAAGTGCAGCAGCAGCAGCACCACAGACAGTCTGTGGCCGCTGGGGGGCCCGCAGTGGAGCTCTTCGGGCGTGTGGGGCCTGACTCGCAGCAGGCCAGCTCGAAGGGAGGCCCAGACTTCGCCCAGGACGGCTTCTCGTCGCCTGCGGGCTTCCAGCAAGCCGCACTGGCCGACCAGAAGACGGTCGAGCAGAAGTTGGCTGAGCAGCAACAGTTTTCCAGAGAGCATCTGTTGAACCTTGAGCGACACAGCTACGCGCTGGAGCAGCCCGCCTTGAGGGGCCGCCAGCAGGCAGGTTTGGAAACGGAGGCCAGACAGCCGCGAATGGGCGCCAACGGAAGCCCCTACGTCTTCCTGAGGGGCGTGAATAGAAGTGCGGAGGCCGAGCAGCAGGCGAGAAAGACTTTCTCCGGCTCGGAAGTGGCGCCCGCCAACGAGGCAGAGCTTAGGGCCGGCCCTCAGGGCGAGCCGGCGGGCCAGGTGCCGCTTCAGGTGCAGCCACAAGGGCAGCTGCAGGCGACTGGGCCGTTTCCCTACGTCATACAGAGCAAGTACCCCAAGCAGGCGCCCTTAGGTGCGGCCGGGCCGCAGCAGCAGCAGCAAATGCAGCAGCAGCAGATGCAGCATCATGTGCAGCAGCAGACGCAGCAGCGTCAGCAGCAAGCCAAAGAGTCCGTCCCAATGATCTCGAGCAGCAAACTGTATGGCTCTGGCGCGGAGCTCAACGCGGCTCACCAAGCGGCCCACCAAGCGCCCCTGCAGAGCCAGTCTCAGCTGGGCGAGCAGGTCTCAGTGGAGGCAGCCCAGCGGCCCCTCAACCTGCGCCCAGTGCACGAGGCTGACCGGAACGAGTACGCCATCCAGCAGCAGGCGAGCGGCCAGCAGCAAGCGAGCAACTACCAGCAGCAGCAGCAGCAGAAGAGTCACAATCAGAATCAGAATCAGTATCAGGAACCATTGAACAGGGACCCCCAGGCGGCCCCAGCGGCTTTTCCAGAGGAGCTCAGAACGCCGAGCCAGCTGCGCCCACCGAAGATAGTTAGCTACAATTACTTCGAGAGCGGCCCCGAGGAGGAGCAGCAGCAGCAGGCGCCAACTGCAGCGCGTAACAGTAGCCAGTTGGGGGGACAGTCTGGGGGAGCTGGCGGGCAGGAGCCGGTGGCGACCAACTTCCAGCTGGGCGAGACGCTGCTCAGCTCGGCCGGCGACGTGGAGCACATGCTCAGCCAGCCCGAGCTGGAGGCCATCAGGAGCCAGTTTCTCACGCTCGAGCATCCGGTTGTGCCTGTGGGCGAGCAGCCAGGCGGCCAAGCTGGCCAGCAGCAGCAGCAACAAGCTCAGCTGGCGGCTGGCCAGCAGCAGCCAGTGGGCGAGCTTGGTGGGGGAGCCTTCGGCTTTGGGGGCCAGCGCGGCCCCTACAACGAGCCTGAGCTGCAGAAGTTGGCCCAAGAGCAGCCGGAAGAGCTGCTGAGGGAGCTGGCCAGTACGCAGGACGAGCAGACGGCGGCCGGCCCACAGACGCCCTTCGGCGCCGCCTTCGTGGACAGGGAGCGCCCGCATCAGCAGCAGGGCGCTGCTCGAGGGGCGCCCGCCGGAAGCCAGCTGGGCGTGGGCGCGAAAGAGGGCGCCAGCGAGGCCGCGGGGGAGCGCAAAAAGAGCCTCATCGTGTATCTGAACCACCCGCGCGAGAGCGAGCTCACCAAGACGCATGGGGGACAGGGCAGTGCTGCTTCTAACGAGGACAGTCTGGCCCACTTGGTGCGCGAACAGACCAGCGCTAATGACCCATTTGTGTCGGCAAAGGAGTTTGACTCGCAGGGTCTAAGTAAGGAAACGAAACACTTGGATATGTCCAACTTGAGCGGCCTCCAGATGGACAAGGAGGGCCCAATGCTAAGCGAGCAGCAGGACAAGGATGGCCTCTCGGTGGTGGTTATTGGGGACGCCTACAAGTACAAAAAGATTGTCCTGCTGATCAGCGCCAAGCCGGGCGGCCTCAAGTTCATCCCAATGGTCAAGGACATGTGAGGGGCAGGCGCCGAATGGAGGCTCAAGGAGAGACTCTGAATGGGCTAAAGTGGGGCTCTGAATGGGCCCCCTCAAAAGTGGGGGCGCCTCGAGCAGAGTTCAACATGAAGTCGAAAGGTGCCCCCTCAAGATGGTGGCCGAGCTAAGCGGAGCTAAGGAGGACAAGCTCACTGATTTTTTCATAAACGGAAGGAGATGAGAAAATCGCTCATGTGATAGACAGCACAGCAATGCATGACAGTGCATTCTGTGTGACAGTGCACACAAGCAGAGGCGAGCAACGACGACCTGAATTGGGCGCCGAGCTCGCCCCTTTGTTGACCAAATAAACGGAAAGAAAAGGAACAAAATGGCCACTCGCCAGAGAGGAGCACTCATTCGGATTGCCCTCATGATCGAATTATTATTATTATTGCAACTTCCGCCCTGTCCACAAGCTGCGGCTCCAAGTTGCGCATCTTAGCTCCACTGAATGGGCGCCGCTTTCGCGCCCGCTTTCCATAGATCTCCGAACACCTGCAGTGGAGCTGAGGGGCGCCGTTGAAGCAGCTCTGTTGGTGCACCTTTGGCGCCTCCATTTGGGCGGCGAGAATCCCCAGAGTCTGAGGATGGCATTTGCAGGCACGCGGCTTCGTGACTGCAAATTCCGAAGAGGCCAGGAAGACTGCCCAAAGGACGACTGTTCACCTGGCGCCCGAAAGTCCGTCGACATTTGGGCGCTGGCCTGAAAGCGAACCGAGTTGCCAGCTGGATTAGAATCTAATCAATTTCTCCTCTCGCTGCATCTTTGAGCTGGCCAATGCATTTCCACTGGCCGCTCGCTCACTGATCTCATTAGAGCCTTCCCAGTGGAGCCTCAATGGAGAGCGCCTCTCTCCTGTACTTTCATCTAGACAAGCTCGAATCTAGACCAGCTCGATGAAAGAGCCAGCTTCAAGGCAGCGAGCTAGACAAACAGAGAGAGAGAGGCCAGAGCTCTGTGGCGTCCAACTTTGACACTTTCCTGCCGAGCATAATGGACTAAACAGCGAGCTGAACTCTCGACAGTTGGCCCTTTCTGCGTCACACACACTCTGCGGCTGCTTCGGCTTATTAAACGATCATTCTGATTTGCCAAACACGCCAACTGGCCAGCTACACAAACTGGCAGTCGCAGGTCGCCGAGAGAGACAGACTGACTTCGGCACAAATTGCCTCCAGTCCAGCACAGTTCACCGAGCATTTCGCCGCCTCCCCAAAGACTAGCTCGCTCAGGGCGCCTCTTTCGACAGGTCAGAGCTTGCCAATTTGGCCTCCTACTTGGCCCGTCTGCTCACTTTTGGGCCGCCCACTCGATCAACAATATTCCATCGAGGCCGCTTGCCAGTGTGTCCCAAAAAGGGGCCCCAAAGCCACCGATTAGTGGCCATTTGTTTGGCGACCAGCGTTCGTCTCTATCGTGACGTAAAGCATGCATTTGGACTAGTCTGAGCCTCCTTTTCCAGGCGCAATCCTGGCGAGCGGTCGCATGATGCCACTCGCATCATTGTGGCCCCGCCAATTTCCGTGTGTTATTTTTTCGAGCATTCAATGCCAACTCTGTGCCCAGTGAAATGCACACCGCTTTCCATTGCCGCCCTCGCGCACTTTTCAATGGACACTCAGCGGGTTTAATACTTTGCAAAAGGGCCACCACTTGGCTCTTGGACTCGCTTAGACATTGATCTCGGCAGCCTCAGACGAGCTCGCCGTACACAAAGATTGGCCTTAACAGAGCTTTAACAGAGTAGTAAAAGAGTAGTAAAAGAGCAGTTACACAGTGCATTATTTGAGGTGTGAAATGGAGCCTTCGGGTGTGAGCTGTGCCATTTTTATCTCGAATCTGCAGCAAGTTTGAGGCTAACTGTTGGCTGAAAGTGAAAGTAAAAAGTGGCCAAAACTGGGTCCCTGTCTAACGCAAGCTCGCAGGCGGCCAGCTCGGCGTTGCGTGGCGGCTCCATCGAGAGCTCCATCGAGCTCTCGGCCTCATTTGCGGAAAAAAGGCCCACCACTAATGCGGCCTCCGCGCGCGAGCTTTGCCCGCCCGGGCAAGCCGGAGCAGCCGCTGAATATCAGCCAAATTAATGCTCTCTTCCAGCGGCGCCCAATTGGAGGCGACGCGCCCAAAAGTGAACTTCGGCCGCCCCACTCGAGTGGCTCTGGGTGGGCGCCAAAAGGCAAGCAAAAGGCAAGCGGCCAGTCGAGACAGATCAAGCTCAAGCGGAGGCCCAGGTGTCGAACGCGGCCGGCTGCCAATCAAGCGGCTTCCGACTGCTGGAAGCCTCTTAAAACGTTGCCTGTCTGCTATGAGGCAGTCTGAGCTAGTTGGTCTAAGCGAGCTAGTCTAAGTGAGCTGGTCTAAGCGAGCTAGTCTCGCGCTCAGCAGGCAAAGAGCGCTCGCTCTTTGGGGGTGGCACTCATTTGGACTGCCAGCAAGCCAGCTAGTCGGGCAGCCAAAGCAGCTCAAAAGCAACCTGAAAGAGTGACCCTCGAAAAGGAGCCAAATGTAAGCTGGGCAGCTGGCTGCTGATTGGTTTAGTGGAAAGGCAGCCAAACAGGTGGCAGGATCAGTGGGCCAAGTGGGCTTGATCCTGTTACACTGGCGGCAAGCCGCTTGGCAAGCTAGCGAGCCAGCGAGCCAGCCAGCGGTCTTAGTGGACTGGTAGAGATTTGCCTCCCGCGCCACTCGGGGGCTCCATTTCGGCCGCCAAGCTCTCGTGGAGGGCAAGCTCGGCCCCCAACTTGGCCAGACGCGTCTAGTGGGTGCGTGTGCTTTCAGAAGGTTCCACTTAGACTCGCGCACATTTGTACTAAGTATGGGACAGAGTGGCGAGCGTGGCCTATGTCGCCGGAAAGAAGGACCAGAAAAAGCCACCAACTGGGCCAGAAAGAGGCCAAGTTGGCCGCCCACCCGCGAGGCTCCATCATTAGTGGCTGCCTACAATGGTTCCGGAGAAAAGCAGTCCACTTGGACTGCTTTCCAACTAGTCTAATTGAACACACTGGCAAGTGATCGGCAGTGATAGAGTCTTGTCCTCAGCCAAAGGGAGCGACTTGCTTGGAGGAGAGGCCATAACTCTGGCCCAGTGAATTGGCGCAATGTTCGAGCTCCCGGATGTCATGAAAATCCAACTGAGCAAGCGGCCGAGCTGCTCAGAAACGAGCCGGCCACAAACTAGCGAGAGAGAACGAGACGAGCGCCAAGTTGTGGGGCCAAATTTGGCCCCCAATTGAGACAAATTGGCCAACGATCGTCCGTCTGAACGTCGGCCTGAAAGTGGCCATGACAAACGCTCGATGGCTTATCAGTGTGCCGCTCAGTCAACGGGCTGCATTGATGCCGAGCAACCAAGACAGACTTGCGCTCCTTTGGACCAACTTGGACCACTTTGCACCCACTTGGCTCGCATTCATCCGCAGCCAAGCTTGCAGCTGTGAGCCTGACGCGAAGCTCGTCTTTGCAAGCCTCTTCGTTGAGAGTAATATCTGTCTTGCTCGAACTCGGAGCCTCAATGCTGATGAATGATTTGAATTCTCTGAATGAGGATCTGAATTTTGCTGCTTCATAGTAGTGACATTCTTAGAGCAGCAACATTTTTAGAGCAGCCACATTTGGCTACTTTATTCAGGTGCTTCTCCTCTGCTGACATCAACCACAAACTCGTCCACTCCACTCGTCTTCTGGGGCCTTGCATCCTTCTGCCATCTGTTACAATTTGGTTCCCCCGCTGAGGACGATTGCGACGAAATTCGGCAAATAAAATTTGCCAAATTTCGCTCGGCAAATACTGACTTTCGAGACACTTGAGAGTGATTTCTCTCTCTCTCTCTCTCTCTCTCTCTCTCTCTCTCGGTCGGTCTCTCAGTTGGTCTCCCAGTTGGTCTCGAGTGTCGCTCAAGAGACCACCTCTTGCGCTTTGGGAGACACTTGTCCGCGTGGGAAGGTCGGCCAGTGGTCGTTTTGGCTGGCGTGATGCCATTGGACAAATTGGATGATCCCTTGGGGCCCACGAATATTCGCCCCATTTGCAATTCACGAAATGCCAGTGACCCTGATCCAAAGTGATCCCGCTCGGCTTGGCTCTTCAAAGCCGAGCCAGAAGTGCTTGATCCTCAGTTCTGGATAACTGAGCCAGTTGAGGCCCTCATACTCACTCAGCGTCTCACGCTCGTCTGCCTCCTAAGGCTCGATTTGCATGATTGAATCACGCAGACCCAAGTGCTTCCTGTAGTCTCCTGGTGACTGACGTTTGCATGGCAAGCAAGTGGACTCGATTGGGCCGCGAGGCTGGCTCTTTTACTGCTGCGCAACATGGACATGCAGCACGGACTTTGGCAAAATATTGACCAACTTGGAGGCCGCAAAAGCCGCTCAAATTCGGAGCCCAGTGAGCTGGACACATGCAGCAATGGTTCAGGAGCAACCAAAGAGACTTTGTGAGAAATTGCTCCCTTACAGGCGGGCTCCGATGTGTTCTTCACTTATGTTTCAGACAGTGCCCTAGCACTGGTCCTTTGTCTCAGTGCCTAATTGTTCTGTGACGTCGGTGTGTTTGGACAGCAGAAGACGTGGAGGCACGCCTGTGGTCTGAGGAGATTCCCAGTGCCTAATACCTGAGAATGGATAAGAATTTGAGAGAGCTCGCTCAGGCTTGCCTCACTTAGGCTGGCCGGTCCATACAGTTGCCTATCCGGTTGCCTTGGTGAGAGAGTGTCTGGCCACTCTGGTCGAGCGATGCAAAGTGAGCGTTGAGAGCATCTTGGTTGTTTATGTTTGCAGCTAAGCTGCGGGCCAAGCTGCATATCTGAGTTGCTCAAACTCAAGTACAGCCGAGCTTGGTGAGTGGCTCTGTGTAAATTAGCTCCGCTAATTAGGCATCTCATAACTTGGAGGAGGCTCAATTTGTTGGGCCCAAAAGTGTCAGCCGAACTGGTCGTGATTATGATTGATGGCTCACCGAGAGAGCTTGGCTTCGATGGCATTCCAGCGAGCAAATGAACTCGTTGGCAGCGAGCTGGAAATGTGGAGCCGACGGCAAGACTAAAATGCCAATTTGCGGGCCCAAAGGTGGCGGGAAATGTGGAGCCAGTTTTTGCCGCTTTTGCTGCTATTCCCAAGAAGCCAGCCTGATCGGCTGAAGCGCGTTGCATCGAGCAGACGGGCGCCTCTGCGGGTGAATCACCGCTGCCCGCCGGCCGGCTTAGTGGAGTGGGTCCAAGTGTGCGTGGCTGTCGCGAGTGCCAAAAGCTCTGGCCTGTCGTCGCGCCACCAGCTGGGCTCTAGTTCGACATTTGGGCCTCCCTTGGGCGTGCACATGTGCCCCCATGCAGCACCTGTATCGAGCTCGAGAGGTGACAGCGAGGCGGAAGTCGCTCGGCCTCCCCCCCCTCACTGCGTTTGGGCTGCCTGTGAGCATTCAATCATGAGTCCGCCGCTCGCCCGGCAAGCAGTCCGTTCATCTGTGGCCCCGATGGAGATGCAGTGTATCGGGCCTGTGTTGGCCTGTTTGGCGCAGCCCTCGAGCATCTCCGCGAACTGAACTGCACACGTGTCTGAGCCCCAGCGGGCAGGCGCGAAACAGCTCTGCCTGGGCCGCTTGGGCCCCAGAGGCGCCCCAAACCGCCCGCACGCAGCGGCTACCTCATTGGGGGCCATGAATCATTAGTTTTCAAACTGGTTCCAACCAGGCTCCACAGACTGTCTCTGCGCCCCCCGAAGCGCCCCACAGAGGGCCCCCTGTCGGCGGCAGAGCTCCAAGGGGCCAGGCCGCAGAAGGACAGGGAGCAGGCCGCCATTGGGCCACCTGGGCGAGCTGCTGGCTTGTTGTTGAGCTGCTCGCGAGCCTGACGGTGAGACAGAGCAGAAGTAGAAGGTCGAGCGGTGATTGCTCACAAGACGGCGGCCCGCAGGAGGTGGCATCTCCGCGTGGGTGGCGCTGGAGCTATGGTGTGGCTGTGGTGCACGGGGCCAGTCCAAGCGCCAGAATCCATCATCGTCATCGGCGGCTCATCCTGATTTGTATTCGTGGCCAGCGAGTGGAGCTTGTTGCTCGCTGGCAGATGATTGGGCTGCTGCGGGGATTGAAGCCGGAAGCTGGCGGGGCGGCTACTCTGGGGGACTGGCCGTCTGTGATTGAGGCGCCCGTGGAAGCAGCGCGAGCGGGCGCTCTCACTTACCTCTTTCACCGCCCCTGATGGGCGCCATTGGCCGGCGGGCAGCTCGAAGACTTGCACTTCTGACGCATTGTTCAGTGGCCCCCGAAAAGTGGGCTCCAATTGGGCCAATCTGCGGGGTCCAATTGGGATCACCGTTAGCTACTTGGCCAGGCAGAATAACAACAATGCACAATGATCGGACAAGAGTTGCCGATTATTGTGCATCATTGTTGTTCTCCTGCTGGCCCATTGTTTCCGCTTCCGGGAAACCGATTGGGCCCGCCAGGGAAACGCAACCATGCATCGGCGGGGCAAAATATTTGCCCCGCCCGGATGGTCAACATGGGGCCAGATCAACGAGCGAGGCGCGCCAATGGGCTGTGACGCGCCGGGGGCAGTGCCACGTCACACTGCACTGGTGAGAGAAGTGGTCCTTGTGGTGATATTACAAACGTAATATTAACCTCTGTTATGCCCAATCGGCCCCGCTCAGCTCGGGCGCCAGCAGCCTCCAGTCGAGCGGGCAGCCAAGCGCGTCCTCCACACCGGGCAGCATACAAAGTGGGGGCCTCGTTTTTTGGACACACACTGGTTGCAGGTCGGCGGGCAGTGTATGCGAGCCTCCACTGTCGTCGGCGTTCTCTCCGTCACCGTGGGCCTCCTCGAGCGGCTCTCGCGTGTGGAAACAATTTGCAACATTCTCCCGCCCGCGCTGGCCCCTCGTGGCCTGCTGAGCGTCACCGGGACGCCCGCCCGCACCTCTGGTGTCCAGCTCGCCCGGCGGCCAGCCTTGCCACTGCTGGGCGGACTCATGGGGGCGCTGATGGGTCTGCCGATTGTCAAGTGGCCGGCTCACTCCGCAGGGCTCGCCCTCCAGCTGACCCAGTTGCTGGCGAGGGCGCACGCACGAACCGCCTTCGAGCAGTGCCCCATCCCTGCGGCTTTGGGGCAGCTCGGCTCTGGCCTCCCCCAAGGCCTTCGGGCCGGCAGCGCTCGCGAGCTCGAGCATAATGCGATTGGTCGCGGGGACCGGCAGCGCGCCCATCGAGCGGCCGCCCGCCGAGCTGGCCCCGGCGCCACACGCACTCCCGCCCGCCCGCCCGCAACCGGTGTCTCTTGCGGGGGCGCCACACGCGGCCGGCGGTTGCTGATGCGATTCGGACTTGCTTCTAGCCTCGTGGCTGCTCTTGGCCGTGTCAGTGGCGTTCGTCTCGCTCTGCAGGCTGCCGGCGCGCCCATTAGGCCCCAGCTTAGGCGGCCTGTCCGCTCGACTTGCCGGCGGCGGCGGCGCCGCTGACAGTCCCGCGCGCTTGCTAAGCTCCTCCTGTGGCCAGCGCTGGCGGCTTGCTGGCTGCGCGTCGACGCCTCGATGGCCTGCCCTCAGCTCGCAGCAGCTCAGTGGCCCGCTATCTGAGTGCCGGCCTTCAAGCGACTCACCTCCGGCGGAAGGGCCGCTGCTGGGGCGCCCCTCGACCTTCGGCCGCTTGGAAGGGCCGCCGCCCACTGGCGCCCTCGCCTTAGGTGACTGGGGATGGGGGGCCCGCACGGAGTCTAGAGTGTCCCGCTGCTCTGCGATCTGCGGGCCTCTCATTTGCAACCTAATGGCCGGGGCGCTTTGCTCGCGCGGCCGCCCTCTCCTGCACCGCCTACCCCTCGACTCTGGCCCTCTGGCCGCCCTACCCTCCCCCGTCTGGCCCGCGCCCTTCCGGCCACCGGCCACCTCAATGGGCGCCCCCAAGCCACTTGAGCGCCCCTCGAGTTTGCCGCGCGACCCCGACCGGAAGCGCCTCGTTGTGTGGCGGATACACTTTGGCCCACACTTGCCGCAAACTGCGCCCGCACAACATCCTCGCGCCGCCCCACGCCCACCCCTCGACTCCGCCGGTGGCCCCTCTTCCGGCCGCGGTCGAGTGGCCCGCAAGTCGCCGGCATCCGCGCCCACCCACTGCTCCGGGCGGACAATCACGCACTTCCGGCCCGCCATAACGCCAACCACGGTGCCACCCGATGGGCGCCTCTCACGCTCTTGTGTCACGGCCGCGCCTCCATTTGCGATGGGGCTCACCTGCGGACTCTCGTCCATCGACAGGTCTGAGAGACGAGCACTGGCGCCTGTGTGCATGAGCAAGCTGGTGGTGCAACCTGACTGAGTGGTGCTGGTGGCGAGCGTGTGATTGTTGTCCGCCACACTGCCGCCCGGCGACAGACGGCCCACAGCATGACCGCCATTCCTCTGCGATTCCCTTCCGGGCTGCTCCGTGTGGCCCGCCTGATGGTTCTGCTTGTGCAGAAGACTGTTGCTGGTGATGTTGCTGTTGCTGTTCTGGGTGTTGTTGCTGCTCTTGTAGCTCTTGTTGGACTGGTTGTTTGTGGTCACATTGATGCTACCGCTGCTGATCAGTGGTCCGCGGCGAGTGCGTTTTCTCGCAATGTCGCGCTCAAAGTTCAGATACTTCTCACGCGAACAGCTCAGCCAGAAGCCGCAGCAGACAAAGTTGTACATCAGGAAGCATAGTTTGCGCTGCATGAAGATGCACAAATCTGCGATGGCCTCCCTGAAGCCGGTTCGAAAGTGGTTGTTCATCCAAATGTAAATCAACGGATTGGTTATCGTGTGACACATTGCAAGGTAGTGGGTTATGAACCAGATATACATGATACTTTGGTGCTCCCAAATCACCGGATTCAGATCCCCGATGACAATGAGCGCATTGAAGGGCAACCAAGTTAGCGCGAAAGCAATCACACAAAATATCACCATTTTTATCATCTGTCCGAATGAGAGTTCATTTTTCCCATTTTGTCGCCCATTTCCCACCATTTTGTCATCCGGTTTTCGACCATTTTGTCGCCCATTTTTCGTCCACCAAGACGTCCATTCATCAATTTTGACCAAACGTTCCATCCGTCGGGATCATTCATGCGTAACGGTCGTTTGGTTGAGTCCATTCATCGGGTTTGAGAGGATTTTTGTCCGAGATTATGCAAAGGGTGTGTATGGAGGAAAGTTGTTAGTCTCGTTTGTTGGTCAAGTTTCTCGGTCTGCAGACAGTCTTGCCCGAAAGAAGCAAACCTGTTTCAGTGAGGTGCTAACCAGCCGACAAGCTGAACATGCTTGCAAGCTCAAGAATCTCCGGAGGCAGAGAATTGGATTGGATTACACAAAATGTGGCCGAACCACCGCATCCGTAATTGCATGTAGCAGAAGGCCGGTAGACTTGCCCCCAGGGGAACTTGGGGAGGTTTGGTTGGTCTGGGCAATTTAGTCAGGTGGGACTGCTGCTGGAGCCGGTGGGAGTGGTGCTCGCTTGGTGGCGGTGTCTGAGGTGGCCTCGAAAGTCTGGTTTGGAGAGGCTGCTGTCTAGAAAAGTTCACCAGTCGAGCCTCATTGGAACTCATTATTCACTGGCGAGATGTTGATTATAAAACTAAATGAATCCCTGGAAACGTTTCTGTCCCCTGAGGAGATGGTCGTCGCGTGTCTAGTAGCCGATAAAGCGTGCCGAGAGTTTGCCAGAAAGCCACCCCAGAGCCACCACCAGACAGAGAGGCCGGGTTATAAATTACAAATTTCAATTTGCGCTGCCTGCTCGCCAGCGCCAACTTGAATTTGTCCAGAAGCACAACTGGCGCCCAAATGCAACACGATACAAATATCACCGCCCAGAAGTCTGCCTTTAAAGGCAGCCCTCGTCTGCTGGAGGTTAAGTGCTGAGTCAGGAGCCAAATTTGCCACCGGAAAGAGGCGCTCTCGCTTTCACTTGCTCGCTCGCTCGCTTTTGGCCTCCCCCAGCCTCCATTTCCATTCGAGCGAGCTTGAAAGTGTAGCCACATATGGGCGCTGCGGCCAAATTGGAACCCTGTCGTCCAAGTTGCGCCCAATTTTCTGCCTCAACTAACTCGGCTTTGGCTCGCCTAGTCTACCGGTCCTTTGGCTTTATCTCCCTCTCCCGCTCTTTGGCTCCTCCAGCGCGCGAGCTCGAGCTTGAACTTGAACCCAAGCCTTGGATTTTCCCCCCGCCAGACAATAACCGCAGCCCGCGGGCAAACTGGCACTACTGCCAGGGGGCGCTCGGGCAATTATTTGAATTAATCCAGCGAGGACAAACAGCATTGTCCCCTCTAAGGGTCAGCTCAAATTCGTCTGCCCCTGCGCTCTATCATCTGCCAAGGCCCCTAGCTGGCCCAGACCCTTTCCCTCCATCTGACGGCGCCTGGAAATGTTGGCAATATGCGGTCAAGAGGCAGGACGCGATGGAATATTGGCCCCCATTTTAGCGCCAACTGTGCCCACATTGGCGGCCTACAAGGAAGGCTTAGCCGAAGGCAAAAAACAAATCTGCTGAAGCGCATCCTTTCTGACCACTGCTTGGAGCGGCCTGCGGGCTTAATATCGGCGGCGTGCCCGAAAAGATTTGTTTGTCGTCCACTCTTTATGGCGCCCACTGACCATCTGGCTGCGATCCGGTGTTCTTATGGCGACCCCCGCGAAAGGGGGAAACAGAGAGAAATGGAACTCTCTGGAGGCATGCTGAAGTGAGCTAGATGCTTGCACTCTTGCAGTGTTGCCAACATTGTGCGCCACCGGGAGCAAACTATTCTCCAGGCCACACAAACTGGGCCTGGAGAAAAAGGGCATGCATAAGGCAAAACAATACATAAGTTGGCAAGTTTCACACATAAAAGAGGCCAGTTGGCAGCCAGGCCAGCTGCTGGCCAGATCCAACTAGTGGCCGATACAGTCCCACCCAACAGGCCCAATTGGTATCATTCCATCTGCATGCCCATGCACACGAGCACCGGATTCAATCATGCAAGCTGACCGGAAGCCACTCTCATTCCCTGGCTCAAATTTGTAAGGCTGCGCGCCCAGTTCTCCCTCCAGCTTTGTTCCATTCATACATCATGGTGGGGCCTATTTGCTATTGTTATACCCTGCCACTGGTCGACTTGTTTGCCTCCCCCAAAAGAAGCACTACTACTCGAGTGGTGAGTGGCCAGACAGAGAGAAGATTGCACCCCCGCCGAGCAATCTTCCGCCACGGCCTAGTTGGTTCGTATTTGTTCCGCGATGATATGGAAAATTGGCAACACTAGTCGACGGCAGCCATCCGTCGTGCGACCATGCGAGTGCGCCAGTTGGCGAGTCCACTGTCAGCCCTCGCGAGGCACATTCCTTTAAACTGCACCAGTTTTCACTTGAACGAGAGGACGCCCCGAGTCCAATGAAGCCTGTTCGTCGGCGATTCCGGATGAATAGGAAAAAGGGTGGCCACTCGCATGATGAAGGTCGAGCTCTTCTTGCCTTCTCTCGGGCAATCTGCGAGGCTACTTGCGCCCCTTCTTTGCAACTTCCTCCGCCAGCTCTCTCACTAGCTTGACAGCGGACCTAAGATCCACTGGGTCCGCTGGTTGTGCTCGCCACTCGTTGGCCAGTGCCATTTGCTGCCAAATGACCAAATGATCGTCACAAAATAAATGGCGGCCTGCAAAATGTATCCCTGTAGTCTCCCCTGCATTGCTGGCCTCCCCCGCTGGCCACTGCCAATCAATCTTGACTGAATGCGCTAACGTTTCTCCCCATTTCCACTTGGAATCGGCGCTCTCTGGAGCTCAAACGTTGCATTGAGCTGTCACCACAATGATCGAATGACAACACAATTTCCAGCCAACATCGAGCCGCCGAAGATGATGTGCATGCGCTGTCTTGTTGGCATTTGCAAGGATCCTGACCTCTAAGAGCTTTCCACGGAACTTGAAAGATCCAGAAAGGCTCACCAAGCTCCATAGGCCAATAATTGGCTGCGGGTCTGAATCACCTTGCAATATTGGACAGCCCAATTTGGACCCAGTTGACAATCGCTGATCGGACCTCAATCCGCCTCGCCAACGCCCCCGCATTGTCCTGAGCTAACCCTTCCCCTCCATCTCTCTCTCTAAAGGGCTTGTCACATTTGGAATTCACGTTACGTTATGAGGGAGCATGAAAAAGCTGCTTGCTCGTTGCCCGGCCAGGGCCCTCTACTCGCGCCAAAAGGCCCCAGTCAAGGAGGGCCGATCACTAGCCTGTCAAGTTGGCAGGTTGAGGCATTCCTCTCTCATTCTGAGCCTGCAAGTTGCAACACTCATGCTGCGGAAGGCTGAGTGTCTCATTTCCCGCCCACCAGACAGCTTTACTTTTTTGGGCCCGGAATTTCTTCCAGGCCCAAAAATCTCAATTTCTTGAAGATTTTCACAATTTCTCACCCTTACACCTACATTCTCGAACGCCAACACCTCTTGTCCTTGAGACCATCTCTCTCAGACTGTCTTGTGTTTACCCAAGAGGAAAACGATTCGCCCCTCGACTGTCCAGGTCTTCCAAGTTGTTTGAACCCGGTGGGTTTAGAAAAGCCCCCACAGGGGACTCCTTGCTAGAGAGTTTTGATCCCCTCAAACTTGTGACTATTTTGTCCCACTTTTTGCCCTCGAATACAGAATTTATCAGACCATCTCGATGCGAGTCCCAACAAATAGTCTTGGTGCCAAGTTTATCGCTGTTGGTCCCATCATCTTCTGACTCGTCGCCGCTCGAGGCTTGATGGTTAGCGGCAGTCAGGGCACGTGCACTCTTCCCCACGACCCAAGGGGCCCCTGCAAGTTGGCAAGCAATCCTGGTCGCTTTCGATGACCAGGACTTGCGAATCAAAATGTCCACCCAGGTCGCCTGCCCACATTTTCTTTGTTTGCTCGCCCATCTTGCCAGGAAGGAAGGTCATCTTGGGCGAGAGAACCCGCGACACATCGTCATCTGCGTACGGCTCTGGGCGGTATGCAATATCACTGGACGCACCTTTGCACAGAGGGACTTATTGCGGCCATGCCAAGGCGCTTGTATGAACCAAGTTTCTTTTTGCTGATATAATTTGGACCAACAAAGAGCAACGGATTATGGAAACTCTCATTTTCGTAGTCACAACTCTGCCCGTCTCCGTGTCTGTCTAAATGGAACCTCAGCTCATGCAACTCGACCTTTAGGATAGGAAGACGGAACTGCTGGTGGGGGCCAATTTGGTCCGTCCAGTTCACTTTGTTAGCATCAGGGGGATCTAAGCTATCGGTTGGAATATTCATTGAGTCTATTGCTTTTCCCGCCATCGTTTGGACGCACGCGGATCTCCATGTGTTGTAGTCGGGGCTCGCAGCCAAAGCTGCCGATCTGCATGTGGTCTGCCGTGTCACTGGCAGACCAAATGGTGTGAGTGCTAGTTGTGATGCAAGGGGACCAAGCAGGAATGTGGGCCTCCAAATGCGGCGACTAGTCCAGGTGTCTAACAAGAGAAACGCCCACATCGTAGCGTCTGCTCATTCTAACAGTATACGGGAACGGTTTGGACCTTGTTTTCGTTTCACTTGGCTCGCCCCGCCAAGACAGATTGTCACAATCAGACACATCCTCAAGGTCTCGACGGTTCCTATCCAACTTGTCACCCGAATGAGCTCATTGGGCCGGTTCGTTTAACATTCCAAGCGTCTGCCTATTCCTACTCTCTGGTTTATGTGGCCATAAGGCTAGGACTACTCGAGTTCAGCTTGGGTCTAGTTTGATTATCAAGCTCTATGTGGATCCGGGGTTGTGATGATAAAGGCTACACTTCGTCGCTGTGCCCGGCGAATAACTCCAAGGGGGACCTTGGCAAGCCAAACCGAACAAAGTTAGCTGACTCTCTAACACAACGAATGGCTCCCCCATACTGATCAGAGGTGGTAGGTTTCACAAGCTAGTTAGTGCTCATCAGTGGTGTGGTTCTCTCAATTTGACGACATGTCTCTGATTAGGACCACCTTCGCAATAGTTCTACAGGCAACCGCTAAACACTATTCATACGCGAGGAGGGAAATTGAATAGAGCGCACTGGGCTAGTTTGGTGCGCTTTGTTCTACTTGGTCGGTTATCGGCGGGCCTCTGGTCTGCAATGTTACCCCAAATGCCGCCTTCCTCCACCTCATTTTGTTTTTTTTTACTCTCCTTCTCTCTATTTTTCTATCCATCCCTCCCAGAATCGAGATTAGTCTCATTCGTCGATTAAAAGTTGCCGAGAAGTTCACCGCTATTCCCCGGAAAGAGTGAATCCCTTGGGTGCCCCGGCTTCAACAAGGACTCACCAAGTTAGTGCACCAGCATGAATGTTTTTGGCAGATCCGTCTTTTCCCCCCCCCCCCTATTCTTGTGGTATTCCTTTTTTTTTTTTTTTATTCTTGTATAATTTTGTTATATATGTGTTGATAAATGATTGATTTTGTTTATA
>Ga0058701_10000246_pt1 | contig 44063 bp, 17 predicted proteins | sample AgamicOrMae_FD_97039 | JGI IMG/M metagenome (GOLD analysis project Ga0058701, IMG submission 97039) | Agave microbial communities from Guanajuato, Mexico - Or.Ma.e | ecosystem: Host-associated > Plants > Phyllosphere > Phylloplane/Leaf | place: Guanajuato, Mexico | collected 2012-06-04
CGGCATAGTGGGACACCGTACCAAAAGCGCCGCTCTATCCTGCGAGAAAAGTGGAGTCCTGTCCAATCTAAAGTCTCTCCTTGCTTCTACGCGCATCCCCTCTTGTACACTTTAATTTTGTCGCGTAGTGGACAAACTTTTCGTTTTTAATAAGAGAGAAGTATGAGTATCGTCCATCATGGACGTATGAACGTTGGTCGCAAAGATGGGTACAAGGCAACCGTTAATTCGGCTCTTCGGATAGAGGCGATACATTGTTGCTAGATCTGCCTAAACAACACACACCATGCTCACCAAGCCTCGATCATATGACTCCTAAGATGATTGCTCTCTCATCGAGTTCTCTTTTTCAGGAGCTCTCCATGTAAATATTAGATCCTACTAGGTGGGCATCATGTATACTAATGCTCGTATTAGTTGTCACAGAGTCCCGCAAGTTCTTCGAGACTGACTCAGGCGTGCAAACTGACCATTGCGCAGGTGAACATTGGTCTTATAGATAAATTGGCTTCTCCAATGATCACTGAACATGAGGTGTCTGAGTGCCATTGAGGCTGTGTTCAGTGACTGTTTGTCTATTACTCATCCTGTATCAAGTATGGGTGACAATATGTGACTCGTGTGTGAATTTCTTGTCGCTGGCTGCACTAGAAGAGGTTGAAGCTATGATGAGATATTTGCGCGAGTTAGCTCAGTTGGCTACGGGTGTGGAAAAAGTGCGTCTCGTGTGGCGGAGCAAGCTTTTGTCATGAAGATATGCAATTTCGACCACATATGCACTGTGACATGACTAATTGATTGCATCATTAGTTGGATCTCTGGCTAATGTGGAGAGTGCACCAGATTGGTTGGAGTGAAAACAAAGGAGCCTACTTGGGGGCCAAGCGAGTGAAATGAGGCCATTTGTCACGCTGCACACAGTATAGGTACACCATTGCGCATCATTGGTCAAAAGTTGCTGCCTCTCGCATCACTGGTTCATCATCTAGGGGCCCCTTTAGCTGATTATGTGTAACAATTTTGAAAGTATGCCTCTAGTTGTGTGAGGTAAAAATGTCTGCGCTCACTAGTTGTTCAACTAGTGGACCATAGAGTGATCATTGTATTTTTTTTCCATTCAGCTCGCAATCGTGCACCAGGGACCCCAAAGCGTTTGAACATTTTACTCTCTTGTGGATGCATTATTGATCCAAGAGGCACAAATAGGCTAGCGATCAGTAGTGCTACTATACTGTGATAAGTGTGCAGAGTTTCATTGTGCTCACATGACTAGTTAGCCCGGGGTGCGAGCGGACAATGATTGAGCAAATTGTCAACAAGGGTCCCCGAATCAAAATGGCAAGTATCAGTTTGGGATACAAATACTCATGCTAGGCCACTGGATTTTCCACACAAGCTACAACAATGCACCTGAATGCTTTCAATAGTATATACTGCTCCATGATGGCTCTTATCGCTCCATCGCAGGCTCCGGTAGCTATTGGGGCCCCGAACTCTGGGGCCGACGAGTGTCGAGATTGTAGCTTCTGCAAGACGACGTTCTCTAGCTTGCATATTGGTGACTCAGTTGTCACAGTTTGCATTCGTAACCAGATATGAATCGTGCACTCTGGTACAATTTAGAAAAATGACAAATATCTCTCCAGTTTCACAATGGAACATGTTAGCAGGCTAATCTTTTGCGTGCAACAATCTCAACGTCTACAAAGTATATAACGAATCGCAAAAGCACAATACGACCTCTACTTTCTCCATAATGGAGCTCAACTTTCTAACTTTAAGCCCCACTGGGGGACGCGCAGAAGGCGTTATGCACTATCGGACTGCATATCTGTGCAGCAGATATATTTTGCAACATGTTGATATGATTATTTTTTGCCTAGCTCAATTGGTTGCGAAGATATCGATGCTTGATTGTTAAAGTGTCAGAATCGTCTCAGAATTTGAAAAGGAAATTCTCTGCGGATGGAATGGCAGAATAGCGCACGATGGCAACAGTGTGCTAGCGCCCAACAGCGGGTCCGTACACGACATGTAGGCTCCAATTTTCTCTCTCTAAGGGTGCTAGGCTCATAACAGAGTGTTTAACATGCTCCTGAGATGCATTTGATACGGGCTGGGGGGGGGGGTGATATGAATACTACCATGAGCTGTCTGGCCGCGAAGAAGAGCACTGTGAGAGGCTCCGATTAGTGCGAGAGGCGTCTAATGCGTGGAGCTCACCCCACCAGACCTACTATCTAGCCGCTATCTCGCCGCCTTCTTTTCTGCAGCTATCCTTTCGATCACCTGGCTCTGAGCTCTGTCCGGTCTCTCTGATCAAGCAACAGGGCCCGCTCGCTTCTAGCCGCCTAAGCGTCGCCACTTGAACCCTAAAGCCTGATCGCTTGCTCGACGACATCGGTGATAGTGCTGTATTTCCCGCGGCATTCTTGTTGGGAATGGGCTTTGCCTCCTCTATCAGATAGGAAATGCCTTGCAGTTCAATCAAGCTTACGAGATGAACGAATCTATCTACTGTGGCCAAACAATAGACTGCCTCTAGCATCATCCTTCATATTGGATTCTTCAATCGACGACCAATCAGCAGCCTCCTAAAACCTGGATCATGAAAGCTCGGGTTCGAGACCAACGACTTCGAACGGCTGCGACGCATCATTTCGCCACTTCACCTTGTTTCTTTGTAGAGCCAGACCATTTCTGTTCATCAGTTTTCGTGACCAGGTCCATCTCTGCTCTAGTTATCGCTGTAGCAGATTTCCTCTAGTTCAGACTTTGTGGCGCTTGGGGCACGCGGCTGTATGCCAAGAACGAGCTCATTTTTCGCATGGATCCATTCCTCAAACTGCCAATGCCGGCTCCCTCTGGTTCGAGTTAGATATTCTTCCCGTGATGAATCGCTCGTGATACTCTTACTCTACTCGAAAGGGACTATAACCCTTTCGTCGAGCCAGATTTAGTGGCGGCTTCGTCAAGATGTTAGCCGCTGAACAGAGACCGAATTGAACTAGGTTTATTGCAAAAACTCATGGCCCGCTTCCGAGTTTCCTTTAGTTCGTTTCGGGATCCTTCTAACCGATCCCGCTGACTCTCCAACAAAAGTTTTGCCTCCAAAATCGTGCGGCTAACAAGCACCTGTTCACTGGCAGCAGTGAAAATGACACATCAGCTCTTCCCCACCCCATCGGTCATCGGTGACACATCGGTCATCTTACGACAAAGCAGCCTTGTCAAATATGCATCACTCCACAAATCTTCGAGCCTTTTGATTCCTCGAGCCAGTCTATGTTCTGATTTTGTAGCGAACTCAGTGTGAGGTCAGACAACAATGAGATGGATCATCACTTCTGCTTTTGAAGTGGGAAGATATTGAAACGGACACGAATATTAGCCGCAAGAGATCCATCGCGCAATTAGTGGGTGAGGGTCATGCTCATTTGGAGGGATAACACTCTCGACTATCTTATAAAACGACTATCTAGTCGCGCACGTCCTCTCCTTCAAACGTGCGTGAAGTTTCAGTCTTGCACTTGTGGGTCTCTTTATTTCTACATCGCAACTTGACAGGTGTTCTAATCAATGTTTAGACGAAAGGATAGATTCAAAGGAGAATCATCTGATGATTTTCTTCAGCTTCAAACATACTTGATTGAACGCTTGCGTCTACCATAGCCGCCATGGCCCCCACCACATGAGGGCACGAAGATCGGATACATGCCTCCTTTGGCTGGCGTATTTTGAACCGATATGACGACCACCTCGCTCTTCTCCTTTTTCTTCTTCTTTCCAGCTTCGACAAATAGAACCCCGAACATTCCGGAGCTGCGGCCCCATGTTCGACCTTGCATGACCTGCTTATCATTGCCAGTCCAGATCGATGGCATTGAGTGCTCGTCGGGGATCTGTTTCAGATAGTTTGTTATCGTCGTTTGAGCTGTGACATAGAGCCACAAGATGAGGAAGATCGTCGCACAGTTGAAGAAGGATGATCTTGTCTTGTGTTGCTGATGCAACTGGTTGTCGGCTAGAAACTTCATATTGTTGGCTGAGATAATGTTTGATGTTTGGAATTGGAAACAATCAGATAGTTCGATTTATCTTTAGTTTATTGGGCACGACAATGGTAGACTGATTTAATGGGCATTATGCCAACCAACAACTCAACCGAACAATGCTACTGTGAGAATTTCGCTCTTTCACCCATGTTCCATTTCTCTTGCCTGCTGAATCAAACTCAATCTAATGGATTGCCTATCTTGGATCCAAAGTTGTTTGATTTACTTGTGACGTCAAAGGGATCTCGATTTATGAGTCGAGGCCTTTGGTCGCAACTAGTTGCCTGCTCTTGCAGCCCCAATGTTTAGCGTCTTCTCCAGCCCATTCTTGCCTGAGCACCGTGTCCGCCGTAAGAGTAGCCACCATGGCCGCCTCCATAACCGTGGCTCATTTTGCCCGCACAGTAAGGAACTGGGATTGGGACCTATGGATTTTTTGTCATTTTTTGCGTTTGATAATGAAACATGGATAATTAGTATGAGCTGCATAGTAGTGTCAAAGGTGACGCAGCACGATGATTGCTTTTGCCTTTTTTGAGCCGCTCTTTGGGCACACTGTTGCAAATACTCACTGGATAACCCGACCCCTGTTTCTCCCCACCTCCTGCCAGTGTGATGACCTGTTGATACGGATTTCATTGTTTCCATTAGCGCTTGGACACGGACTCAACTTTTCGCTCTGCTACAACATTCATTGAGGTTAACTTACGGTTGTCTTGGCTGATTTGTCACCTCCTGCTTGTACAACAAGGGCAATGCAAGCAAACAGGCCCAGAATGATAGTTGCGAGTGATCTGAATGAATTCATTTTGATTTGATTATGGTTTTGACTTGTCTGACTTGGGCTAACAAAAACTGTTGATAACTTGTCACTGAGATTTTTTCAGTGCCTTCGAGGGATAGAGCCGAGTGTGGATCTAGAAGAGAGCGAATGAATTTGCTTGAGAGGAAAGGAGTGTTTGTTTCTTTCTCCCAAACAGTTCTTTTGCTTTTATACTCTCGCACCAGTTTGCTGGAAGATATTGCCAGACGTCCGTAGGTCTGAAATGCAGGCTCGAAGTTTCTCTTAGGGCTCAAGCTGCAAGATACAGTCTACAAACTGAGTCTAGATAACTAAGCATTGCAAAATCACTCTCGGTTGTCTTTCGGGAGGCTTCCGCGTCCACCTCGCAGCAGGTTTTAACGGACTCGCTTGCCAAAGATTGGCCGGCTAGTGAAGAAAGTCTTTCTTGTCACGCATCAACGGGCGCCCATTTGCAGTGTTTGAGACTTAATCTGCCTGCTTGGCCAGGATGGAGTTGGAACCACCGAGACGACTCATTATAGCACTTTTTTCACTCTCGTCCAGTAGTGTCAGTCTATTTTGACGCTCACCGATTGCATAATGAACCTCAGGGATTCTGTTGTTACTTTACGACAACAAGTCGTCTCCAGGGCTTTGGATGAAGTTGACTAGCCATTGTTATGCAAGACTTCTTCGAGACGAGAGGATCGCCAATTTGCAGAGGAGTATTTGAAAACGAACTAGGAACAAGAAACAAGGCAATCAAAATGAGTATTGCTTCAGCGCAGATAATTAGTCCGATCTTGCAGATAATGTCGTCGGTCGTAACTATGAAGCTCCGATCCATGTCTTTTCAATCTTCATCGATACCAATGATGAATTGACGATCCTAATTTTTGCATCCGAAATGCAAAAACTAGACGCTGCATTTGTTAAATGCATCCCCCACGAGCAAACAACATTGTCCTCTGGGAGTTTAAAATCTGCGCAGCTCGACCACGATTACACGCCGAACAATGTGAAATGAAACTCCCATGGTGCGCCTCTGACATTGGCCACTGGTCCGGGCAGCCGGCTCTGATATTCCATGATGATGAGTCAAAATGATCTCTACCCCTCCCGAGTGCTAATCACATTCAATATCAGCTTTCATGGGCGTCTATATGCCCCATCATGTGCTAATTAGCGACGTCCCGTCGACCTAGACTTTACACACTAGAGTTTTCGTGCAACATCAAAGTCTTGAAGTCGGCCTAGGATAGCTAGGAAAACCAGTTGTATCATGTCCATTATACCAGAGAGCGGCCTTTCAGATGACCAGCACCAGCTGGTGAGGGACGACTTGGAGCAGCAAGAACAAGAGTTAGAGAGGGACAATGTAGGTGATACGAATGAAAACGAGGAGATAGATGAGGACAGTCAAAAGCCAAAAGTTTACACATCACAATTGGCGGCTTTGTTCATCATTGTTAATGTGACCATCGGTGTTGGACTCTTGGCCATGCCATACTCGATGCAATCCGCTGGCATTGTGTTTTCAATGTTAATTCAGATGGTGTTTCTTGGATTGATTATCATAACATGCATAATGTGTACCGAGCTGACGGTGAAATCCGCTGTAACTTCATACCATGATATCATTCGTATCCATTGTCATCCCTTCATCTATCACTTGACACAGGTATCTATCTTTTTATTAGTATTTGGAACAACTGTGGCATACATAGTGACCATTGGAGATCAATCAGACCGATTGTTTCTAACAGTCACCAACGATCCAAAATTTTGTCATGTCTGGTACATGAATAGGAGATTCATCATGTCAATCACAACTCTCCTTGCAATCAAGCCATTGTGCTCCGCAAGAACGGTAGACTTTCTCAAGTATGCAAGCTTCCTTGGAATACTCTCTATAGGATTCATATTTTATGTCGTTTCAAACGAATTTTTCAACGGTAGTAGAGCTCAAGATGTCAACTACCTCCCCAAAAGTTGGAAAGATGTAGCTACAATATTACCTGTATTTGCCCTCGGTTATCAATGTCATCTCAGTCTAGTGCCAGCAGTGTCTACCATTCGTCGTAGTGAGAAACCAAAGGCTTTCGTGACCACAACCGTTGCAATGGTGATATCAGCGATAATATACTCTTCCATAAGCATACTGGCTGTGTTGACATTTGGCTCAAAGATCAACAAAGACTTGACTGAGAGCTACCCAGGAAAAAGCGCCGTCCCGACAATCATCATAGTGGCTATCAAATGTGTCTTGACACTGCCTGCTGCTTATTTGCCCGCTAGATTGAGCATCGTAGACATCCTGACAAATAACTGGAGTCGATTTGCGCGATTTAGCGAGCCTGTACGGCGTATCGGAGTTACAATTATCTTCCTCGATATCGCACTACTCCTTGCATTGACAGTTCCTGATATAGTAGTCGTGGTAAGCTTTCTAGGTTTCTTGGCTGTCATGTTTATCTTTCAGTTGCCTGGGATTGCATACTTGAATTTGGTCAAACAAAACAGGCTCGAGAAACAACAAGCCGCTGGTCTCGATCCGCAAGTCCCGAACTACAATGCGAGAGATAGGATGAAGCTGGCCGCCAGTTATTTCATGATCGTTTTCGGTTCAATCATCACAGTAGTGGTTCTATACAAGTCTATCGAGGGGATCATTATGAATAGTCCAAGTCCACCATTGTGTGTTGGTTAGGCTATACTCTTTTCCCACTAGACCTCACTACGATGGATGCTGATAGTGGACATTGTCGTTCCAAGTTCCGACCTGTTGAGTGAGCAAAGCAAAAGTGATTTTAATAAAGACTGCCCCACTAATATTGGGCATACTCTCAACAACCTGTCTTCGCTATCGACACAGCACTTAGTTCTAGTTATGTCATCTTGGACTAAACTTAATATGAGTAGTCAGGCTTACATTCCCTCGAATCTTGGCCGCTATCTCTATGACGTGCGCAGAACGCGTTGCTCGCGCCCATATCGTGCACGTGGCGGCCCATAAAACTTCTCATCGCACTAGAGCACCACCGATGATTCGACGCTCGGCAGACAAATCACACTTCTTTAGTGATACCTTTTCTCATGCAGCCTCTATATATCCATAGATTTCATCTAAACTTCTTATGCATGGTCCATTTGAGACACTACATCTCGATTATTGCTTCCAAGCTTTTCTATATGTATTTGTATTGGTTCCATATCAGCTCTAAATCAAGTTCAGATCAGCTCTATTGTAGGCCTCAATTTGCATTATAGTTTGAACTCGTAATTCACACACGTAACCCGTCAACTTCACGTTGGACCGCCGCCTCGGCCAGGCGTTAATTAGCAAACTACTATCGAGCTCATCAACACATCTTGGCCATGAGTCAGCCTCCTTCTCAGCAACAAACAGATCAATCCAATAGGATGGGCCTGTTCCTGGAGCAAACTCTGGCCCTCCTACGCGACTCCCAAAAACCAGATGCTCAACTACAACGACAAGTCCATCAAAGTTTAAATGATTGGAGCCAATTACCAGAGTTCAATTATGCGCTCATGTGGATTTTAGCTGATCCCAATAGCGGGGATGAAACTATACGATCACTTAGCTGTCTCGTCCTGAAAAACAATATCAAGAGATACTACCACACGTTTCCTAATGAGTTAAAGAATTTTATGAAAGAGAGGAGCTTGCAACTTTTAAGTGATTCATCCCCTGTGATAAGGGCCACCGTAGGCTTATTGATCAGCAGTGTTGCTGGAACCAAAGAGATATTAACATGGACTGAGTTGTTTCCCACCCTCGGAACATTATTGAGCTCGAGTCAAACAGAGTTGGTAGAATCAACCTTCGTTACCTTGTTGAGATTGTGTGAGGATCACGCTAATCTCTTCCTAGATGACCCAAATATGATTACCACTCTTCGAGCAATGCTGCCAAGATTTTTGGAATTTTGCGGACATCCGAGTCCAAAGGTTAGAAATCATGCCCTCTTATGTATCAATCAATTTGTGGGCATTCGAGCAAGACCAATGATGGAGTTGATCGATAGATATGTCGAAGCCTTGCACAATCTAGCCAATGATGAGAACAAGGAGGTGAAAAAGAACGTATGCCGGTCCCTAGTTTCTCTATTCGAAAACCATCCGGCAGTCTTGCATAATAGTCTAGATAATGTAATACAATATATGATTGCTCGCTCCAGAGACGAAGACAGCGAAATCGCACTTGAGGCATGCGAATTTTGGTTGACCCTTCCAGAATCACCTAGCGCCCGACCTATATTGAAGCCGTATCTACCTGACTTAATACCTTTTCTAATGGAAAAAATGCGTCATTCTCAAGAGGACATTGAGATGATGAGGGCAGATCTCGAAGAAGATTACATGGTTCCTGATAAGGACGACGATATTCGTCCTAGACATTATCGCGGCAAGGGGCAGGGGGCCCCGGGAGATGGGGGCAATAGTGGGCAAGAGGCGTGTTCATCTGAGGTTGATGGGGGTGATATTGAAGTTGATGAAGATGAAGATGATGATGATAGTGATTGGGATGGTGATGCTAATGATAACGACGAGAGTGAAATGGGATGGAACATTAGAAAGTGTGCCGCTGGTGCTCTGGATTGTTTCGCCCATTGTTATGGGGAAGAGATATTACCTATTGTTTTCGGCGAGTTAGACAAGACACTTAGACATGAGGATTGGATAATCAAAGAGGGTGCGGTGCTCACCATTGGTGCGATCGCTGAGGGTACTATGGGTGGCATGGAGCCGCATTTACATAATTTGGTGCCGTTTCTGGTTGAGCATCTATCTGACAAGCATCCATTGGTAAGGTCAATAACTTGTTGGACTCTTGGTCGATACACCTCATGGCTAGTAGAAAAGGAGCAGGAGAACTTCTTCAAGATGGTCATGAGTGGTCTACTGAAGTGCATTTTAGATAACAACAAAAAAGTACAGGAGGCCGCTTGCAGTGCATTCGCCACTCTATCTGAGGGAGCGCGACTTGAACTAGTTCCTTATATAGATCCTATCCTTTCAACATTAGTCCAAGCTTTCAACAAATATCAGCAAAAGAATCTGCTCAACCTCTATGATGCCATAGGAACCTTAGCCGAAACTGTAAAAGGCCACCTGAATAATACCAGGTATATCGACATGTTACTACCGCCGCTCATCGCGAAATGGAATAGTTTCCGCGATGACGACCCCGATCTCTTTCCACTCCTTGAATGCCTCTCATGTGTAACGGTGGCCCTCGGCTCCGGATTCAAGCCATACAGTCAACCTGTTTTCAAGAGGTGCGAATCACTGATAGATCAGATTCTTCAACAAGGCATCCGGTTTGGGCTCGACCCTGAAAACATTGAACCCCCAAATAAGGATTTCATGATTGCTGCCCTTGATTTGTTGAGTGGTCTAGCGGAGGGTTTAGGGGGGGAAATAACTGAATCAGTGGCTTCCTCAAACGTCATCGAGCTAATGCTCCAGTGTATCAACGATCCCCAGCAGGAAGTTCGTCAAAGTTCCTTCGCTCTATTAGGCGATTTGAGCAAGGCCTGCTTCCCTCTTCTCGCTCCCCATGTCGAGAGATTCATGCACCCGTTAGTTCTAAACATGCGATACAAGTCAGAAGAATTGTCCGTGTGTAACAATGCCACTTGGGCTGCGGGTGAGATTGCGCTTCAGATGCAAGGCGACTTCAAAAGATACGCCACAAGTATCATGCAGCCCATGATAGCAAGTTTAAATAGCCGCGATGTGTCGAGGACATTGCTCGACAACACTACCATAACTATTGGGCGAGTGGCCCTAGTTTGTCCTGAGGAGGTAGCACCATCTTTAGTACACTTCATCGAGAAATGGTGCATATCAGTCAAGAGCATTCGACCCAATGATGCAAGAGATCAGGCGACTCTTGGAATCTGTGGTCTAATCAAAAGGAATCCGCACCATGTAATCGATTATTTCCACATATTCTGTGATACAATCATCTCCTGGCATGATCCGAAACCAGAACTAAAGCAAAATTTTTATGAGATCCTGCACACTTTCAAAGGTCAAGCTGGAGAGGATGGCTGGCAGGAATTTCGCACTGCCTTCACCGATGTAATGTGGGCGAAATTAACCTCTGAATATGGCCTTTGAATCAAAATGATCAGCCTTAAAGCGTGTTAAAATCAACTGATTAGAGAAATAATGAGGATTAGTATCCAATCTAATACATCTTTTTATGTCTGTTATGTTACTCTTGAATCATTTCATCTTACTGTTCAACAGTTCCACTCAAGGCTACGATGTGATAGTAGTCAGCCATCAGACCTTGAAGGGCAGGTCGACAATTATGCTCTTGACTTCGTAATATTGCTTCAATCCGTCCAAACCAAACTCACGCCCTATTCCTGATTGCTTGAATCCCCCAAACGGGATCTGTATAGATGCACTAAAGTAATTGTTGACATAGACTTGACCAGCCTCCAATCTGGAGGAAACCTTCATAGCGGTTTCCAAATCATTGGTAAACACACCAGCGCCAAGACCGTAAGTTGTGGCGTTAGCTCGCTTGATGACCTCATCAGTGTCTGTGAACTTGAGAATCTGTTGCACAGGCCCGAAGATCTCCTCTTTGGCAATTCTCATGTCATCGGTGACGTTCGAGAACACAGTGGGCTCAATGAAGTATCCTTTGTCCCCGAAACTCTTTCCACCAGTTTCCAGGGTGGCGCCTTGCTCTTTGCCAGATTTAATCAAGTCAAGAATCTTGTTGAATTGTTCTTGGTCGATTTGCGGTCCATGATTGACGCTGGCATCGAGTGGATTGCCTATTTTGCGGTCCTTGGCCAGTTTGACAGAACGAGCGACAAATTCATCGTAGACGCTCGAGTGGACAAAAACTCTGCTTGCCGCTATGCAACACTGGCCCTGGTTGATCATGATCATGTCGTGCGCCACCTGGGCGGCTTTGGCCAAATCACAATCCGGATAGATGATCAACGGACTCTTGCCCCCCAGCTCAAGCGAAACTCGCTTGACAGTGTGGCTAGCCTCTCGCTGGATCAACTTACCGATCTCTGTAGAGCCAGTGAAGGTAATCTTACGGACAAGCTGGTGCTGGACAAGAGGCTGTCCAGCGGTGGGACCAAATCCAGGCACAACATTGAGCACCCCCGCTGGAAAGCCGGCCTCCTTGGATAGGGCCGCTAAGGCAAGCGCCGTCAAGGGGGTCTGCTCGGCCGGTTTGAGGACCAGAGTGTTGCCAGTGGCCAAACATGGAGCTATCTTAACGACGGCCATCAATATTGGATAATTCCAGGGGGTTATAGCACCGCAAACTCCAACTGGCTCATAAACGGTGTAGGCAAACTTGTTCCCATCCGCAGGCAACACTTGGCCGCAGAGTTTATCAGCGGCGCCCGCATAATACTTGAGCGTAGCCACTGAGGCTCCAAGGTCATCATAGGCCGATTGAATGGGCTTTCCATTATTGTAAGTCTCAAGAGAGGCCATATAGTCGATGTCACGCTCAAGGAGCTCAGCCATCTTGTAGAGGAGCTCTCCACGAGCACTGGCATCCATTTGTCGCCATTGGGAGTCACGGTCAAAGGCGGCATTTGCCGCTAGAACCGCCTTATCGATATCGTCAGCATCACCCTCTTGAACCTGGGCAATAACTTCACATGTTGCTGGATTGATTGTTGGGAAAGTTTTTCCCTTGGTGGAATTGACAAACTCGTTGTTTATGAAAAGCTGTGTGTATTTAACCTCAGGCGTCTTGCTTGGATCCATTTCTTCTTATTTGAAATTTCTCCTCTCTAGACTAGTGGCAACAAGTTTTATTCGTAGAGAAGTGTCCAAGGTGTAGCTTGTAGAAATTCTTGCACTGTTAAAAATCGGTGGAATAAAGAAAAATTTCAGAAACAAAATGTTCAGTCCTCAGTTTTAAATGGAAAAAAATGATGAACAAACAGGCTTGGTGATGGGGTTCGAGATAGAGTGGATCGGCGGTGGGTGGGGCTCTCGCTGATTCCTTTGTTGCGGCTCGCATCGAGCCACCTTAATGCATAGTGTGCGCCCATTATCACCACTCTGTGGTTGTTTTCAATGAGATGGAACTAGTTGTGATCTGACGGACTCTTGTAATGCGTGAAATCTCCAAGCTCGATTCATGGTCCGCTCGATCATTGCTGCACCACTACTAATGATGGGTGCACAAACGAGAGGCAAATTTGACAGACTGAAAGGTTCTGAACATCATCTCTCGGAGTTTGTTTCGACCAGAGGTGCCGAAAAAGGCGGTATCAAATCTCTCGTTAGACCAGAGAATGAGCAAAAAAAAGCGAATCACGAATATTGTCTTATGGACCATCATGCAAACCTAATCACCTCATTTCACGGTATAGAGATCATCGGCATAGGCTGTCAGTGGCGATTCATAGGGCGCGTCTCTTCGGGGCTCTAAAACAGCGAACAGCTGCGCGAGCCTGAAGAGTCCGCTGCGGCCATTTGTGAACGCTTTGATATATTGACGTCGTCATTGATATTATTATTTTCTTTCATCTATCTGTTTAGGTGCGCATGCCATAGATAGGCACACCATTGAGAAATCTTTATCAAATACAGATAAATTCCATATCTGTGGTGAAGATCCAACGATTGGTTCTTATTCAGTAACAGATGTCAACATTGCCAAAATCCATTCAGGCTAATCAGGCAGCAAGTGGCGATGGACAATCCAGCTTGTCGGCTCTGGAAGCCAAACGGCAAGCTTGCAGGGAACTATCTGCTAAATACAAGAGATTGCCGGACGATTTTCTTAAAATCCCAAGCTCTTATTACGCGAGCTTCGGACAATCCCCACAGAATGACTCTCTTGCCATGAGCGCCCATCGGGCTTTGGGTATCAACAACCATGGAGCTTCCAATGGCCCTCTAGTCGATATGGTAGATATATCTGTCGTTGAGGCAGTATTAGTGAAAAACTATGGTCTTTTAAGAATGGATTTATACTGTAAAATTCGTGTCGGACACATGGTCTGTGAGACTCCAACCTGCCCTAACGGAGCCAAGAATCCCAAATGGGATGGCGTTTACCAATTTAGTCTTAAACCCGGTATCGATTCTTTTCATCTAGAAATTTATGACGAGAAACAGTTCTCGCTGGACGAGAAAATAGCTTGGTTGCATGAGCCGATACCACCAGAGATATTCCAGGGAATCACAGTCGAAAGGTGGTTTCCTCTTTCCGGAAGATCTGGTCCACAGAAGGAGGGTTCAGTATTACTGGTCATAAGTCATAAACGAGTACCGATGAGATCATCAAACTATGGACGATCAATGATACCACATCATCATCATCAGCTACCAGCAATTCCTGAGACTATACTTGTACCCGGGCCAAATCAGATGATCGGAGGTCCCACCTCTGTGATGCCTGTTGATCCATCTGTCACTGCATACCTACAACCAATCCCACCTCCCCCGCCAAATCCACAGACTAACCCTAATCAGCAACCACCTGATGGAGCTCCCCACCAACGTGAGGTTGCCTTAGACGTGCGACCAGCCAGGGAGGAGGATATCAATCAACTAAGCGAAATGTTTCCATCGATAGACAAAGCTATCATTAAAGCAATCCTAGAGAATAACCATCATGATAAGGAAGCATCAATCAGCGCCCTGCTGGCCATGGGTTGAAATTGAAACTATAGACTTCAAATCGAAATCATAGTGCACAATCGGGAGATATTCTAAAGAATAAATTTGTTAAGTTTAGGAAACTCTAGAATCTTACCAACGGCATCAATTCAATCAGTAGCAAGAGATCCCAATCCCTTTATTTATCATCATTTCTTTCTTGTGGCGTTGCCGAGTGGTCCCTTCTTGGCTTTCTCAGCTAATTCTTTCATCTTCTTTTGCTCCTCTTGTTGCTTCTTCTTGAATTCGATGTCGGACTCGTCCAATTCTCCTCCCTTCTTCTTTGGTGCCTTAAGGGGCTTCTTCTTCCCGCCATCACGTCCCGACATTGTAGCTAGCCTAGTTTAGATTGAATGTGTTGGCAAAAGTTATACCGTATGAACTCAGATCCTAACTAGTCGTTTGTTATAGTCAAATCGATGCTGGATCGTATTTTAAAGCATTAAATATGAGCGCGCGGAAGCGGTATGGTGTTGTTACTCAGCGTTTTCGTTGATGAATGAACCCATCCGACCTAGAGGTATCCAATTGTAAAAGACCCCTTCGAGGAATTCGATTGCGTCCATAGTATGCAAGTCATTCAATTGCAAAGGGCCTGTAAGTCTTTCCAATATTTGACTAGCTAGTGAAGGCTGTTCTTCATGGAATTTCCTAAGTTCATTCTTCGCCTTTTCGTAGATGGGTTCCTCTTGTGAGTTGGGTACTATCAGGTCAAGAGCCTCGAGTGCGATTTTGTCAGGATTGTCGGGATTTGATTTTGCTGCTCTCTCGAAGATCCGACTGTTCACTCGCTTGTTGCTTAGCCGGGAAAAGAAGTAGTCGTCTTTATGATCGACACAGTCCTTCATTGCTTCCAACACATCATCGCCGTACCTATTGTAGAAATCTTGCCCTAATGAGTCATCGAGATAGATGAATTGTTCAGAAAAGTAGTCTCGTATCAAATCAACTTTCTCACTATCTATCGGCGCCTCAGCATCATTGTTTATTGGTCTTATTTCGTCACAATTAGACCCACTCACCAGGAGGATAACCAGAATTGCGAGAGGTAGCATATTTATTGTCTCTACCACAAATTGAATCGATGGCAAAGTCGAGAAACTTGTATAACCTTTCGCATACATGGAGAATATCACGACCGATCGAAAAATTTGTTGAATACTCTTGCCAATCTCAATCCGGATACCGGCCTGGGGGGTCGTTCCCGAGCGCTCACATTATCACTTAGCATCTAGTCACACTTCATGACCATTGATCTTGACATAAAAAAAACTGTTGTGTTCCTCCTCTGTAACATCCTCATCTATAAGCACCATTATTATCTGTTTGTCCTGAATAAGATCCGAAATTAAAAGACGTGTTTTAGGCGATTTGATGTGAGGAAGGTCGATCAAGTGTTTTTGTCTTACATCGGTGGACGCTTTCCCATCGCCTTCCTCCTCTGTGTCTTCATCTTTACTCCAGATGATTATACCTGAATCATTGTTCAGACTAATATCTGGACAAACGAAATGTAGCGCGCCCATGACTATCTTATCAACTAGATCTGCCAAGGTTGTCTGAGCCATGGATAAATGTATTTCGACCTCGGGGATGTTACCCTTAGCGCAACCTAAGCAGGTTGGCACCGGTGGTGCACATTCAAACGAGCTGATGAGATCCTTGCGTGTGAGTGAAGTATAATTGAGATATGTTGAACGGCCAGTCTCTTTCAAGAGATCGTTTCTGGCTGAATCTGTCATCTTACGGTAAGCATCACCGATCGGTATTTTCTTGAGAAGTCTGATGGCTTGGAGCACCAGTAAACCGCCAATGATTGAATTAGTGGATGAGATGGCAGGTATTATGTTTCCAGCAATAGACTTGACATCAAAAGGTGATTTCCTTTCAATATTGAAACATTTAGACCGCAGGTTAGATGCAGCTACCACAAAGTTCAATGCGACCTCATCGTCTTTGTCCCAATGTTGGTAACCTGTGGCTTGGAGGCGCTTATGTAGCTTATGAATCGTTTCACTGAATACTTCAATACACTCTCTGAGAGACCATAGTCTTTGATTGCCTAGCTCAATCCCGTTACCAGATTCCTTACTTGCTGTGTCCTTCATCAAATTCTCGTAAATGAGAGGCACGGGTTTAGCTCTCTCTTTCCATAAATTGTCCATGAGTAGAAGATAGTTGATGTCGTCGTTAAATAGCTTCTCAAAGATTAGCATTGGATCGTAGCTGTTGGCATTTGCCCAGTCTCTGGTCCGAACCATCTTTGGTGCTGGGTTGTTGTTGGTCGAGGCTCCGTTTTCTTTCTGGATTTGCTCTATTTGAGGGCTCACATCATTATCAGGATCATCCTCTCCGAAGAGTTGATGGAATAGGTGCTTGGCCCAAACTATACAATGGATTGGCTGGGATGGAGTATTTCTGATTGTGCAAGTGGCGAAGGTTCGGCCCTCCTTCTGTAAGCCGTCACATTCATAGCAGGACGTTAGTGAATTTTTTATCAACTTTAATTGCCCTGTATAACCAGCTGTACCAGATTCCAATAGAGGTATCTCAGCAGCTAGACACATCCTATTGACATGACTTCGAGCGGCACGATTGTCCAATGCATTGATTACTAGGGTATAGTTCTTGAAGAAATCGACATCAAACTCACTTAAAGTGATCGATTTGTGAATGGCACGCAAATTAAGACCATCCTGATCTGGACAGTATTCTTTCTTAGCGATTGAAATGGCGACCTCAGACTTGCTTTGTCCAACGTTGGATTTATTGAAAAGAAACTGTCTGTTCAGATTACTCACATCAATAGTGTCTAGATCGATGGCATCAATATTCTTAAAGCCTGTGAGGGTGAGATTCTTGAGGACTTCACAGCCAATTCCACCGGCTCCCACAAGAAGAATCTTAGATTTCTCTATCTTCTCATTGAGGTCAGACATGGTAAATTGTCAAAGTCTGATAAACCTTTTTTGACCAAATCAGATAAACAGCTTCGCTTAAATCCTGCAGAACAAGCAATGCAGGCGGGAATGCGTACAGCACGCTGGATCATAAACACGAGTTGCGCGGGATCTGCGCAGCACCCAATACATGGATCATTCGAACGTGGTGACAGTCGACTTTACGGAGGCAAAGCTCCACCTTCGGTGAAGCCAAGCTCGCTGTCAATCTCATCTATCAGATTACTATCTTCCTTGATGGTTTTTCCTTTGTTGTAAAGCCTATATGAAAATATTACATTCCACATGAGGGCTGCTCCAGAGCCAAAGAGCACCCTATAGTTCAGTGGAATGAAGTAGAAGTTCAGTATCTGAACAAAGGGCCAAAACGCATAGTTGATTTTTAATATATCAAGATACTTTTTGACTAGCTCTGACCGAGCTTGCTCGCGTGAGGTTCTTCTCAGGATAGTTAATAGAGATATCTCGCACGCCAAGAATACTGGTGCTATCAGAATTTGATCCGCTAGAAGCTTCTTACTCGAGACTGCTGCGTTGGTTGCATGTCCGAATATCTTGTCAAGAGCAACGAAGCAACCATGAGATACAGGTCCATCGAATATCAGACCAACTATCGCAAAACTGGTCGTCCGTCCAACGTCTAACTGATTTCGCCCATCCTGAAGTATCTTTTGAGAAATCAGATCACCGATTGTCATGAACGCGGATGCAGTAAGAGCGTTCGTTAAGAAGGGTTTCTTATGGAGGAGTCCTCGGTAGAGTGCCAGGAGCTTGAAGCTCATAATCCTGATCGCTGAAAATTGTTGATGGAGTTTGTTTAAATTTAAATCGCCGGCTTCAAGTGAGTTACGAGTGACGCCTCTAGGTCCGAGAGCTATGAATCACTCAGGTCCACAACTCACGCGGCTCATGGCCATCGTTGTTGCCAAACATTGGCAGAGCTCCTTGCGGTATCCCAGCTGCTCGACCCGACGGGCTTGCCTACGCCGATCGGCTTTGACGATTGCTCGAACCACCAATCACTCTCCCTCAGTGAATCTTTTCGCACGATCTTAGGAGTAGTCTGGCTGACATCTTTGACTTTCCAGTTTTCATAGGCAGACTTCTCATGTCGGATAAAATATTCTTGACACTGGGATAAACAGGCTCGCTTCCGGGGTCCCGATCGGGCCGCTAGATAAAGCTATGTGGGTGTGTCGAGCGGTGTCCCGCGATCTGAAGTGGGGGAAGGCACAAACCATGTCTCAGCACGCGCTGCACGGTTCCCGGATCGTCACCACGTGGTGGTGCGCTTTGAGATTCTAGAAAATTCAACCAACGCGGCTATTGAAAATGCCTCTCCCCATGGGCTGTGCGACTCGGAGCGAGACCCGAGCTGTGGATATCAGGCTGCAGTCTCTTCTCTCTTGGCTCGAGCTGAAAGGAGATCAGCTCTCAGTTCAGATCTCTTCTCCGTTGAGGAACCACGGATTTGCGCAGTTTTGATTAGAACAGTCTCGTCGCCTTCTGCACAGTTGGCTACCAGACCGGTGCACCTCGCCGCTTCAGTCCACAGCTCCTATTCATGCATCCGACTCCGCATGGCAGGAGCACTTGCCCAAATTAGAAGGCACGTTCGTTTCATCGTATCTAAATTATATTCTCAGGATCTATTATCCCCCCGATAGAAAAGTTTTCATCCAAGCGAACTCTAGGATATTATAATGGCATTCAGACAGTTGAATATACTAACGAGGCAGGCTAGCCTATTCACTAAGCTCTCAAATAATACTATATTATCCAGACGTTATAATCATGTTATCGGCATCGACTTGGGTACGACAAACTCTTGTGTCGCCGTCATGGAGGGCTCGCAGCCAAGAGTCATCGAGAATGCTGAGGGCTCTAGAACGACACCCTCTGTTGTAGCCTTCACGCCCGACGGTGAAAGAATTGTAGGTATGCCAGCCAGACGCCAGGCAGTTACGAATGCAAAAAACACTTTCTATGCCACTAAACGTCTTATAGGACGCAAGTTCGACGATAAGGAGACTCAAAAAGATATGAAGTTGGTTCCTTATAAGATTGTGAAAGCGTCCAACGGTGACGCATGGCTCGAGGCCAACGGTAAAGTCTACTCTCCCTCTCAGATAGGCGCATTCGTCTTGACCAAGATGAAGGAAACCGCTGAGGCTTATTTGGGAAAGAAGGTTAAAGATGCAGTAATTACAGTTCCGGCCTATTTTAACGACTCACAGCGTCAAGCGACAAAAGATGCTGGCCAGATAGCTGGCCTAAATGTACTAAGGACGATAAATGAACCAACGGCTGCTGCTCTCGCTTATGGTGTGAACAAATCTGAGGGTAAGGTTGTAGCTGTTTATGACCTTGGTGGAGGAACATTTGATGTCTCTATACTGGAAATTTCAAAAGAAGGAGTCTTCGAAGTGAAATCAACGAATGGAGACACATTCCTTGGTGGTGAGGACTTCGATAATGCCCTGGTCACTTATTTGGCCAATGAGTTCAAACGCGACCAAGGTATCGATGTGACAAAGGATATTATGGCGATGCAGCGGCTGAAGGAAGCGGCAGAAAAGGCCAAGATTGAGTTATCGTCAGCACCTCAGACTGACATAAATCTGCCATACTTAACGATGGACGCTTCAGGACCCAAGCACATGAATATGAAATTTACTCGTGCGAAGTTTGAGTCCTTAGTAGGTGATCTCATCAAGAGGACTATCGAGCCGTGTAAGGCTGCTCTACGAGATGCTCAAGTCAAAGCCTCAGATATTGAGGAAGTCATTCTTGTAGGTGGTATGACTCGAATGCCTAAGGTTCAAGAAACTGTTGAGAGTATTTTCGGTAAGACACCAAGCAAGTCTGTCAACCCCGATGAGGCTGTTGCTGTCGGAGCAGCTATTCAAGGTGGCGTCTTCACATCTCAATCAAAGGATATTCTATTGCTCGATGTTACCCCACTGTCTCTTGGTATCGAGACTCTAGGTGGTGTTTTCACTAAGCTCATAAATCGTAATACTACAATCCCAACAAAGAAGAGTCAAGTATTCTCTACAGCCGCCGATGGCCAGACTCAAGTCGAGATCAAGGTTTTCCAGGGTGAGCGAGAGATGGCTATCGACAACAAGATTCTAGGTCAATTTTCTCTAGTCGGCATTCCTCCAGCACCCAGAGGTGTCCCCCAGATAGAGGTAACCTTCGATATTGATGCCAACGGTATAGTTCACGTATCGGCTCGTGACAAGGGCACGGGCAAAGAGCAACAGATAGTCATTAGGTCATCCGGTGGTCTGAGCAAGGAAGAAATAGAAAACATGGTCCGTCAAGCAGAGCAATATGCAGAGGCTGACAAACAGAAGAAAGAGGTTATCGAAGCCGTCAATCAAGCCGAGGGTATCATTCACGATACTGAGACAAAGATGGAAGAGTACAAATCCCAGTTACCGCCAGAGGATTGTGAGCAACTGAAAGAAAAGATCTCAAAGACTCGTGAAGTTTTAGCTAACAAAGAAAACATCACTCCACAAGCAATAAAGGATGCCACAAATGAACTTCAACAAGCCTCTTTGAAGTTGTTTGAGATGGCTTACAAGAAGATGGCAGCCGAGCGTGAGGGAAGCTCCTCATCTTCATCTTCATCGTCCTCTGGAGATTCAGGCAATGCATCATCATCAGAGTCACAGAATGAAAAGAGAGAAGAAAAGTCTTGAACCTAGACCATGTCAAGTGCCAGCATAAGCAAGAGAAGTCGACATAGAGAAACTGCTGCTTTACTTCCTACTATTTCGTATTCGTGTTGTTCAATAAAATAAGATCGTGCCGTGATTTCAGGAGTTGCTAGTTATCAAAATTACGCCTGAATTGAGTAAAAATTTGAATATGCGAGATCGATTGGATGAGTCATCCTTCGTCCAAGCGACCATCCAAGACCACGTATCGCACCAATCACTCTCCGACGATGAATGTTTCAAGATGACTTATGCGCTCATAAAACGTCCATCAGGACAAAGTCCAACGTAACCGAGAGCTCAAAAGTGTCGAAGATTCCGGTCTTGCTCCAGCAGACTGACATGGATTACTCCAAAGAGGGACAGCTTGTTTCAGTGAGGGATTATTATTTGTTCCCCAAAGAACTATGGAGCAGGATGTTGGGATTATCAAATGAGTCTGGCAGCACCAGACTGATATGGATGCTCATTCTTTATATCCACAAGCTTGTTCTTAGACAAGCATTTATAGAATTTGTACGAGGGGCACTATGATGATAATTAAAACGAGAGTTCATGCGTGACGTTTTGTCCGCGATAAGTGAGATCTAGCTGAAAAGTCGCTTGTTAGCAGTAGCAAGAATGGCGACAAGTTGAGTAAGTAAATTTATCTCTCTTGTTTTTCTCGCCCGTAATTAAGCTGAATGATTGAATCGGCAAGTGCGATATGTGTCATCGCATTGTTGGCGTTGGTTTTGTTTGGACACGCTATTGGTCGAAGGAATTGGAATTGCTCACTGCTCGTAGCAGTCTGACATCTAGTTGTGCTGATAGTTTGCCCAGCCCGAAAAAGAGAGAGAGAGAGAAACTCAATGATTGAACATTGATTAGCCTTGAGCTAGAAGCGATCATCCAAGGAGCGAAGTGGTGCATTAGCCATTGGGCTATAAGGGAGATAATGGCGCTCGCTGGAGATTTTACTTGGTCTGTCTGGTTGATGCGCAGCAACAGCGTTTGACAGACTGACAACTGAACTGGAGTGATGGGTAGCTATCGCCGCCAAGACCTTACACTAGCGACGCGCCTTCACAAAGACTCTTATCATCAGATTTGCCTCCCTCTAGCGCCCATTCACGATCTTCATCTATGTCTCGGGCTAGATTCTTCAAGAAGAGAGCGAGAGACAGTGAGGGAGAGCGAGAGAGAGAAGTCACTTTCAATTTGGTGCCACTTCTTAGGCTAAATCATCTCCACGACAAGGGTCAGGTGGTGGTGTCAGGATAGCAGTTTACACATTTAGATAAGCTTTCGGAGTTGTTTAATTTATTTAGAAGATTATTACAATTTTAACTCTTTGGGACCCTATCTCAAGTGGGCATCAACCAACAGGCAAGCACAGTTAGTAAGCAAAAAGCGAAACAATGTCAACCGCTTGAAGTGAGTTTCTGACAGACAATTCGCATAAATTAAATTTAAATAGAAATTCAACTGGAAACGACAAGTCAATAGAGAAGAGCTACGAGAAGGCCTTAGAGGCAGCAGAATGACAGATTTAACTAAACACAGACTCGAACATCAACCCGAGAATCCCTACGATGAGGCGGGCCTCATTTCGAAGGTTTTCTTTTTCTGGCTGAATCCTTTCATCAGGAAGGGTTTCAAGAAGGATCTTGAGCTGACAGATTTGTATAAAGTTCCGGGGGAAGATTTGAGCGAAGACTTAGGGGAAACTTTGAAACGAGAATGGGACAAAGAGTTACGCAACCATCGTGAGGGTAAACGTGTCAGCTTTGGGCGGGCTCTTTATCGCGCCTTCGGCTTCTGGTATTTGCTGAGTGGCATTTGGGTAACTCTAGGCGAATGTATTGTCAGGCCTCTTCAAGCGATCTCATTAGGTTGGGTTATTAGAGATGTGAACACTTATTTAACTTTGGATCCCACAAACCCGGCCCAGAGCGCGCTCATTGACAGCGTCTATTATCAGGTCCTCTATGATGGTCTGATACTGATCTTTCTCTCAACGGTTGCCCTAATTACTGTTCACCCATATGTGTTCTGCACTCAACACACTGGCATGAAGGTCCGAATTGCCTGCTGTCATCTGATTTACAGACACTCTCTCAAGTTATCCAACGCAGCCATTGGACAAACGACGGTTGGCCAAATGGTAAACTTGCTTTCCAATGATGTGAACAGATTTGATGTTGCCCTAAATTATATCCAATATCTGGTTATAGCACCGTTGCAGGCAATCATCGCTGTCTCCGTACTATCCTACCTCTATTTGGGCTTCTATTCAACGGCCGCGGGTTCAGCCCTGTTGCTGCTCTATGTACCATTCCAATCACTTATGGGCCGCTGGTTTGGGCGCCTCAGACAAGCCACCGCAACGAGAACGGACGAGCGTATCAGACTGATGAACGAGATCATTCCAGCCATGCGAGTCATCAAAATGTACACCTGGGAGGATCCTTTTGCCAAGCTGGTCGAGCTAGCCAGAGCGAACGAGGTGCGACTGATCAGGTACACTTCGGTGCTTCGTGGTATCAACATGGCGTTGTTTTTCGTCTCCTCCAAGATCATCCTGTTCATCTGCTTCATAACCTACGTCCTGCTGGGCTACACTCTTGAGGCGGAGATTGTCTTTGTCTCAATCACACTGTTCAACGCAGTTCGCCTATTCATGACCCTCTTCTTTCCCTATGGAGTTGCCCAGTTGGCAGAGACCCTAATATCTTGCAGCAGACTCCAGGAGTTCCTCCTCTTGCCCCAGCAGGAGCCCTCGCATCGTGTGGACCGAGGCGACCCCAACGGGCCTCGCTACAAGCGCGACGAGATTCAGGTCGAGTGTTTGGACATAAGCGCCAATTGGACCATCATCAACAAGACAACTCCCACCATGTTGGACCAACACGAGCCCGCCGAGCAGGAGGCTCCAAAGGTGCAACTGTTGAGTGACAGTAGCCGAAACGATCTGAGCAAATCGACACGACGTCTCAGCTCGAGCCACAACTTCAAGATGAACTCAAGTAAAAATTCCCTCTTCGCCTCCACGGCCAATGTACACTTGGCCAGCTCACACAAGAGGGCCTACAACATTCTGGGAGCTGATGGATTGGGAACCAATCAGACGGCAATCTCGGCCTTGCGCAACATAAGCTACACTGTCAAGGCGGGCGAGCTGATGATCATTGTGGGCCGAGTGGGTTCGGGCAAATCATCGGTGTTGATGTCCATTTTGGGCGAGCTGCCGCTCGCCTCGGGCCGAATGAAGATCAGGGGAAAGCTGTCCTACTCGGCCCAGGAGCCGTGGATTTTTGCCGGCTCTGTGAGGGACAATGTGCTGTTTGGGAAGCCCTATGACGAGAAACGCTACAAGGAGGTGCTCCATGTTTGCTCTCTGGACAAGGACATCAAGCTGTTCCCACAGGGCGACGAGACTGTTGTTGGTGAGCGTGGTGTCTCACTGTCGGGCGGCCAGAGAGCTCGTATCAATTTGGCACGGGCAATCTACTACGATGCCGACATCTACCTGTTGGATGATCCATTGTCGGCCGTGGACACGGTGGTGGCCAAGCACATCTTCAACGAGTGCATCTGCGGCTACCTGAAGGACAAGGCGGTGTTGCTGGCCACTCACCAGACCCAGTTTCTGAGGAAGGACACGAAGATATTGTATCTGCGCGATGGGAGGCAGATGTCTTGTAAGAATTTTTCGGACAACAAGGATTTGCAGATGTTTATCGGCTCAAATTGGGAGAAGTCGGACAGCGAGTCAACCCAATCGGGCGCAAAACACACGCAACGGCGTAAAGAGCAGCGATCACGCACCGCCTCGCGCTTGTCCACGAGCGGCGCCGGCATAGGCCAGCCCACCGAGGTTGGTGCCTCCAAATTGGACGAGCACGAGGGGGAGAAAATTATTGACCATCCAATTCCCGGCTCTTCGGGCTCCTCAACCACTGCCGAAGACGAGGGTCTCCAGTCGGATGGGGGCTCATCGCCCAAGGAGGAGGAGGAGGCTAACTCGGACGAGCCCCAAGGGGAGAAGATTGTGGGAGAGGCGCCCATCAAGCAGCAGTCAGAGTCCATGGCCAACGACTCGGTGGGTTGTGCAATCTATTGGCATTATATTAAATCTTGCACAGCTCCAATATTGATATTCATCATTGGTTTGTCAAATTTGGGCACTCAAGCCCTGTTCAATGGGAGCGACTTTTGGCTCAGCTATTGGACCGACACGGAACAGAGAAAGGCCCTGAACAATGGCTCAATGGACTATGAGCCAGTGACATTGACCGATGAGCTAACCCTTCAACAAAATGCCCTAGTTTACACTATATTAATTGCAAGCCTCTTCGGGCTAACCCTTGTGAGGACCACCTGTTTCTTTGTGGCCTGTATGCGTTCCTCGATCACGTTGCACAACCGTCTATTTCGCAGCGTTTTGAGGGCGCCTATAAAATTTTTCGACTACAACCCAATTGGAATCCTGCTGAACAGAGTGTCGCGCGACATGGGCATCGTGGACGACCTATTGCCTCCCACCGCCTTCGACACCATAGAGATATTTATCAACGTGCTTGGAATCCTGCTCACAGTGGCCGTGATCTATCCGATAAACGTGCTGCCGGCGGTGGTGTTGTGCTCCACAGTGGCCATCGTCCGTTTGTTGTACATCCGCACAGTTAGGTCGATAAAAACCATCGAAGGAGTGACCAGGAGTCCAGTGTTTTCTCATCTGGCTGCCTCGCTCAATGGGCTGGCCACCATCAGAGCCTTCGGAGTGGAGCCAGAGTTTGAGCAAAAGTTCGACCAGTATCAAGACATCCACAGCTCGGCCTGGTTCCTGTTTGTGGCCGCCTCACGTTGGCTCGGCTGCTCGCTCGATTGGATCTCTCTGGGCTACATTGCAGTGATCACCCTGGTCATGACGCTCACTGTGGGCAGCACAACGGGTAGCCAAATCGGCCTTGCCATCTCCTCGGCGCTGGCCCTTTCGGGCTCCTTCCAGTGGGGCGTGCGCCAGTCCACCGAGATGGAGAGCCAGATGACCTCAGTGGCGCGCATTAAGGAGTACAGCGAGTTGCCCGAAGAGCCGGCCAGAGTTTCGTCTAATCCGCCGGCCGCCGAGTGGCCCGAGCGGGGCGAGATCGAGTTCGATCAGGTCAATTTGCGCTATTTCGAGAACGAGGAGCCAGTGCTCAAGAGGCTCACCTTCAAGATTGGGGCCGGCGAGCGAATAGGCATCGTGGGCCGAACTGGGGCGGGCAAGTCGAGCATAATTGCGGTCCTTTTCAGACTCACCGAGCCAGAGGGATGCATCAAGATCGACGGCATCGACACCAAGTCCATTGGGCTGCACGAGTTGCGCAAGAAACTGTCCATCATCCCGCAGGAGCCAATCCTGTTCAATGGGCCCATCAGGCGCAACCTGGACCCCTTTGGCGAGTACACCGATTCAGATATGTGGCGTGCCCTCAAGCAGGTGAAGCTGGACGAGGTGGTTCGCGGCCTTCCGGGCGCCCTGGACGCCGAGCTCAAGGAGGGGGGCAGCAATTTCAGTGTTGGCGAGCGGCAGCTCATCTGTTTGGCCAGGGCAGTGCTCCGGCAGAACCGCATCATTGTCATGGACGAGGCCACGGCAAACGTCGACCCAGACACTGACAAGTTCATCCAGCGCACTGTCAGCGACTCCTTCACCGACTGCACCAGGCTGACCATTGCCCACCGGCTGAACACCATCATGGACTCGGATCGGGTGCTCGTGATGGACGCCGGCCAGGTGAAGGAGTTTGACGTGCCCCACTTGTTGCTTAAACGGGAGGGAGGCCTCTTCGCCAGCATGGTCAAGAACACGGGCAAGAACGCGGCCCACCTGAGACGCATCGCCCAGAAGCACTACGAGCGCCGCTTTGGGCAGGCTAACCAGGACCAGCAAGGCAGCCAGGCGTGAATGGGGCTTGAAAAAAGCTTTTTTTGTCTCTTTGTTTACAATGTTTACATTATAATAATGGCGCCACTGTGGGCCGTTCACTTGGGCCGCCAGTGGGCGCACTGCACTGCACAATGCACTGCACAATGCACTGCACAATGCACTACTCAATGCACTGCGCTACCTAATTCGCGACGCGCCGCAGAATGCACCGCACGCCGTTGCCCAATGCGCTGCACAGCCCATTGCACTGCACTCTCCAATGCACTGCAGTGCCCAATGGAGAGTCATATACAGTGCTCAATACAGTTTCAAATGCAGTGCCCAATACAGTTTCAAATACAGTGCCTAATACAGTGCCCAATGCGACGCAATGCAACAGTCGAGCCCTCAGCTCACTAGCCCCAGTGGCCCGCCCGAGACGCCAGCCGGTCGCCGCTCCACCGACCAGTGCCCTTCGTGCAGCTCCGCGCGACCCAATAATCTCATTAAAGCTCCATCCACAGCAAGTGTGTCTGGCCAGCGAGCACATACTTGGCCGCCTTAGCCCGCCCAGTTAGCCTCCCTTAGGCTCACTGTGCCTAACTTTAGCTCACTCTAGCTCGCCGAAGACGACCAGTCTCGCCCAGATGGTCTCGGTGTGTGGGGACGAGTGTGAGTTGGAGGAGTGTGAGTTTTGGTTGTGGTCTGAGTTTTGCTGCTAGTTTCAGTTTCTCAGTTTCAGTTTTAGTTCTACTTTTGGTTGTAGATTTACTCTTCCAACTTATTTAGTCTTCCCACTTGGAAGAGGAGGAGGAGGAGAAGGCGGCCGTGGAGGCGAGCCGGCGAGCTGAGCACAGCCAAAGCAGCTCACCTACACCTTAGCTGGCCCGTTTCTCCTCTCGCCGCCTTCTGTGCAGCCTCGGCCAGGCCAGCCAGGCCGCTTCTCTGTCCCCTTTTCGCCCTAGTCTATGGCCAAGCTCACGCTGCTGAGCCTAGGTAACTGGAGCCGGCGGCGCATCTTCGCGTGCGGCACTGCTGGCGCGCGCCCTTCTCGCTGGGCTCGTCTCGGATCTGTGGCTCTCTGGCTCTCTGGATCTCTGGATCTTGGAGCCGGCCGGTGTTGGGGCTGCAAGTGGCGAGCGGCGAGCGGTGAGCGGCCGCCATTTGGGAGCTCCCACCGACGCTCCTAAGCGTCCGGCGGGCAGCTAAATGGAGTGAGCCGGTGAGAAGTGGCCGCCGAGCCGGTGGAGCGAGCAGACAGCGCAATGGATGCGCAGTGAATGGGAATGCAGTGCACTGAATTTGGCCAATGCAGTGAGCGCAGTGAATTTACTCAGTGCAGTGAGTTTACTCAATGCAGTCAATGCACACACTGAGCACACTAAACACTGCATCCAGCGGGCACATTTCAATGCACATTTCAATGCGTCAGTGGCCGCTCCTTCGCATCCAAACGAAGCCAGTAGTGTAGTAGTGTAGTAGTGTAGTGGCCACCACTAGCCACTAGCCACTAGCCACTAGCCACTGCTAGCTAGTCGCCGGTGGGCAACCAAGAGCCAGAGTTAGAGTTAGAGTTAGAGTTAGAGTTAGAGGCGCGCTCCTCGCTGCAAGCTAACTAACTAGCCAGATGGGGCAGCACTTGGAAGCAAATGAAGCGAAACAGTTTACTTTGGCTCACTTCCAGCTTTGGGGAAGAAAGGCGCCTCTGCCTAAATTTGCTCTTCATTGGCTCTGCATGCAGTATGTGCAGTGTGGACTGTGGACTGTGGACTGTGGATGCCCAGCCAGCAAGCAGCAGATGGCGGCCAGTCTGTCTGGCTCCGTTTCTTCTGGTGCTCATCTGCTGCGTTTGCTGGTGGCCTAAGTGGGCAAGTGGCGAGGAGACGAGGAGTAGGAGTTGGGGCAGCTTGCTTGGAGCAGAGGCAGCAAGGTGGCAAGCCAGCGGCAGAGGTAAGAGACAGCAGCAAGCAGCAAGCAGCAAGCAGCGAGCGAGCAAGGAAAAGGCAAACGAGTTGAGTTGAATGAACTAGATCGAGCCCAAGCTGGCGAACTATTGAGCCGGCCAGAGCGGAATGAGACTCACTGGCGCGCAGAAAGACAAGAGCAAAGAGACTGAAAACACGCTTAAAAGACACTGGAAGCCAATGCGATCCATGCGATTTTTTCGCCTGCAAAAGTGGCCATCTTCTTCTTCTTCTTGGCGCAAGGCACTTGCGTGAACGCGAATGAGGTGAGCCCAGCCGAGCGCGCGTCTGTGCGCCCGTCTGTCTCCTAAGCTGTGGGCAAATAAGCGCGCGCGTCTGTCTGTGCGTGCGTCTCATCGGCGGCCACTGTGCGCCGATGAGAGGCAGAATGGTGCATTAATTATTATTGCATCCACACTTTTTGCACCGGCGCCTTCGGAGACTTCTTCAACTGGTGGCCAGGCGAACGGCAACCACCTGTAAGTGTGTGTGTCTGAGACTGTGTTTGAGCATAGTCTCAGACATATGCCCACGTTTATGCTTAGAGCTCTGCTTGTGCCTTCTGCTTCTGCTTCTACTCATGCTTATGGTTAAGCATATGCAATGCTCATGCTCAGGCGTCCCAGTCTGGCAAGCTTCTTCTTCTTCTCGGGGACAGAGACGAGTCGCTGAGAAGCCGGCTCGCTGCGAGCAGGACAAACAAACGCTGGCTCGGCTAATCACCGGCCAACACCGGCAAGCAATAGCCCCACACAGTTTCGTTGACCCGTCACAGTTGCCCTTGTTGTTGCTGCTCTGGTTGGCGCTCTAGCTGCTTGGAACCCTGCTCGCAAGACGACAGTGTGCAGGCCAGATAGAGCTCGGCCGAGATAGAAATCTGCCCGCTTTGCCTTTCGTTTGCCTCTTTTATTCACAATCGAGCGCTTCTTCTTCTTCTTCTTATTTTTCTGTTTCTTCTCCTTCTCTTCTCGTTGGTGTTTATTCTGGCTGCATTCTGCCCATTTGGATGCGCCCGCCTGGTCACCTATGCACTGGCGGCCACCACCAAGCAGCCGCCACTAAGCAGCCGCCACTAAGCAGCCGACACTAAGCGGCCGCCAGACGCCACAGACCAACTGGCCAGCTCGGTGCCAACTGGAACGCCAACTGGGACGAACCAGAGCCGAACCGAAATAGCAACAAGTGTCCCGTGATGTCACAGGGCGGCCAGTGGTCGTGCCAGTTATTTATTCGCGCCCGCTTTTGCCAAGCCAAACTCCAGAGCTCAAACTCCAGAGCTCAAGCTTGAAAATTCGGCCACCAAACGAAGGCCCAAAGGCGAGCGGCAGACGAGCCACGGGTTGCTCGCCGCTCTGGCCGCCTGCGTTTTCCTTTGCCGCCGCACTGTTGCCGCAGACAGTCTGTCGCGCGCACTGCACTGCACTGCATTCGATCGCACTGCACTGCATTGCATTGGACTGCATTGGACACTGCACTGTATTGCATTGCATTGGACACTGCACTGTATAATACAGTCTCCATTGGACCAGTCCTCTGCTTTTGCGCGCCGCTCGGCCGGGTTCAATTGCTGTGTCGCAGCCTCCAGGTCAGCCCATTGGCTCGGCCGTTTGTTTTCCTCTCCAGGCAGAAGCTAGAACATAAAGCCACCAGCTCGCTCCTCTGCTCTGGCGGCCCAAACGGGCGGCCCAATTGGCCCACAGCCAATTGGAGGGCCGACCAACTTCCGGCCGGATAATCAACAGGTTGCCGCCTGTTGATTATCCACACTCTCAGCCCCTCTTCTTCTTCTTCTGCTTCTCCTTCTTCTCGAGCTCTGTTTGCTTTGCGCGAGCCGCCGACAGTCTCTCGACGACAGTCTGTCGCCGAGCGAGGTCCCGCCGAGCTGCTCTTCCTGCGCCGCCTAATGACGCCAGGCCGATCATTAGCCCAATTGGACCGAGCTCAACTCTTTCCAGCCACGCTCGCCCGAGACAGTTGCCGGCCCTAGACAGTTGCCCGGCCGGCCGAGCTGCTCGGCGGGCGACCGAAACCGGAGCGAGATCGACTCCGCTCGCACCAGAGACGCTCCTCACTGTCTGCGGCCTTGGCTGCCTCCCGCTGGCTCGCCAGCCTCTGTGTTATCCCTCGCCCTCTCTGGCGACAACAATGGCCGCTAATTGTACACTTGGCGCCATTGAGAGCTCACTGACGGCGGCGACCGCAAGCGCGTGTCTTCAATCCATTGGAAGCGGCCGCCAATTTGCCGCCCAGCTCTCGCCAGCCGCTCATTGTCCGCGCGCAAATTGCCGACGAGCGAGCAGTATTAGAGTAGAGAGAAGGGCCAAATCGGGCGCAATAGGAGCGAGTAGCGGAAGTTGGCGGCGCCTTGAAGCTGCTCTTTTGGCCGGCTGGAAGGCCAGCGAGTTGGGCGCTGGATCCACGTGCTTGCATTGAAGGGCGCCTCTGACAGTGCTTGTGCTTGTGTCAGTCTGGCGTCTCTGTGCGTGCGCCCCGATTCGCGCCTGTCAGTGCACTGGCGGGCGCGAAATCCCCGTCGGGCCGTCACTGCGCGACGCACATGCGCCAGTGCACCGGCGCCTGTGCATTGGTGCACAGGTGTTCAGGCGCGCAGGCACTTTGCATGGCACACAGTATGCAGTGCACACTGCGCGCACTGCACAGTGTGTTCGGTGCACACTATCTCCACTGCACTCACTGTGTTCACCTCGCGCACTGTGCGCACTGTGCACTCTTTGGCCCACACCCTAAGCCTCTTCCTCCGTCACCGGCAACGTATGCCAGTGCGACGTAGTGGAGGACAGGAAGCCGGTTTGAGCTTGACGTCGCCCACTTGCGGCCTCCTGAGCAGTGGGCGGCAATCCTTAGCTTTAGTGAGGATCTTCTGCTCAAATTGGGGGGCTCAAATGGGATCGCACTGGGGAGCCTCAGCACGAAGAGAGTGGGCCTTTCCCAGAGTGGCTCCCCTCCAGTGGCTCCACTTCCACTTGGGCGCCCAACTTTGCGGCCTGTCAGTTTGCATTCAGTCTCAACAAGTGGCTGCTGCTGCCGAAATACCCACCACTCCTTAGGGCGCGTCCAGACGCCAGACTGCTCCAGGGGGCCAGCAAGCCAGCAAGTCACTGCTGAGCTACTGAGCTGCTTGTTCAGTGACTTGCAGCCCCCCGACTTGCGTGATCATGTGTCGCACGAACACATGAAAGCGGCCCCCCAAAGGAGAAGTCTTTTCCAGGTCTGAGGAGTTCTGCTTAGGTGCGGCGAGATTTCTGCCGCCCAAATGGACATGGCCGATGGGCGAGGGTGAGGAAAAGCGCGGAGAACTTGCCAGTGGGGGAGAGAAATTTGGCAGAGAAATTTGGACAAACTTTTCGATTGATGCAATTAACTAGCTCTCCTCTGCATTGGAGGCAGCTCCAAGCTTCCAGTTGGCGCGCTCGGCACGCTATCTTTCGGCTGGCTGGCCCTGTTCGAGTTAGCTTGGGGCGAGCTAATCATCGGGGCTGCCAGCGAGCGTCATCGGCTAGAAGCGAGAAGTATGGGAGCAGAAAAGAAAATTATCTTGAACAAACTGCGCTCAAGATGCGCCATTTGGAAGGAGCAGAGCAAAGAAGAAGAAGCAGAAAGAGACTTCTTCTTCTCGTTCTTGGCCTTTGTGCTCGCGTCGAGCTGCAGCGTCACGGCTGCCTCACAGAGCTGTCCCACTAGGCTGGAGGAGCAGAGGAGCAGAGGAGCACGCCAATAACTGGCTTGAGTTGAAAGTTAGACTCAAGAGATTAACAGGTGACAATAATGAAGAGTGGCGGAGTGTGAGGGCGAGTTTGGCGACACAGAGCACAGAGCAGAGCAGTGGAGAGCAGAGGAGCTCTTTGCAATTGTGCAAGTGAGCGAGATGCATGCATGCGCAAAACTCGCCCACCAGAGCCACTCGGCGTTCGAGTTGGCCTCTTGCTCCACTGGAAGCTTCACTGCCTCTCCACTGGGCTCCACTGCTACTCACTGGGCTCCACTGCTCTTCAATTGTGGCTCTTTTGGAGTGGATATTTGGATTGCCACTCCGGCGAGCGTCAAGTTGGGCGCGTCAAAAGTTTTGTCAGCGCTCAAATGTGCGCGAAAAGGATTGGCCAAAGGCTGTTTTGTCGCACAGGGCTGGCCGAGTGCAGGCAACAGGCGGCCCAACGAATGGGTGTGCCATCGAAGCGGATGCGCTGGGCAGCCTGCGCCAACACGCAGAAGTGCGGAGACTTTTGCAGCGAACTGTGCAGCGAGCCGCACCGGCACTGCAGCGGTGCCAGAACGGGGCGGAAATCCCTGAATATGCCCCGAAAAGAGGGCAGAAATCCCGGAAAGGAGCACAATGACCAGAAATCCTCTAAATTGGGCAAAAGTCCCCAGAAGGGAGGGCGGAAAACCCCAGAAATTAGTGGCGCAATTAGCTGGGCAAGGCGAGCTTGAAGGGCCAGTGTGTTTGAGGGAGGCGGCGAGTGTTGCGGGGAAAGCGCGAGATGCCCAAGAGTGGTGGCCGAGAATAAACCAAGAGGGGGGTTTATTTTCTGATTTCTGATCGGAACACAGACAGTCTATGACACAGAGAGAGAGAGACGAACATGCATATATATACAACACTCTGAGAGAGTCGCGCAGAAACATTTGCACACCAGCACGATCGACACACGAACGTCTCATTTGAAGAAACACGGAGAAAGAATCAACACCAATGGTAGAGCAAGAAGAGCGGACTCATTCTTCTTCCCTTCTCTGTCTCTTCTCCCAAAAGAAGCAAAATGGCCTCTGAGTCGACAAGTGGCAGCGTTGCAAGGGCGGCGGCGGCCCCTAAGGGTCCGGCGAGTGCGACGGGCCCGGCCGGGTTGGCCATTGGGCAGCAGTGGTTGGCGAGGCAACAGGAAGAAAGTGAGCAGAGCCACGAGGGCGCAAGCAGAGCAAGCTCAGCAGCAACAGACAACCGAATCTCACAGCACAACAATAGTAGTAGTAGTAGTAGTAGCACAACCAGATCAGCACCCACAAAGAACTTACAGAACAACACAAAGAACAACACGAACATAAACACATCAACATCAACACAATCACCAATATCAACAACACACACATCAGACAGAGCAAGCACAGCACAGCAGATTAGAAGAACAAGGCGAGAAGAAGAAGAAGAAGCCGAGGAAGAAGAAGAAGCAGACAGAGTTACGATTACGCATAAGATGAATGATAATAGACCTAATGATAATGATAATAGTCCTCCAGATTCTCAGCAGCGGTCGCCGCAGCCTAAGCAGCAGCAGCAGCGGTCTCAGTCTAAGTCTCAGTCCCAAGAGCGGGAGACTGGCTCGCAGCAGTCCCCTATGCAGTCCCAGAGCCAGTTCCAGTCGCAGCCGGCGGGTTCGGAGGCGCGCACTGAGTTGGGCGCAGCAGCAGCGCCCAGCTCAGTCGCAGCTCCGAACTCAGTCGCGGGCGCAGATCCAGTCGCAGCCGAGAGCGCGCACTCAGGCCCAGCTGAGGGCGCGCAGTCGGCCGGCGAGCAGCAGCAGCAGCAGCAGCAGCAGGCGGACTCAGAGGCGCAGCCCGTGAAGCAGTTCAGCGACAAGTCGCTGCAGGAGCTGGCCGACTACTACCTGCAGATGGGCCCGGCCGACATCCCGGACACGGGCTTCGTGGTGGCGGGCATTGCGGGCCGCTTCCCCAACGCGGACAACCTGAACGAGCTGTGGGACAACCTGAAGCACGGGCGCGACATGGTGCTCGGCCCGGACGACAAGCGCTGGCCCCTCGGTCTGTGGGACCTGCCCAAGAAGGCGGCCCGCATCAAGGACATCTCCAGGTTCGACAACGAGTTCTTCGGCATCCCCAAGGAGCAGGCCGACTACACGGACCACCAGCTGCGCAACCTGTACGAGGTGGTCTACGAGTCGATGCTCGATGCTGGGCTCAATCCGGCCAGCGTCAGGGGCGACAAACGAACTGGGATCTTCTTTGGCTTCCACACGGCCGAGACGGAGAACGAGTTCATCGAGAAGCCCCACTTCAAGACCACCGGCTACCAGGCCCAACTGTTGACCGCAATAACCAGCTACTTCGACATCCAGGGCGTGGCGGGCTCCTACGACGCCGCCTGCGCCTCCTCCTTCGCCGCCTTCCACCAGGCGGTGCTCAACCTCAAGGCGGGCCTGGTGGACACGGCCATTGTGTGCGGGGTGAACATCTCCGTGCGGCCTGGAACTGCCTACCAGTTCCTCTTGCTCCAGATGCTCTCGCCCACCGGCTCGTCCAAGTTTCTGGACGCAGCCGCCGACGGTTACGCCAAGACGGAGGCCTGCGTGTCGGTGATCTTGACCCGGGCCGATCTGGCCAAGAGGTCCTATGCGGCCATTGTGCACACCAAGTGCAACAACGACGGCTTCAAGGTCGAGGGAATCACCTACCCGAGTTCCCAGGTGCAGGAGTGCCTGATGAAGGAGGCCATCATTGAGGCCGGCGTGGATCCGAGGCAGATCTTCTACGTGGAGGCGCACGGCACTGGGACGCCAGCGGGCGACCCCGAGGAGGCGCGCGCCATAGCCAAGGTGTACTGCGAGAAGCGCGACCAGCCGCTGCTCATCGGCAGCGTCAAGTCCAACTTGGGCCACGCCGAGGGAGTAAGTGGTCTCTGCTCGCTGGCCAAGGTGGTGTGCACCTTCGAGAACGAGCTGCTGCCCCAGAACTTGCACTACCACAAACCGAACCCCAACATCCAGCCGCTGGTCGAGGGCCGCCTCAAGCCCGTGGACGCGCCCATTCCCTTCAGGCACAATCTGATCCCCATGAACTGCTACGGTTTTGGCGGCGTCAACGTGCACGGCATCTTCAAGACACACACCAGACCGATCGAGCCCGCGCGCGACTACGACATTGCGCCCCACTTTCCCCGCCTGATCACCATGTTTGGCCGCTCGCAACAGGCGATCGAGTTCGCCTTCGACGAGTTCAAACGAGGCGGCGCCTACGGAGACTCCAAGCGGCCACTGCTCACGCGCGACTACCTAGCTCTGCTGGACGCCATCAACGAGGGGCCCATCGACCGGCTGATGAACTTCCGCGGCTTCCTGCTGCTCGACAACAAGCTGCAGGAGCTCGCCTCAAGCATCGTGCAAATGAGCGACGAGTCGAGCGCCGCCCAAGTGCAGGGCCAGCTCATCAAGGACGACCGAATCGACTTTCACGCTGAAGAGGAAGAGCAAGAGCAAGACTCTTCCTCTGATTCCTCGCCGGAAGCGCTCGAGTCGAGCCAAGTGGGCAACAAGCAAATGGATTCATTGACGAAACGGAGGCCGCATTATCAGGATTTGAAGCGCGACCTGTGGTACATTTTGCCCGGTTTGGGCTGCCAGTGGCGCGCGATGGGCCGCCAGCTGCAACAGTTCCCGCCAGTCTGGCGCACCATCGAACAGCTCGCCCAAGTGCTGCAACCCTTCAAGGTGGACCTGCTGGCCACGCTGACCAGCGCCGAGGGGCGTCCCTTCGAGGACAGTGTGGTGAGTCTGTTCACGGGCATTGTGGCCGTGCAAATAGCGCTCATTGACCTGCTTCGGCTGCTTGAGGCGCGCCCGCGCGGCATTGTGGGCCACTCCATAGGCGAGATCTCGTGCGCCTACGCCGACGGGCTCCTAAGCGCCCAGGACACCATCCTGCTCGCCTACTATCTGGCCAAACCGATCGACGAGGCCCGCTGGCACTGGGGCGCCATGGCCGCCGTCAGTCTGAGCGAGCGCCAGGCCCAAAACTACCTGCAACTGTTCGAGAAACGCCGCCAGGAGGGCTCCCTGCCCACTTCCGGTGCCACTTCCGGTTCGGATAAGAACGCTCCTAAGGAGTGCAGTTTGGAGGTTGCCTGCGTGAATGGGGACGAATCGGTGACGGTGAGTGGCGAGCGTGGCGAGTTGGCCCAGTTTGTCGAGATGCTCACCGAGGAGAATGTGTACGCGCGCCAAATAGCCGACGTCTCCACCGCCTTTCACAACAGCTCCCTGCGCAAGCTCGAGAAACAGCTGCTCGCCTCAGTGCAAAAGCTGTTCAACAACAACGAGGTGAAACGCAGCGGCCAGCCAGCTAAGGACAACCAGCAGCAGCAGAATTTGTTCCGCTCGAACAACTGGTACAGCACCCTGCTCACCGGAAAGAAGGGCGCCCGCAAACAGTTCGAGATCAGTGCCCAGTATTATGTGGACAATCTCTGTTCGCCGGTGCAGTTCTGCCAGGCGCTGGACAATGTGCGCCCCGAACGGAGTATTCTGCTCGAGATTGGGCCCCACGGACTGTTCAATCCCATTTTGAAGCAGAAATATCTCACCAAATTGCACTACGTCAGCCTGATGAAACGCATGGACGGCTCGGTGAACTCGTTGCTAACTGGCCTGGGCCAGCTGTATCAGTTGGGCCAGTCGTTGAAGTTGGCCAATCTCTATCCCAAGGTGAGCTTTCCCGTGGCCAAGGGAACGGGCAGCATCTCGTCCATTGTGCGCTGGAACCACCAGCAAAAGTTCCACGTGGCCAAGTATCCGGACGCGTTCAGGAAGCCGCCCTGCGAGGCGCGCGTCAAATTCGACCTCATCGACGAGTCGGACAAGTATCTGGCTGGCCACTGTGTCGACGGCCGTATTCTCTTCCCAGCCACTGGCTACCTCTACCTCGTGTGGCGCTCCTTCTCGCTCACCAAGGACAAGGTGGGCGACTCGCCCATCAAGACCACCGGCGAGGCCATCCTGGTCCCTGTGGAGTTCAGCAACGTCCGCCTCTATAGGGCCACCATTTTGGGCTCCACCCCCGTGGAGCTGCTGGTGCGCATCGAGGAGGCCACGGGCCAGTTCGAGGTGCGCGAGGGCGGCTCAGTGGTGGCCGACGGTTACATCTCGCAGCCGCACGTCAAGCCGGACGGCCTCATCTACGACTACATCCGGCAAGACCCGGCCTTCAAGAGCAAACGCATGAGCCTAAAGACGGACGATGTGTACAAGCAGTTCCGCGTGTGCGGCTACGACTACGGCGAGTCCTTCAGGAACATCGTGCAGGCCTCGTCCGATGGGCTGCACGTGCAGGTCAAGTGGACGGGCCAGTTCATCCCATTCTCAGACTCAGTCCTCCAGTCGCTCTTTCTGGCCATCTGCAAGCGAACCTCGGCCCTCTTCCTGCCCACCAAGTTCGAGTACATGCGCATCAACCCAAAGCTGCTCCAGCAGAAGGTGGACGAGGCGGCGGCCGCCGAGAAGCCCTGCATTCTGGACGCCTACTGCGAGCTCGAAACGGGCATCATCGTCACCGATGGCATTGAGATGCGCGGCGTGGGCGCCTCGCCAGCGCCGCGCCGTCTCCAACAGGAACCAGTGCTCGAGACCTACCAGTTTGTGCCCAACGTCGAGCACCAGATCAACGACCGTCTCGCTGAGCCGGCAAACCGGAAGGTGCTCGAGTACATGGAAATGTGCTCGACGGCGGCCTACAAGATTTTGTCGAACTTGCGCCACTCGCAAACCCAAATCGCGGCCGTCATGAACGGCTTCAATCGTGTGGACGAGGAGCGGCTGAACAAGTATTTGGACGAGCACGAGCAAAGCGACAGCCACGTGCTCCTCCAGATTCTCGACAAGATTCTCGCCTCCCAAGAGGAGCCGCCCGCAGGCCAGGTGAGTCGCGGTGGTTTGGAAACTTCAGCTGAAAATTCCGAAACTTCAGAAAATGCTTCGAAAACTGTCTCGGAAAACGGTACAGACCAGTCGAAAGGCCCACAAAGCGGCAGGAGCACACCGCAACCGGAAACGGTGGGCGTGGCCAAGAGTGGGCCGTCGCGCGAGCGCAAGTGCAGTCCAAAGTTGCGCCTCATTGAGGAGCTGAAGAAGCAGTTCGAGCGGATAGTGCGCGAGCAGTTTGAGGAGCAGCAGCAGAGGTTGGGCGGCGACTTGATGAGCTCGGCGTTTGCCCGCGAACGCTTCCTGAGACCGTTGTTGGAGATAGTGTTCGAGAACAGTGGCTCGCAAAAGGTGAAAATGTTGGAGTTGAATCCGGGCTTTGGAATCAAGTACGACGCCATTGCAACAATCACCGGCGAAACAATGCCCAACCTGAGCATCAACTACTTCTTGGGCCACCCGGAAACGGCCAAGCTTCCGGCGGCCGCCCTTCCGCCCGACACTAAGCTGTACACGTGGACGCCGGCCACGAAGCAGCTGCAACGCGAACTGCAAGACATCGACCTAATTGTCTACAACGACTCCTCCTGCTACCCCTTCAAGCGGGACCAGTTCAGCAACGAGCGCAACAGGAGCCAGGAGGAGCTGGAGGCGGCCAGCGAGCAGGGCACCGAGGCCGCCAAGACGGTGCTCGAGCGCGAAGACCTAAGCGCCATCATGGAGAGCTGCTTCGAGGCGCTCAGGCCCAATGGGTTCCTGTTGGCGTTGGCGCGCACCAAGCTCTCGCCCGCCGAGACCTTCCTGTACAAGGTGTGCGACTTCGAGGTGAAGCAGACGGGCGAGCGCCGCGAACAGTTGCTGGCGGCCGCGGCTAAGCTAAGCGCGGCCAACCCTGAGCACAAACTCCAACTGGTGGCCGAAAAGAGTGACCCCACGGGCTGCAGTCTGTTGCTGTTCCGCAAGCTGAACTCAGCGATCAGGCTCGAGGAACAGGCGCTGCTCTACTTGGAGCACAGCGAGCAGGCGCCCTGGTTGGAGCCGCTGAAAAAGTTGCTGGCCGACCTGAAGGCCAAGTCGGCGAGCGAGATTGTGAACCGAAACGTCTGGCTGCTGGCCAATGACACCTCAATGAATGGAGCTGTTGGAATGTTCAACTGTCTGCGCAAAGAGCCGGGCGGCGAGCGAGTCCGATTGCTGTTTGACCAGCGCGGAAGTGAGAAGGGCGCCATGCGTTTGGTGCGCCAGGAGCTCGAGTTCGAGCGCATCATCAAGCCAGAGAAGGAGGGCGACGAGGAGCAACGCGAGCTCGTCCGCTCAAACGCCTTCGTGGACGCCCAGAAGACTTTGGTTGAGCTCGCCGAGGAGAACAAGCTGCTCGTGGAACTGATCAAACAGGACCTCGCCTACAACTGTATCGATCCAGAGGGCCGCTTTGGGGCCTTCCGGCACTTCACCATCAGCGATTTGTTGGAAAACTTCAAGATCAGCACCGACGAGGCGCACGTCAACGTGGCCACCAGGGGCGACCTCTCCTCCTTCAAGTGGTACGAGACGCCCTACAAGTATCTGGACGAGGAGCTGCGCCAGAAGGACCTGCTCTACGTGTACTACTCCTCATTGAACTTCCGCGACATCATGTTGGCCAGTGGGCGACTTCCGCTCGACGCACTTCCCGTTTCCATAGCCCTGAGCGACTGTATCTTGGGGCTGGAGTTCAGTGGGCGCGACCGAGATGGCCGCCGAGTGGCCGGCATGATTGGGGGCCGAGGAATAGCCACCAGGTGTCTCTACGAGGAGCACCAGGCCATCAAGATCAGCATTCCCGACTGGATGTCGCTGGAGGAGGCGGCCAGCATTCCGGTGGTGTACGCCACCGCCGTGCTGGCGCTCGTGCAGCGCGGCAAGATGGCCCGCGGCGAGACCATCCTCATCCACTCGGGCTCGGGCGGCGTTGGCCAGGCGGCGATCAGACTGTGTCTGCATCATGGCCTGACTGTGTACACCACTGTGGGCAACCAGGAGAAGCGCGACTTCCTCAAGCAAGAGTTCCCCCAGCTGACCGACGCGCACATCTTCAACTCGCGCGACTGCAGCTTCGAAACGGACGTGATGAGGGCCACCAATGGACGAGGTGTCGATCTGGTGCTGAACTCGCTCAGTGAGGACAAGCTGCAGGCAAGTGTGCGCTGTCTGGCCGACGGTGGCCGCTTCCTGGAGATTGGCAAGTACGACATGGCGCTGAACAATCCCGTTGAGCTGATGCTGCTGGACACCAACAAAACGTTTCACGGCATTCTACTGGACAAACTGTTCGACACCCAGACACTCACCCAAGCCTTCAAAGCTCAGCGACAGACGCTGGTCAAAATTCTCGAGGACGGCCTCTGGGACGGCTCCATCAAGCCCATCAAGCGGACCATCTTCGACAAGAGCCAGGTGGAGGACGCCTTCCGGTTCATGGCCTCTGGCAAACACATTGGCAAGGTGCTCATCAAGATCAGAGACGAGGAGTACGATGGGGCCATGATGGAGGACAACTCGGGCCCCCGCTACAAGGAGGTGGTGCCCCAGCCACTGTATGTGGACGCCCAGCCAAGGCCCACCTTCGACCCCAAGCAGTCGTACATAATCACGGGCGGCCTGGGCGGCTTCGGCCTGGAGCTTGCCAAGTGGATGGGCGCCAATGGGGCGCGCTCACTGCTGCTCACCTCTAGGTCGGGCGTGAAAACGGGCTACCAGGAGTTGGTGGTGGAGCGTTTGCGCGAGTCGGGCGTCAAGGTGGAGGTGTCCACCATCGACAACACCAGCGACCAGGGCGCCGAGCAACTGGTGCTCGAGGCCCAAAAGCTGGCCCCTCTGGGCGGCGTGTTCAATCTGGCCATGGTGCTCAAGGACTCGCTGCTTGAAAACGCCACAGTGGAGCAGTTCAAACAGGTGTTCGCCCCCAAGGCGCTGGCGTGGCCGCGCTCGACCGGGCCACCCGGAAGTTGTGCGGCCCACGTCTCGGCCTCTTTGTGGCCTTCTCCTCCGTCTCCTGCGGCAAGGGAAACGCGGGCCAGGTGAACTATGGCTACGCCAACTCGGTCATGGAGCGCATCTGCGAACAGCGCCGCCGAGACGGTCTTCACGGCCTCGCTATCCAGTGGGGCGCCATCGGGGACGTGGGCGTGGCCTTCGAAAATCTGGGCGGAAACGAGGCAGTGATTGGAGGGACCATTCCGCAGCGAATGCCCAGCTGCTTCGCCACACTGTCCAAGTTCCTCTCCAGTCCCTATCCAGTTTGTCTGTCCATCTTGCAGGCAGACAGACGCTCCTTCAGCGCCGGCAAGAAGGGCGACCTCGTCAAGACCATCCTGCACGTGCTCGGCATCAAGGACCCCTCGACGGTGGACCCCAACTGCACGCTGGGCGAGCTCGGGCTCGACTCGCTCATGGCCGTGGAGATCAGACAGGCGCTTGAGCGCGAGTACGACATCGTCTTGACAGTGCAGGAGATTCGAGCGCTCACCATCAACAGAATCAGAGAGATTGGCGACGGCGAGCTCAAGTCGAAGGCGGCCGGCGACCAGGCGGCCTCGGCTGCAGGCTGCGTGTCGGCCACCGACGAGCTTGGGGCGGCCAGCGGCCAGCAGGCAATCTATAGGGCCGAGAATGACACCCCGCTGATCAGTGTGGTGCCCGGAATCTCTGTCCAAATTGCCACCAACGGAACCAAGTCCTTCGTGGTGGACAAACAACTGGCCAGCAAGCCGCCCTTGGCGCTGCCCACCAACGACATGCTCCTGCTCAACGGCGATAATGGTCTCAAGTTGAACGGCAATCCAATCTTTGTGGTGCCACCAATTCAGGGCGACTTCAGCCGTTTGGGAGTGCTCGTGAAACGCTTCTCGAGGCCATGCATTGGTCTGTGTTGGACACCGAGAATGGCCCAGCTGGACAACGTGAGCGCGGCGGCGGCCGAGCACGTGAGAGTCATCCGCCAGTATTATCCAAATCTCAAACAGTTGGACCTCATTGGCTACTCCTTTGGAGCGGCGCTGGCCTTCGAAATTATGGTCTACGTGCAGGGCCACAAGGAGCTCAAGCTCAATCCTGGCAAGCTCGTGCTGCTCGATGGATCGCCCGACCAGATAAACATCGGAGTCAGATATATCACAAACACGCTGGACACTGAGGACGAGGGAATCAGGGCGGCCGAGGTGATGACTGTGTTCCTGATGCAACACTCGCGCTTCGACTACAACGACCTGAAGAAGAGGATCCTACAGATGCAGAGCAACGAACAGAAGCTCAAGTTTGCCGCCAATCTGTTGGGCAAACAGCTTGGGTTCAAGGAGCAAAAGCAGGAGGAACAACTGGAGATTGCAATGGAGGCTTATTGTCGCCGTTTCCAGATCATGCTCAGCTACAAGGCCCACGACGTCCGATTGGAGAGCGACGTCACGCTGATCAGGGCCACCGAGGTTTACGTGGGCAACAAGGACCAGTCGCTGGAGGAAGACTACGGCTTGTCCAAGGTGAGTGCAGTGGCCAGATGCTTGTCTACTCTTTTTTTGCTGCATTTTATTCCAATATCTTTGCATTATAATGCAATATTTTCGCATTTTAGTGCGAAAATACTGCACTCCGCCTGCTTTGTGGTGTGCTTATACCTAGTTTATAATCTGAGAGTACTCAAGGAGCCCAAAGAGTAGCCGAAACTAACCCAAAATTCAATTTAAAACCAAATGTAAACCACCCAAACTACAGGTCGTCAGCGGCAGGGTCAACTCGTGTTTGCTCAAGGGAAACCACGAGAGTTTCATCGACGACAATGTGGACCAAGTGAGCTCCTTGCTGCAGGATATCATTTGTCCCATTTTGGACTGAGCTCATGCTGTGCTATTTTCGTGCTGAGATTTTAGGAAATTTTTCAATTTTTTCCGCTCAAGCTCAACGGCAAATATCATTGAGCTTGGGGGAGAAGAAGGAAACAAAAGTGTATTAGAATTAAGTTGTAAATTTTTCAATTTTTCAATAGACGATCGCTCAATCGGCAGAGGATTGTGCTCAGAGAAAAGTGACTACATTTCATACCAGCTCTGGTTTGAGAGTCTGGCAATCGAGAATTTCCAACACCTAAAGTGTGGCCCCTCTGGTCTGCTGCAATAACCAGAGGGACTGACTTAGGTTGGCCTTGGAGAGGCTCGAGTGCGAGAACTGGAGAAGAAGGACTTGCCAAGGGACCAACTGAGAAGACTGGGACTCTTGTTGGTTGGTCGACGAACTGGCATCCATGCACCAGATGGAAGGAGACTAGACTTATGGAGAAA
>Ga0058701_10000248_pt1 | contig 43869 bp, 33 predicted proteins | sample AgamicOrMae_FD_97039 | JGI IMG/M metagenome (GOLD analysis project Ga0058701, IMG submission 97039) | Agave microbial communities from Guanajuato, Mexico - Or.Ma.e | ecosystem: Host-associated > Plants > Phyllosphere > Phylloplane/Leaf | place: Guanajuato, Mexico | collected 2012-06-04
ATCCAGCGATCTCTCCCATAGGATCTTACGTGCTAAATATCGCCCTTTATCCCGACCCTCTCGCGTTATTTTAGAAAACCTGGATCTGTAAGTGGGCTATCCAGAGAGTACTCGGTGAGATCTACACCATGAGGTGCCTAAGACTGTGAAAGGCGTGTCATACCTGGTGCACTCCCCTTGTCAGCCGCTCTAATCTCAACCAACACCAGCAATGTGTGCACTTGCGTGCTACTGACCAGCTGCATTATCTCACCTTGGCGCAGATATTGATGCTACGCTTGTATCGCCTGGACAACAATCACGACCCAACATAATTTTCATCGGATTGTTGTGCACGCCGATGGAAGGCTTGGTCATCCAAATCGGAGTTTATCTTCAGAGGCCCAGATTTGGAAGGTTTCAGGGATCATATCAATCCCAAGCACTTGTAGTTAAGGGACACCTGAAAAATTGGATCACAGACCAACGACATCCAGGATTTGTAACCTTGGACTTAAAAATGCAAAAATGGCTAAAGAATGTCATCCTTTCTAGTTTTTTGGGGGCGTCTGTTATTCTGGATAGAATCCTCTCCATCTATCATCCCCAGGATCATGCTTCTAGTCTCGAGGGCTGTCTGGGGATTCCAAAGATATGATTGACTCTAGATTCTCCCCGGTTTTTTATGGAGATATTTCTATGGTCAGACCGTTGGATTCTGCTGGCGATGGAGGAGATCAGATAGATATCAAATTATCTCAAACTCAACTATGAGCAATACAATGTATTGAATATCCGAATGAGATCTTAAGAGCTTGAGCTTTGATGGAGTTTCGCACCATGATAATGAGTATGACCGAGACAGAGAATCATTCGAACTTGTCGATTCGTTAAAAGAGATCCATCTCAGACTTGATTCCTTGTGCTTACTTTGACCTGTGTGATTTCTCTCCGATTCAGCCTGGCCTTCCCCGTTCACTTCATCCTGCCTGGCCTCACAGGGAAATGAGTAGAAGACAGATACTTGCGATTTGGATGCCCTGAATATGCCATTTCAATCCTCCGGGATCACCCATATAGCATCACAGTCCGACCGAACTCAACTAAGTCCCGTCTCTTGTACAACCAATATCGGCTGAGATGACGCGCTGCCTTGACTGACTAAACATCTATCCAATATCTCTGGCCGCCAATGCCCGGAGAGCTCGATCATCTCCTTACTCTCTATTGATTTATCGGTGTGAATTAGTCATTTTGAAGGACTTCAATGCTGCCTTGGTTGCTCTGCTTCATCTAAATGATAAATCAGATCTATTTTGAAACAACTATTTAGGTACCGATATCGCCCACATCAATATCCGATCAACGAACACCTCGAATAGAAGCCAGAGTTACGCTCGATAATGGCTGGCTTCCGCTAGTTTCTAGCTCAGGTGAACTTAGCTCCCAGGCCATGGAACTTTGCAATCAAGCACTTTGAGTTCAATAGATTGAACAGTGGGATTGTGCGAGTAAGTGGTTGATCTGGATTAGCGAGATCTAACCATCGGAGTTTGAAAGAGTTCCGATCGACGCGGGGCTAATCTCACAGAATGATCATAGGGATCACTGACAAATCAAATTAAAGAGAGCGTTCATCTGAGGCTGTACTCTAATAGAGACCATTGGGTCACCAGAAGCACCCATAGAAGGGGACTGATCGCAATGAATCGGAAAGGGGCCAGGAATTAGGCTTGAGATTTCCAGCGTAAGAGAGGACGTAAAAGTTGCTTGTAAAGGGCAGCAGCCACCAGGATACGATTGGGCACGATCTTTACACTGAGAGAAAGGAACGAAACCTCGAGCCTCGTGGTAGAGTCCACTACCCAGGGTCGCTGCTCGGTGGCGGTGAAGGAACTGGCTAGAGGCAGATACTCGTTCGGACCGCATAGTCCACGCTCCTGATCGCCAAATTGTTAAGCAACAGACAGGGATGAAAGAGCAGGAGGGGATGAATTAGCAGGCTAATACGTTACTGCGCCTCTCGGGAGTGTGGGCGAGCGCCGCGAGTCTAAGACAGCGCCAAACGGAGCTATGTGCTCTGTTAGGCGCCTGGGCCGCACTGAAATGGCAGCGCATGTGGGCCGCGGCTGTGCGCATAGTCCTTCGAGCGAGCTAGGGAATGCGCCTGCTCGTAGCAAGCTAAGAGGAACATGGCCGAGGCACAAAGATAGAGGAAGCCATCTTCTCTGGTTCTTGTTGAGACAGTTTAGTTGGGGCGGCTTGTTTTCGCTCATCATCATGCTTGTTCATTGGCGGAGTTAGTTTTTAGATTTTTGTCGGAGACTTGAGCAAATGAAAAAAAAGCAGAGAGAAAGAGACACGTAGACAGACTGAGCAGAGGGAGAGAAAAGGGAGAGAGAGACAGGAATTCGGTATCCTTCTCCTAACTGAACTCAAGTTGCGCTTGAACAAAGCAGTAGTCAGCAGACCATTTTTTCTTGCTTGATGCCCGTTGGTTTGATAGTTGTGTTGGAGAGGAGAAGTTCTAAGGGTGGCGTGTAGGCAGTTTTCTCCCCTGTCAAGAGATCGTGTCAAGCAGTCCTCTTTGGGTGAGACTAATGTTCTGAGGGGCTTTTTTGAGGGGCCTGCCTTATCACGCTTTCACTCCATCTACATCCAACAGTTTTCCAGTGTTGAGTGTCTTTACAAAACGCTGTCTTCGTTTCCCGCGGAAAGCCAATAGATGGCCGCGTGCTCTACTCGTATGATTGTGACAAAATAACGAGATTGTTTTAATGTCTCAGGCTTGTTGAGCTGGGAGGCCAAATCAACACGAAGCCGGCGGTAGAGTTATGTTTTTATATTTAAGTTCAGCGACAGTGGCAGTCTTGGTATGGAGCTTTTGTGGCTGCAATCTCTTCCATGAATCACCAAGCTCAGGAGTCGCTTATGAGCCGGAGAATTCTATCAAGAAAATCAAGAGCAGCAAGGTATATGCCGAAAAAGAGGCCTCCATCTTTGACAGAAAAGCTAGTTGTGGGGCGAGCGTGTGAGTTGACATACGATAGCCATAAGTCACCGATGAAAGCTGCTCACTCACGATTGTGCCTGACGCTTGCCAATCGTATAGAGAAGAATCTACTCAAGAAAAGTTAGGCATTCAATGAGAGTGATAATTTGTGACCATCTTTCGGTCGCAGCTTTTTGCGTCTTTCTCATAGGCCTGGACAACCAGAATCGATTGTTATCAGCCTAAATGGATTGAAATTTAGCGAGTTATCCGAAGACAGTCAAGTTCAAGATGAAGCAAGTTTGTCATTGAGGAGAAAATCAAAGATTGAAGAACAGAAGAATTATCCTTGGAGCGCAAAAGTTATCCTGAATGGGACCTTCCGAGAAACAAGGCATATTTAGATGTATAAAGCTGAAGAGGAAAGAAGATCAGCGGCAACAAATGAGCGACATTGAGAACATCAACGTAAAGAGATAATTAATGAAGAGACAAAATTTGCGAACTGTTTCATTGATTGTTGTGACATTCACTTATCTTCTATTAGGAGCAGCAATTTTTGGCTATCTAGAAAGCAAACACGAATTAGAAGAGAGAGACGCTCTCGAACTGACCGAGCTGATTGTTATAAGGAAGTACAATATTTCGGAGGAGGATTTCAAAGTCCTAACAACAACAGTCATCAAATCAGTTCCACATAAAGCTGGAATTCAATGGAAATTCTCAGGTGCCTTCTATTTTGCAACAACAGTTGTCACAACAATAGGTAAGTTTAGCCACTCAATAAGCAATAAGGTGCCTCGATCTATCTCTGGTGCTCATTTAGGCATTTCTGATGGGCTAGAGATTCTTTATGCTCGCTGATGATTGAGTATTGGTGTGTTCATGTGTTCAATATGAGATTCTACTCCAAAGCATGAGTTTGTCCTAAAGTTTCTGTTGGCAATATTGGCTGTTTGCTTGGCTGTTTGCTTGTGTCCAGCTGGTCGGTTCAGTTGCTGGACGCATCAGGGGGAAGCTCACCTCTCGCTCCTCCTCTTGCGCAACTCGAACGAGTCCACCGAGCGAGTGGGCACATCAATCATGGAGCACCATTAGTGCAGAACCTGGCCACAGCTCCCGGTTGAACGGGCCCTAGTTTCGAGCAATAACCGGGGCTCGCTCGAAGGGCGCCCTCAAGTGTCCGATGCATATAAATAATAATAATAATAATAATAATAATAGACGCACGTATCTGTGTGTGGGCAAATTTATATATATTTATAAATGTGCAAGCTCGGCTGCTGGTGGGTGGCCAAGCATGTCGACTCGAAGCGCCCTTCGCCCGTCGACTAGGCCGAGGGGCTTCCGCCAAGCCCATCGTCACGCTTTCCTCGTCATCATTCGTCTGCGGCCGCCCGAGCGACAAGGATCCAGAGATAAGACAAAACAAGGGCAGAGAGGGGGCTGCAAGTTTGTGTTGTTGGAAAATTTATTGCCGCGTGTTTACTTTAGTCTCCGGCCGAGCATCACATCGTTTGGCTAGCGACCAAGCTAGTTGATTCCATCCTCTCTCCTTTCCTCTTTCTGCCCGCCTAGCTGCCCAATGGCTTATGCCAGTTTTATGCGCCACAAACAAGCACCAAAAGCCAGTCGGTCGGCTAGCCGATTGGCCTGCGACAACGACGGGCCAAACTGAGTGCTAGAGCCGAAAAACAATCCCGTCCAACGGAGTCCAGTCCTAGGGGGCCACATGCTGGCAAGCTAGTTGATCTACGCCCACAATAGTTGGCCGGCGAGAGATTTCACGCATAGGCTCAGTATGGCAACTCGTCTTGTCTCAGCTGGTTGATCTTGTTTGGCTCCATCGGCGAGTTGCGTCCTTTGCTCCTGTGGGACAATGAAGTGTGGGATCTATGGGCCCGCTTTTTCCTCTGTTTGGCAAACATCGAATAAGTCCGCCTTTCGGGCTGATGCGGGTCCTTGGTGATCACTCGATACTCTGTCCAGTCGCGTGGTCACTTTGTGCCACTTTCAGGCACACTGATACAAATAGCAACGAGCCAACCTCTCTCTCTCGAGAGAGAGAGCCGCCCAAAAGGAACCGGCAACATTTGGAGCGGAAGGACAACTAAAGCGAAAGAGTACGATTTATTGGACTTTTTTCAGGCAATCCAAGTTGGCCTGTTTCTTTAGCCTCTTATGTTTTTGATGAAGTCCCTTGTCGAGTGTGACCCTTTCACTTTCAATCAAAAGTTGCCGCTTCGGACAATTGGCACCCCCGAAGGGCGAGGACAGTCCGTTCGAGGTTAATATTTATGTTTCCTCTTCACGCGCGTGTCAACACTCAAGCCAATGCACTCGAATAGTCGATTTCTGTCTGAAACTGGCTGCTCGCCTCTCCCAACCATCAGCCTGCCCCGAGGATCCACAACAAGTTTCCGGATGAGTGGGCGGAAGCGGTACGGGACGGACGCACCTTGGGGCTTGACCGAGGGTCGCGCTATGTCATGGCTGGGCTGTTCAAGCTCGGGGCTGCTGCTTGGACCCTGCAGGCCACTCTCACAAGATGTCATAACTTTAGCGGTCGCCAGGGCCACATGCTGGCCGCCCCAATCCCAACAAGCCGGCGGACCCATCATCTCGTCCGAGTGGCCCCTTTTTGGCACGCGCTCGCATCCGCAAAGGGAAATTTATGCGCACACCAAGACGTCTGGACTGGGCTACCTTAGGGTGGCTTCTCTTAGTGCCTTGGAAGTGTGGAGCCTCTTTTGTGGGCCCAAAAGTACTTTCCGCTTGCCTAGGCTCGACGGGCGAGCGGCGACAAAACTGTGTCCGTATTCGCCGAGTGGATTGGGTTAACAAGGCAAGGCGAGCGGCTTTATAATTTAAAGAGAGAGAGAAATGGCAGGAGCTAGCTAGAGACAGGGGAACGTAAAACTGTTCCTCTCGCCGCCAAGTAGCTTCCAGTTGTGGCCTGCCGCTTCGCCCAAAGAGACCACACGCGGACTCGCCAGAGTACAGGCGGGGGGTGGGCCATGCGACGGGATGAGCATTAAGTGAGTTAAAAGTTGATGAAAAATGTTGTTTCTTTTGTATTCCTGTTCGGGCCGATGAAATGCTATAGCGGCACAAGCCGAGCGGAGAAGATTTGCCCACTAACAACAGCCACTGGCTCCCCCGAGTGTGCCGCCAAACTTGGTTGCTTAGCCCTAGTTTGCCGGCGCTCAAAGCTTCTTCCGTCTGCCTCTCTCTCTCTCTCTCTCTCTCTCCAGCTGGTTCGCGTCTCTGTGCTCTCAATTGCGTCTGCCTTTTGTTCGTGCTCACGCACTCTGGCAGCCCTTCCGCTCGCCTAACTTGGTCGCCTCCTCCAAGTGACTTCCTTCCGCCTTCGGCCCACTGGTCACATGGGCGCGCTCACTCCTGCATCAGACCGCCATCCAGCCCCTCCAAGTGCCAGCCGAGTGCTTCTGCGCGGGCCGCCAAAATTCCGCCCCGAAAACTCGTCCTGCACCATTCTTCTATTTACCTTTCCATGGGACCGGAAGTAGACAGGCTGCAGATCAGCGAGGCTCTAAGCTGGCGGCCCAAGTGGCATTGGGTCTCCTCTGGGAGCCTTATTGGTAAGGCAAAATACATAAGTAGATTGATACTGGAGGGAGAGAGAGAGAGAGAGAGAGAGAGAAAGAGAGGCATGAGGGAAGATATGGAGCGGCCTTTGGCCTCTATTCATGGCGGCGAAGCGCAGACGCGACGTGGTGCCATATCATCATCATCTGGGCTCCCTTGGTAAGTAAACAATCATTGTGGCGCCAGCTCGCCAAGTGGGGCCGCTCGCATTTTCAGGCCTGGGCCGAACAAATCAGAGAGAGTGGCACTTTTTGGCTCAGCCGTCAAGAGCAATCAGTCAGCCCGAGACGAGCGGCCCGGGCCAGACGATTGGCCTGTGTCTCTCTCTCTCTCTCCTTCCCATCCACTGACTGTCTGCCGGGGGCGCCGCTGCAGTGTGCTCAGCTCGCATGCATACGCCGCACACGCGTCCAGACCACTTGCATTCTCGAGCCACGCGCCCACCTAGCTGGCGAGCAAACAAGCTAGCTAGTTGCATCCAGAGGCTAGGCAATGTTCTTCCTTGGCCTCGGCACGATCAGCTGAGCACGAAATAGCTCCACCCCAAGCGCAGACACAGGACGGAAGTATCAGAGACAGGGACTGGTTTCGGTTCGGGCGGATGGAGAAGCGCGCTCGGTTCTGCCAGTTGGGTGGGCGCGCGAAAAGGGGGCGTTTTGTTTCCCTTTCCTCCTGGTGGCCTCTTGTTCCGCTTGCCCGCCCGAGCAGACCACTAATTCGCCGACTGTAAATGGCAACTTTTTAAGCCCGCCGCCAACTTTTGAGCGGACAGCCACAGGCCGGGGCTGCAACAAAGTGGATCCACTGCACTCGCCTCGTACAATCTCCAACCAAAATCCTAAATGGCCCCCCAAAAGTGAATGGGGCGGGGCACCGGAAGCGCTTATTGTGCCTTACAAGCGTTTAGTGGTGGCGCTTTGGGAAAGTTTTTCGTTGGCAGCAAGGCAGAGCAGCTCGACCGAAGGGCGAGTGCTCACTGTAGACGATAGTCTGGCTTCGTGTTGGTTGGCCAGCAAGCAAGCGAGCGAGCGGAGGGCGCACGAGGCGAGCAAGGCAGAGGCGCGAGACAGCAGTTGGCGGGCGGGGCGCTTGGTTTGGTTGCTCGCTCGCTCGCCTGGTGCATGCTCGGCCCATAGGCAAATGGATAAAGAGTCGTTTTCTAATGAAGCCGATCCATTGTTTGGCCCTTGATGTGTGACCATGCGAGCCGCGCTTGTGAGGGCTGCCGTTCCACTTTGGCCGCCATAAGCCACCAACGATGGGCCCTCCCACAATCACCAATAATGCATTGAATGATGAATAAAGGGGCCCATTTGTCGGCCCGGACGCTCACCGGCCAGAGTTGGAGGGGGCGAAATGGTGTGGGAGCAAACGTGTGCAAGAGGAGGGCGCACAGTGGGCGCTAACTAGTAGGCCACTGGTGCGGCCACTTCGGAGCCCATTTGGCGTCAGTGGCGCCACTTCCATCGGGCAGCTCCAACGCTTTCTCGTGCGTGTGGCATTCTGGAGGCGCCTCGCCACGTTTGGTCGGCGCCCTCGGCTGATCTGCGCATCGAGCTCGCCCCATCGGCTGCTCGTCCACTTGCCTGTGGCGCTTCAGTCTCCACACAGATTCCATTCCCGCCGTTGCTGCACGAGGACAGAAGTTGCTCGCGAGTGTGAGTAATTTCCTTTGTCGCCCAGTTGGCTACCATTTGCAGTTTGAGTGCACAAAGAGCAACCAGTTCCCATTGCACTAAGCCCAGTTAGAAGGCAACGTTGACGTTGTGTACAGCCAGTTGGCCAGTGAGCCTCTCTCTCTCTCTCTCCCTCTCTCTCTCTCTCTCTCTGTCTCCCTCAGCCGCCCACTGTCCAAATAAACGAGCGGCCTTGGTGAATTATTTTTCTTTCTTTCATTCTGAGCACGAGAAAAAGTTCCGCCGGCCGGGGGACAATCTGTGCCGCCGGTCATCTTCAATCAACCTTCTGAGTCTGCCCATGGTTGTCGGCCATTGAGCTCTCGCCAGAAGCCTGCACGCCCAATCAAGCGACACGTCAACCTGCCGAAAGCGTTCCATCAAAAGCGCACCAAATCGCACTCGCAGACACGCTGCAGTTGGGCAATTGGTGCCAGTTGTTGGCTGGTGGGCCAAGTAAGCCAGCCAGCCAGGCGACAAGCGGCCAGCTCGCCTGTTCCGGAACGCACCTGGCCGGAAAGGAGTGTCGAGCTTGGGAGCGGCGGTGGCGGCGGCGGCGGCGGCTTGACAAGAAGATGAGGCTGGGGGTTGATTTGTGTGATCAGCTGGCAAATTTTGTGGCGCTCTGATTTGTGTGCGCCCCAATTTGGCCGCCGATCGGGATTTGGGGGCCGCCAATGAGCTGGAGGCCCACTGGCACCCATCCAGCAGAGACTAGCTACCAACTAATGGCAGGCCGAGTGGGCGAGCGACAAGTTGGGAGCCAATATGAGCGGGCGGCAAACACTCGCCACCGGTGGGGCTCACCTCCAGCTCTAGTTCCAGTTGCAGTTCCACTTGCTCTCCTACTTCGACTTCCACTTCCAGTTACAGTTGGCCGCCAGTTCCAGTGGAGAACACGTGCCCGCTTTTGCACTGGCACTTTGTCCTCCACAAAGCACACACACACACACGAGCGCCGACAAAAACCACTGCACTGCCGGGCCCAATTCCAACTAATCGCCAGACCTCTGCAACAGCCAACCGGCCGCCAGCCTTGGGGCTTTTTCTAGCTCACACTGAGGCTCGCCGTTTGCAAGCCCATTGTGTTCCTCTGTGGGCCTTCCAAATGCGGCAGAACTCCGTCGATTGGCCGCTTCCGTCGGCCAGCAAGCCGGCGCCAAAATGGCCAATGATTAAATTGAGTCTTGCGTGACGCCGCAAAAAGGACAACTGCAGCTCGCCGGCCCTTTCGGCTGTCAGCTTGCCCTTCGTGGCCGGCCGGCCAGCGAGCAGCCAGTCAACGCGTCCGGCCTCTTGGCCTCTGGCTGGCCGCCTTGCCCAGTGGACTCGTGCGGACGTTCGTTTGCGAGTTGTCCTCCAGTTGTGCAAATGAATTTTCACCGGAACCACTGGCAGCCAGTTGCGCCGCCGCCTGTTATTTGCCGCTGGACCCTCGGCTTCCTTTGACAAACGAGCACATTGACAGGCGGACCTCAGAGGCCAGTTGCAGGCAGACGCCAGTTGCCGCCACACACAAGCGCCGCCAATCTACTGGGCCCCCAAAACAAACCTCATCTCAGTCTCCACCACCGCCAGCCACCAGTCACACTCTTTCCCATGCAAAGCCTCTGGCCTCAAGCCGCACTTCCTGCCACCTAAGCTGGTCTGCAGAAAAACCACTACACACGCCAGACAGAGCCCCACTCAAAGCCGCCCTCAAGCCTCCAGATTGGACAGCCCTCGCCCAAATCAGCCCAGGGCCCCAAGCCCAACTTCTGGCCCAAGTCCAATGCCCGGGCACCACTTCCGTCCCGTTTGTGCGAGCGGGGCCAAAAAGTCGAACCGGAAGTGGGGCGAATTGCCCTTCCTAGTTGGCCTCCACGAGAAGAAGGGGGTCTTCTTTGGGGGCGCAGCCTTGGGTGCTACAGACTGTCTGTGTGCGTCTGCTACTGCTGCTGCTGTGACTGCCTGCGCGCGGGGCCAGCCCAGAAGGGGGCTGTTCCGGCTCGTTTGGAATCCGCAGTTAGAGGCCCCAAGTTGTGTTGTGTTGGAGGAAGAAGAGCGAAGAAGAGCGAGCTTGGCGGTCGTGCGGGAGAAATTTGCTCAGCCGGCCGAGTTGGCGCGCAAAGCCGGCTGCATATGCAAATGGGACTGTCTTGACGGGGGACTCATCTCGCTCGAGCGGCCGCCTGTGCGCATTTGTGGCGTTGCGGCGGCCTGGCTGGCTGGCCTCTGGCATGCGAGAGATGCATAAAAAATACTTCGCGCGCTCTCTTGGCGCCCCGAGGAAGTTTGGCGCCCCCTCGCTGATCTTGCCAGTTCGCATGATTGAGGTGCAAGCATGATGATGGGCCCACTGGAGACTCTTTGTTCTGCAGCTCGACTTGCTGGCCGGCCAGACAGACGAGACAGAAGGGAGCTCACGGATCTCCCTTCATCTAATAGGAGCGGCGCCCGTGGATCTAGAGATGCGCCAGTCGAGTGTCGAGGGAGAGACAGCTTTGTGGCGGCCGACCTGCAGACCAACTGGGCCACTCTCATATTCCCATGCGACTTCTAGTGTCTGCCTGCGTGTCAGTCTGGCCTCGGGAGCTAACTAATGCAAAATCACGCGTTGCGGCCGCACAAAGATGGAGAGGAAAAACAACAAACATTCCGTCACCGGCCGTCTGGATGCGAGGCCGCCACCAAGCGCCACTGATGAGGCTCGCCTGCGGCTTGAGTTGAGCCGCTGGCCAGCCTGCCTGGACGATCCTGGACTCTGGTGGCGCAAATTCATCGGATACCAGCGCCAGAATGGTGCGCGAACACAGGCGGACACAAGCCGCTCAGAGAGAAGGACAGTGGAGGATAATATTTGACTCTCATCATTGGGCCTTGTCCGCGGTGCGCGTATTTCTGGCCTCGGTTTCGTTTGGCAGCCACATGAGATGACGTTTAATTTATTCCTATCATTAAGTAGGGCCCACTCTTGTGCGGGCCAGCGAGCGCATATGAAGTCATTGGTGATATTTGTAAGTTTGCTCCACTCCTATGCCATGCTGCGCCATCCAATGCTTTGCGGGCGGCCTGCAACTCGACTCGACTTGGCTAGACTCGTTCGCTCGTCCACCACTTCTAGTCTCTGTGTGTCGCCAGGCCGGCCGCCTTGGCCCAAGTTGCACTGCATTTTCTTGCGCCCGCCCGGCCGCCTTGAGTCTGGTTGCTCAGCTCGGGCCAGCTCGCCTTCGGGCGCCATTGGCAAGCCATGACGTGGCCAACCGAACCGAAAGCAAAAGCAATAAGATTGATTGCCCCCGCCGGCTCGCCCACTCTGTCTCCTGATGCTTCCATTTCACTTCTCATTGGGCCCCATTGTCGTCGTGCCGCTGGCGCTCCTTGTCCCCCCCTGGCCAACAACTCCTTGGCCAAGAACAAAGGCTGACGGCCCACTTCGCTTGCTCAGGAGCCCCCTCGCTAGCCTCAAGCACAACTGGCCGCCTTTTGTCTTTCTGTTTGTCTTTGTGTTCACTGAGGGCACCCACAACTGGCGCACAACTGGCCACAAGCAACAAAAGCGAACCCAGACAAATGAGCACCAAATCGGCGCAATTGATAAAAACAACAACAAGACTGAAAAATTCGCCCAACACTGCCTGAGACACACCAGCGTCAACTGATAGTTTGTCTCGATGATTGAGGATAATCTCAATGAAAAAGGGCAAAAATATTACCCGTGCAGCACGCGAGCCAAGCGACAGGAATGCTCCTCAACATTGCTGCAAGCTCTTCCTCTTGAAAGGGTGGCCCATTTCTTCGCTGAATTCTGAGAAGTGGCACATCTCTCCAAAGGGCCACTTGTGAGTCTCGTCAGCCTGCCAGAGTCTAGCTTGGAGGGCTATCTGAACCAAAGGGAACTGGCCGAAGCTAAATCTGTGCCTCTCGGATTAAATCACCCTCTCAAGCGTCTTGTTGTCGAGTTACTTTGCCTTCAGAGAGAAATCGGCCAATCTAATTCAATCTCCGACGAGCCCAGTTGGCCCGCTGGACACAGTGAGTGATCCGAGCAAAAAGAGGGCGCCCAAGAAAGAGAACCTAGGCCCTGAGAAGCACACAGGCCCAAGTGAACGGTAGAGATTAGGACCCGGGCTTGATCCGTGCGGCCATACCGCCAAGCTCGTTCAATGTGGGCTCTTCCATCATTTAATCATATAATCTATATACGTGATCTATCTGCTCTAATTCGGCCGGCTTGTTTCCACACAGCTTCCGGGTCTTCGGCTGAGCCACCAGCCCGAGTGCTCTGCCTTCCTGGCGCGCAAACAGATGCCGCCTTCGAGTCCGGCTGATTATGCCTAAATGATGCTCGCCTGGGCTCTCCAAAGAGGTCCAACTTGGACTCGACGAGGCCGCCGCTGCAATGGTGTGGCTCCGATGCGATCATCGAGACTGCCGGGCTGTTCGGCGGTCGACTAGCCAACATAAATGGATGAAAAGAAGCTGCCCTTTCCCACCGGACCCGTTTTCTTCCCTGCTACCTCTCCTCTCAAGACTAGCTTCGTCCAGTGAACAAGCTCGCTGGCCGCAAACCTGTTATCCCACTTATCGCCCCCAGAGCATTGGAAACATCTCCAGTGGCCCCATTAGGCCACCACCAGCGGCTGGCCAGACGTTTTTCCACCACCAAAAGCTGCTCTCTCAAAGGCTCCTAGTCGCTTGCAAGAGTGGCGCTCGTTTCCTCTACTGAGAGAGTGTACACGAGCTAAAAGCAGCCTCTCTCTCTTTGTGCAGACAGTTTGCACTGGCTCGAGCTCCTCCACGAGTTGGCCTCAAAATGAGACAATGGATCTTGGCCCAAATTACTGCTAGAGGATCTCTCCACTTTCGCTCCTTTTATCTACCCGGAAGAACATTCGCTTACGTCTAGCCTCGAGCAAGAAAAATACATTCTCGTTCGAACAAGATCAGCCTCGAATGGATTCCCGCGGCCAGCACAACCTTCTTCGATCGTATTGGACAACTTATGGATAATTTAATAATCATGACCTCAGGTTACGATTAATACGTCTAATAGAGCCAGACTTTTCCCACAAAACGGCAAAATGTTCACTTCAGGCCAATGGGCCAGAATCGAGCCAAACTTGGCCACCGACAAGCTCTTAAGCAGATCTGTTCATTGGCTCAAATTGATTGCCAGTGGGCTACTTTCAAGTGGTCCCCAACGAGTTCGGCTCCATTTGTCGGCAGCTTGAGACACAGTTAGTGCTGGCATGACGGGATTTGAACCACATATTTCGCCGTTTCATCAGATGAGTCACAAACTGGGGCCCATTGATCAAACTTTGGGCACTAATGTAATCATCCAATAATCTTGTTTTGGCTCCACTCTTGCGAAGCCATACAAGTGGGCGCAGAGGAGAGATCCTAATTTCGAGTTGCTCCATAAAGCTGGTCTCAATTGAACTGCTGCCACTACTCATCAGCATCCAGGTGAAACCTCAATTTTGAGGTAACGCTATTTGGTTCCAATACAACGAGAGACTGACAAAATGCCGGTAAGAGACGCGCTGAACTGGGATAAAATTAAACCAGAGCATGCTTGTTTGGATTCTTCTCAGCGGGGAAGGTAAACACATGCTCAGAGGCCAGTTTTGGGCCTCGCCACCTGTGTTAATCTTTCATGGAGCTTGCCTGCTAGTTTTATATTCAGAATCCATTTGTATCTCGCAAACCAAAGGACAAGACTGATTAGGATGGGTGTGGATAGAAAACGGAAATCACATAACTTTCTGGCGCCATTGTGGTGTCTAATAGGGCGTTGACTTTGCTGTTGGCGATTAGGTGCACTCGACATACCATCTTAGCATAGCTCATTTGCATGGGCATGAGACTTGAGCTCCGTCTAATCAATTTCTCATCGATCAACGCGCTTCGCGACCGAGACGAGCCAGTGATCGAGCATGCGAGATGGAGTCTATCCAATCACTAACCTCACCACATTCTATCGAGGCGCCAAGAGAGAACGCCATTGTATTTTCAAGTCCGAGCGCACCCAAGCCTTTGATGGTTTTTTCACTCGTGTTCATATCACTCATCGCCTGGGTGTGCGTGAGTTGGAACCCATAAGGGCATCAAACAGAGCCAAACAAGTGCCCGCATTTGGACCCGAAAAGAAGGTCCCAACCGGACCATTGGCGCAGACTAGCGCCCTGGCTATAATACAGGGTTGCAGATCTGAATCCGCAATGATGGAACATAATTTCGTCAGTTCGTTTCAGTTTGCCCAGTGCAAATTATTCCTCCCTCTTGCCCGAGCATAGTTGATGTCGGCCAACAAATGGTCTATTGTTTGAAGCACCAATCAAACGAACAACATCCGGAGCAAAACAGAGTTTCTCCCACCACTCTGGCCAGTGTTGTTGCATGTTCTCGTTGCTAAACAAGAGCCACACTAACAAACGAGAAGATTCTCGATCACTGAGGCTCTCTCCTCGACACTCATCCATTTGCTGCATCTACTCGTGATTCCACCAAAGGGAACAAGTGCTCGATTCCGGTTCGAGTCTCTCTGCCTCCAGTGTACTCCTCTCGTTGCAGAGTTTACTTTCCCATTCAGTCCACGTCCCATTCTGATCCGGCGGCGCTGGATCGGTGGCTGCCCGAATAAATGCGGCGGCCTCTCTCAAGCAATGGGCCACTTTGCACGTGCACCGCAATCCAACTCTCATACTGAACTCATCCCATTTGGTCCGAATTGTCTTTGGTCATCTGCTCCATTGTTGTTGTTGTTGTTCTTATCGCGCGAACAACAACACTCAACTCAGACACACTTTTGCCCTTGTTTCTTGTCTCGCTCCAAGCTGGTCCACATACGCGCCCACATTCCAACATGCTCCAGACTCAAATGGGCCAAAATTGGAACAGAAACTGTTCGGCTTGCCCCATTGACAAGTGAGCTGGATTGATATGCACCCTAAGATAGTTGTCTACTCGCTGGCCCATTCCGCATTTCAACCACTGGCTCCTCAGTCGAGCACCTCAGACGAGCAATCTAATGGGCTGAATGAGGCGACAAAAGAGATGCCAAAAGGTCAGTGTCTGCTGGTGGTTTTTCGGCTAGTTGGCATCATAGTTGGTCGCCCAGTTTCGAGGTAATCAAATGACGATGGACCAATGGGGACAGTTGACCGTCATGAACAAAAAGATGCAACACAAGCAGCCAGCTGTTCTCCGCTTGAGCCTTCTTTCTCTAGCACTTTTTGGCCCTCCTCATATCCCATTCCTACATCCTTGCCTCCCACTGCGAGTTGCGACCGGGTGTCTGTGTGTGGACTGCCATGAGGCAACCTCTCTTCCACTGGAACTTCGAGCCCCATTGTATGCCCATCAGATTTTGGATATCCGCGACAGCTGAGCTCGGGCGGGACAATGTTCTGTGTGTCAGGTGGGCCACCTTGTTGTGTCGGTTCGTGTGACTTTCTCTTTCAACTTTTCAGAGGCGAGACCTTTTGCCGCCAGCTGTAAGTTTGCGCTCAGCTCGAGAAGGGGCGGCCATTTGTTCGGCATGCCCACGAGAGTTTTCCAAGCTGTGATATACTATCGCAAACCTGCACCTGAGACTCATGTTGTTCGTTACAGTCAACTGTTAGTTTATTTCTATTCAAGATTTACTGGTGCATGTGGAATCTGTGCTGATTTTCCAACGACAATCAAATCTGACTCCTCGATGCGTGAGCCCAACGCAAGTCGACTGCATCGGCCGAGATCCATCCCCGTCCAGTTAGACACCTATTCTGATGCTCTCGAGCTCGTGCCGTTGCCGAAGCGTGTTAAACTGCTCACTGCCGCACTACCGGTGCCTTCGAGTCCGGAAAGCATATAGGGTATTTGCCTCTGTGCCGTCACAGCAGTTCCTTCGAGTTTCCTGGCCCACTACTCGACTCTGCTCATCAAAACCAGTGGGCCAAGCTCGCCGAGACTAAGCGTGGGAGAGGGTAGAAAGTGGAGGAAAAAAAGCAAAGCATCAAGACCACTGGAGGTCTTTCGGGGCCAAAGGTTGCGAACGGAAAGACGGCCGAAGGCAGTTGATCTGAGGCCTGCGAGTGTCGCTGCCTTGGCGCTTGATGCATAGTAAAACTGAGAGGTGGTAGAGGGAACTGGAGAAGAAAATGGGCATCAGCTATGGGGATTATCAAAAGTCTACAAGGGCCTTTTGGTGGGCCCGACCTCGAGTCTGCAATTATTTACTTTCACCTTATGGCGCCTCCTGCCCCTGCTGCCCATCAGCGCGAACGCTGCCAAACGGCCATTAGCGCCCAAATGAGCCAAACCCATTGGAGCTGACGGGCTCAAGATTGATTGAAGCAAATGGAGCGCAATCGTTTGAGGGGGAGGGCAAGTGGCCCAACGAACCACTTGGCGACCTCTTGAGCCTCAGCTCAGCTCACTCATGGGGGCGTCTTCCTCGGCAAAGAGCGGCCAACTCTGCTCACACGTTACAAGCTTGTCTGGCGGCCTCTTGATGTGCTGGCGAGGAACTCAAGGGTGGCACTCTGCCTCTTCTTTGCCCCCGGGGACTAGGTCAGAACACTTGGAAATGCCGAAAGGGAAGCTTAGCTTACACCGGCTAGAGATTGTTGTCGCAGCCCGAGCGAGCACGAACCTTTTTCTCAGCCTCCCTACTCCTCGTTAGATACAAACTAGACTGACACTTTGTGCAGCTCAACATACAGCGTCCATCTTGATAGATGAACTGATGATTGATTATCCACTCGACGTTCGCTACTTCAGTGGTTCAAATTGTGCGACTCTGACAAAGATAGAGTGACAGTTAATTAGGCGACCTAAATAAACAACAAGGGCCAGACAGTAGCTAACAAATGCTCATATTTCCATACTCGATCCAACTCAGGCTATGGACATTCGACCCCAGCAACTGTTGCTGGGCGAACATTTTGCATGGTCTATGCACTTATTGGAATCCCACTTGGTCTGGTAATGTTCCAAAGCATCGGTGAGCGTCTGAACACATTTGTCGGTTTTGCCCTAAGATATGCAAAACGATGCGTGAAGACGAAAAATCCAGAGGTTTGTATGATCACTTTTACCATCCACTCGCATAAAAGCACTAGAAAAAGCACTCGCTCAATACACTGCCTGGTGGACAGTGGTTAAAAATGAAGGAGTTCTTGAAGGAGAAACGACGTGATTACGACGAAACTGCCATTGTCTATTGGCGATCAGTTTCTCCTTTCGAATAAAACGGATCCAACTCCAAGCTCCAACTGTCTAATAACTCCAATTTGTCTCATTTATCGCCCCAATTGGAATGAAATTGGGACGAATTCGCAAAACAGGTGACCCAAACAAATTTGGTCATGGTTGTTTCAGTGCTTTCGACCATTCTGATGACCACAATGGCGGCCGTTTTCGCCAAATACGAGCGCTGGGAATACTTCGATGCTTTCTATTATTGTTTTATAACATTAACCACCATTGGTTTTGGCGATTACGTTGCCTTACAAAAAGATTCGGCCTTACAATCGAAACCGGAATATGTGGCGCTCAGTTTAATCTTTATCCTATTTGGATTATCAGTTGTCTCATCGGCTGTCAATTTGTTGGTGCTCAAATTTCTCACACTAAACACAGAGGATGAGAGGAGGGACGAACAAATGCGTTTTACTGCCGCACTGAATCCAATCCAATTGGAGGGCGATGTGATCACATTGCCGGCGGGCAAGCTTCAGTACCACCAGCCAGGTGGCGACCATCCGGACAAATTGCACTCCCTCGACCAAAGGAACTACCACTTTCCACCGCCGCACCACCACTATAGCCCACCCGAAGGCCAGCACCACCGGAACAGACCGAACCAGGCGCAGCAAAACCGCCAACGGCACCACAAGCGGCGCCACCGCGACGACTCAGACCCCGACCAGGACCAGGACCAAGAGGAGACGAGGTACGGACGAGATGGGCGTGTCGTGGAGCCAATGCTAAGCTCAATGGCCGAGGAGGAGCTGTGCAGCAGCGAGAGCGCCTTGCTGCACCACCATCAGCAGGGGAGGCTCGATTTGTCGCCTGCGGCCGGCGACAGGCGACAAAGTCAACAAGCCTGTGGGCCAGTGTCGCCAGTGCACGCGATGCAGAGGCAAAGCGATAAAATTTTCCACACCGGCACACTGGCCAAAGGGAGCACACTAAGACAGAGGAAACGCAAACACACCAGGGCAACGGCTCAGCACAATAACTCGCTCAACAGCCACCCATTGGATTTGGAGGCCACCGGAAGCGAGTGCCGAAATGGAAACTATCAAATGGGCAGCTCGGGCCGACAAGTGATCGAGGCAAGGGATTCGGGTCTGGCCCTTTGCTCGCCGGCCCAGCTCGTGGCCACTTCCGCCCAGTCGTTGTCCTCAAGTGGTTGCGATGGAGCCGCTTGCATGGCGGCGGCAAATATTGATTGTGCACAGGAAGTGGGCGCGAGGGGGGCGCTCCAGTTGGGCCGACGAGTGCTGGCCGAGTGCAGACGGCCCACGAGGGGGGCGCCGGTGGGGGCCGAGTGGCGGAGGCCAGCGAGCGGCGCCAAGGGCTCCGCGTTGGCCAAACGGGCGCACAGTGGCCCCACGCTCGACAAAACTCTGCTGGAGGAGACCACCAATGATGGCCACTCGGTCTCGCTGCACCGCCAGACCTTGGCCTCCAGGTCTGGCTCGTCGGAGCTCAAGGACGAGGAGGAGGAGGATGAAGATGGCGAAGGCGAGGAGGAGGAAGAGGAAGAGGAAGACGAGCTGGACGAGGCGGATCTCGAGACGGGCGGCCAAGTTTGCTGTTGCAAACCGGAAGACTTGTGTCCCTGTTCCGGCGGCCACTTCCTTGCGCCCAACGCCTCTTCCAGCGGTCCAAACCGCCACTGCCCCGCCCATCACGCTCGTGCATTCCTCGTCCATGCGGCCCCCAAGCAGCCGCCTAGCCAAAGTGGCCACTGTGGAGCCTATCTGGCGCACTCGCAGAATCTGCAGCCAATTTCGGCCCACTCGCTGCTCAGCTACAGACACTGGGGCACTGGCTGCAATCACGGCCGGCAGAACGATGGAGCCAATGATAATGATAGATTAGGAAATATTAATAACCAAGGAGAGCTCTATTCAGGGAGAAGTTTCCCTCTGAATAGGCCAATGATCAGTAGCAACTCGGACCACCGTCTCGACCGGCGACAACAAAAACAGTCGCAGCAACGACGACAGAACCCCCAGTGTTTGGATACCCAGCCGAAGTGTTTGCATGTTGATCTGAACGCAAACGAAAGCAACAGAACCCACGGAAAGCGCAAGTTGAGGCACCATCTGACAGCCTCGTCTGTGTCGAAGAGTTTTGCCGGCTGGCAACAAGTCTGCGAGCCGCATTGGCGGCCAGCCTTCGGGGAGGCCAGTCGTCAGGGCTATAGTCAAACTGTGCTCCATACACCTGCGAGCTGCTTCTGCTCATCGCTCCTGCTCGAGAGAGACACCGATCCCTCTTTGCTCGCGTCCAGCCAAGGGCCCAGATCGTCGCCCATCCCAGGCCACAGCATTTCGTCCCAGTTTGCACCACTCGAGGATGGCCGGGCGCGCAGACTCGCCTCGTGTCTCCAGTTGGATGTGCTCGACTTGCAACAGCACCCACAGGCGGCACAAATGCAGCTCGCGTCGCCCAACCTGTCCGATTGGGCCTCGTCGGGCTATCGAGACGGGCCGACCTCCAGTGGACTGCCCTCGGAGTGTCCGCCCGGAAGGAGCGCGTTCGTGTTTCCGCCCCCTCGCGACGATCAGCAGCAAATGAGGACCAAGCAGTATCCTATGCATGAGCAGGCTGAGCTGCACAGCCGACGATTGGCCAAGAGGAAACAAATGTTGGAGCTGGAGCGGAACCATCGGGCTGCTCACCGACAGCGGGACGGGACAGTGGGCAATCGGGCTGACGATGGGCGAGAGACAGGGGCCTCCTCGACCACGGCCGAGCTCAGCTCTGAGACAAACCTGATCGACAATCCGATGCTTGGATGTCGGCCTGCATTGATTTCGAGCGGAGAAAGCCGGCTGAACGAGAAAAGACTCTCAGCAAGTCGTCCAACAGGCCCACCGAAGCTGGTCTGCAAGTGCTGCTGCCAGCACGAGGAGTGTATCAAGCACGCGCTCGAGTCTACGACGAATGGCAAGGAGGACAAGAAAAACCCCGAACAGTCGAGTACAAAATCGTCACCACAAGCGGAGCCACAGAATGGATCCAACAAGCAGCAGACTGGCGACCATGAACCTGGAACACAGACGTCCCAACAAGGCGGAGACAGTGGAGGATATCCTGAGAGGCGGCAAGATTATGGAGAAGATCGAATTGCTGCCTGCACAGAGGGCGCAGTGGCAGATCAGGGGAACGGTGTGCCCAGTGGCCCGGAGAAGGACCCATCCAATTGCGAGCCAGTGCACAATCCAGTGGGAGCAACCACCGCAACCATAACCACACCTACAACACCACCACCACCGGCAACTACAACAAATGCAGCTCAGACTACGTCGAATTCAATCAAACCGCCTCCCATAGCCAGTAGTGAGCCAGTCGAGAGTGATGAGTAAGTTTGATGTTTATAATTTGTGCTCGAACTAAGTGACGACGATGATTGTCATTGCCCCACTGGCTCTCCACAGGCGCTCAACCAACAGACCATCACTATCACTACATCTCGTCGGGCAGTCCAGCCGGCATCAGAGTATGCCAGCCACTATGGAGGCGTCCCATAGCTCTGAGCTCGAGCGCGAGGATGGACAAGAAATGAGCATGTCCTAAATGGAGCTGCGTGTTGCTCGGTATTAGTTTGATCGATTTTTTCCCGTCGCCTTGGAAGGAGCTCAGATCATACTGGAAGAAGGAGGAGGCCTTGAGGAGCGAAGCCAGCATAGGGCCGAGGCAAGCGAGCCAAAGATGAAAGAAAAGAGAGGTATGCAGACGAGACGGGCTTGACAATGGGGCCAATCCAATTTTGCTGTCCCTCTGTGTGCTGCTGGCTTCCTGCGTCTATCTGTCTGCCTTTCCTCTGAGTGTCTGTGTCATTTGATCTTGCAATTCTCTCTCACAGTTTGGAACCAATCTATGTGGCCCGATAGCCAACATCAAGTAGCACAAATACAACAGACAATAGCGTAGCCTTCTCGCAGGCTAACCGAAACGAGCCCGCTCTGTGGTCTCCCAATTCGCTTGTTTTCTCCGTCGACCAACCAAAGAGGCTAGAACGCCACCCCTTCTACTCCGTTCATGATCAGCAGGACCAATTTCGAGGGCTATATTCTAATGGGAATTTATTTAGTCATTGAAAAAGTATCATGAATGCAGCCAAACGTTTCTGGGGCCACAGCTTGCATCAACTTATCCGATCGACTGAAGAGGAGGACATATGAAACTGTTAGTCTTTGGGCTTCCCAATTGAGAGGACGGGAAGAGCAAACAGAGATTCAATTCCATTTCATTATGCAGATCAAAGTAGTTGGACATTATCGTGCAGTTATGTGAGCAGTGCACACATTCATTGGGGCCCCTTGTGCACCGAAGTCTCCCTAAAGCCGCCAAGTGCCGTTCCGTTCAACTACATACACATACATACGAATATATACACTCATATATATAACAGGCATTATACAACTATCCCCTGTTCTTCCTCCTCTTCATAAGTCGCTCCAATGCAATTGCAGCATTTATAAGTTGTAATAAATAAATGAACGAAAGTGATCAGGGAAAAGGGAACAGATCAGGAGGTCGTCCTCGTCTTGGGCCCTCTTCTTCTTCTTCTCTTGACGACGACCTACCAGTGCCAAATCGACCTACTGATCCCAATCGATTAGACGACAAACTTCCGCTTATTCAACTCGGCTTCCATTTGCTTCAGCTCCTCAACATCTTGACAGTCTTTGCACTCTTTAATTCCTTTAGCCAACAATGAGATCACTACATCCGGACGGTTGGTCGTTGTGCTTCGTCCACTTGACTTATTAACAAAGTGTCTAAGCTCTAGACGGGCAGCTTCCAGCCACAATTTGACGTTGCGCGGATTGCGCAGACGTGCCATCTCCAATTTGGAGCGTGCTCTAGCAATAAACCCAGTGGCTTCCTCAAGATGGGCCATACTAATCCACAGCTCTATGCTTGTTGGATTAAACTTGAGCCCCTCTGAGTACCAACTCTTCGCTTGGCTCTTGTTATTTCTCTGCTCCTCTATTTGTCCAAGACTCAAGTAGAAATCAGGAAAATTTTTGAACTCGCCCACGCCTTGCTTGAGAATCCTGATGGCTTCTTCCAGATTCCCAAGTGATTTCTCGAGCTTGCTGGCTCGCATCACTAACTGGGCGGTCTTTGCTGACATGCAAGCGTCAGCCAAGATACGGCGCGCCTCCTTATGATTGCCGTTATCACATTCTAGCTCAACAGCTGCCAGGACTATCCTTTCGCTCTCTGGATTTGCATCTAAAGCATCTGATAACAACCGCCGACAGGTATTAATGTCGTGGCGCATGGCATCCACTAACATCAACCAAAGGGCCTCACTGCGACGACAGTGGTTGGCCTCAACTGATTTCCTCAAGACATCGATCAACTTATCTGGTGACCCTTTCTTCTGTTCCAGCTGTGCATATTCTAACCAAACCGATTCTCTTTTGCAATAATCCTTGTGTTCGATAATGCATGAGAACATAGCACGAGCACAATCTATTGAATTTTGATCTAGGAAATATTTGACATCCTCAAGCCAGCTAGCAAGTTGCCTAGTATCATCGTCTTTTTCCTTCTTGCTGTCACCTGGGGGAGACTCCCTTAGTTCTATGACATGCCTTATAATCTGGCGACAGGTAACCTTAAAATTGGCTCGATCTGCATTGATGGCCTCGGAAAACCACTCATTTCTTCTTATTTCAACTCCCTTTCTCGATAACTCCTCGATTGCTCGCTTTATGATGCTTTCAATCAACTTTTCATTACCAACCTGTTCCTGTAATTTTGCAGCTGTGATCCAGATACTCCTATCGGTGGGATTTTTTTCGCTCGCACGAACTAGCACTTGCTTGGCTTCTTCATATGGTTCTAAACGGGCCAAAGCAAGCCACAGTTCAACTGCATCGGGACAACACTCAACGGCCTCTCTCAATATGGCTCTAGCTTGCTCAGGAGACTCCAATTCTGCTGACTTTTTCCATAACAGCACCGATTTCGGAATCAGCTGGCGTGCCTTGGAATAGACCATCCTACGCGAGTCATCATTATTCTCCAAGTCAGCTGCCGTTACCCACAATTTAACTGAACGCGGAACCGCTTTGAGAGCTTTCACAATCAATTTCTTTGATACATCGGGTGGATGGAGTCTCATTGCCTCTAACCAAAGGTCTGCACTTTTGGGGCATTGTTGACAGGCCTCCGATATCAGCGACCTCGCTTTGTTCAACTTTCCAGCCGCTTCCTCTAATCTGACCGAGGCAATCCAAGCGTTCTGGAAGGAGGGATTCGATGCTCGTAGGGCGGCAAACTGTTTCCTATATTCATTCACCGTTGCTGAATCAGTAATTTGTTTAGGTACCATCGATTCTAAATTCGTCAAATAATCACTCGATGATCTCTCAGCCTCAGAAGCAGCCGGGTTTGCGGTACGACTGAGTTGCATACTCATATATGAACTTCGGAATTCACTCATCTCTCCAATACTCAGACCCTCCTCACCAATAGGCATCAGTGATTTACCATCATTTGCGTCATTGTCATCATCAGCAATGGTCTTTTCGTATTCCTCGTCATCCTCTTCCATCTTATCTAGTTTTTTCGGATCCAGATAAACGAGTTTCTCGCCTCCTGAAGCAATCTTGGCCTGATGGGCCAACAAAGAATCAGGTACTGGGGTGAATTTATCTTGACGGTTGACACGTTGTTTTCGATTCCTTGCATCACCAACATCTTGGATGTTCATCCATTCTTCCTCGGTGACTTGTTTGAGACTAGCTTTGAGATCACTAAATTGTTGCTGTATCTTTGGTCTTTTTTGTCGATACTCTTCCAATTCTTGTCGCTTCTTGGCCTCTCTGAGGGCCTTCCCTCTTTCATCTAAATGCCGATCTATTTCTGCATAGATTCGATCTGCCTCTTCGTCATCTTCTTCATAAGGGTCCTTACTAAACAATGATCCACCATAGCCGGTGAATTCGTCATAGTTGCTCTCATTTAGGTCCTCCTCCTCATCTTCATCGTCGTCGCCCTTTCGCTTGGTTCCTGGTTTGGAAAATTGACCGCTGGATCCAGCTGTGCTCAGGGCCGCTTCTCTTGCCGGCCCAATGTCCGATCGGGTGGTGAAGCCGGTGGCTCCTCGACCAATACCGGCGATGTATCCTGGTGGGGCGGGCTTTCCAATGAAATCACGTTTCGGTGCTGCAAAAGCGGGCGGCGGCATGTTCGTAGGAGGTGGCGCCATTGTAACAACTGGTTTGTATCACAGTCCCATATATAAGACGTATGCTCTTGATAATAGGTCTACAATCATAGTTTACGGTATGATTGGTGAAGGTAAACAAGCAAAAGTTTTGATCGAGGATTGCTCGCGTCGAATATAATTTTCACGCGCGAATCGAGCAACCGGCGGCTGCGATTGCTCGAGTACTTCTGCAATCGGATCCAGTACAAGTCCCACAGCGCGCCCAGGTTTAGTGCTATCCCTTGATCCGATTGGCTAGAGGTCCTTTATGATTTAGAGTCTCACTTTTCTCAAAACCTTGCCCTCGAAGAATTCTATCGAATTTGACACTCCCTTTTCAATGCAACCGTGGAGGAGTTCAATGTATGCAAGGCTACCCGCTTGGGTGATTTGGAAAATCAAAATTCGAATCGAGCATCACCCGTAAGGTGTGCCATGATTGCAGGTTTCATAGCCTATCCGTGTCACTGGTTAGGCAGCGATTGGAGTCGATCCTTTAGCTCGACAACCGCGCTCTAGGTAGAAACACTCGCTGCTACCACAAAAGCCGTCAGAGTATAGCATCATCTGCACAGAGGGCTTTATGGCGCGGATAGCCTGAGATGGATAAGAATTCATTTCACCGGCCGCGATCTTTCAACCTCCGCTTGTTCATCTTGGGTAGATATAACACATAGAATCTAGTGAGGTTTCTGTTGGGGAAAAAGGCCGATCTCATTATACCTATTATTTATTCACAAATTGGTCGAGACAAGAACAACAAGATTGAAAGCTCTGGGAATTCGACATCGGAGATGAGACCGCACTTGGATCTCCTAACGTCGGGAGAATATTCCTCCATGCAAGATAAGAAAGCTCTTCCTTTTCAATTGTCGCCCGTCGAACATGATGGGGGCTGACTCGATGTGGTTATCACTTCCCGAGGCCTGTTGATTGCTTTTGTTGCTGAGTCTGATTTTTTTCTGCTTCTCAAAGTCGCTCAAATTGATGCGCCCATCAGTGAAGCGGAATATCTTTGGCCAAACTTTCTGCCCACTGGGTGATTCTGAGTCGTTGGATGGGGCTGGAGTATGCTGGTTCATATGTGCCGATTGGTCTCCTCTTTGTGGCCCATCAAAGACGCTGCCTCCAGTTGGACCGGAGACCAGGTTGCTGTTGCCTGTGCCCTGGAAGCCAAACAGGTGTGGCAGAGGATTTAGACCGAACGGGAGCGTGGAGTCCAGGTTGTCGGCGTTTGATATTTGCGGTTTGTGAGGGTTGACAATGTTGGGGGACTGCTGTGGTGGCACCATTTGTGCATGGCCTAATGGACTATCCTGGTCGGCGCCCGGATGGCCTCCGAAAGCCGAAAAGGGATTTCCCAAGGAGAAGGGAACACTTGGATCGAGTCCGATGGAGATGGGACTGAGCTCTTGGCTCGACTGGATGGGTGTGTTCGAGTGTTGCTTCTGGACGGCCGATGGTCTAATTGTTGAGGCGAGCAGTTGGCGGCGCTCGAGGATATCCTGAAGGGCGCCCACTTGCGCATTATGCCTGCTTATGAGCTCACTGCTATCGTCTCGTCGGTGCTTGTGGCCATATTGATCGCCCATCGACATCCTGTCTTGGTACTGAGGCCCCAAATCGTCGGGCTGGCCCCTGTTCGCCTCGCTCACTTCGAGGCCACTTGTTTCACTCTCTGTCCTATCCTCTAGATCGGCGCCATCTACTGAATCACTGTCATCATCATCATTTCTATTGTTATCCATTGGCTCTCCAAATGAGCCTCTTTCACTCGCATAGCTCTTTGGACCCATAGATTGTGTCTGCTCATTTGCACGCAATAATCTCTCTTGCAGTCCCATCGAATGATCGGAACTCAAAGAGGGCGACATCGATCTGAATGCATTGTGACTGTCGTAGAAGCTTGTCTCATCACTGTCTCGCAACAATCGCCTATCCAGAGGCACAGAGGCCGCTCCACCAAGAGTAGTGTAGTTCGGCGTGATCAATAATTGGAGGGCAACTTGTGTTGTGAAGAAAATGATCCCAAACGAAGGTGGGATTGTCCTGACAAGAAATGATCGTTCATCTTTCGACAGCTGCCAACTTCTTGTGTTTTTCGTTCTAGCTCTATTGAGATCAATTAGTGGTCTTCTGTAATTTGTACGTGCTTCTTGAGCCGACAATTCTGAATTATAAAGATTCTTTTGATGATGACCGTTTCTGTTTTCTTCTCTGTCGTTGCAAATTATTCCAGGAACTAGATTATCTACTCTCAATTTCGGACTCGTCTCTCGCCATTCTGTAGCTCGGCTGTCTGTTTTGCATCTGAAAGCTCGGTCTTGATGCACCAATGAACCCTCTTGGGCTACTTTGAAGCCCCGGGACCTCACAGGATGTTTCATTCTGGAGCCTAGAGAGTCTCCAAAATCGTTCGGAAACCTCCTCATTCTGCTTTCGAGCTTTCACTCTTGCCCGAAGACACCAGCGAGTGGCCAGTGAGTCCGCTACTGCAGACCCGCAAGTCCAGCCGCAAATCAGTTGCTCTTCGGCTTCCGCTCGAGACAGATGTACGAGCGGGAAATTGTTGTGGCTTGAACCTGATTTGCTCCCTGTTTCAGCCAAGATCATCCACATCGCTCGTTCACTAGCTTCGTAACCGTGTCGTATCTCTTATGGCTCTTTCAAGATACAGTCTACGGTTGATGAGCGGTCTCGATGATCATTATGTTGATCATTGATGAAAAACTATTGGGTAAAGCCCGCTCATAGTTCTCGACGGACAATCATTTACAACTTTTTTTTCGCTAAAGCTCTCCTTCTCTTGTTCATGACAAGACAACAAGTTTGTAAGTGTTTTGTTTAGATTGGGCTGAAATTAAGAGTGAGACAGGAGGGAAAGGAGGTAAGAGTGAGGTAAGAGGAAAGACTGCGTGCTGTGAATGGTTATGGGTAGTTTGCATTCAATTTCTTCAAAGGAAAGCTGGTTCGTTGTTTAGGAGTGGAGAGGGCTCTTGCACGTCGTGAGCAAGGAGGACAAAGTTGGGGCTGAAGAAGAGGCAACGATGAGGCAACAGGATAGTGGAGAGTGACAGGCCGGCAAAGATGTGCCGAATGAGGTGGAGCTGGCAAGTGGTTAATAAAGAAGGGATAGAGAATTGTCTCGCCAACCGCTATGTTTTATATGAACTTGAACGAGACTACTTGAATACTTTCATCATTCTTTCTCCCAGATGAAGATTAATATAAGAGAGGGGATTGTTATTGCCAAATATTACTTTTTTTGGAATTCTACCTTTGACTGTGTGTAATAGACAGCTAAGCGGTGGTGGCTATGATTAAACTGCCGCTCAATCTAGCGCTCATCCATGCCGTTCGTCCGCTCGTTGATTCTTGCAGTTTCCCTCTCACTAGTTAGTGCTTGTTTTTTTTGGTTACTACTTAAAAATTATAATAAGTTTGTCTGGCCGGCCGTTGATTCGTCATCGTGGTGGTGGTTTACTGTTGTCGTCTCTGTTTACTGTTGCACATGGAGCTCAGTCCACTTTAGCGGCTGAGAATGTGAATGAAAGTGGCCGCTCGTGTGGGCAAGGAGTGAAGGGGAAAGGGGAGAAGTGTGCTTGAGAAAGTGGCAGAGAGCGAGCGCAATGAACAAGAACGCGAACGAGAACGAGAAGTTCTTTCTTGCGCACCCGCGCTCGAAAAACGGACACCTGTTGTTGCAGTTGCAGTTTCAGTGGTTGCTGTTGCTGTTGTTGTTGTTGCCTTTGCTTTCCGCCGTCCACTTGGCCAGTTTTGAAGGCGCTCTCACTCAGACAGGCACACTTACTATCGCATTGCCTCGCGGTTGCGAGCCCGATTTCTCTCTCTCTCTCTCTCACTCTCTCGAGACAGATACAGACACAGAGAGGCAGTTTGTTCTCAGACGGCTCACTCTTGCTCAGCTTATTGTTGTTGAAGTTGGCTTATTACCAGAGAGAAAGGGCACAATCCGATCAAATTCTGCCGTCTGGTGGGAGGTTGTAAAAAATTACTAGCGAAAGTTGGGACTGTCACGGCGCCAGTGATTGAGGGGCGAGCGGAGACGAGGGGGCAAAATGAGAGAGGGGGGGGGGGGCCTTGCAATGAGCCGGCGTTGTGTGCAGTTGGATTAGGATTCAGAAAGAGAGAGAGAGAATTGAATTTGAATTGAATTCAAGTGAATCAAGTCTGGCTGGTGTCGTGAATGTTGCCCATGGTCTAGACAACAAGGGGCTGGTGTCCTTCTTGGTAAGCCCAGCTTTACTGGAAAGTATTTCCAACTCCGCCACCAGTCGATCAATTAATCAGCTCGTGTTGTTGGCGGCTCGTGAGTGGGTCAAAGGGAAATAGCAACCTGGTGTTGTGTGCAAAGTTGACGATTTATCCGAATCGAAATGTTCCAGAGAGAAAGGCGGCTAACTTTCCTGAGGGAGTGGACTGAGAAAAGGGCCATGAGGCGGCCAAGGAGTTGCTTAGACACATTCGCAGCCGGCCTCTTGCAAGAAATGTCTGCATGAGCATTCGAGCAGAACGTCGTCGTGGAATGGTAAAAAGTGGCCAGTTTTTCAATAGTACCTCCTCTCCATCGTGCCGCCACCCCAGGACTCCAATCATGGTGGCCGAGGCGCTGCATGGTTGTAGCGGGACATTTGATGCTGCAGATCGGCGACCATGTTTTTCAAACTCATGTACTCGTCGCATCACCAAACTCCGCCAGACTGGCGCACAAGAATAACCTCAATCCAATTCTCTGGTTCCCATTTGGCTTCACTCGGGGAAAAAGTGACATAACAAGCCAGAGGAACAGGTTCGTTGCTCTGAGGGACTGGCAACTTGGCCAAGTGGTTGGAAATGGGCTTGAAGGCTAACGGCCTGTTAATCTTTCGCTCCTAACGCCAATTGATGATTGAAAATTGCTAACAATCGAAGGAAAGTTTTCCTTCCCCACAGTCCACAGGTGTACTCCTCTCGCAGTTTCTCTTGTCCTGTCGTTCCCTTCATCTCTCTATCCCACAGCCTCCTCTAGTGCCCATTTTTCTCCGTCCTCTTCTCTCTATCTCCTTTTCTTCTCACCTCAACTCGTCTCCATTCGAGTGAAACTAACTGAGGCAAGTAACTTGCTGGGCATCTTGCCAAGTAACTAGAAAAAAGCAGATCCATTCGGCTCTTACAATAAGGCGGCATCCAATCGCTGTCAAGTGATGCCAACACTCTCCGATTGGGCAGTCGCCATCCACCGGCCAGTTTAACAAACCAGAGGGCACACAACAATAGACTCACTCTCGATTCCGCGCAGACTGTCTGCGTCCATTGCTTAGCGCGCGGGCATGTTGTTGAACGCTCACATGCTTGCGCGTCTAAAATAAGCCGGCCCCTAAATTAAGATCAAAATAGAGGCCACTTCCATGCCACTTCATTCTTGAACAAATTTTCCAAATTGTTCCGATCATAGATGCCAGCTAAAGCCTTAACCCTTGGGCGCCCCGTTTATCGGGGCTACATGCCTGTGGATCTACCCCAGCATCGTCCGAGAAATCGAGTCAAACCCTGGTGGAGAGTCGAGGGAAGGCCGAGATTGACTATTTATCCTAAACAAGAGCCGGAGGAATGGGCACCGGTAGCTGAGTACCCACCAATCAACGACGCTACACCTCAAGGATTGAAAAGGCAGCCTAGACTAGACTGGTACGAATCTCTGAAGAAATTACCAACTGTTGATGAGAAGTTATATGAAATTTCTCGACACGCTACTCACAAAATAGCCCACTTCAACAACTGGTTACCCATTTACAATAGTCTGCCAGTTGCCCAGTCCATGACGCGCACCCACTTCATCAATAATTTGCCACAGAGCTACCAGATCAAAACTGGGATCCTCCCTTCGGATGGCGAATCCAATCTCGATTCACCTGAGAAAGTCAGCGAGAGTGATTCTCATGAGTCGGACACATATGTTTCGAGAATCAGAACCTTGGTCCTTGACCAAATAGCTATAGAGAAGTACGAAAGTGATAAATTGAAGGGTAGTTACATTTCGAAGTCGATCGCCGATGGAAACCGTCAACAATATGTACAAAACTCACTCGTCCAATCTCTACTTGTTAGCTTGAGCAGGGCTCTTTCTCCGGACGCAAATCGGCAATTGTCCGAGTATCAAGTCGATCTGAGTCCTGCTATCAGATCCTGGTGGTATCACTCTGGTTATCAGCCACCCAATAATAATGTTCATTACAGATCAAGAAAAGATGATCAAGGAAGAGTCAGTCAGATGATTCAAGTCGACGGAAGATCTGCATTGAATCTCCGAAGCGAACATCTCATAGAGCCACAGATTGGTCTAGAAGATGAGTTAGTCACTGACACAAGTCTAATACAAGACCCTGTGGACAAGCTTGGGTACTGTAGGGCTATCCATAAATTCAAGTGGCCTGTTGCATTGCCTGGATTTTGGTTTGAAGACGGGCCTAGGAGATTTGATTGCCCTCACACTTGTTTTTTAACAACTGACTGCCTGGATTTGATAAATTCCAGAAATTTCAATCGAGCAACGCCTCTTCGAGGCATCGAAGATGCCTTGAACAGTCAGGCAGTATTGACTGCTTTCAGTTGGCTCAATAGCCTAGCAATGTTCCATGGTTACACCCCGTTCCATGAGATTGACTACCCATTTACCTGTCAAGTGATAACAACCGACGGCCAGAATTGGCTTTTCAATGTGTATCAATTGAACTCGCACTCGTTTCATCGTGATTTCGGTGGTCCAGTGAGGAACAATGTATGCTGGTCATCTGGGCTGATGAAACTTTATGATAGTTATGAGGGTAACGGCAAATTCAGCGGCCTAAACGACCAAGTGCTTGAGTTAGTTGTCAAATTTCTCTCGAAGCAGACGAATCCAACCTACACAAACTCACTCAAGCTCAGGCCTCTCCTAGGGGAAGACAAGAGGACTGAAGAAGAAAAGAATGAAACAAGGGCAGCTTTGCGCCGCTGTATTGAAGGTCGCACCAATCGCTGGTTAGCAAAAGAGTGGTTTGTGCCCACATTTGAGCATCTCTACTTCAGATCTCGAGAATCTAGGGGACAAATTCAATTGATGAAGCCATACCCCCACCCACCCAAACCGAAACACCCCATAATATTCGAGTGAACCTAGAACTTTGATGACGGTAGGAGTTAAATAAAGGCAATCTAGTCACACAGTGCCTCGTCGCTTCACCCCGCGACCTTTTTCGCATCGCCCTTCAAATGAACTATGCGTTAGAGGTTTTGTTTATATAACTTTCAATAACTGGTCCAAGATATATTCAAGATGCGTCTCGCCAACCACACTGTGAAATTCACACACGTAGTTGGCTGGAAACATCCATTCCTCAAATGAACTTGAACCCGATTAATCCTGATTTCCGTCTGACCTGAATCATCTCGAGCATCATGATACTTGTCGGAATTGTCGGTAGACGGCCCGTCGCCCTGCATATTACGAGCACGGTTTTTTCTGACACACTGCACTTATAGATAGAAAGCTGCCGCAATTCAAATCAGTTATCTCGTCAGATATGTCTGCACAATGCAGGGCCGCTGTCGACGCTAATTCGAACGCTAGACAGATATTTGAGCAGCATTAGTTTATTTAGGATTACTTTATTGGTGGTCTTTCCAGACTTAACCACGGGCCGAGTACATGACAGATCTCAAACCCACTACAATCCAGCTCGAGTCAGGACATGGTTCTTCTTCGGCTTGGTAAGGCTATCAGCTCATATTAGGGCAACTCTTTTCCCCACTCCGAGTCCACCCTAGCAGCTGATGATATGAAATTGCATCCCATCATTTGAGTAACAGTTTCCATCCTTCCTGGAGCGGACCAATTCAAGATTGTCTAAAAGTGACAGGGGATTTGTATGGATTTTGCAGATGTACCCCGCTCATCGCTCGATTGTTGGTACAAATCTAGCCAGAGTTCGGAGCGAGCGCCACAGATAAGTTAAAAACTCGTGTCCATCGAGTTCCGATGTATCGAATGGGACCATATGGGGAGATCTATAGACCAACAACGATCTAGAGGCGCGATATATAGCTCAACATGAGCAACCTGTCGAGCGTGCTTTAGTACTTCGAATTTCCGACGGAACCCATTTTTAGGACTCCAGTCTCTGGAAAGAGGTCGACGACAATCCAGGATTCGGGGTCCGTTCATCGACAAGGAAACTTGTCATCGGTCTAGACTGAGTGGGTTGCAGTACACCAATTGCATTCCAAATTGGCCAAACAGGTCAAATAGACCAAAACACTGATGAAAAACTTTTTTCCCATGGTCGGATAACTTCTTCCCATACACCATGAGTGGCAAGACCGAAAGAGGGGAGTCCGCAAGCTTAGTTTCAGAAGGATAGAAGTCGGATGATCATGAACATGGGGATATTGCGAGCATGCTTCAAGCTTTCAAAGGCTATCCAGACTCCATGGCTTCACATATTTGCTCAAACTAGCTCCATGGTGATGTTTAGCACTTACTCTTGATCCGAGTGTCGCCGTGATCCTCTTGGAGCCAGCACGCGCAGATGAGACGGATCGATTGCAATATCGAGATTCTTCCCGCAAATAAAAACCGGTCGAAATCAACTAGTCTTGTTGCATGATAGAGCCAAACACGAGAGGATTGGTTTAATTAAGGGAGGCTCATTTCAGCTCTTCCTGGAGCGTCCAGATATCCTGAGTTCCGATTTAGCTCACTCACTCCTATAGACTCAGAGTAGCTGGACAAACCAATGAAATCACTTCTTCCCTACTGATGTGGATTTGGATGCTTTAGATTTGCGAGACTTGGTCTTACTCTTGCTTGCCTTGCTTTTTCTCTTGGTCTTTGTCTTGCTTTTGCTTTTCCCAACCTTAGCGTCTGGTGATTTATGATCTGTAGCACTGAGCTTGAGGGTTCTGAAGCTCTTCGAAGCCTCTGTTCGATTTGAAGTCCAACTTGCTCTTGATGTTGCCGATTTATTCGAAACTAGACCACTGGGCGCGCTAGCGACAGTTTTATGAGGTACAATATCCTTAGCAGTGTCCGTTGTAGGTTCAACTTTGTCCGTCGGACTCAGCACGTGTGTTAGAGCTGAATCTTGCCCCTCATGGTCACGATTCGTGGAACCGCAAAAGCAACAGTATATGATCACCGTGATAATTGCAAACCAAACGAGCACAGTGAGAAAGGACATCAAGTTCAAACGAAAACCGCGGGGAGGTTCAACTGTGCTCCCCAGCAGGAAATAGCTCGGTATATCCTTTCGATAGTCTAGCGGTGGATTCCATTGAAATTTTGACAAATTGAGGCGCTCTAGTTGACCAGCAAATACTGATGGCCCAGTGATTGGTTCTCCAATTCTGTATGGGTCATATTGATACTTCGGAATGGCTGCTGCTGCACCAGTACTGACTCCCAGATCCATCAGCGACCGGATAATAAGCTCGCTCGCGAAATGTTCCTCCAATGGTCCTGGATCCGTTAAGATATCTGCGCAACCGCCTTCCATTCTTGCGGGCTGGATGAAAACTCTATTAGCAGCGGCAAAGTAATAGAATCTCCCACGATGGTGTAGGACAGCTTTCAGGTGGAAGTTCATCCAATCAAGCACGTTGAAGGGGCTCTTGGCATAATCTAGCCCGGCGGTGGCCAGGTCATCAGTGGGTTCGAAAATGCGCACGGCATACTGAAAGAACATGAGTAATTTCTTGCAATTGGTCGTGTTGTAATACACGAAGTCAACCGGCATCACATAATCGTTGAGAGACTTTGAGCTGCATCTCGAACTTCCCGAAGGAAACGTTCCATTCAATCCCGCCGACGTTCCCGACTGGTGAGTCTCACCGTTCTTCAACTGGCACGTCAAATAATACGGCTTGAGACCTGTCTTTCCATCGATGTATTGAACGCCAGCAGCATGAAAGTATATAGTCTCGTTGCCCAATGTCGCACCATGGGCGTACAGTTCCATTGCCTGGACGTTGAAGTTGATCTGGTCCATCTCTAGCAATTTTGGGGGAACATATTTGGCACCATCTTTGCCCGCAAACTTGATCAGTCTCTCGCCGCCGAGAAGTCTGAATCCTCGAGAATAATATAAGTTCGATCGGAAGTAGGTCACAGACTCAATCATGGAGTGCTCAAAATGGGTGACCCAATCGTTTATGGTCCCATCTTGAACCAGGTAATCAATGCTGTAATTGAATTGTCTGTTTCTTGCATCCAACGTAAAACCACCAATTTGAAACGGGTCTTTGAGAAGATTTGCATATGCAGGACAGCTTCCATCGTCACCCAGAACTTTGAACGGAATGGACAGTCCAGCTTCGTCAAACATCAACATGGAAGCGTTATCGTTATGTGCCAGCCTCGCAATAGAAACAATACGATACACATTTGCATCCTTGTGGAGAGGACATATGCTTTTGAGGGTGGCAGTGGAACTAGTGGGCTCGTGAATACACAAGCCAGTCTCTGTATAGCCCACAAACGTTTTATGAGCATCCATCTCGTCTAATGCATTGAAAACCCATTTATTACACAGTTCCTTCTTGGAATACAAATCTGGATTCATCTTGAAGTTTTCTCTGATGGATTTAACATCGTCAGCTCGATATTGTGTCCGATTGACAACGAAGGCACTAAAGGGACCGCCAGATATGGATTCCGCCGGCCACATCAAGGTGGTGTGGTGCTTGTTGATACCGTTATCCACACTCAATTGCCTAACCAAATCGTTTTTCACGCCTATTCTATGCTGCTGTTTCTTCATGTCGTAAGAAACACCTTCGTAAACTGGTCCTACCTCAGTTTGATACGCCCGGCTCGGCTTGGCAGCGTATAGCACCGCCATGAGAAGCACGGCTGCCCTAAACATTCTGCAATACATCGTAAGGCCTGAATTTGTTCAAGCTAACGAAAAATCACTCCAGTCACCCGTGAATTGCGACCTCTCGCGTCCATATGTATTAGTGTCTTGGTATGGCCGACCGGTGGATAAACTCCGCCGTACTCCTCCAGGTGGCGGCGAAGGGATCCCGATCCATTTTCTCAAGGTGCAGACGAGCGCTCGATTGCGGCCAACGCACAATCCCTCATTGGACCCACAAACAAACAAACGTATTCGACGCCTGGTCATCCTGAAGGAGTGGATCATTGTAGACATGATCAGAATACAACGGCCATCTTAATGCGGAACGTCTGGAGAATTCTGATGATGGCTCATCTGGCAATTCAGGCTGATCGGCTCGAAACGTTCAACTTGCGGATTATGCGGAAGCTCCTTTCCATTGATTCTGGCGCACCTTTGTCGAAAAAATCTCATTTCTAATCAACAGCATGAGAGCATCCCCCTCTTTGTTGGTAGTCAATTCGCCCGTACTCACACCGTTCGCAGTAAATCTTCCACAAAGCTCATCATCTATCGATGAAGTGATACTCTCGATCCTAATGAAGCATAGGCCGCTTGCGTTCTGACTTGGGCTCTGAATCGACCATTCGGCGTGATGGATGCAGTGTCAGACGGTACCTAAATGGAATATTCCCGCGACAATGCTTCAACATTCTGAAGTACAACGTAACACATTAGATACGGTCCCGCATTAGCCATAGTCGAGTTAGAACTTCTAGAGAGAGAGAGCAGTCGCGGCCTTTTGCATTGGCTTGGCGCAGATAATCCCAGCTGCAGGTAATCAGTGTCTACGCTGCATCAAGAGTCTCAGTCTCATGCTTCCGCCAAATTCGTTTTATTTTAGTCGGTCGACAGATTAACATTGGTGCCAGGTGACACGAGAAACTGAAAACTGCTGACTTAAGATTGACCGAGCACATCTAGATGAGCATTAATCATTGAGTTGGAAAATGCTCAGAATTGTGCCCGAAATATTTTGATTCCATTCTGCTATGCTGTGTGAATTTCTATGTTCTTGAAGATATGCAAATCGCAACTCCCTCCAATCTTGCCGTTTCTAGTAGCTTTACTTTGAGTGCCTAATTTTGGGGTAGTCTAAGTACCAATCTTCGTTTCTATTTCCGATATAGCCATTTCTGGAACACCACAGACTGTGATGGCTGAGCTTGAGCTGTTGGTGTCGGTGCACAGGCAATTCGAGTACTTGGTATCGCAGGAAAGTCACTAATCAATCTTGGTGGGACACAAAGTATATCCATGAGACGCTTCCGAGCTAGATCAACGAAAATGATCGCAATTCTACAGGTTCCAACATGATCTGTTTGAGCACATCTATAATTGACTACATAACATACTGTCTCGCGTATCACGACTAGGAGATGGTCTAGATGATGAGCGATTGTTGCACTCGATACACCCATGATGCCACGTCAAGGACGAGCAAGAGAGTCATCCGGCATTGCGTGAATCAGACCGGTAGAGGACCAGTTCGATACACATCCGCTTGCACGAATATAAAATTTCCGTCTGAAGAATCATCCTCCCTCCACTCTACGGAAAGCCAATGGATTCCGATGACAGGCTAAACCAGGCTCTGAAACTCACGCTTATTTAGATTTTTTAATTTTCGGAGATTTGCCGTTACTCTTTTTGGTTGTGTCTTTCAGTTTACTCAGAGACTCAATCGTTTTTGGTCCATCCAATTTTGGTCCCGCCGTTTTTGGTTCCTCCATTTTTGCTCCGTCCGTTTTTGGTTCGTCCGTTTTTGGTCCGTCTGTTTGTTTGTGATCACTAGGACTAGGCTTATCTATTTTCTCTCCATTTGCAGCCTTGATCTGCGCTGTAGGCGAGGGGCTTTTATTCTGCAGGTGCATATGTGACCTATCGGTTGCCCGAGCTGGCGTGCTGTTGTGTGGGACGAGTGAGGCCTTATCATTGTGGCCGGACGTATGGTGTCGCTTGTCGATGCCTCTATTTGTATGACCCGCTTTCAAGGCATCGAAATCGTGTCGTCTAGATCCGGGGGCTCGCTTCGGAGGAACGAAAAAGCAGCAGTATATGATGACTCCAGTAACGCAAAGCCAGACGAGCAGAATGCAAGCAAATATGAGATTCCTTGAGGAGCCGGAATCTCCTTCAGAGCCAGCCCCTAGCAAATAACGAGGCGGTACTTTTTGGCGATATTCAAGAGGGGGCTCCCATTCGAATTCCTCCACCTTCCATAGGGCTAGTTGGCTTAATCTGCCCTGTTGGAGGAGAGTTCCAAGTCTATATGGGTCGAATTGATACCTAGGCTCCTTGAAGCCTGAGGCGTAGTTTTTGGTTATTCTTAGAGTTTTGATTGTCTGAATTATAAGCTCGCTCGCAATGTATTCTTCCAAAGTTCCTGGCTCGTTCCAAATATCTTCACAACCTCCTTGAACTGGGTTCCTCTGGATAAGAATCCTATTGGCAGTTATAAAAAAGTAAAATCTCCCACCGTGGAACAAAACAGCCTTCAAATGGAATTTCATCCAATGGACTACTTGGAAAGGGTATCTTTTGTAATCATCGCCGACTGAGGTGAGAATATCGGTCGGCTCGAATATCCTCACGATATACTGATAATATGCTACTAGTTTAGCACACTTACTTGTAATAAAATAGACATAGTCGACTGGGACTACATATTCATTGAGAATGCCTTCGGTACATTGAAAATTGCTTGGATTGTCTTTCGCAGCTCTGGATGAGCCTGATTGGTAACTTTTAGGGCGCTCATTCTGTAGGCATCTGATATAATATGGTTTTTCGTACAGTCCATTTTCCGAGAATTTAACTCCAGAGATGTGAGAGATGATCAGCTTTCCCCCTTTGGGCTCACTATGTTCATAGATCTCCAACGCTTGGACGTTGGATTCACGTTGATCCTGTTCTAATATCTTACCGAGGAGGTATTTCTTGGTACTGTTGCCAAATGCTCTCACAGCTTTCTCACCACCGAGAAGTCTGAATCCTCGAGAATAATAAAGGTTCGATCGGAAGAAAGTTATGGCCTCGATCATCGAGTAATCGAAATGGATAACCCAGTCATCGACATACTTGTTCGGTTTCAAATTTCGTCCGATGAAAGTGACATTCTTCAAGAACAACTCATTTCTCCTATCCATGAAATATGAACCGGTTTGCAAAACCCTCTTTGGGTTCACGGGTCTATTTGGACATGGATAACCACCCCAGGCAAACGTTGGGATAGCAAGACCCGCTTCATCGAACAATAATATATTCATGCTATCATTTGCATTAATCTGGGCCAGAGAAACAATGCGATATACGTTTAATTCTTTGTGAAGAGGACAGAGAGGTAGAAAAGATGATTCCGTTGCATTATAAGGATTAACGCAAAGGCCCGTCTCAGTGTAGGCAATGAATTCACCGGGGTCATTTATCTCTGGGGGGCCTATTGTATCGATTGCGTTAAAATTCCAGTGGTGACAGAGCTCTTTCCTGGCGAATACGTCCGGATACTTTTTCAACGCTTCTTGCATTCTCTGTGATTCTTCATAACGGTTTATAGCAACATCGCCGACCAATGCGACGAAAGGACCGCCCGGAACGTCCTCAGTAATATGCTTTCCAAAAACAGGAACTGACCAGGGGAATTCAATCATCATCTGCAAAACGTATTCGTTCTTCATCGCTAGTCTAATATAATTGGCCAACTTATCAGTAGTTGCGCCCTCGAACACTGGCCCGACACAAGCCTCATAGCCAATGATTTCAAAACCATCCACCAGCTCGAGTAGGGCCAAGACTGAGATCAGCAACAACTCCCCTGAGTTCTTCCAGAACTTCATCTTAGACGATCAAACTTAGGGCATATTAGCTTGGTTTCCAAGGAAATCTTATAATTCAATGCGTTTGTGGGACAAATTTAGTTCTTATGATGTGTTTGCGTACCGGCGAGAGAGTAACAATTAATTTGGTGAAAGGGCAGACGAGCGATCAATTTAGATGAGCGCGCAAGCCCTCTCTTCGGAGACAAGGCAAGCCATGAGCCGCATTTCCGAGCTGGTTAATTAATGATTGAAATGAAGGGGAACCATTGGGAATACGACGTTGTGAGGCCAGCTAAAAATAGCGAAAATAAAATAATTCGAAAATATGAGAAGCAATCCGATGGCCACTCTGTCGCAAAGAAACCTCTGGGGTGACATGGATCCAAGAAAGGGTGTGGATTTTTTCTGTTGCGCATCGCTCTCATGATGCTGTGGTAAGGCTCTTTTATTCGTCCCATTGATGGTGAACAAGTTGCAATGGTCAATCATTTAGGACTTTCCAGGTGTTTTCGTTGACTTGGACTTTCCGGACCGACTCTTGGGTGATTTATTCGTGCTTTTTCCTACTGAAACTTTTGATTTGGTCTTTCCTAGTGGACTTTTTGATTTGCTCTTAGGACCCTTGTCGGCGGTGGATTTGGTGCTGGTTTTCATAGGCGTGCTCGATTTTCCTGCCGGCGTAGGGGACAAACCACTGCGTGCAGTCAAAACACCACTACCTAGCGTGGAGCCTGGTTTCTTACCCGATGGTGACGACGACCTGCGCGATCTCAGGCGTGCAGAAGTTTCTTTGGGTGTCGTTAGGAACCAGAAATAAAATATCGCACCCACAATAGCGAGCACAAATAGTAGAACAATAATTATCATGACAATGGAGGTACCACCACCACCACCACCACGGACAACAACAGTACCATTATTGACACCACCACCGCCGTTATTTCCGCCACCATTTGATCCTCCAATGACATATTGATTGGGCACCTCTCTGCGATATTCCAGTGGAGGGTCCCACTTAAAGTCAGACAGTTTGATCTGGCTAGATTGCGCAATTTTGGTGCCAACCCTGTGTGGATCAAATTGGTATTTGGGCATTTCCGGAACGGCTTGATTCTTTGTTATCGATCTCACAGATAGTAACATCAATTCGCTCGCATAATGTTCCTCTAGATTTCCAGGATTCTTCAGAATCTCATCGCAGCCTCCCTGTCTAACCGATGGCTCAATCATAACTCTATTTGTAGTGATGAAATAGTAGTATCGTCCCTGGTAAAAGAGGACAGCGTTCAGTTGGAAATTCATCCAATCCACCACGTGGTAAGGATATTTCGCGGGATCCGCACCTGCTATCTCCAGATCGTCGGTGGGCTCAAATATACGCAAAGCGTATTGATAGAACGCAACAAGTTTCTGGCACGAGTTAGTTTTGTAAAAGGCAAAGTCAGCCGGCATAACATGCTCCTTGAGTGCGACGGTCTTACAGAAGTTGCTGCCAGGCATTGCGTACTCCAGTTCTGTCGCATCGGCGGTACTAAACTTCTGGCCCTTGGGTAGCAAACATCTCCAATAAACCGGCACTTGATTTCCAGTACTATCAGTTGAGTATTGCGCCCCAGTTCCATGCATGTATAGAGTGTCGTTGTATCTGTATATTTCTAATGCCATAACGTTTCTGTTGTACTGAGATCCGGTTAACAAGTTAGATGGGACCAAGTCAGCGAAATTTGGCCCGAATCCTTTGATGAAGTTCTTGGTTTTGCGCACAAGTCCTTGAGAAAAGTATAGGTTCGATTCAAAGTAAACGATAGATTCAATCATAGAGTAGGCGAAATGGAGTTCATAGCTCTTAACATGTTCATCACCCTGCAGATCTGATAAACCTCCGGAAGTTACTCCTGCCGCGTTATCCTTATCCAAGAAGTAGAGACCGGACTGCTTCATGAAAGTAGGGGTCCCATTACCGCAGCCGCCAATTCCTGCGGCAGTCAAGGCCATCACGGTACCAGCTTCATCAAACGCCATCATGGGGCTATTTGCAAAATTACGGGGAAGTGGCATCTGAGCCATGGAAACGATCTTATATTGGGTCACTTTAGAGGGATGGCAAATGGGAAGGAAGACAGATTTGTCCGGTGGTTTGAAGAAACATAGTCCTGTCTCAGTGTAGCCAACAGTTAAATTGTCTTTTCCATCAGTTCTGAGCAAAACTTCTTGTGCTTCATAGTGCCAACGATGGCAGAGATTTTTTTTCATATATAAGTCTGGAACCTCTTGGAAACTCTGTCTGAGACGTTTTACATCCTCACTACGATAATTTATTGTCCCTCCAGATATTGAACTGAATGGCGCATTGGGTGCCTTAAATGTATCGTCTGGTTTTCTGCCAAAATTCGCCTCATTCCATACATACTTTGCTACCCGATAAGGTGACATAACAACCTTAACAGAGCCTTGCTCGAGAGTGGCTCCTACCATCACAGGCGCGAAATCTCCAGTAACCAGATTGGGATCATTCTGAGCTATGACAAACGATAGCGGCCAAAGCGTTAGTGCTGCAGCCAGAAACATTGACCAAAGCATCGCAAGTCTACGGAGTGAGACTAATGACTACCGAGCGATTGTGGTAAAGGTGTTGGTCAATTTGGATTCTATGAATTGCTTATTGATGATTAAATCAGTACCTTCAGATGGAAGGTTCTCATTATCATGAGTCCGGGGAAAAAATTTGGATTCTATCAATTATTTGTTGATGATTAAATTAGTACCCTCAGACGGACGGTTCTGATTATCATGAGTCTGGGAAAAAAGGAAATGGACAGATTTTGGCATGATAGCAGGAGGCTAGAAAAGAGCATTCGATCGTCTGCGCCAAACGATCAAGACCGTCCCAACATACAGTTGTACTTACACTGTATGTTAGAGCGCTTAAACGAAACGCTTTTTTGTATAAAAGGGGGTAAGTCATTTTTATTTTACGAAAATCCCAATGTATAATGTTGGTCGACCTCCGTTAGGTCAATTTCTATTCACTACAGCTTTCTGCATGAAGATTCAACAGGTGGTAGATATCAGTCTCTTAGTTTTCGTGAATTTCGTAAGATACGAAAAATAGGACAAGCGATATAAAGATCGATAATTTTGTTTACGAACGAAGGCGGTGGGGAAAAATTTCTGCGCTTTCATTCATGATCTTCTTGATTTCGTTTAACCGCACTAGTTGTACTGACAAGAGTCCGAGTGTTGATTGCGGACCATTTCCGCCAAAAAAACACTTCCTCCAGCATTCCTTAGTTGATCGATTCCGCATTGGAAAGTAGAAATTCGCATAATTGTGGCCACAACAACGCTCTCGTCTGGTCCGTGGCGGATAACTTTAGCTTTTCATCCCAGCCACAGAATACGACGCTATAATATCGTTTGCGATGATAATTATCCTCAACGCTAGTTGGCAAACGTAAGTTTTCCCTCCTAATCAAGATCTATACCTTTGAGGAGGGATTCAGGATGTTTCCCGCTAAGCAACTGCCGAGAAATTAAGATTGATCCTTGCAAGTGATGGTTGCTATAGATAGCCCGATAAATATGAGTACAAGGTACTTAATGCATCTTTCTACATCTTGAACTTCTTGGAAGACCTGCCATGTTTCCTTCGGGATCGTTTTGATGGTGGATTTTCTACATCGACCTTATTCCTTAATCCTATAGCTGAGGGAACCGTGTACAATCTCTTCTTTGATTTATATATGAGAACGATGAGTAAAAGAATCAAGACAATGCCAGTTGAGCCAACGATGATTGCATAGATCCAAGCGTACGAGACGCTTACCGTGCTCGGGGGGGATGGTTTTGGAATATTAGGGTGTTTCGTCGTCGTCATCGGCCTCGTCGGCCTCGCCGTCGTCGTCGTCGTCGTCGAGGTGAAGACTTCGGGCTCTAGGGTGGAAAATGTTGGAATCAATGGACTAGGCGGAACTGGTGGAACTGGTGGGAGTGGTCGAGTTGGTCGAGTTGGTGGAAGTGGTGGAACTGATGGAACTGGTGGAATAGAAGCACGAGTAGTCCTATCATTAGGCTTGAATGATTCTGTCGTATCTCTCACGCAAATAGATGGACTTCCTTCCCAGCATTTCAGCAGGTCTTTAGGATAACAAGCTTTAGGTCCGCAGTCTATTGGGGCTCCACATACTTCCATGCAAGTTTTGACGAATGTATAACAAAGTCTTGGACATCGCTTATTATCGCAGTTGTCACACGTAGGCATCTCAGTGAGGAGAACTGGTCGACATTTGCTACATAGATCGGGGGGTGATTTGCTCGAGCAAACCTGGTCCAAGCAAAATGAACTCACAATGCTTCGAGGCTCACTTTCGTCTAGGCAGCCAAGATAGCACTTGCTACCTGCCATGTTTGTCCATGGGAA